>Ga0302251_1000244_pt1 | contig 61392 bp, 67 predicted proteins | sample AAG_RA_Gln_MG_FD_193534 | JGI IMG/M metagenome (GOLD analysis project Ga0302251, IMG submission 193534) | Enriched activated sludge microbial communities from anaerobic digester in WTTP, New Holstein, Wisconsin, United States - AAG_RA_Gln | ecosystem: Engineered > Bioreactor > Anaerobic >... | reverse complement strand
CTATACGTCAAGGTGTTTTGTAAAGTTACACCATTTGGCTATAACACAGTCTGCGCAAAGCGGATTTCTCGCGCGGCAGATCTGTCTGCCATGCTGTATTATATTAAGATGCGCCCCACGAAAACGTGGCGCCGGCAATACGCCCTCAAGGTACTCCTGTATTTTGTCCGGAGTCATTTTCTCCGGCACCCAGCCAAGCCTGCGACTTACACGAGCAACATGTGTGTCGACCGGAAAGGCCGGCATGCCAAGATCGAACACCAATACGCACGCAGCGGTTTTTAATCCGACGCCTGGCAATGACACCAAAAATTCTTTTGCTTCAGCCCCATTCAATTCAGCAAGACCTTTAATCGAATGTTCGCCGAATTTGCCTTTGACTATCCGCAGCACCTTTAGAATTCGATCCGCCTTTGTACAGCCGAGGCCCGCGACACGTATGGTCTCAGCCACATCCTCAGATGAGGCGGCGGCGACATCATCCCACGTCGGATATTTGGCCTTAAGCGCATTAAAGGCTTTATCCCTGTTTTTGTCGTTGGTGTTCTGCGACAGTATGGTCAGTATAAGCCCATCCAACGGCTCCTCATGCCTAAGGTCTGAAGGAGGGCTTTTCTCATTTCCCCACGCGCCTTCCAGCGCATCTAATATTTCATCGGCACAAAAAACTTTTTTCATATAGCTGTCTCTGTATCAGTGTTTATCTTACTTCCGCCATGTCCTTTTTTCTTCGGTGGGTCAACTATATCCTGCATTTTCTTCTTGTGCCGGTAGGAACGCTCTATCCAGCTCTCAAGGCATGTCCTGACCATTCCATGTATGCTGTCCTTTGGATATTGACCTTGCGCGTCTGGTTCTCCGGCCTTAACGCCCGTCAGGATCTCTATTCCTTCGTTTATGGTCGTAACGCTCCAAATATTGAACTTGCCCCTCTTTACAGCGTCTAAGACTTCATGGCTAAGCATTAGGTGCTGTTCGTTCTGATGTGGGATCATAACTCCCTGTTCGCCGGTAAGGCCAAGCACTTTGCAGTAACGGAAAAATCCTTCTATTTTTTCATTGACGCCACCTATGGGCTGGATGTTGCCAAACTGATCGACAGAGCCCGTGACAGCTATACTCTGTTTCAAAGGCACTCCAGACAGTGCCGAAAGTATACAGTACAACTCTGTCGACGATGCGCTGTCACCTTCAACCCCTCCATACGTCTGTTCAAATGTTATGCTGGCCGATATTGAAAGAGGGAAATCCTGTGCATACATACGTCCAAGGTAGCTTGAGAGTATAAGCAGGCCTTTATTATGTATGGGACCAGTCATACTGACCTCGCGCTCTATGTTCACTATCCCCTCTTTACCCATAAATACGTTCGCGGTTATGCGCACGGGAGCCCCAAAGCTGTGATCTACAAGCTGCGCTACCGTGAGTCCGTTTATCTGGCCTGCAACCGAACCGCTCGTGTCGATCCTTATTACGCCGTCCCTATACTCCTGCAACACCTTCTCTTCAAGCAGGTTGGAGCGGAAGATCTTCTCTTCTATTGCCTTGATGACATGTTTTGCGCTTACCAGCCGTTTGCCTTCGCTCTTAGCCCACGCGGTCGCCTCCACAAGAATCTCGCCTATCTTATTAAATTGCGTGCACACCCTGTTTTGACTTTCCACCAGACGTGATGCCCACTCAATTACTTCACCCACAGCGGGCGCGGTAAAATGGAGGCCACCCTCATGGGCGACAAAGCCGGCTACAAATTGCGCAATTTGTTTCTCAGCCTCTGGCGTCCTCGGCATATCGGTGTCAAAATCGGCCTTAATTTTGAATATCTTCTGAAACTCAGGATCATATATGTTTAAAAGATAATACAGGTACGGGGTGGCTACAATTACCACCTTCATATCTATCGGGATCGCTTCAGGCCTCAGAGATGATACTGGGACATAGCCAAGCTGTTCACCGAGATTTTCTATTGTTAGCTCCCTGCATCTAAGAACTCTCTTCAGCGCATCCCAGGACATAAACTGACGAAGCAACTCCTCCGCCTCAAGGAGAAGGAAGCCTCCGTTGGCCTTATGTATCGCTCCCGGCGTTATCCTGCGGAAGTCAGTGTATAGGTTGCCTTGACGACTCTCGTATTCCACCTTGCCTACTAGGTTGTAGTATATAGGGTTCATCTCTCTCACAACAGGCGCGCCTTCGTTTGGATTGTTGCAAACAAACGCGTTTACTTCATAACGAGAGAAATCGATATCGGCCGATTCATCACGCGCCGCCGCAAGAAAGATATTGAAGTTCGCAACAATATCTTCGGTAAGATCATCTATCCACGCCTTAAGTTTATCATTGGGCAGAAAACTTGCGCTAAACTCAGATATTATCGGTTCTATAGCGTTACGGCATATCTGCCCCTCAAGCTCGCTTATTTTCTCCTTTAGATCTTTCTCTCGTTCACGGATAAGACGCAGTGTTTCGAGCGTCTTTTGCGATATTTCCTCCGACGTCTTCTGAAGCCTTGCCTGCTCCTCCGGCGGCAGTTTTTCAAACTCTTCCTGCTGCATCTCCCTAAGCACAGGCTCAGCCGGCTTAGCGTCAGAATCATCCGTCTGCTGTTTATCTTTATCGTCCGAGGGCGACTCCTCTTTAATCGGCGGCGCAAAAATCAAAGGCAAATTTACAAATCCCTGCGGAGTACGCTTGATAGCGAACCTCCTGGCCTCTGCCCATTTACGCAGATCCTCCATCAAGCGGTTTACCTCTTCCTGAAAAACCTTTACCAGCTGAGCCTTGTTGTCTTCGAACTCATTGTTCTCAAAGGCTTTGGCCAAGGAGGATTGCAGATCTTCAATCATGGCTTCCGCGTCACGCGCGAGATCCTTGCCCTTCCCGGCCTGCAGGTTAATGGCAAGCGGTATGCTTGGCTCATCAAAATTATATACATATACCCAATCGTCAGGCGCCGGCATAGAGGATGCGCACCGTTTAAGTTCTTCCATCGCATAAGACGTGCGTCCGCTGCCCGGTTCTCCTACAACAAAGATGTTATATCCTTTGCTCGGGACAGAAAGGCCAAAATTCATCGCATGCACGGCTCTTTCTTGACCAATCAATCCCTCAAGCTTCTTAAGTCCTTTAGTAGTTTTAAACCCGAGAGCATCTATTCCAGCGCTGCGGCGCAGTTTAGATATAGCAAGTCTTTTATCTTCCAAAAGGGACATGATTAGCCTCCTCATAATCTTCAACAAAATAGCGTTACGTTTCATACATACAAACGTTCCCTAACAATAGACAAAACAGCTGTTTTGCGCAAGGGGGGAATTGCCCGCATCGGAAAGCCTGTACTGTAATCTGAGAATACACGGCAAAGATCGCTGCTTTAGGTATACGCCGCCACCGTGTGTAAGAAAAGGATCTCAAAAAAATAATTAGATCAATGGTTAAATTATAAGCACAACCATTGCTTAGCCAAAAAACGCAGCCTCCGTAGGTTTTAACAAACGTTTTCCGTCCATCTAAAAAATGTTTTCTATTTTTTCTCTCAGATGTATGTACACGACTATCCTAATTTATCATGCCGAAGCACGTAAGAAGCAAATATGGCAGCGATCTCTCGCTGCCATATCAATCGTTGATTTCTTAAATAATATTAAGAAATATTGAGTTACTGAATCTTTTCGACGTCAGAAGCCTGCGGGCCTTTGCTGCCCTGAGTGATCTCAAAGGATACCTTCTGACCTTCGTCAAGAGTCTTAAAACCGTCGCCCTGGATAGCGCTAAAATGAACAAAGACATCATTACCTTCATCCGTGGTAATAAAACCATAGCCCTTCGTTGCGTTAAACCATTTCACTGTGCCGTTGCTTTTCAAAGTGTTGCCTCCCAAAGGAAATATTTTGAATCGGACTCTACACCCGACATCGTCGATATTAAACTTATATCCAGCAGTTGTCAAGCATATTTACCATAAAATTTCTAATATATCAGTCATCCTTTTGAAGCGATTGTGGCTCTTCTGAACATTATTACATCCTCAAGTTAATCCAAGCAAAAAAAGAGATATTTGAAAGAAAAGCCCTATAATAAACAATATTTCTGGGTGTTCGTGTTTAATAATATCACAGCGGATTTGTCTGATTTTATTTGACCTATATAATATCTAGTTATGGTCAGTTTTAGTTAAATTATTTCCCGCGGAGGGGATATCCATGGATATGAACAAACTAACACAAAAATCGCAGGCGGCTTTTTACGACGCGCAAAATATAGCGATTCGCCACGGTCATCAGGAAGTTGACTGTGAGCATTTGGTATTGGCTCTGCTGCAACAAGAGAACGGTTTAATTCCCAAACTTCTTGAAAAAATGAACATGCCAACGGAGAACATAAAGAACGCCATTGAAATAGAGCTGCGCAAGCGTCCTCGCATCTCAGGACCGGGGCATGAGGCCGGAAAGATATACATATCACAGCGATTGTCGCAGCTTATGGTAAGGGCCGAAGACGAAGCGGACAAATTAAAAGACGAATACATCTCGGTCGAACATCTATTTTTGGCTTTGCTTGCCGAAAGCATGACGGCGCCGTGCGGCAAAGTGTTTGCCACGTTTGGGCTTACGCGCGAAAACTTTTTGAAAACGCTCTCTGAAGTCAGAGGCAGCCAGCGCATAACAAGCGATAACCCGGAGGATACATACGAGGTACTTGAAAAATACGGGCGCGATCTCGTCAAAGCGGCCCGAGAGAACAAGCTGGACCCTGTCATAGGACGAGATGAGGAGATACGTAGGGTTATACGTATCTTAAGCCGTAAAACAAAAAACAACCCCGTACTTATAGGTGAGCCTGGTGTCGGCAAAACGGCAATAGTCGAGGGGCTTGCTATGCGCATAATGCGCGGAGACGTGCCTGAAGGGCTAAAAGACCGCTCCATTTTCGCACTTGATATGGGGTCACTGCTTGCCGGTGCGAAGTACCGCGGTGAGTTCGAAGAGCGCCTGAAGGCTGTCTTAAATGAGATCAAACAGAGCGAGGGGCGCATTATACTTTTTATAGATGAGCTTCATACAATAGTAGGGGCGGGTAAAGCAGAAGGCGCGATCGATGCCGGAAATATGCTCAAACCTATGTTGGCGCGCGGCGAACTGCACTGTATAGGCGCTACGACACTTGAAGAATACAGAAACTACATAGAAAAAGACGCGGCTCTTGAACGGCGATTCCAGCCGGTGCTAGTCGAACCGCCGGATGTCGAAGATACCATATCTATACTGCGCGGCCTTAAGGAACGCTTCCAGCTGCACCATGGAGTCCGCATTCAGGATAACGCGTTGGTGGCAGCCGCTGTGCTATCCAATAGATACATAACAGACCGTTTTCTGCCGGATAAGGCAATAGATCTTGTCGACGAGGCCTGTGCGATGATCAGGACCGACATAGATTCGATGCCTGCTGAGCTTGACGATGTGTCAAGGAGAGTTATGCAGCTTGAGATTGAGGAAGCGGCGCTTAAAAACGAAAAAGATAAGGCAAGCAAAGAACGCCTTGAAGCTATCCAGAAAGAGCTTGCCGACTTAAAAGAACAGGCGAACACGCTGCGCGCACAGTATGAGGAAGAGAAGCGAAAAATAGCTCAAGTCCGCGCTTTACGCGAAGAGATAGAAAAAGTGCGCCATGAGATAGAAAAAGCCGAGCGCGAGTACGATCTCAACAAAGCGGCTCAGTTGCGCCACGGTACGTTGCCCGAGCTTGAAAAGAAACTTGAAGAGGCGGAGAAAAGCGTGTCGGGAAGCGAGGGAAAACGCCTTCTGCGCGAAGAGGTCACTGAAGAAGAGATAGCTCAGATAGTGTCCAAATGGACCGGAATACCTGTCACAAGGCTTGTGGAGGGAGAGCGTGAAAAACTCCTGCGCCTTGATGAAAAATTACATGAGCGCGTAATAGGACAGGACGAAGCGGTGCAGCTTGTGGCCGACGCTGTGCTGCGCGCACGCTCGGGGATAAAAGATCCTAAGCGGCCGATAGGATCCTTTATTTTCTTAGGTCCCACGGGGGTAGGTAAAACCGAGCTGGCCCGCGCGCTTGCGGAGGCGCTGTTCGATTCCGAGGACAACATGGTACGCATAGACATGTCTGAGTATATGGAAAAGCATACAGTATCGCGACTGATAGGAGCGCCTCCAGGATACGTAGGTTACGACGAGGGCGGACAGTTAACCGAAGCGGTAAGAAGACATCCTTACTCCGTGATACTCTTTGATGAGATAGAGAAGGCGCATCCAGATGTCTTTAATATCCTGCTTCAGATACTGGACGACGGACGCGTAACTGACAGCCACGGGAGGACTGTGAACTTTAAGAACTGCGTCGTGATCATGACCAGCAACTTGGGAGCGCAGGCGCTTATAAGCGGCATGGATGCCGCAAGCGGCGAGATCTCTGAGCATGCCAGAAACGAGGTAATGGCTGCGCTGAGGGCGAGCTTCAGACCAGAGTTCTTAAACAGGGTTGACGAAATAATCATCTTCAAGCCGTTGCGCATGGAAGAGATAACCGAGATCGTCAAGCTGCTTCTTAAACAGCTTGAGTCAAGGCTGCGCGAGCGCAATATAACGCTTGAAATAACTCCTGAGGCTTTGGCTGTCGCCGCTAAAAACGGATATGATCCTGCATATGGAGCACGCCCGCTGAAACGTTATCTGCAGAAAAAGCTTGAGACGCAGATAGCGCGCCTTATAATAGGGGGCATAGCTACGGACGGATGCAAGATAAAAGTTGAAAACCTAGGCAACGATCTTATAGTCAGGGTAGAAAATCCGGAACAGGCATAAGAAACAAAAAGGGCGCGGGAGCAGGCGCGTCAGCAGAGCTCCCGCGCCAGAATCTTTTAATACCCACTTAGGAGGTAAAGTCATGTCGACCCAACTTGAGCAGCATGAGTTTCAAAGTGAGGCGAAACAGGTCCTTGACCTGATGATAAATTCTGTTTATTCAAATCCCGACATCTTCATGCGAGAGCTTATCTCCAACGCGTCAGACGCCATTGATAAACTTAGGATAGAAGGGCTCAGCAACCACGAGCTTTTCGATCTTGCAAAAAACGGCAGGATAGACATAACCATCGATAGAAAGGCGAACACTCTTTCCATTTCGGATAACGGGCTCGGGATGGATAAAGATGAACTTATCTCGTATCTCGGGACTATCGCCCGCAGCGGAACGAAAGAATTTATCCGCTCCATGAGAGAAACAAAATCTGCCGTTAACAGCGACCTCATAGGCCAGTTCGGCGTGGGATTTTATTCAAGTTTTATAGCGGCTGATAAAGTAACGGTTGAAACCAAGAAAGCCGGAACCGATGAAAGCTGGATCTGGGAATCTAAGGGGGACGGCACCTTTACAATCTCCCCTGGAGCCAAAGAGACAAATGGAACTAAAATAACGCTTCATATTAAGAAAAGGAGTGACGAAGAGGACTCTGTAACTAAAGACTATCTTTCAATATGGACCCTGCGCGAGATAATAAAAAAATATTCTGATTTCGTAACATACCCCATTTTTCTAAAGGAAGAAGGGGAAGAAGGCAAAGAAGAGCCAATAAACTCAATGAAGGCTATTTGGACTCGCCCCGAAAACGAAGTCAGCGAAGAGGAATATAAAGAGTTTTATCACCACATAACCCACGACTGGGAGGATCCTCTTGAACGCATAAGCTATAAAGCTGAGGGGACGTGCGAGTTTCGCGCGCTTCTTTACATACCTTCTCGTCCTCCCATGGACATCTTCTTCCAAGACGGCAAGCACGGGATCCAACTGTACATTCGCCGTGTTTTCATAATGAACGACTGTCGTGACCTTATTCCAGAGTACCTGCGTTTTATAAAAGGCGTCGTGGATTCGGAGGACCTGTCCCTCAACGTGTCACGTGAGATACTGCAGCAAGACAGACAAGCTTCTATTATAAAAAATAGCATCGCGCGTAAGATACTGGATTCTTTAAAGAAGATGAAACAAGAAAAACCCGGGGAGTATGAGAAATTCTGGCAGATGTTCGGCGTTGTCCTCAAGGAAGGTATCATCTCCGACATAAAAAACAGAGACCAGATAATGAGGCTCTCTATCTTCGACAGCACCAAGGGAGAAAAAACAACGCTTGAGGAGTATGCGGCCAATATGCCGGAATATCAGAAACATATCTACTACCTGAGCGGAGCTCCGGTATCTGTACTGGCCTCCTCACCAAAACTTGAGGCGTTCCGCGCGAAAAATATAGAAGTGCTTCTGCTAGGCGACGCGGTCGACGAAATTTGGGTAAACAATGTTCGCCAGTTTGAAGGGCATGAGTTCAAATCTGCTGCGGCAGAAGAAATAGATCTTCCTGGCAAAGAGGGGCAAACGGATGGAGATGCCGAGAAAGATATTCAAAAAACAGATTTAGTCGCAAGATTGAAAAAATCTCTTTCAGACGTGGTTGAAGACGTCAAAATCTCGTCGCGTCTTGTGGACTCTCCTGTATGCTTCGTGCAAAAAGGGGAACCGATATCGCTGCAAATGAGAAACTTCCTGCGAAGCGTCGGACAAGATCTGCCGGAAGAAAAAAGAGTTATGGAGATAAACATCAGCCATCCTCTTATAAAGAAAATTGCGTCTGAAAGCGAAAAAGATGAGGATATTTCAGAATGGGCGAATCTCCTTGTTGGGCTGGCATCGATATCGGAGGGAGAACCAGTTCCGGACGGACAACGGTTTACAACAACGCTAAGTAAAATTTTGGATAAAAAACTTTAACGGATAGGGGCGAATAAATGCTTTCGCCCCTATGATTTTATACACTTCTCCGTGCAATTGGCTTTGTGCGCCTCAAGAAAATGTGATAAACTTTCCACATGAAAAAAAGACATGCCTTCTATCTTATGTTTCTATTGGTCTTGTTCATATTTCCAGCGCCATCCAACGCGATGGAAGAAGCTGTCCCTTCTGATTTCATATTTAAAGGCGGCGAGTATGACGAGACATTTCGCCTTACCGTGGATAAGCCGTACAAAAGCACTCTTCCAGGGCCGAACGGAGTACCGATAATTTTTGAGTACATGTCGATGTGCGAGCTTTCGTATACATCAACCGACGAAAATGGCATAGAAGTATACACCGCCCCCTCGCAAGCTGCGAGAGCAAAGTCCGCAAAGTCGGGAATACCGGCGGGAGGATATACGATCGGGTTATTATATGAACCAGAAACCTCGGACATATCGTGGTTCGTCAACGATAGGAACGCGCCTGGCTCCCAGTCCAAACTGTGGTCGAGGCCCCTTAGTGATGATGAATACGCGATGATAGGCACACAGTTTACAATCACAGCAAGAACTGGCAGAAAAGCGCTGCTTATTCAATATGCCGGGACTATGCCTGATTCTGACGACATAGTACTCGATATAACAGATACAAGCGCTAATGACAAGTTCAGCAAGGAGATAATAAGAGCTGGGTCTTTGCCGGGATACTTTCAAATTGCAGGCGGTGTTTTATATATACATAAAATCACCAAAGAAGACGATATCCCTATCCTCTATTACGAATGGAGCAAGGTACCTAAAATTTGACATATACACAAGGAGCCCCGCATGGTTACGCGGGGTTCCTTGTGCTTTTTATGCAGTTTTCACAGCAGGTTTGAGTACGCGTCAGAGAGGCTATTGCTGCCGTCTGCTTTCGGCCCACAGATGCGACGCCACAGGGGCCCATTCTGTTGCGCTTTTTTCACATTTTGAAGAAAGATCCCTTACGTTTTCCCTGTTAAGCATATCCGTCGAAACAGCTCCCGATTTTTCTACTATCTCAGTCAGCCTGCCGTAGTTATCAAGCAGCGGACAGGGCCGGAGCAAATTATCGTTGAACGGCTGATTTGCCCTGTATTGCATAAACAACGGCGACTGATACGCCTCCAGCAAAGTTTTTTTATGGATGTTGGAGTCCGAATAGTGAATAAAAGCACACGGTTCTATGTCGCCATTTGCATTTATATGCAAATATCTGCGCCCGCCCGCTATGCACCCGCCGACATACTCTCCGTCGTTCCAAAAATCCATTGTAAAAATAGGCTTGGTTTGACGGAACTCTCGTATCCGGCGATACATGAACTCACGTTGCTCTGGCGACACCATAAGATCTGTTTGAGCGTTGACACCTATAGGCATATACGTGAACAGCCAAGCAAATTTAGCGCCCTTCTCTATCATATGATCAAAGAACGCGTCACTGCCAATATTTTCAGTGTTTTTGCTTGTATAACAACATGATATGCCAAATGGCAATTTCCTGCCTTTAAGTATATCCATAGCCCTCTCCACGGCTTTATATGTGCCTTTGCCGCGGCGGAAATCAGTCTCCTCCTCAAAGCCTTCGACGCTTATCGCCGGGATAAAATTCTTTACCCTAAGCATATCTTCAGCAAAATCGTCATCTATCAAAGTTGCGTTTGTAAACGCTAAAAAGGTACAATCATCATGCTTTGCGCAGAGCTTTATTATGTCCGCTTTACGCATAAGAGGTTCTCCGCCGCTGAACAGATACATGTAAGTCCCCAGTTCCTTGCCCTGCGTTATTATGCTGTCAAGCGTATCAAAATCCATATTCAGCGCATGGTCATACTCAGCGGCCCAACATCCGACACAATTAAGATTGCACGCGCTCGTAGGATCTATAAGCATCGCCCAAGGTACATTACAATCGTATTTTTTTTCGTTTTCCGTTCTTCGGTTAAACCCAACGATGGCTGAATTTAGTAAAAAATTGCGGAAGATCGTCTTGCGCACACTTGGGTCTATATCACTATACAGGCTTTTTATAAACTTAAACCATACATTATTTGGATCAGCTGCTATTTTTTCAATATATGGATACGCTGCAGAGTAGACGCCCTTTTTATCAAATTTCTCAATCCATCTCACAAGTTTAGGAATATTTGCTTCCGGGTCGTTGTCAAGATAAGAAAGAGCAATTTTAGCTCCTAAACTCTCTACATACTCTTTCATATTAAAAGCCATCTTACTCACTCCTTACTTTTATACACATTAAATCCATCTAATGTATTTTCTGTTAGTCTGCAATTAAAATATAAAGTTTGCCATACTACTACGTCGCCATATATTCTAACGCCGTGTTTACTTCAAGTCAATTACAACTCTTAATATTATAAGACACTGGCGACATTCATAAAAATCAAAGAAATACTTTTTAGTCCTTTTCTTGGAATATCAACGTACTGGACATTTTTGTCTAATTCCTGAAGCTGTGGACAGGGGCTGGAATCCTTCCGCCGCGTTTAATAAAATCCTTACAGCTGAAACGATTCACCGGCATTATAGGAGCATAGCCAAGAAGTCCTCCAAACGTAACGGTATCGCCAACCGCCTTGCCGCAAACAGGTATCACCCTGACCGCCGTTGTTTTGTTGTTTATCATACCAATCGCCATCTCATCAGCTATGATGCCTGATATCGTTTCGGCCGGCGTATCTCCTGGAATAGCTATCATATCAAGTCCGACAGAGCAAACACATGTCATCGCCTCAAGTTTCTCCAAAGAGAGAGCTCCGGCCTCGACGGCCTCTATCATGCCGTGGTCCTCGCTGACTGGTATAAAGGCACCGCTAAGCCCTCCAACGCACGATGAAGCCATTATTCCGCCTTTTTTTACGTTGTCGTTAAGAATCGCTATAGCAGCCGTAGTGCCTGGAGCACCGGCATGCTCGAGCCCCATGGCTTGGAGGATTTCCGCAACGCTGTCGCCAATCGCGGGGGTTGGCGCAAGGGAGAGGTCAATAATTCCAAAAGGCACGCCAAGACGGGCCGAAGCCTCTTTTGCAACAAGCTGTCCGACGCGGGTTATTTTAAAAGCTGTTTTTTTGACAGTCTCGCAGATAGTCTCGAAATCAGCGTCTCCAAGTTTCTCAAGAGCTCTTTTAACTACGCCAGGACCGCTGATCCCGACATTTATCGCACAGTCCCGCTCCCCGACGCCGTGAAAAGCTCCCGCCATAAAGGGATTATCCTCTACCGCGTTACAGAAAACAACCAGTTTCGCGCAACCTACAGACCCCTTATCTTGTGTACTATGCGCGGTTTTTTTTATCACCGACCCCATCCTGGCCACTGCGTCCATATTTATTCCTGAGCGTGTGGAAGCCAGGTTAACAGACGAACATACACGATCCGTAACACTTAAGGCCTCCGGCACGGAATCAATAAGGATACTGTCCGACAACGTCATCCCCTTATGCACTAATGCGGTAAAACCGCCAATGAAGTTAACCCCCACCTCTTTAGCTGCTCTGTCAAGCGTTTGCGCCACCGCCGCATAGTTATCGCTTTTGCATGCAGCGGCTGCAATCGCCACCGGAGTAACCGATATGCGTTTGTTGACCACGGGCACACCGAATTCACGGGCTATATCGTCGCCCACTTTGACCAGATTTTTGGCCATGCCGGTTATCCTGTCGTAAATCTTTTCACAGAACACCTTCTCGCTTGAGTCGGCACAATCCAAAATATTTATACCCATAGTGATAGTACGCACATCAAGGTTGGCCTCTTCTATCATCTCATTCGTCTGACGCGCTTCCGATACAGTTATCATAAAGGTCACCTATATCCTGTGCATGCTTTCGAATATCTCTTCCCTCTGAAACTTAATTACTACCCCAATTTGCTCTCCAAGCTTCTCAAGGCCGTCCGCAAGTTCGGTAAGCGGACATGTGGTTCTTGTTATATCGATTATCATGATCATGTTGAAATAACCCTCAAGGATGGTCTGAGAGATCTCCAGAACGTTTACATTCCTTTCGGCGAGATAAACGCACACTTTCGCTATGATACCAACTTTGTCCTTGCCCAGAACCGTAACTATAGCCTTCATTGCAAATCCCTCCAAATATTTTATGAATCCTTAATTTTACCGGCAAATAAATACGCGTCGAGTTTTTCCGGCAGCGAAAAGCGCAGCTTATTTTGCGTCCTTCACATCCTGTCGATAATAGCTAGCAATTTTACATTATTTTGTGCCGCATAGGAAGGCGCTTTCTGGTAGCAACAAATTCGCGCTTAAACCTAACAACATTAGAAGACGGACGATGCCTCATGCCTTACTGCGTCCCATCCATTTTCTGTTTTTGCCCGTCATTGCCTGACAGGGCACATTAAGCAGGCCGCCACTTGTCGGAAGTACGTCTTAAATTTGGACTCTTTTCTAAGCTGACGTTATCAGCCTGTTGCAGCGGACGGAAAACATGCGGCTGCTTGTCCGCCTTGATCGGTAATGTTGTGGCATACCGTTTTTTATATCAGGCGACACATAATTTTATGAATTTCATATTGACATTTTTTAAATCACATACATAATTGTCATATTGATAAATTTTGATTTGAGGTGGCAACATGGCGACATTGTATGAGGAACAGTCCAATGTGTTCAAGGCGTTTTGCGATGAAAAACGACTGCGTATTCTTGAACTGCTGCGCGGCGGTGAGAAGTGCGCCTGTGTCCTGATTGAACAGATGGATATGCCGCAGTCAACTCTTTCCTATCATATGAAACTGTTGTGTGAATCCGGCATCGTTGACTATCGCCAAGATGGCAAGTGGACACATTACCGTATCAGCGAGACCGGTAGCCTAAAAGCGTTGGCTTTGCTTAAGGAACTCACGGGGCAAAGTGGAGGTGAGGACCCTACGCCTCGCTGTTGTGGCGTACCATCCCCCGGCGAGGATAAAGAAAGTTTTGGCTGCTGCAGTGGCGGCGGTAAAAAAAGTGTGCTGGTCGAGTACCTCTATCTCGACCTTAAAACCTGTGAGCGCTGCATAGGAACGGAAGATCAGTTGGATGAAGTCATAGCGGCGCTTGCTCCCTCATTGGCGTTTGCAGGATACAGCATAGATTACAAGAAGATTGAGATAGCTTCGGCAGAAATGGCGACGCAATACCGTTTTCTTTCCTCTCCGACAATCAGGGTCAATGGGCGGGATATTTGCCAGAACGTTGCGGAATCAGATTGCGCCAGCTGTCGAGAGATTAGCGGCACGGATGTACATTGCCGCGTTTTCGAGTATGAGAGCAGCAGTTATGAAGTTCCGCCGAAAGATATACTGGCAGACGCAATCCTTAAATCCGTGTTTGGTGCTGAAGCCAGTGGCTCACGCGGCGATTATGTTTTGCCAGAAAACCTCAGACAGTTTTTTGAGGGGAAGGAGGCAAAAGCTTCAAAATACTCCTGCAAGGAGAACTGCCGGTAAAAAATTAATTCGCAAGAATCATCATCATATCCTACACCTTGCTGTGTTCTGCTGGCGATCGCCTGGATAAGTATGTTCAGAATCACAGGCAGTAAGGAGACATAGGCTCAGTCACAGCAGGAGCAAAACAGAGGGAAGATGCCAAAAAAACAAGACGGCATTCCCTGCTGCAGACAACAGCCGGCTTAATGTGCCCTGTCAGGCAATGACGGACAAAAACAGAAAATAGACGGGACGCAGCAATAGTGAGCATCCCGTCCGATCAGCCATTTTTTCCTACGCCATTTCTTTGATAGATTCCTCTGCGATTGCTCGAATCCGACCAGAATGTACAAGCTCCTTTGCCCATTCAATATCAGGTGAAATATAATGGTCATTTTCCATGAACGGGGCCCGCTCTCTCACGGCCTTCTTAACTTCGGCAGTAACACTAGACATACGGCAATCCCTGTGTTTTCCAATATCAGATGCCTGTGCTGCCGCAAGCAATTCGTTGCCCATTATGTATTCGGCAAGCGCGACTACCTGTCTGGCTTTAAGCGCGGCGTTGTACCCCATGCTCACATAATCTTCCTGGAATGCGCAAGTAGGCACAGAGTCAACCGACGACGGGTGTGACAGACTCCTTATTTCCGCTAACAGTGCCGCTGAAGAATATTGCAATATCATATATCCGCTGTTTTCTCCGGGCGACGCCACAAGGAAAGGGGGCAAGCCGCTAACATGTTCATTCAGCATCCTGTCGGTCCGACGCTCCGATATCTTCGACAAATAACCCATTGCGATGCATAGGGAATCTGATTCGATCCCCACAAAACCAGCGTCACAGTTGCACCCGCTTAAAGCCTCGCCTGACGGATGTATGATCGGATTATCGTCACAGGAATTTAGTTCATTTTCTATCGCTGTAAGCGCGTCCTCTATAGTTTTACGGGCCGCTCCGTGCGCCTGAGGTATACAACGTAACGACAGCGCGTCCTGAAGGTTCTGTCCTCCATATTTTTTTATAATCTCGCTATCCTCCAGAATCTTGTTGACATGATTTGCCGATACCCACTGGGCGGGCTGACTTTTGACAGACATGACTCTTTCATCAAAAGCCTTTAGATTCCCGCATAGCGCTTCCAATGTACAAGAAGCCACAACATCTGCCGTTGAAACAAGATTCAACGCGTCGTAAAGCGCTAACGCGGCAAGCGCTGTGACAGAGGTGCCGCCGCTTATAAGGCTAAGCCCTTCCTTATAGCTTAAGCGTATAGGCTCAATACCGGCGCATCTTAGCGCATCTGCCCCGTCCATGAGCTCCCCTTTATAATATGCGCGCCCGCGCCCAAGCAAAACCATCGCTATATGCGCTTCAGCACCCAAATAACCTACAGATCCGTGAGACGGCGTCCATGGTATGATACCCCTGTTCAGAAACCCCGCAATACGTTCAAGCAGCTCAACCCTCACTCCTGAATATCCGCTTCCCATATTAAGCAGCATAACGAACATGATCGCTCGCACCGCCTCGGCATCCAGAGGCTCTCCGACGTTTGTGCAATGCGTCAGAATCATGTTTTCTTGATATTGGACGGCTTCTTTTTCCGGTATGACTCTTTTTACGTTCTCCCCAAGTCCCGTTGTAACGCCGTAGATTTTGCGATTTTCCTTTACAAAATCTTCAACAAGACATCTGCATGCTTGAACGCGCTTTTTGTAATCTTCGCTGAAGGAAACACCAGCCTCATACCGGGCCACGGCGACAAGCTCATAAAGCTTAGCTCGTCCGCCGAGGACCACTTCTTTGATTGATTTTGCTCGATTCATCCTTTTGATCCCTCCGGCTCAATCAGCTGCTTTGTCGCAGAAAAACACCTTAAAAGCGGATATTACCTGCAGAACAAAAATAAAAAGTACCATGGCTCCTCCTGCCGCAGCCAAAAACTTGACCCCATCGACCCCCTGTTCTCCGCCTGCAAACGCAACCATAAAGAACGCTATCGCGCCGATTGAGACACCCCAGAGAATCTTTTGCCATGCCGGCGGTTCTTCTCCGTGCGCAAGGTCTTTTGTGCATATAGACGCGATGGTAGTCGTCATAACATCCGCGGCTGTCGCAAAAGAAAGCATTAAAGTCACCATCACTACAGGCACAAGCAAATTACCAAGCGGCATCGCTTCAAGAAAAACCCAAAGGCCCGCCACAGCACCGCTTGCTTTTATAGCCGCGATGATGTCTACTTTACCTTCCAGCTGCCATGAAATTGCCGTGCTGCCCCAGATTCCGAACCAGACAAGTCCGAATACGCAAGGAAGTATCCAGTTCACTATCATAAACTCCCTAATAGTACGTCCGTAAGAAATCATAGCCAGAAAGAGCCCCATAAGAGGAGCATACGCAATCCATATCGCCCAGTCATAAAGGGTCCACCATTTAACAAGCGCGTCTCCGCCGATGTCGCCCGGGTCAAATGCCCAAATCCAGAAATGCTGCAGCCAGTATCCAATACTGACGACGCTGGTTCTTAAAATATAAAGCGTCGGTCCAATTATTATCAAAAGGAACAGCAGGATGAAGAATATCTTTGAATTAAAATCGGCCAGCTTTTTAATCCCCTTATCAAGCCCAAGGTATGACGCCACGGTAAAAAGAGCCGTTGTGATTGACGCAATCACAAACCAAACCATGGGACTCTGTTTTATTCCCCAGGCAGTCTCTACTCCAGAACCAATCAAAGCTAGCCCGGCACCCAAAGAAGATGCCAGCCCCAGGACTATGGCAAGAAGAGAAAGATTGTCGATAAGCCATGTAAACGAATGGACTTTCTGACCAAAAAGCGGTTCCAGAGTTGCAGTTACAGTCAAAGGTTTTTTTTGGTTAAAGTAAAGATACGCGGCTAAAATACCTGAGATACAGTACATCGCGTACGGGAAGAAAGTCCAGTTGTAGAAGCACCGGCCTATCGCAAACCAGACCAATTCAGGATCGCCGGGCTTTAAACCAAGATGAGCCGTCTCATTATATATATTACCCAGGTATATAATGGGCTCGTTTACGCCATAAGTGATTATCCCCGTTGCTATAACCCCGGTCAGTGCCATCGCAAACCACGAATAGAAAGAAAATTTTGGTTTGGCGTCCTTGCCGCCTATGCGGATCGAGCCAAATTTAGAGAAAGTAATGACACCAATGATGAGGATTGCCAGGACAGATATAAGCTGGTAGAGCCATCCCAAATTGGTCAAAGACCAATCAAATACAGACGACGCAATTTTTGCAAGCAACGCATTGTTAAATATGCCAAGCAAGGCCGCGCCGCCAATTATGATAAATGAGGGGACAAATATTTCTTTACGGATGCTCTTTTTCTTGTTTACATCAGACATCAGCTACACTCCCTTCAATGCTTTCTTAAGTAATCACATGATCAGGAACGACGGTAAAGACAGCATCCCTTCCTCATTAATACCCCCTTCTTGATACGTGTCATATTCGGAGCAACTTACGTGCTGCATGTAACATGCAAGTTGCTCCATGATATACTTACGGCATGATTTTTACAAGTGCGGAGGAACAAAACTATGACGTCATTTCAAAATGAATCTTTACGAAAAAAACTGTATGACTACATAAAAGACAAAATAAATTCAGGAGAACTTAAACGCGGTGATACTATCAACCAGAAAGAACTATCTGAAGAGCTTGGCATAAGCAGGACTCCGTTTCGTGACTGTATGATACAGCTTGAAGCTGAAGGTCTTGTCACAATTGTCCCTTGCAAAGGGGTCATAGTGCGTTATCTGACATTTGAGGAAATAATGGAAACGCAGGAAATTGGCGCGGCTCTTGAAGGAATGGCATACGAACTTGCATTTGATGCGGTGCGCAGAAGTTCTGTAGATAAGCTGGCGTCAATCGTGGAGGAAGTTGAAAAAAAACTTGACGATTGCAATGTATCTCTATGCTATGAAAAGAACATTGAATTTCATGAGACAATCCTAGCTAAGTGTCCGAATAAACAAATTGTCTCGCAGCTGATAAAAATGCGGGAGCGTCTCTATGATTTTCCCAGACATGACCTCTTGCCTGTGCTTGAATGGGAAAAATTGTTTTGGCAAGAACACAGGCACCAGATAGATATTTTGATAAACGGGACCGCAAGGGAATTTGGAGAATACAACAGGAACGTACACTGGAACATCCGTGGTAAGGAGGGCTATTGGGAGAAGCTTTTCAATGTCCCAAGCGGCAGCGTAAAAAAATATCTTGCCGAAAGGGTAAAGATAAGCTGATAAGCAAAAGAATCCTTTATTTCCCCGAGGTACCGCTCGGCGTTTATGGCGATTATAGCGAAAAAAAATAGACCCTTCATGAGGGTCTATTAAGATAGTTGGTGGAGACGCGGAGATTCTGAAGTTTTGTTTTGAGTTCAGTTATACCAATTATTTACAAAGTTTTTTGTCCTGCTATAGTGCCATTTATAGAACACTTACCACAATTTCCAGACTATCCCGAAACCAACAGCGAGCTGAAAATCTCCTGCGCTTGTGTATGAAGGACCGGCGAAAACTCCAAGCCCCGGAAGCTTAGACTTACGCAGCTCCCCTTTCCATGCAGCTTCACGCGCCTCAATATCCTTCTCAACTTGCTCTAAACGCAGCATAACCTTGTCTGCATACTCCACAGACGCAGCGTTCTGCTCCCAATACATATCCCGCCAATGGTCGCGATCTAGCCGGTAGGTCCGCAGCGCCTGAAAGATCAGCCGTCCGGAATATTCGTTCGTCCAATATCCATTTTTTTCTACTATTTGGCCCTCATTGATCGGAAGAAAGACTATTTGTTCCGGATCCGGCGAGCTCTGCTGCGAAAATCCGCAGCTCGGAGACCACGCCATCAGCAATAGCGTCAGGAGCCATAACAGCGGCATCTTTTGCAGTTTGGACATAAATGTTCACTTCCCCCTCTTTTGCTGCCTCTCCGTGCGTCCTGACAGCAGTTTTATAATCCGACGCCTCATCTTTTGCGGCATTTATTGCCACCTGTGGATCCGGCAGCGGACTCACGTCGCTATATATAAAATCCCAAACATACCAGGCACAGATCGCTATAATTACCGCAGCGATAACATATAAATATTTACTCAGATTCTTCGTCTCGCCGTTCTCCATGCAGATCCCCCCGTCCGCTCCATTTTTTAAATGCATAGCTGGCCCATATCCCTCCGCACACTCCGGCCAGCGCATCAAAATGATCATACGGCAGACTAAAAAATTGCTCCGCCGCCCAGGATATAAGCACGACGACCGTGACAACAACAGCCGCAATACGCGGCAAACTCATGGCCTTAAATTCCAGATCATCGTAGACAACGAGGGCCAGGTCACGAAGAGGTTTTATCAGCATCCTTTTTATTTTCAGCACCATCAGCATTCCGCCTCTCGACCCCATATTTGCCATAAAGGATTTTATCGATCACCCCGTCTACCCATACGCCGCCGCGCCGGACCGATATAGCAACCAATGCGATGGTCCCGCACGGGCCAAGTTTCAACTCTATTGCAATCGCTGATATAAAACCAGCTAGAAATATATCCCCCATCACGCCTACTGCCAGCTTTTGCAGCGAAAACTTATCCTTCAAAAAGTGAAACTGAAAGAAGTCCAGGAGGCTGGCTATCAAGCCGGTCAGCAGCCCGGGGAGCAGCAGAAAAAATATAGCGCGCATGGAGACCCAGAAATCGTTAAAATCCTGCTGGTTCATGCGCCTATCCCCTCCACCTCGCCCTGTGCCCGCGTACATCCACGTGGATAAACGTATCGTAAATGCCTATCCCCCCATGTAGAAATACCTTGAATTGCTCAGCGGCTCGGACTAGTTCTTTAGGCGTTAGTCCCTCTACCCATATATCAGCAGCATATCCGCGCAGATGATATGAATTCTTGGTCCCGCCCACAGCGGCATTATGTTCCGGACAGCGGGTCCCGGAGTTGACGATTATAGGCATGCCCAAATAGTCTCTCAGTTCCTGAAGCCCTTTAATAAGAGCCGGAGTGATATTGAATTTCTTACATCCACACTTGCATTGAAATTCAGATCTGGAAAAATTAGCGCTAAGATCCCCCATTCATATCACTCCCGGTCCTCTAAGATTTTTTTGAACTGCAGATAAAGATCATGTACATTACGACCATATGCCTCTGCCATTACCCCGGCTCCGTTATAATCCCTGGCGGCTAATCGCACATTGCCGCAGCGTTTTTTCAGGAGAGTAGCCAAATGAGCGGTGCCGTAACGAATATTTTGGTCAGGATCCAACAGCGCCGTTATTACTTCCGGCCCCTTGTGCGCAGAGGAAAGATAACCCCACGCCGTCGTAACCAAAAGCTGCATCAGTCCATAACTACTCATGATCTCTAACGGAGCAAGGCCTGTTGCCTGGACAATGGCCTTAATTTTGTCATCTCGATGCGCTCTAACTATGCTGGACAGTGCCTCAGGTTCTGAACGCCTGGCATTGGGATTCCCGGCAGATTCCATCTGAATGATCGCCAGGATCAGCGCTACCGGCACTGGAGTGATCCCTCGGCATTCCCATTTTTCGGCCAATGGCCGCCATTTTTTTACCTTCTCCTTTATTTCGGCCATCCTTAACGCTCCTTAATCTTTTTCACTGCCCATTTCAGCACTGCCTTAAATCTTGCCAATATCCACTTTACGCCGCTACGGCCATCACTGATAAACGGGCTAAGGTTCATTCCGATCGCCTCCTAAAATAAAAAAGAGCTCCAAAAGGAGCCCTTTTTATCCTTTTTAAAAATATATATATCAGTCAGCTAAAGATTAAACAGGCTCTCCGTCATTTGAGGAGCCGCCTGTAATAGTAATAGGAAGCTCCTGCCAATAAATTGAATCGGCAACCGGAGTCTGCCCTGTACATCTCTGTATACAAGTCCATAATTTATCGGAATAAATAACCATATTGCCGGCGTAATATTGTGCGCCTGCATCATAATTGCCACGCATAGTGAATCCGGAACCTGCCCCGAATTTATCAAGATCGGCATACCTATGGACCCCATCGCCGACGAAATACTCAGCCTGGCCTGGGCTTAGGCGCCCCACAGTTATACAGAGAGCATTTGCGGGTATTATACCCTCATACGAACTCCAATCCGCGTGTGGGTATGCCGGCACCTCCGCAAGATTAAAATCGCAGCTACGTAATGCATGGACACTCTTTGGCAGCATTTAACAACTCCCCTTTCAATTTTTTATCAACGTCCTTCGATATATTGATAACAGTATTTAAACTATTACAATGTTTCATGTAGCCCAAAAAACTGGCCCATACCTGCATTATAGCCTCCTTGTTCAATGCGCCGTGCTTATATAGGCGACACATCCTCAACAGCCGCTTCCGCATACGACGAACGTTTCTTTTTCGAGGAAGCCTATGTGTTGGCCACATGCGATATCCGCAGAAATTCAACCCCTTGCTGATCGGCTGGATCCTGCTTTTAGGGTTAAGTTTCAGTCCTATATCCATTTCGACAAAACGCTCCATCTCAAAATATACATACCTGGCCTCTGATTTATCCCGGCAGATGGCGATAAAATCGTCCATGTACCTCAGATAATACATAATCCCCATAACTTCCTTGGCGTAATGATCGAGCGGGTCCAGGACTATGTTCGCCATAAGTTGGCTCGTGAGTGCGCCTATAGGCACGCCTACCCCATGTTCTGCGCCGGTATCAACTATGCGGTCCATAAGCCACAGCGTATCCTTGCAACGGATAGTCCGCCTGTACTGCTCCTTAAGGAATACATGTGGTATAGAGGCAAAATAACTCTTAATATCACCCTTGACGATATAAGGGCTCTTGTATTTTGCTTTTGCCATGCGTAAATAATGCTCGGCCATATCTACAGCCGAATGCGTCCCCTTGTTTTTCCTGCAGGCAAATGAGCATCCCATAAAACGGCGCTCAAACAGCGGCCCGATAACCTGCACAAGCGCATGATGCAGCACCCGATCGCAGAAGGCCGGAGCGGCTATTTCGCGCATTTTTGGCTCATACACGGTAAAATACCTGTATGGTTGCGACTGCCAGGAATGCCAGATCAGATGGTTCTGTAAATTGATGAGATTTTCTTCCAGCCGATACTTATAAACAAGCGCCTCATGCCTGAAGCGCTTTCCCTTAGATGCATTTTTGTACGCCTCTACGAGATTGTTAAAATCATAAATTTTCGGATAGAGGCTCCCAAAAGTAGTTGGCATGCCGTCTCCTTTCTAAAATCAAGCAGCGGGGTTAGGTATTTTCCGGCTGAAAGCCTCCGACTTGCCGCTCTTGGAGTTCATCTTTACCAAACGGAAGGAATCAGGCTCCTTTTCCTCCTTGTACAGACTTAAGGTCCATGGGCCTTAAGTAACAGACTATAAGGGAGAGCGGGGCGGACGCCGATGTTGATGTTAGTGTTGGACGCAGTGTTGTTCAGGTTCAGATACGACACACCAGCCTTCGACGTGTTGTTGAAATTGCCACCACGGTAGCAAACACACGGCCTACAGCCTGACCCCTTGGACGGTGGATCAGTACGGCTTCTTGATCCAGCCGCCTAATCTCCGCCCGACTTCGTCAATTTTCTTTGCCCATATTTCATATTGTTTTGGCGGCAGAAAGCCCAAACTGACGGACATCCGGACATAACATCGCAAAACGTCAAGCTCGACGTCGATCTCTCTCAGCCAATCAAGGCGTTTTTCTTTCGTTTTATTCGCTCGGATGATAAGGGAGATGACAAGTGTCATCTCCCTCTTGATATCGGCTACGAGCGTGAACCGTTCAGATTTCGGGAAATGCCGACACGCCGTATATCCGTATGTGAACGCATCTTCTGCCAGCTGCAGGATCTCAAGATTCATAACCTAAAACCATCGGAGTATCAAAATGCCGGAGATCGAAGTATCAAACCCTGTAAAAAGCGGGGCGGACGCCGATGCTGACGCTAGTGTCGGACGCAGTGTTGCTCAGGCTCAGATACGACACACCAGCCCTCGACGTGTAGCTGAAACTGCCACCACGGTAGCAAACACACGGAGCGGCTAAGTTGTACCAAAATCCATCTGTACCATAATCTCCGGAATCGTGCGGTATTATACAGAGTTCCTTCAGTAATTTAGGCGCTGCAACTTGGGTTGCGACGCCCTCGACAGTTTTCTGGTATGTCTGTGAGATCAATTTGAACCCGTCGCTCGCTCCTGATCCCGGGACGGTAATGCCGTAATCCGCAGCAGCTGTTACAAATTTCAGTTCGCCGGCCGTTCCGTCGCTGGCCAATGTGCCTATATGGGCCTCATCGTCCAAGATGCTCTTATATAGCGCGTTGATCCCAGTATCTGGGCTTGCGGCATTGTTGTTTTCAATGATCTGTATGAGCCCATTTTTCAGCTGCAGGCCATCGACCATCTCAGTCACGTTGCCGTTAAGGTCCCATACGCCGTATGGACTGCCGTCGTGGCTCCATGCCAGAGGCCCGCTGCCGGTCAAAACGCGGCCGTTATATTTTGTCCCGCTGCTGTCGTAAATATATGAAACTTCTCCTGCCTCCGTAGGGACCGCATAATCCTTGCCGTAATAATTATTCCCGCGTGGCTGGAATCCCTGAGATTTGCACAAAAGGGACAGATACGCCCACTCTGAATTTGTCATCATATGATGTCCCGCACCATTATTACGGCCGGCCGTCTGGAATGTTGCGAAATTCTGAGAATTTGCAGGATCAACTCCGCGCAGGGACAGCAATAGATTCTTAGCATTGGATGCCTGTATGCACCCCTGATACTTCCCGATAAAAAGATCTTTGATTATCGATGATCCCACACGAAATGCCGGATGAACCTGCCCTGGAACTGATTCTGCGGCTGAGATAGGTGTTGATTTTGGGCCAAACCGCACATAGATACTGGGGAAATACAGCGGCGAAGTGGCTCCGTCTGATATCCATTCGAGGAAGTTTCGCCCCCCCGAAAGTTCCGCGACTCTGTTGCTCAGGTCTCGGCGTTCTGCGGCATCGGCGAAGCCAAGGACGCCGTAACTTTTGAATCTGCGCGTTATCTCTAATTCCAACCCGCGCATTGCGCGGTCCTGCTCTGCCACTCTCATATCATTCACTCTCCATTTCAATTTCAGGCATTTCGGGTTGTGGAAAATATTCCATATATATGCGCCGAATATCCGCATCAAATACAGCAACATACCCAACCGCAGCAGATTCATCTCCGGCAACTATAGTTTCTGCTGGGTCCGGAAGCGCGACCCCCTCATCCAAATAAGAGAGAAATATTTTTACGTGCCCCACATCGACTGGCGTAAGGGTTGGAATCATCCTTCTGTCACCTCCATAGAAATTTGCCGTCCGAGAGACGCTGCGTAAACCGTCTCTGGCGTTTGTGCGGTCGAATCGAAGTCCAGCTTGATAATTTCGCCTGGCTCAAGCCTGCGGCCTGCGACTACTGCAGCTATGCATTCGTCAAGATTACGCGCGCGGAGAAAGACGCGCCCCGAGAGCGCGGATGTCCCGGCAAACAGTGATGCGCTGGTGGCGGTTACAGTCTTGATGGCAGAAATAGTGCTCATGTTTTATACCTCCTGTTTTTTTATTTTTTTTTAAAAAGTTGAATAAAATACACCCTTATCCGTCATCTATAGGCATAGGTTCATCTCCTTTCGTCGAATAAAAAAAGCACCCGGCGATTCACCGGATGCCGCTGTTTTTGTTTGTTCTGCTGCTAGTTATTTTTCTTTGGTCTGAATCCCCCTCCCAGGATCACGTATGCCCATGGAATTGCCTCATCTTCGTTATAGAGCTCCCAGAATGCCTTAGCCGCCCGCAGCATTACCCTGTTCGGCAGTCCTGTACTGTAACCGACAACCTCCGCGCCGGACCAGACAAGCGGTTCCAGATCGCGGTCCTCCGGTTCTGCCTCTATGACCTTATCGGCGGCCTGTATAAGCTTAAAAATACTTCTGAGGCTTGCTTCTGCTGCACTGAAGGTGTACTGTCCAATTTCCGCACCCCTTGCAAGATCCCTTACCAAAGGCACGGTACTCAGCGGAGAAAGGAACGCCTGTTTTGCCGTCCACTTCACCCATTTTTCGGCTTTGCCGTCATCATCGTCGTCCTCGTCGGGTCCATAGCCGCGCAGCAAAGCCTCCGCAACGTTCTGGCATATAAGGATATAAAGCGCATAACTCGCCAGATCGCCGAACCGCCCTTTTAATCCGTGTCCATAGATCGTCTTCATGATCGCCTCGTTCTGCATCTGGTACATGACCCTGAACCAGCTGTAGAACATAGAAACCCATCTCTGCCACGTGCCGGATCTCTCAAATGTTGTAAGGTCGGCCAGGTTCGATGCGCTCTGGGTCTGTCTGATGACCGAATCGGCGTATGCAATGGCGTCGGCCTCATTGCCATTAAATTTCTCGATCCCCATCTTGTAGCACTCCGCCCATCCCGGCACATTGCAGAGGTTCTGCAGCATAGGATACAAACTCAGCATGCTATCCTGCCACCACTTAAGGCCGCCCGACTGAGAGGTCCAGTTTTCACGGAGCCTTCTGACTTCAACGTTCTGACCTCGGTACTGTTCACGCATGAAATCAGATTTCTCAAGCACGAATGAATAGATATCCCTGTTGCCCATCAGCCCGTTTAAGATCGCTCTGGCAGTTCTCACAAACCCTATCCTGTGCGCCAGGGCAAAGTATCCAAGAGGCTGCATTAATGCACCGCCAAGGTTGGCGCCCAGCGTAAACATGGCCGTGCCGGATATCAGCTTATTGGCGAACCAGTCGCCGCCGGAGAGCGCTATGCCGTTATTCTTCGTATTCCCTGCAACGTCGTTCAGCCACTTATTGATATTTTGGCGTCTTTTTTTACCCAGCACCTGGTCTATCGTTGTTTCGACAGTCGGATGCCTGAGTATCTTGCGTACATCTCTCAGTGCCGGAGCCACTTCGAAGTCATGGATAACATTTGCCAGGTGGTTATCAAGCACGCTGAGCGACAGCAGAGGCGGACGTCCTTCTACATCCACGGCACGGAGCTTTCGGTGTCCGGACTTAGTGTATGTATGAGCAAACCCCAATGTTGTCGACGTCAGAGCAGTTTCCAGTTCAGTCTGTGCTGCAGCCTGGGTCGAATACCTGAGATCCGTCACTATCGGGTAATAGCCTCCGGTGATCTTGCCGTATTTGGTCTCAAGCGGTGTAGCATCCACCTTTTCAAGCGTCAGCCCCGTCATGAGTTCGTGCACTTTTTTGACCTGAGGCCAGAGCAACTCGACAAGGTTCCATATCCCCTGAACATACTTAATGTCCTGCTCGTTCAAAGTCCCCAGGATCTCGGCCATATTCTCATTTGTCCAGCCCCAGCCGGTCATAAGCCTTGATCTGTTCCCCTCGTTGCCCATGTTCAATACTGCAGATATCGCCATTTCCCTGGTCAAAGTCAGTTTCTGGTCAGTGGGCACATATTTGACCTTCCCATTTGGCAGCGTGACCTCCTTATATTTGTAGATGTCATCGAAGGTCCTGGACCAGTTGTCGATCTTTGAGCTGCCATATGCCTCGCTGCGCATGTCCCTGGCAAGGGAGAACACCCGGTTCAGCTCCAGGGTCTCACGTGTCATGGCAGCCCGTATTGGCTGGAATATGTATCTTTGGGCCGGGCCCATATCCACATAGCCATCCAGGGCCCTGCACATTGCCTCGACGGTCTCAATATCAGCCAGCGCACCTCCGGCGAGCGCTACGATGTTCTTTTTGATCTCTTCCGGATCAAGAATCTTTTCTCCGGTTACCTTTTCCCCGTAGAAAGCTTTAGCAGCGCTGTATATCTTATCCGCGATGTCGGACAGCTTCTCGTTCTGCATCAGAGCTATCGTCTGCTTCTCCTGGCGTCCGACAGTCACGATGTTTTTCACCGCGTTCTGCACTTCCTTGAACTGCCAGAGCATGAGTTGCGTATAGTGGCGCCGCTCCTGCGTTTGTATTATCCAGTCATCTATCAGGATTGGCGTTCCTTCTGCGTCCATCTCGCGGATAAAATTGTCCAGCGACGGAGCCTCGCCCACCGTTGCTCTCTGCTTGGCCGTCATGCTGCGCGTCTTGCGGATATCAAACCTGGTCAGGATCGCATCTACCTGTTCAACAAAATTAGGAGTCATGCCGAAGGTCTGAGTATTGGTCCTCTTGGCATACCGTTCCAGCCAGGATCGTATGCCCTCGGCCTGCCGCTGCGACCTGTACATCTGTTTCACAATCATGTGCTGCATAAGCTCGCGCTCGCGCCACCGGCGGAATTCGGTCTCATCATTCTTTCGGAGCGCCGCGTCGGCCTTCCTGCGGGCCTCTTTTTCCGCGCGGATATACTTGGCCGTATCCCTCAGCTTCTCGATCGGCATTATCCCGACGATATTTTCCGCAGCAGTTTCAGCTGCACTCTTTACGCCCTTGATCTGTTCGTCATACCTCTGCTTGATCTCCTTTCCCAGGCGTTTTTTCTCGGCCTTGACCATCATATCAAGAGCTCTCTTCATCTTTGCTTCTTTAAGGGCTTCGGCCCTGCCTTCCTCACGGGCAATATCAAGCGGGGATTGCTTCGCATCTTCGCCCATAAGGATATTGAACAGATCCTCGTCAGAATCAACAGGGATCCCGTTGCCGCTCATCTCCTGGGCAAGCTCGTCCAGGCCGAATCCGGTCTTAGAAAAAATGCCCGGTCCTGTCTTTTTAATAAGCTCCTGGGCGCGCTCCTTGCCAAATTCCGTTGAAACGGACGAATACAAGAGCCCACCATGCGACTTGATCCAGCCGATCACATTGCGCCGATTTCTCGGACTCTCCTGTTCGGCCGCTGCAGCCTCGTCTTCAGCGTAAATTCCCGCATATTCAGACATCGGGACCACAATATCGGCAGCCAGGTCATCTGCATGTTCCTCGCCCTCATACCATGCCGCCTCCACCGCCGAGTCAAGTTTTGCCGGATCATTGATGATAGATGAAAATTCGCGCTCAATCTGAGCGCGAACCCTTGCATCCACTTCGTTTTTAAGAGATACCTTCCCCTGCAGATCCTGAATAAGTTCATCCGCAGATCCGTATCCCATATCCTTGGCAGCAATTTCCACAGTTATGCCGTTAGTATCCACTGAATCCGGCGGCATCGACTCAAGAACCTTTTCTCCGTATCTGTCCAGGATACTCGATTCTGAAATACGGTGTTCCGGATTTTCCTTGTAAAACTCAACGGCCGCCCATCCTTTTTCGGACATAGTTTCCGCAAGTATCCGCGGTCGTATCTCATCAGCTCTGGAGATCATTTTCTTTCTGTTATCCGGTGAGATCTCGTCCATAAGGATCCCAAGCAACCGCTCTTTGGCCGCCTCAAAGGGATCCTCTTCATCAAAGGGAAGATCTTCCGGAATATAGTCCTCCTCCGATTTCAGCAGATCCTCGACCTCCATCTCGGCCCTGAACTGCTCGATGGCCTCCTCTGACGCCAACATCCGGTCATAGACGGCCCGGACATCATCGGAGAGCTCTACGTTCAGTTCAGTCAGGCTCTTATAAATATCCGTCAGCCACTTCTTAAACTTGCGAAATACGCTCTGCAGTTCGACCGTCGGTGCCTTGCCCTCTCTCATGTAGGCCTCGAAGCCGCGCGCAAAATACTCATGAGCTGCCACGTCAAAGGCCTTGCCAAGCTCCGAATCTCTCTCCATGCCGGTATTGATCCAATCAATAAAGTTGGCCTCCGTGGCGCCGGCCTTGACCATCTCGCTCATACCGGACTGCGTCTGGATCCAGTCCGTTATCTCTTTGGCGTCATTGCTCCACCAGTTTGAGATAATATCCAGGTCGCCCATTGCCTGCCTTGTATATCGGCCTGTCAAAGCATCTGCAGCCGAAGATACACCGCGGAACTGCCGCAGCTGCCACAAATAGAAATGCGCAAGCTCGTGGATCACGGTTGACGCATCCGCGTTCTTGCTCCAGGATATCCGGATCGGCTGCCCCTGCTGTCTCGGGAATGTAATAGATCCGCGGTGAGTCCCATTAGATGTCTGTCTGTAAATATTAGGATCCGATGTATCGAAGGTTCCTATATTGCTTACGGCAGATTTTATCTGTTCTGGGCGAAAGACAACAAATTCATCGTAATCCGTCCCCTCGTTTACGCTGTAACCGTCATATTTTTTCCGGAACTCAGCGCTATCAACATCATACTCTCTGCCTTTTGCATCTCGGTAATTCTCGTCAAGCCGCACAAAACGCCTTGCATTAAGATATACAGGCATTACATCGGTGCCATATTCCATTGCCGATTTTTTATTGGAAGTAAAGAAAAATGCGTTTTCCCTAGAACCTAATTTGTCCCTGCGAAACTCAGAGAAGTCTTCTCCTGTCCCGTGATAGACTACCAGCGGCCTGCCCTCTTTATCTACAACCTTGCTTGCTTTTTTGGGATTGTTTTGCCAGTCTCCAAAAAATCGCTTAAACTGTTGCGTTTCTATAGTGTCTGACAATTTCATCTTGACAGGCGAATCGCTATCGTCTATCCTATGTAATAGTCCTGATTGCAAACCAGTCGCCGGGTATTGGACCCCCGCCTGATGTAGCAAGTTAGGACTTATTTTATTATCTATGTAAAATACTCCTATCTCCCCTCTTTTTTCTTTAGTAAAGGATTTTTTAATAAGATTCAATACTGATTTTTTGTCATAAACTGACGTAACAACATTCGCATCAATATTCAATCCCTTAAAGTTACCGACCCCATCAATGCCAATTGGAACTATAACCTGCTTATTGTCCTTTTGCATATTAACAAGAACAATAACACTGCTCTCTGGTTTATTCTCAGATGCCAATACTATAACAGGGTCATTAAGTAAACTATATATTTGTTTAATACTTTCCCTGCCCATATCATGATAATTAATATTTTTCTGATATTTACCATCTTTTTTCGCTTGTTGTTCCGATACTGCCGTTGAATAAACATGCCCGGGACCAATCGTAACCGGCAATTTATTGAATCCGATATCGATAAGCGCCTGAGGAGTACTGCCAAGGATCAGAGAATCTTTGCTTTTATATCTCCCGTCCAGGACTGCGTCTACCTGCTTTTCGAACTCAGCCTGGATCTCATCCTGGGTTTTTCCAAAAACAGACTGATAAAATACTTCCGGCCTCTTATTCTGGGATCTCTGAGACAGCGGGACTATGTTTCCCTGATCATCCCGGATTACTTGTAAGCCTCTCAGCTCCTCAGCCAGTTCCGCCTTCCGAAGCATCGAATCCAAAAGGATCTGATCCTCCCTGCTGACATCCTCGGTCTCGGAAAGCAGAGACGCCCGGCGTTCAGCTGCAGACATGCCAATGCGCCTCTCGACGTTTCTGGCCTCGACCTCCCCGGCAAGCCTCTTGTATTGTCCGAACGCAGTATCCTTGCTATACAGATTTCTTAATTCTTCTATTGTGTTGACTCCATAATGTTCCAATATCCTGGCGAGATTTATTTTTGCCCCTAATTCAAATGTATTTTGCGCAAGAACCGCATAATCTTCAGCCTCCGCAAGATCATTACGCCATGAACGGATCTCCTGCGGCTCATCAAACATTTCCTTGCTGCCGCCTCGCGCAAATCCTTCTTTATATTGGATTGCATGCTGTATTTCATGTATTATTACTTTTCTGGCGCGGTCGGAATCATTTGCCACGTCATAGTTCAGATGTATAGAATTCGTCTTCTCTGAGTAATGCCCTAGTTCATAATCGTCATCTATATCAACATATAGCCGCATATCCCTCATTTCAGGATAAGCGTTAAAGAGATCATCATTGGATATAACGTCCTTAAGTAAGGCATACCTTTTGGGACCATACTTTTCCGTATTAGAGAAAAGATCCCGCCATTCCCTGGTTCCCGGCATGGCCTTCAAAGTAAAATTACTGTCGTCGGTCTCCATACGCCATTTGCCGTCGGCGCCCTGCTCCCAGCCATAGGCCATCTTTACCTTCAGCGGACTCTTGCCTGCCGCCAGCTCCTTCTTTGCCGCAGCAAGGTTGTCCAGGCGCATCGTAACCATATCAGCAGCATCAAGCTGTCCTGCTCCGCTTTCGCCAAGAGACTGGAAATACATCCCCATGGATCCATCATCGTTCTGAGTGAAGGAGATCGGGAACATCTCTGCGACGTCCTCCGGCATGATCATGTCCTGGCTTGTGCGCCTTTCATTCCACATCCTGGCCATTGGAATATACATCCGGCTGGCAGCCCATGCCGTATTGGCTGCGATCTCGTGATCCATTCCCTGCGCCTCCATCTGCAGACGCATTGATTCAAAAACCTTCTGAGCACTGGCCGCTTCGCTGACCTCACGTTCCAGCTCATAAGAGACATCGAACAGATCGCCCTGGCGGATCTTCGTGATCCTGTCGTTCATCGCCTCGGCCTCTCCCAGTGTCATCCCGTCAGCGCTGAATCTCATGGACTTGCGTATAGCATCCTGTGCTTTGTCCGGTACCGAGTCAAAAAGCTTAATCGCCTCTATCTCAATATCCGGACCTCCCTCGAGCGACGCCCGAAAATCTTCGGGGTCTACACCCAATGCCTCTTCTGCCCATGCCGCAGCATCTTGCTGCTCTGTCTCTATGAGCCCGTCCTGGAACATCTGCTGCACGGATGTCGCCGGAACATATACAGTCCTGGCATCCGCGCCGCTAAGCAGCTCGCCGGCGAAATCCTTGCTCATTCCAGGAATGCGCTTAAGCAACTTGGTCACGCCTATCGAAGCATTAAAGTTGTCCAATTTACTATTGAGATTCTGAGTCTGGTATGCCTCTATCTCTTTTCTGCCCAACTCTATGCGGTAATCCCCGCGCAATCCGGCGCCTATCGGGCCTATCGCACTTATAAGCGCGAACGAATACAGCGACTGCGTGAACGTATTGGTCAGCTGCGCATTTATGTCGCCTATTGTCCTGGCATCGTAACCGTTCAGCAGGGATGCTTTCTGCATCTCATCTATCGCTATCGGGAAAGCATCCTGAAAGACCTCCTGCATAGAGTCTGTGACTGTATTTATCCCCCAGTCCTTTAAGGCCATACCGCCCATCTTCGTAATTGCCGGCAACGCCGCGATCCTAGCTCCGACTCTCGCTATCACCGGACGCATCGCTGATGATGCTATTTTGTTCATCGGACTTAATGCCGTTTCCAACTGCAAAAGCTCGATCGCGCCATTCACGGCTCCCACGGCCATACTGCCAAGCCCTACTGCCATAGGCGAAAGATGATCGCCGTTTTCATCGCTCATCATGCGGCGTGTTATAAGGTCTATCCCGCCCTCTGTCTTTGCAGACTGGGTAAATACTCCCATAGCAGTACCAAGGCCCCAGGCTGCAGCTGCAGTCATTGTAGTCCCGATCGCCAGCGCAGGAAGAGACACGGGCGCCGTAAGTGCCGCCAATCCGCCGCCTACAATAGCTCCAGCTGCACCTATAGTCGCCATGCCGCCGGTCGTCATAGCTCCGCTTATCTGTTGTCCTATCATTTTGCCGGACTCATACAGCATGCCGCTAAACCATCCGGACGGAGCCTCACGGTCAAGAGCGAGCATTCGTTTTTCCAGATCCACCCATTCGGATTCATCCACCTTGCCGCCTGCGCTCTGTTTTGCAAAAAGATTTGTCGCGTCCCTGCCTATCGCTGACATTTCCTCGCCAGAGAGTACGCCTTTCCCTAAATCCGTATCTCTGAACCAGTTGCCGAGCGCTACGTCCAGCTGCCTGAACGGATCGCTGTCATCGGTCATGATGGTATCGCGTCCCATCAACGCCGGAGGATTGCGCAGCGTCGCAGCGGCAGGAGTAGGAGCGGGAGCTATCGACCGCAAAGAACGAATAATGGCGTTCCTTCCGGATGCCCCGCGCTGCAATAGCCCATTGAGATTTTCCTTTACCATCGCAGCCCTCTTTGACTCCTTTTCCATCGCAGCAAGGTTGTCGACGTCATCATAGGTCGCAGCGGCAGGAGTAGGAGCGGGAGCTATCGACCGCAAAGAACGAATAATGGCGTTCCTTCCGGATGCCCCGCGCTGCAATAGCCCATTGAGATTTTCCTTTACCATCGCAGCCCTCTTTGACTCCTTTTCCATCGCAGCAAGGTTGTCGACGTCATCATAGGCAGAGGCCATGACATCGTCATGCTGCAGGAATTTAGATGTTGCCGGCGAGAATGCCACCATCCTGTTCCAATCAGGAGAACCCTTATCAAGCAGAGCAAGCCTGTACTCGGCCTCTTTCTTATACATCTCATCCCGGTCCTGGATCCACTGCGGAACTCCTACACGCTGCGCATTCCAGACATGGGCCGCATTCTGTTCAGGGTTTTCAGTGACATGTTTTCTGTATATACGCTCAAGCTCATCCTGCAGCGGATTCAGCTGCGGAAGACCAAGGCTTTGCGCCTCCTCGGTAGAAAGCGGCGCACCGGCCTTGACTCCGCCGTAAAGCCCCTTCACGTCTATTTCATTAAAAAGTCCGGCCATAAGAAAATCCCTCCAAAATAAAAGACCCCATAAGGGGGCCTAATCCTCATCAAATGATAACGGCAGCCATTTCCCGGACACCGGATCAGGGTAATACCATGTTTTGCCCCTGAGTTCTGCCCCTGGCGGTATCTCGAACCTGCGCACAGTCTTATCCGTCTTTCGCCCGTACCATGTCCTGGTCGTACCGACAGCGACATTTCCAACGACCTTTGCCATAATAGCGACACTCGCCTCGTTGCTGATCGGCATGTTTTTGTTTGCCTTTTCGGCAATCTCTATTTCATAGTTATACCTATCTATCGCCCTGGCTCTGACCTGAGGATCCGCGATCTTTTCCTGGTCGAGATATTTGTTGAAAATAGAAGCTTGCTGCATCTTTATAGCAGGATCAGATATATCGTTTCCGGCTGAATTTTTGTACATAGAGCGGAACGCCTTCAGATCCGTCATAGACAGCTTGCCGCCGTATAAACTGTAGAACGTCCTCCAGTCCGGAGCCTTATCTATAAGCGTACCGGCATCGGACATGCTCCACAAAGACACAAGCGTATCCCTGTCGGTTTTTATCCTTCCATCTCCGCTTCCATCTTCTGCAAATTTTCCTATCTTGAATTTCGCGTCACGTGCATCCATCAGCTGCCACATAGTCGCCTTCGATGCCCACGACACACCCTCTATGGCCTTATTGATATCTCTTATAGAAGATCCTCCTCGGATCATGTTATATATACTATCGAACGCCTTCGCCTGTTCATCGTTCCGCGCCTGGACCTTGTCAATGAAAAGGGCTTCTGTACTCCTTAAGAACATATCTTCCTCTTCTCCGGAATAATTGGTCCTTATATAATCAAGAGCTGCCCCGCGGCCATCTACGCCGAATTTTTTGACCATATCCTCAGCCACGATCTGGGCTTTGACAGGCATTACGGCCTTACTTAACTTAAATTTCACATCTTCCGCATCTGACGGATCCATAAGTTTTTCATTCTTAGCAGCCCATTCCTGTGCTTTTATCGGATCATCGACCGCCATGCGCAGGGCAGTGGAGGCTACGAATTTAGAACGCACCGCATCCGTATTTTTAATATTTTGTTCTTCCCCCTGATCGCCGTATATCCCAATCGCCGCAGCACGTATGGCATCCTCCTGCGCCTCCATCGAAAAGTTTTCAGGAGCCCTTGCCCAAGCGATAGAATTGGTATCAAGGACTTTGATGGCCTCTGTTTTTCGATATTCCGCCATGGCCTTACCTTCCTGGACCATAGCAGTTCTTGCCGTACTCCTGTCATACCCGGCTATCGCATCGGAGAACAGAGTCTGCTGCCGCCCCTTAAGCCTGCCGGATATTTCGCCATGCAATTTTTTATGCGCTTCTATAGCCTTTGCTCCGAGACCCTCGGCCCCTGCTCCAGAAGCGTTCATAAGCCCGCTGTCGGCGTTATAAAGCAGATCCGTGGATCTCGCTACGTATTCGCTATACGCCGCATTGACTGCGGCAACATTCGCGTCGTCTGCCATTTTCTGTATGCCTTCGGAAAGAGCGAACGCGCCTCTTGCTATCTGCTGCGCCCCCTCTTCATTTATCGCAGCAGCCTTATAAGCGGCTCCCGGATCCATCGGAGAACGCCGGACCCTTTCAGGTCCTTCATCCTGTATCCTTTTGCTGTAAACAGGTGCCTGCATCGCGATCACCTCTTATTTAAATGCATTTTTGAATATGTCCCACTTGCCTGCAACGGTACCAGCTCCGCCAAGCAGGGATCCGAACAAGGCGGCATCGCCCTGACCGGAATAGGAACTTGCTACCGCCCGGCCGGCCTTGCGGGTTTCGTCGGCCTGCCATCCGTACATCGAGGCCTCATTCATAAGCCCGAACTTTTTCCTCTGATAATTCTTCCGCAGCATATTAACATCCTCTTCGCCCTGCACAGCCGTATCGATCGCGACATCCAGCGGAGACCCTGATGCAAGGGAGAGTCCGTTCGCACCAAAAACAGCATTCTGACGCCCACGCACAGACGCTATATCCTGTCTCAATTTGCGTTCTGCGCTACGACCTGCATCAGCAGTAGCCTCGGCTTCCTGGCGTGCCATGTCCGCATTCTGCTCATACGCCTTTGCCTGGGCCTCGGACTGGGCCCGTGCTATCTGGGCCTGCTGTTGGGCCGCATTCCTGGCTGCAAGTCCGCTGTACAGCGTAGACGCAACGGAAAGAGTTGCAGCAACGATATCGCACATCTTTAAGCCCCCCTCTGAAATAAACAAAACGGGAGCCCCGAAACGCCGTACGGCCTAGGAGGCTCCATTTTAAAACCCAGCCACTTAAGCCAGGCTATACTTTTTTTATTGCGCAAATCTACATAATTGCGCATACATGGATATTTAGCGCTTATAAGCGGGAATAGCAGTTTTGTCGTGCGAAGGAACGGCCGCCAAAGTTCATCGATACGGTCTGTCCCCAGCAGCCAAGGATTGCTCCATTGCCACGTCTCGCGCCGGATACCCCACATGCCTACAGGTATATCATTATCATCTATCCCGGTCAGGCATTGTTCTGATTTTAAATAACTGACATAGATAGCATCAAACGCTTTAAGTCCGCTTGCTGCCATAACCTCATCGCGGTCAGACTTCCTCATATGCTCCGCTATAAATTCACAGTGAAAATGCGTTGCCGGTATCAGCTCAATTAAACGCCGCAACCGTATCCACCACCGGAGTGAGCGACAGTACGGACGCAGGCATCGGATACGGGGCTTTTACTATAATGCTGCCGGAATCATATCCTGAATCAAGCGTATGCTTATAATATCCGCTCTTAAGCTTCGTAGGTTCTCCGGAAGCTTCATTCGTACGGTCCACCTGCTCGCTCATATGATCTTCGTCCGTGCCTACAAATAATCCGCGCGAATCTTCGTACTGCAAGATACACGCAGATACCCGCAGTTTCCTGCCTAGCTGGGAACCGTCACGGCGTGGGATATTAAGATCCAGCGTCTCAATTAGTGCGGCATATGGCAGCCCAACATGGACTACGGAGGCAGCGCTTGGCAGAGTGACGGCGCCATTAGTTACTACCTGATCGCTCAGCACGGATCCATCGGCTACGATCGATACCGTCTGCCCGTTAAGATGAGCCAGCCCGGTCACACTCGTGACGTTGGTGCCTCTGACAGTGACACCTCCGTCGAGAAAGAAAGCCTCTTCGGGATCAGTGGATATTATAGTAGGCGACATATACTCTATAGTGCGCACACCGCTTCGGTTAATCACAAGATAAACATCGTCGCCCGTTTCTGTTCTTATAGAAGTGATGGATTCGGCACGGCCTTCTCCGGGAAGCGGATGCCGAGCCCATGCTATTACGTCATGTTCGCGCAGGTATGTCAGGGAGACCAGCGCTCCGTCATCGCGCACTATCCAACACATTGAATCCGGTTCCTGTGCGAAGCACCAGTCAACGATCTTATGGTCTTTAAACAGGTGGCTCGCCAGGACCGTCAGATCATTGCCTGTATAGTTATCGCTCTCGAAGCTGTAGCCCAGATCCCTGACTCTTGCCCCCTGAGACTGGACATATAAAATTATATTGCCTATCACGATAGGATCGATATTGGCGCATCCCCTATATCCCTGCGTTTTTGCCATAGTATTCGTCGGGGTCATCACACTGCCAGTGGCCCCGGACGAGATGACCCACTCGCTGGAATCCGTCATGGCTATAAGGTCATTCAGTGCAATAAAATGGTGTATCCGGCTGATCTGTCTTGCGGTCAGCGTCCCTGTGATAGGGTCGTCATCCTGGATAGGCGACGAAGGTCCGAAATCATAATAATCGCCCACCCTGGAAAGCCAATAACTCTCCGGTTCCGTAGGAGTATTCCCAAAACAGATACGTTCGCCGAGGAATCCAGAGGCTGCCGGATATCCGCTCTTTTCGCCCCATGCTCCCTCCTGCCACAGGAGCGTCGCTCTCGTATCCGCCGCATCCGTCTCCATCACGGCCGTAGCCGACGTGGCATTCGCCACTGCAGTGATCTTCATATATCCAGTATGTTTTGCCTCGGATACAGTCAGGATAAAATAGCCCCTGTCCGCCTCTCCGTTCCCATTCGGCTTGTAGGCAAAGAAATTATCTGATACAAGCCTGAGCTGCGTAGGCTCGTCAACCTCGCCGGAATCGGAAAAATTCTTTGCGGCCGACGTTGTAGTTGTCCCGTCGGCATAGATCGGCGACTCATACGTCCGCATATTCGTCCAACGGTCTTCGTCGTTGCTCCACCTCTGCAGGCGTACCGTTCCGCCCCAAAATCCATTACTTTCAAGGCTCCAGTGAGTATAAGCCGTAACCTCAGCTCCCCATACAGTGTCAGTGTTCGTTATTTTAACGCTTATATTTTTGTTAAAACTGCTATACGACAACCCAGGCACTGGAGAGACGAAAAGTTCACGTCCGTCGCCTGTAAGGCTGCCGATGCCGGTCACCGTATAACTGACCGTTTCGCTTTCGACAAAAATGGATCCCACAGCAAAAGTCCCATTTGTAATCTGGGCGTCAGTTGCAAAATAATGAACCTTATATCTACTTCTGTCATGATCGCCGGACTGGTAAGTGTCATAGTATGTAGTTTTCTTTTTAAGAGTAACCGTTGTTATGATACCGCTGGCATTTCCCTGCGTTTTCATGCTAATCCCGTCGACATGATGCGTTATCGAAAAGATTGTCCCCACATGCTCGGCCACAAACAGACTATCAGATGCCGTTACCGTTACCGTCCCCCTTATGTCGTTCAAAGTTAGAGATATATCCTCTTGAGAGACAGGCTTCGGCAGAAACGGTCCGCTCTTGTATGGAAACTTCACAAGCGTCCAATTTGTATTTGTCACGCGTACTAGTTCATATGGAGGATAATCGTTATGCGTTATGTATATGATGTCAGCGCTTTGCGCGAATGAAAGCCCTGAGAGGTCGGCTTCCGCATACGGGCTCACTATCTCATACGGGACGGTCGTATTTGAGGGATCCATGACCTGTGCTCCGTTGTTGTCAATAAACCGTATATATTTATCCCCTATTTCGAGCTCAAAACGCTGAGACAAAGAAAACTGGAATTTGGCCACTATACATTTTTTATTCTGGTACTTCGTAAGGACGGCCTTGCGCATGCCGCCGCGTTTTGATACCCCGCCATGCGGATGTATGACCATGTTCTCGCAGCGTTTTAGGCCTACCGAATATTTAGCAAGGTCTGAACGTCCGTAAAGCGATGGAGCCAGCTCTCCGGCTGCAAATGAATTCTGGATAGGATAAAGGTTACTCATAGCCTGGCCCTTTCGTAGTCGCTGATAGGCTGCGTTCTTTGTTCCTGGCACTCATTTGCGTCCGCAGCCATGGCAGCATTCATTGATTCCTGAAAATACTGCATCAGGTTATTTTTAACGCCAATGTTTCCGCCCCCTACCGTTGACGTGATGAGAGCGATCGCAAGACTCCATCCCAATGCCTGAACAAACAGCGGCGGGAATAGAGTGGGATCTGAAATATCGTCAATGTATTTGATCCAGCCGGCCGACAGGTTACAGAATATAGATTTGCCGGATGCAGTCATACCTATATCAAAAGGCTCCTCTTGGACCAACTCCGGAGACCATGTTTTTTCCGTGGGCATTATTTTAAGGATCCTGATGCAGCCCGAAGGATATTCATGCACATACGGCCATTCAGGATGCGTATCTTCGTTGCGCAGCGTAAGCGCTGCACAACGCTCGGCAAAACGCCAGGGATATCTTGCAAGTATGGCTTTCTTGACAGGCTCATAATGCAGCTTGCATTGCGCAGCTTCCACGCTTGTATCATCAAGCGATGAAATTCTGCGAGACTGGCCCATATACGCAAGTGCTATATTACATATATCGATTATGCTGCTCATGCCCTACCCCTCCGTTATTTCGCAAATAAAGAATTAGGAAACAGTATCTCAGCAAGCGACTTAGGTGGACGTTGTCCAATCACAAGCGTAGACTCCGGCTCGCGTTCCTTAAAATACCTCTGCAGGTCCTCAGATGAATAATGCCTTAAATTCGTTTCTGATGTTGTAAAAGTCCATCGTCCTCTGTTGTCCTTTGCCCATGTACCCCCTATGTTGCCGTCTTTGCCGTTGTACTGGCTGTCCTTGCTGAATGTAGGATGATTGGGCTTTTTAAATTGATCTGTCATATGTCCGTTTTCGACAACCCCGGCGTTGGTTTTCCATAGCCCGCGCAGATCATAGTCATATAAATCACGTGACATATCACGTCCTTTTTTCTTGGAGAGAGTAGCAAGCCATGCCCTAAATTGGGCCTCTTCTTCAGCAGACAATTGGGTGTTATATTTATTTGTGTAATCGTTCATATCGTCCATGCGATCATCCCCTATAATGAGATGTAATAAAGTCGGAATAACAGGAAGACCATGCCCACGGCCTCCCTGTTATATGTCAGTTTAAACTCAAATTACCTTGCCTCTGCTTCAGACGCCGTTTTAGTTTTAGCCTCAGCTGTTGTTGTTTTTATCCTGGCTTCCGCTTCAACTTTGTTTTTAGCCTCTGCTTTGGTTTTGGCTTCCGCTTCAACTTTGTTTTCAGCCTCTGCTTTGGTTTTGGCTTCCGCTTCTACGGCAGCCGCCTTCAATTTTGCAGCAGCTGCAGGATCCGCAGGCATAAGAAGTTCGCTATGGGGAAGAAGTGGATTTAAATCAGCTTCTTCGTCCTTGTCGAAATACCGGCCGCCTACGTCAGTACATGCCTTTCTTGCACGGTATATCATCAGAAGCCTACATGTGTACCAGGAGTCAGGAACGCAGAGTATTTACCGGCGGTGAATACCCCTGTGACATCGCAGTAAATACGCAGATAGCGTTTTAACCCACGTGGCATCTTCATGTCTATGAATTTTGTGCCTTTTGTCAGATTTGCCTGTGGGATGACATCGCTGACATGCAGTACCTTCTTAGTTGAGAAGTCGACAGCCGTGCTGGTTTCCAGCCTGAAAACAACGCTTGTGCCGCCTACGGCTGCTTCCGTCATAACGCCAACGAGGACAAGTTCTTTTTCAAGCGTATCTCCGGCAGCCCCAAGATCAATTACATCGCTTGCCGCATCTCCTGCGCTTAGTGCCGAATTCTCACAAAAAATAAGATTCTTATCCAGTATCATGTTAAATTACCCCTTCCTGTTCCCGTCGTTATACTGCAGCCGGTATATGAGATTCAGTGCCCAGTATGGCATCGCATCTCTTGATAGCATGTCCCCAGAAATGAGTTATCTTTTTACCTGCAAACTCATCTATACCAAGGGCAAGGTTCCCCTTTACCACGGCTAGTTTTGTCAGAGCGGCAGATACGGTCCTGTTTGCATAAATAATGATATTGGCCGCATCGTCCGGGAAGCGATACATGGCATCCGTCAAAAGGCCAATTAAATTCGGGCCGGAATAACCGGAGTCCCCTGCAGACACCAGAGATGTGACGTCAATGTTTGCTATTCGCACGCAGTAACGCCAGTCAAGTACAGCGAGTCCGCAGTCCCACTTGTAATGCGTTTGATAGACACGATATTTTTTGCCATCGGCCAGAGTGGTCGTCTGTTCGCCAAGATCATTCTGCTGCAGTCCGGCCTTAGATCCCTTTGGATAGAGCCCGAACATTGTATCGTCGCCCCATGCGATGGCAAAGATCGATGTGAGGTACGAACCGTTCCCGCCCGCATTCAGCACATTGAATGAACTTTCGTCTTCGTCCGTCCCATATGCGTTATAACGGCTCGACAGTCCTTCTATCTTCTCAGGGGACGTAACGCTGTCCCCATAAAAGACTGCGCTTGCCATCGTTTTTGACATCCCGGATATAAACGCCTTTCCTTCGCGGAGGAGAGCAATGGCCTTATTAGGCGCCATGTTGATAAGCGCGGCATCCGGCTCTGAAAAGGACTCCAGCATTCCGCACGTATCCGATACCTGTTTCGTTGTGCTTTTCTCTGGAGCAACTCCGCCATAAAGCTTGCGCCATGTGCCGGAGGGGAGCCCTGTACGCACAGCTCCTATGTTGACCATGCCATTGTTGCACTCGATGAAAGGCATATCCTCGAGTATTGCATTTTTCTGCGTAAGTATTTCTGCAAGCTTCAGTTCCTTACTGTCGGGACCGAACTGGCGTGCGATATCAATCAGCGAGAGATTATTGCTGCTAAGTACAGACATATGCCATTACCTCCTATTTAAGCGAATTGGGAAACAGTATCTGAGCTGTCTCCTCTGCCGGGTTGCTTACCTTTGACGCTCCGGGGGCCGGTTCGATGAACTTGTCCTCAGATATGACCCTGCCGAGCTTGACGAACATGCGTATGACCTCCGGGTGGTTCATAAGTCCTGAATCCCTTAAGACCTCAAGTGCGGCGGGAGTGCCGAACTTATTGATAACCCTGGCGCCAAGGCCAAGATTTTCTGCAAGCTTTGCGCCTCCAATTTCAGGATCAGCTTTTGTCTGTTCCGTCCATGATTTTACGACCTCACTATATGCCGCCTTATCGGCATTCCTATTTGCTTCCGCCCGCTGGATATAAAGGTCTACGAGCCTTTGCGCAGTTTCCTGTGGGACTTTCGCTTCTTTCAGAAGAGGCTCCAGCACGTCAAATCCTTCTTTATCCAACTGCATCCCTTCAGGGAGCTTAAATTCGTAATGCTCCGGCATCTCAGCTTCTTCCGCCGGCTCCGGCGTACCATTATCAGGCGTTTGTTTTTCCTTGCCATTCAATACGTCTATTGCATCGCCTAAAAGCGATGGATCCTTGGAACTATCCGCAGGACCCGGAGCAGGATCCGCAGGAGGTGTAGTGGTATTTACCGGAGGGGTTTCACCTCCCGGACCAGGCGGAGTATTGGCTTTCGGATCTATTGTTGCTTCTATCTCTTCCATTTATATTTCATCCTCCTTTACAGGTATCTCTTTTTCGGTCATTATTCCAAGCTGCCTATACCATTCCCCATGTTCTTTCATGCAGACAAGGGGTTTGGTTTCCTCATTCCTCCAGGCCAGCTCAAAAACACGCTGTCCGACATTGCGCTCCCCCTCTGCAAATGCCGACAGCTCTGGAGTTTCACGCAAGCCGTTCCTCAAAAAACCGGATTCCTCGATCAGGAGGCCACAAAAAAGCCGCCCTTCCGGTATTGCCAGAACTGCGGCCATCATACGATCCTCTTCGCGGATCCTTATGTTTTCATCTATATCCATTTTTTCACCGGATCACCTCCTTATATGTTTAATGCGCTGGCACCGCCGAGCAGAGCAGCCAAAGCTGTATCAGGCCCTGTGTCGACCTCGCTCAATGTCTTTGCTCCATCGGCTGCCTGTTGCCCGCTTTGTGCCATCTGGGCTATCTGTGCTGCCTGTTCCTGTTTCTGCGCCGCCTGCTGTTTGGCAAGGCGTATTTTCTCGACGATGTCGGGATCTCTGAGCACTTTAGTTTGTGATCCGACCATATCGCTGTATGATCTGATCGCCTGGTCCGCGTCGATGTTGTCGCGTACCTCAGGGAAAATCCCGGCCATGCTGCCGGCAAATGACAGTACCTGTTCCAGTGGCTTAAGCCCCATCATTTTTTGTGCCTGGGCAAGTATGGAGACATATTCGATCTTGAGCTCCTGTCCTTCGACCTCTTCCGGAGGCGGAGGCAAAAGGTCGTTGTCCATCATGATCGAATATAGGTTTTCGATCGACGGGGTGTGAAATTCTTCCGTCAATTGTTCCAACACAGGGCCGAGATTGGTCATTTTTTCTTCGTGCCGCTCCACTACCTCACGCGCCGTCATCTGAGGATTGTCCGACGCTTCAAGCATCATGAACAGATCAACGTACATGGTAGAATTGATATCCGCCTTTGCCTCGGCTATCAGTCCCCCAAGGTCTGAAAGATTGATATCGATCGCATAAAGCGGCAGTACCTTATTGTTCATGTCTTCCACATAGGTAATGCCGTTAGGCATGGCTTTGATCGCTGAGGCTCCTCCTAATGCTCTCATGCTGGTATGCGCCTGCAACGGAGGTTCTACTTTCTTATTCACGGCCGTCAACCTGGATGAACATAGCTTCATAAGGCCCTTTACATCGCAGAGAGCTTCACTGCCGGGACCATATCCGTAAGTATCGCCATGAACTACCGTCCAGCGCGGGCATTGCACGGGGAACATATTGTACCCTGATATGCGCAGCACTTTGTCACTTATGTTGTCGCCGGCTTCCCAATAGACCGATCTGTACCGGAAATGCGTATATGGCGATGGTCTATCGGGCTCTATGGCATGTCTCACCTCGAACGATGTGTCCGGACGTTCATTCAGCGCGTGCCTGACGGCGTCGGAACAATTCTCGATCCCAAACTCTTCTGCCATCTGCGCAGCTGTCATGAATATGTCACGGTAAAAAACATCTGCGTGATCGTCCTCGCCGATAGCGAAATAATACTCGCCACAGGTAAGAGCGGTAAATTTAGCTACCCTTTGAAAATTGAACTGGGTTATGTTTGCACCGTTGCCAAAAGCTCCCATCTCGTCATAGATATCATGCGATGCCTTATAAAACCCGGCTCCCGGAAGCACCTGCATCATCCTGTTATGTACTTCGTCGCACCAATCACGCACTTTGTAATATTTAGCCCGGTCAGGATCGGACGTAGTCAGCATGAACCACTGTCTTGACGGCGACGTTAATCCTGCCTGCATTCCCGAAGACAGTATCCTGCGGGCCCTCATTGCTGCAGATGTTATCTGCTTTGTCAGGTCAGGCAGGTGCTGGTTCGGACGTTCGCCTGGGAATCTCCCCCTGAAGGGATTGATAAACTGCCTCAATTCTCGCCAGTGCGGCATTATGACGGATTGTTCGCTTTTAAGGACTGTGCGCCTTCGTTCAAGCCGTTCTTTTAATTCCGCTATATCCTTATTTACCATCACTGACCCAGGAAAGTCTTGCCGCCGTTGTTACCGGCAAGCCCCTGCGCACCTCCTTCATTTCTGATCGTAGACGCGAACCCTTGTCGCTTGCGCATCTTTTCAAGCAGCTTAGCCTGGACTGTTTCCGAATCGCTAGGAGTCCCTGTTGAAACATCCGTTGTCCCAGGCACGATGCTAGGAGTCGGGCTAGGTGTATAGCGACCATTGCTCCCCATTCCCAATCCGCACATATCATTCACCCCCTTCTAAAATGCCATGAGATCGTAGCCGCTTGTGTCAGCCACGTCATTCCTTACGCCGGTGTAATCAATGTCCGCCGACAATGATGCAGCGACCGGAGCGGCGAACGTAAGACAAAGCGCATCTCCGTCATCCGGAGAACGCCCGAGTTTTTCCTTTATGTCGGCTTTGTCTTCCAGTGCTATCCGGCCCATATTGTCGATAAAATAATCCACTGCAGTAAGATCTTCCGAAATATTCTCGGATTCCTCTCCTTCGCTTGGCAGGCATCCTCCGTTGATCAGCCATTCTTTGCATTCCCCATATATCTCGCATCGTTTGTTTCGGTATATGTTCGATTTCGTAGCTTTCTCCCCGAAGTTGACGGGAAATACGCTTTTATACCCCAACGTTTTTGTCATGTCGTAGACGCCTGCGCCCAGCCCACCCGAAATATCAATAAATACCGCAGCAGGAGCCATTTCTTTCATATGGAAGATCAACAGGTTGGTTAGTCTGACCGTATCATACCCATTTACCGAGAAAATGCGTTTGGTATAGACCCCCTGTCTCATCCACAAAACCGAGTTATCGTCCCCAAACCGGGCAACGTCCAATCCAAAGATGAGAGACACTCCGGCCAAGTCCGATTTAATAAGACCTTTGGAATGATCCTTTGCAGCTTCTATCAGGTCGGCGCCTATGAGCTGGCTCACAGATGTCGACGGAAATTCTCCTTTTACGCGGACCTTTACTATGTCCGAGTCTTCTCCGTACCTATCGATCAGGCTTTGCAGGAACGCCTTGTTTGTTATCTTGACCGTCCGACTGTCTATTTTTTTTGTGATCCAGTATTTGCGCTGCCTAAAGAAACAATCATGGAAACGCCCTTCCGATCTTGTTGGGTTCCCGAAGACAAACCAGAGTATTTCAGTCCGTTCGTCGGTAAGGGCTCCTTCCGTTACCTGCCATATTATCGGCGGGATCGCAGAAGCTTCGTCAAAGATGACAATTATCCGGCGGCCTTTATTGTGAAGTCCGGCAAATGCTTCGCTTTTCTGTTCAGTCCATGGAATAGCGTCTATTCTCCACGTGTCCTTATGTGCGGGATCCGTGCTGTACATAGATGTAGCGGAAATCTCGAACCAGTGAGCGTTGATGCACATGCTGTGCCATTTTGCAAGCTCGGCCCATGTTTTGGTTTTTAGCTGCGTCGCAGTGTTTGCTGTAACAACGCCGCGTGTATCCGGCATAGTGGACATGCCCCAGTGGAGTATCATCGCAGAGAAAGCGGACTTTCCCGCGCCATGGCCTGAACTTAGCGCAACCTGGATGACCCACGCCATTGCGTCTTCTGCAGACATTGCTCCTGCCCGAAGTTTACGCCCAACTTCTTCAAGTATTTCTTTCTGCCAATCTTCAGGGCCATCATAATCTTCAAGCGGAGTCCCTGGTTCCCCCCATGGGAAAGCATAAAGGACATATCCAAGAGGATCATATGCAAATCCGGCTATGTCATTTATCAGCGCATTTTCTATGTCATCCTGATTAGTCAGATCTTGCATCGAGGACTCTCTTCCTTGCCTTATCCAGCCGGGTTGCAACAGATACATTTACCTGGACATCCGACTGTTTGATCCCTGTTATTTCCGCAAGAAGCTTGGCGGCTGCTATTGGATCGTGAAGGTCTACCTCCACAGACATTGCGTTTGTCTTGGGGATCTGCTTGATGTTCAAAGACTTTAATGCAGCCGTGACATCTTCCGGCATGTTCGAAGTCGGAGCGATAAGCATCTCGCCGAAGTCGATCATGCTCTGGCCGCCATGCAGTTTGGCCAGCTCGTTCAGGATCTCGTCCCTGTTGGGATCGTTGCGGTCCGGAGAGATCTGGACAACGTCCGTAACATGCGTCGATACGATGCCGGTCAGCCTGCGCATTATCATTTCCCGTATGTTTTCTTTGTCGTAGCCTGATTTTTCAAGCGCTTCACGGCGCAATTCCCTGATCCTGGCCTTGATGTTACCCTTGGTTAATAGCTGTGAAGCCTTGACACGAGCTGATTTTTCGGCATATCCGGCACGGATGGCGGCTTGTGTTGCATTGGATTTTGGATCTGATACGTACTCCAGGCAGAAATTTTCCTGCATCTCATTGAGTAAAAAATCGTGTTCCTCTTCAGTTGGGATCTTCTTTGCCATCCGGTCCACCTCCTTTGTCTGCATAAAAATAGAGCCGCCCCAAGGAGGAACGACTCTTAATTTCTCGCTTTATGATATTTTTATACACCTCTGTTAACTATAGCGATTTTACCAGAAAATAGCAGTGTTGTAAACGGCGTACATTGTGAAAATATTTCATAAGTAAGCTATTGGTAAGGAAATTAAGCACTGTAAAGTGAACGTATCGCCTTGGAGAGTTCATTATGTTCTACCTCTCTCCATGCATCCACATCGGAAATAATATCCATGCAGGCGCGTTTTAATTTATATAGGGCTGCGGCTTTGAGCCTTTGGATATATCTGTAAGAATAATCCAGTTCAATCGTCATCTCTGCGATCTCCATATCGTCCCAGTAGTATAGAGCAACGACACGGCTTTCCGGAGGAGTCAGTTCGCAATATGCAGGGTAAAAAGTATCTACGATCCGCTGCAGTTTCTTGTAATAGCGCTCATCCATTGCTTTAAGAAAACGTTCCTGCGCAGGCGATGAACTTCCGCCGTCTACCCTGGGCTCTCCGTTGCTTCCGGGCGATACAGACATAATCTCAAGCCAGTATTTGCGGTCCTGCATATCCCTGTTTATAGCTGGAAAATCCCTTATTACTCCCTCAATAAGCATAATCTCTCCGCGTTTCATGTATAAACCTCCCCTTAAGTTTATTTATTGACTTGCCTGGTACTGTCCGCCTGCTGTCCGCCCTACTGTCCGCCTCTGTAAAATAAGACTGTTACTGATAAAAACACCTCTTGGCGGACAGCGGACAGTGAAATTAGTAATATTTGATAATCTTTAATAAGAATAAATTTATTAAATAAATATATAGAAAAATCGCGCAGTGCTGTCCGCCAAGAGGTTACAGTTATAGTGATAGCAAGGGTTTAGCACAGGCGGACAGTATATTTTCCGCTGTCCGCCTGTTTTCTCTTGACCCTTGGTATTACCGGGTTTTCTTGTGGCGGACAGTATGGCGGACAGTCCTTGTTTATTTGTACATCGAATAAATATCGTTTGAAACATAAGCCTTTGGCGGGACCAAATATACCCTGTTGCGGTTCTTCCCCTTGCGTTGAGGGTCAGTTCCGGTTTTCTTTTTTAATACCTGTCCAGCCCTTGCAACAAAGCTGCTCTGTTTGTCTCGGTCTATCCCACACGCTTCCAGAACTTGCATCGCAGTCATCTCGACCCAGAAATCCCTAGGTGCATCCCAGTTGAGACCCTCCTCGATCAGGAGCTCCACATAATTAAGAATCTCGAACGGCTTGTTCTGGGCTTCAAGCAGCTGATCTTCCTCCGAAGTAAGCCACCATTGCCGCCGATCCTCGTCGGAAGACAGGTAATACTCCTGGTAGACCTCGGCCCATAACTGCTGTGTGTCGAAGTCTGCAGGGATCCGATGCAGTTTTTTGAGCGGGATAACCCACCATCGGCTGTTGCCTGTACGGTCAATAAGAAATTGATAATCGTTGACCGTGGCGCAGAATATACAGCGCCTCTGGTACGGAGATATCTTCTTTGCCCAGGGCAGACGGATCTCGTCCCTGCTGCTGGTGAGGAAGGATTTGAGTTTCGCAAGATCCGCCTTTCTGAACGTGGCCTCGAGTTCTCCAAGCTCTATGATCCAGTTGGATATACATCGCTTGACAGAGTCCTTATCGGAAGGATCCAGAGTAACTCCCTCGGCGAACCAGTTATCGTCACCGGCGAGGGATTTGAAGAACGTGGTCTTGCCTATCCCTTGAGCTCCCTGAAGCACCAGGGTCCCCCTCGTACGGAACCCATCCCCTGCAAAGGCTGCCGCCACCCCCGAAACAAGCCAGCGGCGGACAAGTATGTCACGGAGATCCGCAGAGAATCCATCTTCCGGCTCCAGGTATGAACAAATTTCATGGATCCGGAAGCGCCCGTCCCACTTACGAGACTTGATCCAGTCCTGCACAGGATTGATTATGTTTTTTGAGGCGAGCCAGTTCACGTATCCGGGCATAAGAGAGACCGGGAATCCGTACTCTACACAGGCGGAAGTTACTGGCCCATCCAGTGCGGCATTGAGAGAATGGTCAGTACTGAATTTTGCGCCAGGCACGCCGATCGCTATTTCTTTTTTTATTTCATCATATTTGATAGAAAATTTATGAAAGCTCATTAAAATCTCGAAATTTTCTTTGACTCCCATAGGCTTCCCGGTTTTTTCATTGACCTTGATAAACTTCGGATATGAATTTCTATACTCAAAATCGGCAGAAGCCTTTATGATCTCAAGTTTTCTAAGTATTTCGTCCCTGGTGGCATTGAGACCGCGGGTACATGCAAAATCATTCCAGTCGGAAAGCGATTCGTTCTCTTTGAAGTCCGGGGCTACAAAAGGGATCCCAAGATCTTCGAAGACTTTAATGGCTGCCGCCACCCCCGGATTGCCCTGCCCCTTATATGCATCATTATCCGCAGCTACGACAAGATCCCATCCGGGATTGGCTGTCTGGATGTTTTTGGCCACAGGGTAAAGATTGCCGGCATCTGCGGCAACGATAACAATATCTCCGGTTGCTTCGCGAATGCTGCAGCCGGTCGCCCAGCCCTCACATATCCATGTATGCCCGGTCGGCTCAACATCTAAAGGTCCAAGATCTCCATCCAGCACGCTGAAAAAACCCGCCTTCGGGGCATTGAGCTGGAATAGCTTATCTCCGGCACCCGATATTGTCTGGATAGTCTGGACCTCGCCTGCGGCGTTGAAGTAAGGGATAACCAGGTTATTGCCCAGAAGCCTTGCACCATGGGCGGACCTAAGTCCCTTTCTCATTATGTAATTATGCAGCGGATGCGCCGGAGTCGCGTTGTTCCACTTTTCCTGTGCTATAAGAATAGCTCGCTGGCGCTCCATGGCATACTGGCGTTCACGTTCGGCCCGCTCGATTTCTTTTTTTTCGATAAAAGACCGGCGCTCTTCCGTGGACATGCTGCTGAAAGTGTCGCTTTTGTATGACCACGCCTCATAAGGGACGCCATGGGAGGCCCTGTAGCTTTTGAACCAGCCTGCCGGGGACTCGTCCAGGTAGATACAGTACTCTCCGGACCTGTCCCTGCCTTTGTCCCCGGTCAGTTTTAGCCGGTGCTTATGTCCGTCCATTCTAAGCTGCTCACCAGATGCAGGTGAGATCCCGCAGGATTCCATTGCCTCTATGAAAGATCTCTCTATGTCGGAATAGCTGAAGTCCATCTTTTCACCTGCCCTTCAAAAAGCAACATTTTACGGCCCATCCGGTGCAAGAATCCGGATCGCAAATAATGTTTTTTCCTTAATCCTAAGAAGTTTTTGCAGTTGAGGCAGAAACTTCTCTGAGCCCATCGCATTCAAAATCATCCAGATAGGACCCTATGCACAAGGCACATTTTTTACTCTTTGCCTCATTAATATTTTCAGCCTCTATAAAAGGGATATAATCAGGATCTTCAGGACATATAAAGTATTTCATGTTTTTCCCCTCCTGTCTCATTTTGAATAAATTCCCATGTCGCATCTATGCTAGCAAATGTCATTTTTTGTAAAATCATCTGAATTTACAACTTCCACGCTCTCCCAATCTGCGCAGGTGCTTTTATCTGAAACATAAAAGGCCTCCGGAGCTTCAATACAGATCAGCGCACCTGTCGACTCAATGCGGACACAAAAATTACAGTACGCACAAAATTTAGTCATCACTCTTTATCCTTCGATCCTAAAATTTCAGCCTTTTTCTCGTAGCGTTGATTGCCGCAGGGCGCGTCCATGAACATTGGAATTGCTGCCATTCGTGAGTTTTAGTAGTTTTGCCATGCGGATCTCTATAAAACATTGCAAATGGATAAAAACCCAGTTTCAATGCGGCCATGCAACGTTTTTCCGCTTCAGTTATAGTGTCGCCCGGGTAACCACAAAGAACATAGCAACGAGCCTTATAAATCCTGTACCATGAATTTGCCTTGAGTATTTTTGACGCTTCAATAAGCGGAGGCAGGTCGTCAGGTGTATCATATGCAAAGAACGCTTCTTGTACCTTGGCTTTTTCAAGTAAATCGACATGCCAAGGCCTTAATAGTTTTGCCTCAAGCCCTCCTGATAGCTTAACTTGCGGCTGCGTTTCAAGCATTTCAAAAACTGCTCTGATATGCTGTTCTGAGCAGCCTAAAATATTATTGTCAAGCAAGTTATTGCCCTCAGCTATCGGTAATTCCCTTAATTTGCCTTCGCGCTTAGGGACAAGGCAAAACCAACAATTGTTATTGCAGCCGCGCGAGGTAATTACATACCCCTTTTTTACGTACATTCCGGAGATAAAATTTCCTCCACTGTCGCCATATGCCGGTCCGCCGATCTTAACGGGGGCTATCCTCTCCCATGCTTTGGCTATACGCTCTGCTGCCGGAATATCCCATACAAACGTAACAGACACATGTACCTCCGTTATGTCATCGGGAACAAATAGCCCCGGCTCTCCGATAAACACATAATCATCAATAGGAGTAGCATTAGTTTTCCGCGGGAATACACGTGCGATCATTGTTTATCCTCTCTTCTGTTTCCGCTCGTCTCCTGTAAAATGCAGCCCCAATATTAATAAGCAGAATTCTTGATGCTTCTTTTATTGTTGGGATCTTAGAAGGATCCGCTTCCGTTGGTCCGTCACACTTAAAGTCCTCCAAAGCCACCTCTATACAAGGAGTGCATATTTTTTCTTTGGCCTCCGTAACGTTTTCAGCTTCTGCGTAAGGAATACAGTCAGGATCTTCAGGGCATATAAAGTATTTCATTTTTTATATTCCTCCTTACACCTTAAAATAATGACATCTGACGGCATCCAAATATAAGTGAGTTGATCCATGCCGTCAGCTCCTTCCCCGCCAAAGGATTTTCATCGGCATTCATTTTTATTCTTTGCCTTATTTCAGCACACGCTTCCTCAAGGCAATCTTCTCTGTTGGAATATCCGCGTCTGATAGAACACGGCGCAAAACAGAACCCGCGCAGGGATTCTAGATTGTCCATTAATTCGCCCGACAGTCCATATCTCCATAATCCGTCCTCGCAATGAGCAAGGGATAGTTCCATATTGCTGTGTCTTCCCGAAAATTCCATTTTTTCAAGCCCCTCGGTGTAGACTCTATGTTGGCTTGGAAGTGACATTTTAAGCCCCCCCCCTTTTTTTTTACACCAGGTCCTCAAGTTTAGGCGGACGAAAGTTAGGACCCTTCATCACTTTTCCGTGCTCGTTGTAGAAAGGCCGGCCATCTTCGCCCATCTTGCTAAGGTTCGATTCAAAAACACGCTTCATAGCTTCGTCCAGATCCATTTTCAATGCATTGGCCGTCCCGATCAGCACGACGATGGAGTCTGCTATCGCATCCAGGGTCTCTATCCTGCCTTTTTTAATTATCTCCGGATCATCGTCTTGCATTCCCTCTAAGACCGTATCTAAACCATGCCATAGCTCATAAATTTCTTCATCAACCAACTCTACCCTTAGACTTATAAGTTCTTGGACATCATCAAGCTTTTTTTCAAAGACATTCTGGAAGCGGCTTACTTCCTCAATCCACTCGTTCATTTTTCTCCTCCAAAAAGAGCCCCTGCTGCATCGAATTTTTATCCTTCCAATCTCCGCAGCGGGACTTAACGTCGCTTTTGTTTATGATCCCCAGCTTCGTGCAGCGGATCCGGCAAAATTCTCCGTTGAACCAGGTATCTAAATTATTTGCGCACTCCTCACAAAAGCCCTCAAGCATGACAGGCCTCCCTTGGCTGCTCTCTCTTGACTTTCGGCAGCTGCGGAACCGGCATCCAGAACTCTGGCTCGCCTATGTTGTTCGTCTCGAATTCCTTCATGCTCGTAAAAAACCCGCCCCTGTCAAAATCGCTGTCGTGAATGTACTGGCCTGTTATAATTTCGCCGTCGGAATAGCCGATAAGGCATCTGACCGACCTGTAAGGCCTCTCGCTGCAAGATCTCCATCCCTGGTCAACAGCAAGAAGGCTCCTCTTTCCCCTTTCCAGCACTGCCTTAGCCTCTTCTGGTCTACGCAGCTCGTTGTCCACTTTAATAAACTTAATGATCTTCACAATGGGTATCATCTATATGCCTCCTAATAAGCCCTGAGACGCGGGCCCCAGCAGCCACGCGCGAACTTACTGCACTGGGAACAACCGAAGCCGCCCGACAGCTCTACACAATGATAAAAGTCCATCGGATCTAGCATGTTATATCGGTCCAGACCACAGACATACTTTGGCCCCCTCAGTCCGCAGCAGCACTCAGCATAAAAACCGGGACGCCTGTATAAAACCCTGCGAAACGCCGCCTTTAACCTGTCCAGGATATTTTTATTCCTCATTTTTATCTGCCTCCTCTGTCCCTATCTTCCGAATCCGTCTCCGCTGCACACCGGAATAAATAAGTGCTTTAGTGGCAAGCGGCACATTCCACAGCTTCTTCATCGATTCAACTTCCAGCGACTGCGGATATATCCCCTGAGAAACCTTTTGCTTCCAGGTCGATTCTCCGATCACCCATGCGGCCGCTATCTCCTTGCTCGTGACTGTTCCAGACGTTGGCCAGTAGACAAACTCCTCTTCCGGTTCCGGCGTCGCTTCCGTTGCCTGCAGATCCGGCAAGCCGGATCTCGACAATGCCTGTATGGCGTTTTCGTACTTGATCAGCTTTTCGATATAGCTCAGAGGCAAAGGATCGCTCCCAAGCTCTCCGGAGAGCGTAATCCGCCACTTGCTCTCTTCCACGGTTAATGTTGTCGCCATCTATCTCACTTCCTTGATCACGGGTCTTGCGAGCCGATAAGTGATCCTGCCGTCCGTGCCTTTAACGGTCGAGCTGACCTCGCCGGAAAGCCTTACATGCTCGGTATAAATTACCTTTGATGTCTCAGTTCTGTAAAAAGCTCCGTCGCTTCCCCTGAACTCATGTACAAACCTGAGCTTCTTTCCGGGGCTCAGGTTGATGCCCCCGGAGATCCCGGTCCTTAACAGTTCCGCTTCTACAGATATGCGCGTTGCTTTTGCCTGTTCCACTCAAATCACCCCGTTTATATTTCTTCTGTTAAACTGAAACCATCCCGAAGGAGGTGAACATAATGCTTGACGGACTTCCCAAAATGCCCAAATGCCAGTTCTGCAATAACGAATACCCAACATACCTTTACAGAGAAGTTATAATTAAAAAAACTCTTGCCTTAGAACCAAATGAACAAATCAAATCAATCGAAATACGTTGTGCCAGCTGCGGTGCGATAATTAGCGTCATCCCTCGGGCTTAAGCTGTATCTGCTCCTGTGCCGCACTGGCCTCCAACGCCCTGCGCATAGGAGCATAAATTTCAATTAGCCCCGGCTGGATCGGCAGTACGTAGTCCGTCCATAGCTCGCGCATTAGATCTGCTGCTTCGTCCGGGGAAAGATCCGGGGCAAAGCTCTTATTTATTACGATCCTGCTGAATCCACTTTCGTTCATGTACACGGTTATATCGCTGTTTGAAATATTCATCCTATCCCCTCCTTTTTATAATGGCTGAACAGATACGTCGCCGACATAAAAGTCCCGGCTCGTGTAGCTGATGATCCATCCACCGGTTGGCTGCCTGAATAGAAAATGGCTAACTCCGCCGTACCCCGAGGTAGTTCCTACAAAACGCAAAAAGTTCCCATTTATCACGTAGCGTTCGCGGACTTTGAATAATTTCGTGTCGATTATTTTATATTGCCGCCTGGTACTGATTGCCGTAGAGCGTTCGGGCATTTGGGGATAGTAGTATTTGCTGGCAATATCCTTGGGATTGCATCGAAGTGCTGAAGATAATGCCCTGACGGTCGCCGAGCTCGTCGTGCCCTTGCTACCGGATTCAATCGCGCCAATAGTCGAAACGCCTAACCCTGTCAATAGAGCGAGGGCCGACTGGCTCAGCCCGACATGCATTCTGCGTTGCCTGAAGAAATCAGGATCTACGATCCATTTATTTTGCAGATCTCTCATTCGATCACCCGCCAAGGCTATTGCCGTTTAATTTAAATCTGCCATTCTGACAACCTGCATTCTTAAAATCCGTACTTTATAGCGGGATGCCGGAGACGTCCGCGCATATCTCAAATGTCTTTTCGAATACGTCACGACCGCAGGGATAAAATTCACCGTACACTCCCTTGATGACGTAATCTCCGGGAGAGACAAACATTTTTCCTTTTGGCGTTGGAATTATCAGCGTCCTAATAGGAGGGCACTTTCCTGTCGCTGTATATGCGCAATCGTTTATCTCGCTGTCAAGACGACCCCCGACAAATTCATATATCTTTTCTTTGTTGAGTCCGTCATATAAAATAGCTTCGATAACCACAGGCTTCTTACGATATTTCATGATCTTTGACCCTCATTCATCGTCTTCAGCGCGCTCAGCGTTCCAGCCTTAAGGCAATCGAAAAGGGAGGCGATCTCCTCAGGCGTCGCACCTTCCGGAGTCCTGCCTCCCAGTTCCACACATGCCTTGCCGTCCACCAGCACCAGCTGCACCCTAAGTTCGTTGGGATATCCCGTTACGCAATTCATATTCATGACCTCCGTCTCCTTCCCTGAATTCCTGATCCTGATCTCGATCCTTACAATGCCATCAGCCGCGTTAGCCAGCCGGGCTTTCGCCCCGCCTGGCGCTTTTTCTTCTTCGGGCGGGGCTTCGTAGGGTTTTCCGGAATAAGGATCTCCGAAAGCTCGACGCCTAAAGCGCGGGCAACTGCGGATGCGACACCTGTCGTTGTATCTCCTAATCCTGACTCAATACGGGAAAGCTGCGTCTGGCTGATATCAGCCCTCTCCGCAACCGCGGATTGGGACAGGTTAAGCTCAACCCTTATTTTTTTAATTTTCTTTCCGTCTATCACCTTTCATCACCTCTTTTTCTCTCAGCAGCTGGACCCCGTCGGGTCCTTGATTATCTCAGCCGCCTCAGCAGCTCGCGCCGTGTCTCGTCCAGGCCTCTTGAAGATGCAAAGTCGTTCCAGTTCGACATCTGCTCGCCTTCGTTAAAAACAGGCATGGAAAATGGGATCCCGAGCCTTTCAAAAACATCAAGGGCAGCCGTAAGCCCGGCATTGCCCCCGTCCCTCCATCCGTCGTTGTCCGCCGCTACAGCAATCTCCCATAATGGATAAGATCTCAAGATCTTCTTCGCTACGGGATAAAGGTTTTCTGCGCTCCCGGCCACAATCACCGGGTCTCCCGTTGCCTCGTGCACGCTGCACCCAGTCGTCCACCCCTCGCATATCCACATATGTCCGGTAGTTTCCGCATATCTTTTCCCGTCGTCCGGCACACAGTAAAGGCCCCGAGTCGGCGCGTCCGGCTGGAAGCGCTTCTCTCCCGTCTCCGAGATCATCTGCACCGTCACCACAGGCCCTCCGGCCTCCCGAACGTAAGGAATGAGAAGCTCTCCATCCAGGACCCTCGCTCCGTGCGCCGATAAGAGCCCCTTCTTTACGATGTACCGGTGCATAGAAGAGGCAAAAGGCGCGCCGTACCACTTCGCTTTGGCACGCCGGATCCCGTGCTCCTCACGTGATATCTGCATTGCGTCTTGTTCAGCGCTCATTTTTTGCATTTCAGAACTCCTCCTGAGTATTTATTATCCAGATGCTGATATAAATATATCCGTTTTTGGATATTTGTCAACAGTATACGAATATTTTTATTCATATCTGTGTTTGTGTTTTTTATCAATATACTGTTAAATAATGTAATGGAAAACAAGATTACGCTTATGCAGACTTTGAAAAAATACAGGAACAGACAGCGTATGTCGCAGTCTGAGTTATCTGCGATAATAGAATCTATGTTTCTTGAACCTGTGAGTCAAAACCTAATATCAAGGATAGAAAATGGAGAGGGAGATACAACAACAGAGAAACTTAAGTCAATTTGCCTCGCCTTAAAGGTCTCCCCGGTTGACCTTCTTTTTGACGGTGGAGAGACCCCGGACTTTTTAAAACCACCGGCAGCGGAAAATCTGCAGAAACCGCAGGACCACAATAGCCATGACGGCCTCATGCTCCACGAGGCATCACTCGTTACACTTGTGAACTATCTCCGAGACAGAATAAAAAAAGAAAACAAATCATTAAGTGAAGAGGATCGGTCAGACATCCAGAAAGCGCTCTCATCATGCATGTGCGACCTGGATAATTCTAACGGGAACGAAAAAACAGCATAGCTCCGAAGGAGACAGCTAAACCGCGACCAAGGAAAATATTCTCAGCTTCCTGCGTGGCAAGATGGCTGACAGAAAAGCAACAGAGGCATTTCAAAAACTCTGGACAAGATATAAAAGTCAAACGGCTTCCGTGTAGTCAGCAAAACAGTCTGGTACGGAAATAAGCCCAAAAGAGGATAATATAATAATATGGAGGTGCCAGTATTATGCAACTAACATTGCAACAATCTCAAATATTAAAAGACTTAAAATTCCCGTTGCTATGGATGCCAATTCTTACCTTCGCTGCTGATATTATATTATGTATGATAGGTTTAGGAAATGAATTTAGCATAGAGCGACAAATTATATTCTCTTTTATTTTTTCTCTTGTCCATTCTCTTTTAAGCACTTTTTTGTATCTTGTTATTCCTCTTATCATAAGATTTTTTATACTAAAACGACCAATGCGCGAACAATCATATAAAACGTATGGGATAGCGATTGCCATAGGAATCTTTGTAAAAATTGCTATTCTTGCATTCGGTTTACTTGAAAGCGGATCCACAAGCATCCCGATTTTAAATATAATAGCAATTGAATTTGTCTTAACTGCTGGGTTCAAAATGCAGCAATTTATTTATAAAGAACCAGGATTCTGCGAACAAGATTCTACTGAAGTTAATGTCGAATGCCCGGACATCAAAAACAATTCTGAGTTAAAATTAAAAAAATGGTCAAAAAATATTTTTATGTCTTTGTTCTTTATAACATATATTTTATTAGGGCTAGTTCAACTAGCCGCAATAATAGCAGGGTTAAAATATTGGCTTGGATGGCCATTTATAATAAGAGCTTTTATAGGAATCCCGTTGTCATATATTCCTTTTGTGGGACAAATAATTGGAATAATGGGAGCTGTTGTGGGATGGGATTGGAGCTATCCTGCGGCCATTTTAACTTTCATTGGCCCATATATATTTTATTTGGGGTTCTTATTTTTATTTTTTGTTTTTGATAAAACCAAGGAATATATTTTCCCAAACAGGGGATAGTTATTATGAAAAAAATATTTTTAATCCCAACAGCAATACTTTTTGGCGCAATGTTAAGCGATCTGCCTTATGGATATTTCCAAATACTCAGATGGACAACATGCATTACAGCAATATTTTTTGCTAATGAATCAATGAGTTGGTTCAAACAACCGGTTCCGTCAATTTTTATAGCAATTGCTGTTCTTTTTAACCCTATTTTACCAATGCACCTCTCAAGATCAATTTGGCTTATATTAGATGTGATAACTGGAATATTATTCCTGACATGGATATTTAAAATTCAAATATTAAAAAGGATACGCTAACAATTCAACATCAGCCCGTCCAAATAATCTGCATACCACTGCATCATTTTTATCCTTTCAGGAAGGTACTGCGCATAATTATAGGCAGCCCTTATGTCGTCGTTGCCAGGCACATGCGCCAGCTGCCGCTCTATTGCGTCTCCAGGCCATAATCCAGATTCATTAAGGATCGTGCTGGCCATGCTGCGGAACCCGTGGGCCGTCATCTGCTCCGGGCCGAAGCCCAGGGACCTTATGGCCACCCTCACGGTATCAGCGGACATAGAAATATGCGGACTCCGCTCGGACGGGAACACAAATTGAGACCTGTTGTCTGCTGCTTCCAGGATTGACTTCTGATTCTTCAGCACTTCCATTGCCTGTCTGGAAAGCGGCACCAGGTGTATCCGGCGCATCTTCATGCGCTCTGCAGGGATCCTCCACTCTGCGCGGTCAAAATCGATCTCACTCCAGAGAGCTCCGCGGATCTCGCCCGGACGGCAGAAAGTATAGGCCGAAAAGAGCATCGCATTTCTGACCTTCGGCTGCCGGTAATAATATATTTTCGTCATCAGATCCGCCACGTCGCGCGGATCCGTCACGGACGCCATATGTTTATGCCGCACCGATATGATCACGTCGCCAGTCCCGGACGTAGGATCGTAGACAAGGGCATGCAGGCCGATGCCGTAGCGGAACACTTGCTTGTATATGCTCAGTATTCTGTGTGACGTATCTATATATCCCTTCTCCTGGATGCTTTTGATAACAGACGTTATCTCTCCCGGCTTAATATCCGCAGCGGATCTGTTGATAAATGGCGGCAGGACATACTGCTGTATGCGCCCTTCGACAGTCCGGGAATAACTCGGCGCCTTCGAGGCGATCTTAACCTTGTACCAGTCCCAGACAAGCTCTGAAAATTTTAAGTTATATGGGACATCTCCAAGGGAAATATCAACGGACCTCCTTTTTTCAGCGCAGGCGATCCTGGCTTCCTTCAAAGAAAGATCCGGATATTTCCCCAGGAGGAATTTCCTCCGCTTGTTGTTCTTTTTAAATGAGAGCCACCAATACTTATGTCCGGCCGGCACGACCTCAATATAAAGGCCGTCGACGATCAGGCGCATATACCTCTTATCTGCCGGCTGCAGAGCGCGAACTTCCTTATCGGTCATCATAGCGATTCCTCCAAAGGCTGTATATGACTGTGTTTAGACCCTAAAAGGTCACTATAACCTAATTTTATGGAGCTATAGTGACCTTTATAGAACACCTTAATCTCAATAAGGTTCATTCTAGTCTATTAACCTTCATCAGTCAAAGGAGAAAATAAATCCCGAAAAAGCAAGGCTCTAAGCCAGCTTTATCTATCTTTCCCTAAAAAAAATAGACCCTTCATGAGGGTCTATTAAGATAGTTGGTGGAGACGCGGAGAATCGAACTCCGGTCCAACAGGGGCCGATCTGAGAGGCTCTACGTGCGTAGTCTTTGATTTGATCTCGGCCCCGGCATCTCCCAAAGACAGGATCTGCCGTGCCATGCCTTCCCTAGAGTCTCGGGCTCCGTCCAGAAAGCGCTGACGAAGTCCCAGTCATCTCTGTGACACTCTTCCAAAGCCCGATGACGGAAGCTTAGGAGAGCGCGCTGCTTATAAACTAAGCAGCGAGTGCGTAATCGTTGTTGACGATTATTGTTTTGGAGCCTGATTTACGAGGTTTCCCCATCCTCGGCACGCTCCTCTCGATCCTCCAACCTGCTGTCGAAACCATACGTCCCCTTATGTAAACAATGCCGCTACGCCGCCCTTGCAATCACTCTCCGCGCGCTCTGCGCCTGATCGCCCTTTCCATTTCTCTGTTGGCGGCTTTCTCTGCGGCACTATCCCTCTTGTCATGGAGCTGTTTGCCCTTAGCCACAGCAAGCTCGCATTTGGCCCACTTCCCCTGTTTTATGTATATCTTAAGAGGAACTAAAGTAAGACCTTTTTCTCTCGTTTTTGAGAGCAGCCTGCGTATCTCCGATTTATGCACAAGAAGCTTTCTCGGCCTCATCGGCTCTTTATTGTAGTAGCTTCCCTTATCGTATGGCGATATGTGGACGTTGTACAGCCACAGCTCTCCATTTTCAACTCTTGCGAAACCATCCTTGAGGTTAACCTGCCCTTCCCTGACGGATTTTATTTCCGTCCCGTAGAGCACTATGCCTGTCTCAAACGACTCTAAAATGAAGTACTCGTGCCGAGCTTTCCTGTTCTGCGCGACCACCTTGTCTTCGGGCATAAGGGCTCACCTCGCATGCTGAATATATCAAATTAAGCAAGATTAGTCAAACGGCAAAAATACTGAAAAAATGTATTCCGCCGCGTTCCTATATATCCATGCCGGGGAAAATCGAGTAGGAGGCTGCCCATTATTTGAGCAGCCGTCCTCTCACACCACCGTACGTACCGTTCGGTATACGGCGGTTCGGTAACTTAAGCGCATTGCCTCGTATCTTCTGGATATGTCGTCATA
>Ga0302251_1000243_pt1 | contig 61406 bp, 48 predicted proteins | sample AAG_RA_Gln_MG_FD_193534 | JGI IMG/M metagenome (GOLD analysis project Ga0302251, IMG submission 193534) | Enriched activated sludge microbial communities from anaerobic digester in WTTP, New Holstein, Wisconsin, United States - AAG_RA_Gln | ecosystem: Engineered > Bioreactor > Anaerobic >... | reverse complement strand
CCACGCCGGTCGGGTAGCCAAACATCTTGTAGAACGAGAGGGGGACGAAATCGGGCCGCCAGCGGCTCAGGTCGAGGCGGTTCGTGGGCGCAAAGGCCGCGGCGTCCAGCAGGACGTCCCACCCCAACGCCTGCGCCCGGGCGATCAGCTCCAACGGATGCTGCACACCAGTAAAGTTGGACTGGGCGGGGAAGGCCAGGAGGTTGGGGCCGGCCGGGTTGGCCAGCGCGAGCCCCTCGGCCAGCTTCTGGGGGTCGATACGCAGATCCGGCTGCACGATCGGCACATAGGTCACCGCCGCGCCCTTGCGCCAGGCAAACTCGCGGATACCGTTGACCGAGTTGTGGTTGTCATAGGTGAGGAGGTAGTGCGCCCCGGGCTCAAAGGGGTAGGATTCGCCCACCAGCTTCAGTGCGCCGCTGGCGTTGGAGGTAAAGATGGCCAGGTACTCGTCCGGGGGGGCGTTGAAGAACTCGAGCACATAGGCCCGGGCCTGTTCCACCAGGCGCGTCATCGCCAGCGAGGTCGGGTTGTTGGAGTGCGGGTTGCCAAAGACGTTCCGGCGCAGCAGCTCCAGGTGGGCACGGAGCTGCGCATCGGCGTACTGCCCCCCGCCGGTATAGTCGAGATAGACCTGCCCCGTCTCGTCCAGGCGGGCGTACTCGCGGGCGCGCAGGTCATCCAGCGCGGCCGTGGACGCATAGTCGGGATAGGCGCGCAGGAGGGAAGCCAGGGCGTAGCGCATAGCGGTGGGGGTGCTGCTCATGGGAACCTCCTTGGGTCCGGGAGAAAGGGGCCAGGGCAAGGTGTGGGGCCCAGCCGTCCCGCGCCAGGGCCGGGACACATAGCGGCGGACGGCCGGCCCAGCGCGCCGTGGGATCGCAACCACCTGGTCAGGTGGCCGGGCGGGGCCCTATAGCCGCCCCGCCCCGACGATCTCGCCCACGGTCGCGACACCCTCCCGCTCCATCCAGGCGGCAAGCCCCTCCACGATGCGCAGGGGAGCCTGCGGGTCCACGAAGCAGGCGGTGCCCACCTGGACGGCGGCGGCGCCGGCAAGCAGGAACTCGAGCGCGTCGTGCGCGGTGGCGATCCCACCGAGGCCGATCACGGGGACATCCACGGCCCCGGCCACCTCATAGACCATCGCCAGCGCCACCGGCCGGACGGCCGGCCCCGAGAGCCCACCGCTGCCGCGGGCCAGGACCGGCCGGCGGGCCTCGACGTCCATCACCATCCCGCGCAGGGTGTTGATAAGGCTCAGGGCGTCGGCGCCGGCCGCGGCCACGGCCCGGGCCACGCCCACCACGTCCGCCGTGTTGGGCGTCAGCTTGACGATGACGGGCAGAGTCGTGGCCTGGCGCACCGCCCGGGTGACGGCCGCCGCGGCCGCGGGGTCGACCCCAAAGGCCATCCCTCCCGCCGCGACGTTGGGGCACGAGATGTTGACCTCCAGGCCGGCCACTCCCGGCACCTCGTCCAGCCGGCGGGCCAGCTCAGCGTACTCGGCGGCCGACTCCCCGGCGATGTTGACGACGACAGGCACCGTCCACCGCTCCCATACCGGGGCATACTCGGCGACGACGGCCTCGACGCCGGGGTTTTGCAGGCCGATCGAGTTGAGCATGCCGGCCGGCGTCTCGGCCAGGCGGGGGGTGGCGTTGCCGGCCCGCGGCCGCAGCGTCGTGCCCTTGCAGACGATGGCGCCCAGGCGCTGGATGTCGATGTGGCGGGCGTACTCCAGCCCGTAGCCGAAGCAGCCTGACGCCACCAGCACGGGGTTGCGCAGGCGCAGCTCGCGGGGGTTGTGGGGGGCCAGGTCGACTGCCAGGTTGGGGGCCATGATCTGCTCCGGGATCGGGAACGCCTCTTCTGTGCCGTCCTGATTATACACCGACTGGCATGCCGGCGCAAGGGGAGCGCCGCACCGGGGCTGGGCCACCTGATCGAAAACCGGCTTGCGAGCCGGCACGGGTTATAGTACAATGTGTGTCGGCAGAACGACGGACCGGGGCGGCCCTTTGGCCCAGGGCGAGCAGCCAGTGTGGCGCTGGTGCCGCGCCGGCGCCTGGCAGCTTGACGCTTGCCGTTCGTGCTTCACAAGTGACAGCCCCAGCAAGACATCCGTGCGTGACGCCGTCACGCTGGCAACGGTCCATAGAGAACAGGGGACGAACCATGGCTGATCCGCGGCTCCAGGGCGTCCGGGCCCTCATCCTGGACATCGACGGGGTGTTGTATCACGCCGGCGCGGCGATCCCCGGCGCGGCCGAGGCGATTCACGAGTTCCGCCGCCGGGGGTACCCCTTCCGGCTCCTCACCAACATCACCCGCCGCTCCCGGGCGACACTTGCCCAGGACCTGCAGGCGCTGGGCCTGCCGGTAGCAGCCGGGGAGATCCTCACCGCCTCCTACCTGACGGCGCGCTACCTTCACCAACACGGCCGGCCGCGCACCTGGGTCCTCCTTGACGGCGACGCCATCGAGGAGTTTGCCTGCCTGGAGCTGGCGGAAGAAGGGGCCACCTGCATCGCCCTCGGGGACATGACGGCCAAGTTCACCTACGACCTCCTCAACCGCGTCCTGCGCGCCCTGTGGAATGGCGCCACCTTCGTCGCGATGCAGGCCGACCCCTACGACCTGGGCAAGCGCGGGCCCACCGTCAACGTCGGCGGATGGCTGGCCCTCCTGGAGCGGGCCAGCGGCCGCCAGGCCACCCTCGTCGGCAAGCCGTCGCCGATCTGCTACCGGATGGCGCTCGAGGAACTGGGCGTGACGGCGGCCGCGGCCGTCGGCGTGGGAGATCGCGTCGAGTCGGACGTAGCCGGCGGACAGTCGGTGGGCATGCGCACCGTCCTGCTGCGTACCGGCCACTTTCGCCCGCAGGATCTGGACGGGCCGGTGCAGCCGGACCTGGTCCTCGATTCGCTGGCCGACCTGCCGGGAGCCCTGCCATGACCCTGCCCGCCCACCCCATCCCCAACTCCTACTGGGTCTGGCCCGGCTGCTTACTGGCCGGGGGCTACCCCGGCGACCTGGCCGACAACGCGGCGCGGGACAAGGTGCGCCGGCTCCTGGACTGGGGGGTCGATTTTTTCCTCGACCTCACCGAGGAGGGCGAACTGAACCCCTACATGCCGCTCGCGCTGGAGGAGGCGGCCGGCCGGCCCATCACCTACCGCCGCATGCCCATCGGCGACTTTTCCGTACCCACCCCCGCGGAGATGGCCGCCATCCTCGACACGATCGCTGCCGCCCTCACCACCGGCCACCTCGTCTACCTGCACTGCTGGGGCGGCTCGGGGCGCACCGGGACGGTGGTCGGGTGTTACCTGGTGCGGCAGGGCATGGCCGGCGAAGAGGCCCTGCGCGAGATTGCCCGACTGCGCGAAGGAGTCTCCAGCCCCCGCCGCTCGCCCGAGACCGCCGAGCAGTGCGACTTTGTGCGCGGGTGGGCGCGATGACGACCTACCCCCTCGCGGCCCTGCGCATCCTGGCCCTCCATACGCAGGGGCTAACGACGCCCAATGGCACGGAGCCGCCCCCAGCACCGGAGTCCCTCCGCGGCCTGCTCCGCCAGCTCGGCGCCGTGCAAATCGATACCCTCCACGTGGTCCAGCGCAGCCACTACCTGGTGCCGTGGAGCCGGCTGGGGCGCTACGACCCGGCCGACTTCGACCGGCTGGTCTACAACCCCGCCCAGCGCTGCCTCTTTGAAGGGTGGCTGCGCGCGGCCTGCATCCTGCCGCTGGAAGAGTACCACTACCAGATCCCTCACCAGCGCCGGCTGCGCGAGCAGCCGAACAACTGGTACCTGCAGTGGCTCTCCCAAGAGGCCAACGCCGAGTTGATCCCCCAGGTGCTGGAGCGGGTGCGCCGTGACGGAGCTTTGCGCACCGTCGATTTCGAGTACCACGGCCCCAAGCGCGGCAGCTGGTGGGATTGGAAGCCGGCCAAGACGGCGCTGGAGTACCTCTATGCCTTTGGCGACCTGATGATCGCGGACCGGGTCAACTTTCAGCGCGTCTATGACCTGACCGAGCGCGTGCTGCCGAACTGGGTGGACGTCAGCGAACCCACCCCGGAAGAGCGCGACCGGCACTGGATCGAGGAGGGCGTGCGCGCCTTTGGCGCCTGCGAAGCCGCGCAGGCCGGCGACAACGCCTGGATGAAGCGCGCCCGCTCGCGTCCCCACGTCGCCGCGCTGCTGGCCGCGGGTGTGTTCGTGCCCATCACGGCCGAGCTCACCGACGGCCAGTCCCACGAGGTGCTCGTCCACCGTGACAACCTGCCGCTCTTGGAGCAAGCTGCCGCGGGTGAGCTCGCGGCGCGGCGGACCACTTTTCTCAGCCCCTTTGACAGCCTCTTTTGGCCGCAGCGCCGCGACGTGCGTTTCTGGGGCTTTCGCCAGGCCCTCGAAGCGTACAAGCCCGCTCCACAGCGCCGGTGGGGCTACTTCTGCCTGCCTATCCTGCACCGCGACCGGCTGGTGGGCCGGTTCGATCCCAAGATGGAGCGCGGCAACGGCATGCTGCGGCTCAAGGCCCTCTACCTGGAGCCGGGGGTAGCGCCGGAGGACGAGCTGGTGCACGACGTGGCCGCCGCGATGCGCGACTTTATGGCCTTTCACGGGGCCCAAGACCTGGTCGTCGAGCGCAGCGTGCCGGCCGAGTTCGGGGAGAAGCTGCAGGCGATGCTGTAACGTGGGGGACCTTGCGAAGGTGTCGGGGGGACTGGAGCGATAACTATGGACTTGGCCCGCGCGGTGGCCTTTGTCGAAGCGAACGGCACGGAGCAGGAACGGGCCCGCCTGCACTGGCTCGTCGACGCCGTCCCGCCGGGGCCGGCCATCCGAGCGTCCCTCGCGGCCCTCCAGGACGCCGGCGGAGGCTTTCCCTTGGGGATGACCCCCGGCCAGCCCACGAGCGTGGACAGCGCCCTCACGTCGTTGTGGTGGATAGAGGAGTTGGGGCAGTTGGAGTCGCCACTGGCCGGCCGGGCCTGCGCCTACCTGCGGAGTGTGCAGCAGGCCGACGGCGGCTGGGACGAGGACCCCGCCCTCGCCCACTACGACCTGCCGCCCTGGGTACAGGTCGGCCACCTGCCCACCCGGCTGTATCTCGCCGCCTATGCCGCCTACTGGCTGGGCCGGCGGGGCGAGATGGGGCAGCCGGCCTTCCTCCGGGCGCTCGATTTCCTCCGCCCACACCAGGACGAGACCGGCCGCTTCCACGGCTACTTGCACACCACCTGGATCGCCACCAGCGCCTTTCTCCTGGCCGGCCCGGCGGAGGACCGGGTCAGCGATCGGGGGCTGCAGGCGCTGCTCGACCTGCCGCTCGGCGAGTGGGAAGACTCGCAGCTGGCCTGGGCGCTCTCCTGTCTGGGGCCGGCCGGCCTGCCGGCTGCACACCCCTTTGCGGCCCAGGCGCTGGACGCTCTGGGCCTGCGCCAGCGGCCCGATGGCAGTTGGGCCTCGGAGGACGGCGATTCCTACGCTGTAGGGGCGACGATCCAGGTGCTCGGCGTGCTCACACGCTATGGCCGGCTCACCGCCCCCTCATCCCGCCCAACGGGATAGCTCCACCCAACGATCCGTCCCCCCGGCCCGCTCCGTCTCCGGCAGGACCATCCGCACCATCGTCCGCTCGACGCGGTAGCCCCACGCCAGGAGCTGCTCTGCCGCCCAGGGATGGCCCGCATAGATCGCGGCGACGATCTCTTTTTTGCCGTGGGCCGCGGCCAGCGCCTCGCCCGCGGCGACGAGGGTGTGGAAGGCGTCCGCAGTGGTATGCTCCGGGTGCAGCACCAGCGCGTGCGTGGTGGCGCGGTGATCCCCCCACCCCTCGCGCTGCGAAGCCTGGACCACGACTGCCATCCCCACCGCCGCCCCCCCTTCCACCAGGACGAGCGTGTCGCCCATCCCGTGGGCCTCCGTCAAGGTGATCTCTTTGCCATAGTCCAGGCCCGGGATAATCCCGTCGGCGGCCCGGCGCAGGTCGTCCAGCCAGCGCGCGCGCGTGGGGGCATCGAGTTGGGACCAGCGGGGCAGGCCGGACGCCTCTGCCGCGGGGGACGCGAGGTTTTTGGCGAGGAAGAGCGTCAGCAGGCGGGGCTGGAAACCGGCCTTTAGGTAGAGACCCACGTTGTTGGCGCTCTCGGGCATCGTCTCCAACCCGACCAGCCGGTAGGGGTCCTGGCGCAGATAGTCCAGGCTGGCGGCGATCAGCCGCCGGCCGATCCCCCGGCCCTGGTGCGTGGGCCGGACGGCAAAGGTGCCGAACCAGCCCACACCGCCCCATGTCGTGGAAAAGATCAACCCCACCACCCGGCCGGCCTCCTCGGCGACAAAGCAGCCAGCCGGGTCGCGGGCCAGGCGGTAGAGGATGTTCTCGCGGCTGCGTGGAGCCAACCGGACGGTCTCCCCGCGGAGCTTTTCCCACCAGACGCTGAAGGCAGCATGGTCGATGTCGCGAACGGCGTCGACGTCGGCAGCAACCATCGGACGGATCGTGGGCATGGGGACTCCTGCGCTACTCCTCCAGGGGGGCGACGACCTGGCGCAGCTGCTCGGCCAGGCCGCTCAAGGCTTCCGCGGCGTGTTCCGCCTGGCGCGCACCGTCGAGCCCCTGCGCCGCGGCATCCTGGATGTGCAGCATCGCCTGGGCGATCTGCTCCATACCGCTCAACTGCTGGCCGGCCGCCGCGGCGATCTGGGCGGATGCCTGCGCCGATTCGCTCACGCTCGCGGCCAGCAGGCGGATCGCCTCGCCGGACCTGCCGGCCAGTTCCATCCCCCCCTGAGCCCACTGGCGCCCCTGCGCGATATCGGTCTCCACGGTACGGACGCCCCGCTGCACCTGGGTCAGGATGTCGCGCACCTGGGCGGTAGCCCCCTGGACCTGTTCGGCCAGGGTGCGGACCTCGTTGGCCACCACCGCAAAGCCGCGGCCGGCCGGCCCGGCCCGCGCGGCCTCGACGGCGGCGTTGAGCGCCAGCATATTGGACTGCGCGGCGATCTCGTTGACCGTCACCACAATCTGGCCGATGGCCTGCGCCCGCGCGGCGAGCTCCTGCACGCCGCTGGCGATCCGCTCCACCTGCTGGGTGATCTTGTCCATCCCGGCCACCGTCTCGACCACCGCCTGTTGGCCGGATTGGGAGACCACGGCGGTGCGCTGTGCCAGGGCCGCGACGCCCTGCGCGCGCTGGGCCGTCTGATCGGCGATGGCGCGCACCTCGTCGATCGTGCTCGAGGCCTGGACGATGGCCGTCGACTGCTCACCGGCGCCATCCGCCTGCTTGCTCGTCGTCGCCAGGATCGCGCTCGCCGCCCGGTTCAGGTCGTGGGCTGTCCGCTGCACACGCTCGTTCACGTGCTCCAGCTGCTCCCGCTGGCGCCGCTCGCGCTCGGCTCGCGCCTGGATCTCTTGGTTGGCCCGCTCCAACCACTCCCGCTGCTCCTGCTCCGCGGCGACGCGCCGGTCTAGCTCCTGCGTCTTGCCCTGCAGCCCGCCGAGCGCCGCGCGCAGGCTGCGCATGTTGAGGTAAGTGGGCAGGCCGACGCCAAAGACCAGCGCGACGACGGCAAAGGCCGTCGCCAGCACGAGGCTGTCGCCCTGGGCCGTCTCGGGGGCCAGGGCAGTATAGCCCAAGAGGGTCAGCAGGACAAGCAGCGCAAAGTAGCCGCAGACGCCGGCCGTCATCCCCAGGGCGTGGCGCGGGGACAGGAGCATCCCGGCCAGGGTGATCGGCCAGACAAAGAGCACCCAGCCGGGGGAGCGGATGCCACCCAGGACGGCAATGGCCAGGCCGATGCCCACGAAGCTGAACCAGACAAAGATGGGGGCAAGCTGCCGCACGTGGCCGCGCCTGGTCAGGACGATGCAGAGGATCGACAGGAGGGTAAAGGCCGTCGGGAAGAGGAGGGCGACCCAGAAGGGAAAGTAGGCGACCTCGATCAGGGGGTCCACCACCAGGACCAACCCGATGGCCGTGCCGAACGCGGCATTAATCACCATCAGCATGTTGAACAGCCGGCCGAAGCGGGCCTCCTCTTCCAGCCCGCGAACGGCGACCAACTGCTCCCACCTGGCGGCGAGCCAGGCCCTGCTGCCCCGCTCCTCGATTGTCCGCATAGATCCCCCTCGGCGTGCCGACGATGCTCCACGGACGCGGCCTACCTTCCAGCCGACACAGGCCCATGGAGACCATTCTAACCGGGGAGGGGGCAGTTGTCAAGCCCGACAACATGCGTATTCCGCCCACCATTGACAGGCCGGCCGTTTGTGCTATAGTAGCTCGGGCAAAGAAGAGGCCACCCGCGCTCCCGCTCCCTGGTGGGAGGGGGCTGGTGTGATCGTTTGGGGGGCCGGCCGGCCCCGCGGAGGTCGTTATGTTGCTGCGCTCGCTCGGTGCACGGTTAGCCCGTCCGAAATGGCTGCGCTGGCTGCTATTGGGGGTCACGCTCGCCCTGGCCGGGGTGGGGGCGACCGCCCTGGCCCTGACGCTGCGGGGGCACACGGCCCGCGTGCCCCAGGTGTATGACTTTGTGGCGCACTATGCTACGGCAGAGGTCCAATCCCCCGGCCCCGAGTACGCCGGCGTCATCGACTATTTCGTGGCCCGCGACGTTGCCGAGCGGGTGCTCTACGCCCACCCGGATACGCAGATCACCTACCGCGGCGTCCCGGTTTACGAGGGCGGCCGGCTGGAACTCGGCATCGCCATGCAGCGAGACACCTGGGCCACCTCGAGCGACGGCGTCACCTTTGAGGTGACACTGGTAGACGCAGGCGGGCAGGCGCACCCGGTCTTTTCTCAGCACCTGGACCCCGCCCACAACGAGGCCGACCGCGGCTGGCAGCCGGCCGCAATCGACCTGGCCGCCTTCGCCGGCCAGCAGGTCGACCTGACCTTTGCCACCCGCTCCGGAGGAAACCCCGCCTACGACTGGGCCGCCTGGTCCCAACCGCGGCTCCTCTCGGACAGGGTGGTCCCCGTCGGGCGAGAGAATCAGCCCAACGTCATCCTAGTCAGCATCGACACACTGCGGGCCGACCACCTGTCTGCCTACGGCTATGAGCAGCCGACGAGCCCGCACCTGGACGCGCTGGCGGAAGAGGGCGTCCTGTTCGAGCAGGCCTACAGCCAGGTGATCGTCACAACCCCCGAGCACACGACGATGCTGACCTCGCTCTACGCCCGCACCCACGGGATCTATAGCAACTCGACCGGCCCGCTCAGCCCTGACGTCCGCACCCTGGCCGAAGTCCTCCAGCAGGAGGGCTACGGCACGGCCGCCGCCGTCGGGGTCAAGTTCCTCATGCCCGAATACACCGGGCTGGGCCAGGGGTTCGACGACTTCTTTCCTTTCCCGGATGAGATCGAGAACTGGAAGTACCTGCGGCCGGCCGCGGAAGTGACCGCCCTGTCCAAGGCCTGGATCGAGGAGCATTACCGGGACAAGTTCTTTCTCTTTGTCCACTACTATGACGTCCACAGCCCCTTTGCGCCGGAAGAGCCCTACACGGCGACCCAGTTCTACCAGGGGGACCCCGGCGATCCCAACAACCACAGCCTGGACGGCGTGGACATCGACCAGCGCCACGACGCCGGCGTGGCCGACGGGATCACGGACCTGGCCTATGCCCAGGCCCTGTACGACGCCGAGATTGCCTACACGGACAATGCCCTGGGCGAGCTGTTCGCCTTCCTGGACCTGCTGGAGCTGTCTGACAACACGCTGGTCATCGTGGTATCGGACCACGGGGAGAGCTTTGGCGAACACGGCATCTATTTCGACCACTGGACGCTCTACGACGACACCTTTCACGTCCCGCTGATCATGCGGTATCCCGGCCACCTGCCGGCCGGCCAGCGCGTCGCCAGCCTGGTCGAGGCTGGCGTGGACCTGGTGCCCACCATCCTGGAGCTGCTCAACCTCCCGCCCATGGCCGAAGCCGAGGGGCAAAGCCTGGTCCCCCTGGTCAAAGGCCACCAGGAGCCGCGCACCGCGGTCTTTGGTGAGATGCGCGCCGCACTGGCCGTGGCGATCCGCACGGACAAGTACAAGTTCATCCTGGACCGGATCACCTACGACAACGCCATCCTGCGCTACACGCCGGTGGTGGAGGGGGACCGCGAGCTCTACGACCTGACGCGCGATCCCGGCGAGTTCGACAACCTGTTGGCGACGCCGGGGGCCTTTGAAAAGCTGCGCGACGAGTTCACCACCCTCTGCCAGAGGTGGCTGGAGCAAAGGTCGGTACAGGTCACGCCGGTGGAAGAGGAGCTGCCCGCGGACCTCAAAGAAATGCTGGACGACCTGGGGTACTGAGACACCCTATCTGTGCGTAGCCCGCTGATACCAGCAGATGCGGCCCCCGTCCGCCGCCGGCACCTCGATGGTGCGGTAGTCGCTCTTCAGGCGGGGGTCGTCCTCAAAGTAATAGCCCCAGCTGCAGAGGATATAGTCGGGGCTCTGTCCCAGGACATAGTCGATGTCCTTCTTTTCGTGGCCGGCCGAGCCCTGGCCCATGGTCGGCATCTTCTTGTGCCCGATGTAGAGGTCGTTGAGCCCCCAGGCGTCGATCGTCCGCCGCTCGGCGAAATAGGCGATCGCCCCGGCGCCGGTCGCCACCAGCACCGTCTCGGGCGGCGTGTTCGCTCGTAACCACAGGCCGGCGTAGCCCTGGTGCAGGACGTACGACATGCCGTCGGTCAGGCCATCCCACAGCTCCCCACCCGGCAGCAGACGGGCCACGGGGAGGATCTGTGTGCCCAGCAGCACGACCAGCAACACGGCGGTGGCAGCGGCATGCACCCGCACGACCTGCCGCACGCGGCGGGCCAGGGCCAGGAACGCCTCCTGAAAGAGCAGCGCCAGGACGGGAAGGATGGGGACAAAGAAGCGAAAGCCGGGAAAGTGATCTCCGCCCACCCCGACCACGTACAGCGTATAGCCCCCTGCCAGGAGGAGCAAGAAGGGCCAGAGGGGGGCGTGCGGGGGAACGGCAGAGCCGGCCGGCCGGCGGCGCCGCTGCGCCGCGGCCAGCGCCAGGCAGGCCGCCCCCAGGATCGCGACGACCCCCAGCGGCCAACCCCGGAAGAGGAGGTAGCCCCAGAGATACTCGGCCCCGCGCCAGACCTGGTAAAGTCCGCCGCCCACCTTGGCGTAAAAGGTGTTGGGCAGGGGATAGCCGTAGTAGCAGAAGCGCCAGACGTAATAGGGCAGGAAGACAGCCAGGAAGAGGAGCGTGGGCCCGACGAGCGTGCGCCAGGGCTCCCGCCGCCGCCAGGTCCCCCAGGCGCTGTGGAGCCATGTGAGGCCGAAAACCAGCAGCCCCTCGGGGCGGGTCAGGGCGGCCAGGGCCAGGATCGGGCTGGCGCGCAGGAAGCCGTCCCGTCCGTGCCGCCCATGGTAGAGCCAGAGGGAGAGGGTCAGGAGAAAGGCAAAGAGGGCCGTCTCCATACCGCCGCCCGCCACCGTGTAGGCGGCAAAGGCGCCGTTCAGCGCCAATACCAGGGGCGCGACCAGGGCCCACGCCGACGGGTACGGCAGCGCTCGCCGGCCGATGGCATAGGCGAGCACCACCGTGCCCAGGCCCAGCAGCGTGTTGGCCAGGGTTGTCAGGTTGGCCAGGTTCCCGCCGCAGGCCAGGGCCAGCGCCGCCAGCAGCGTCCAGGAAAAGTTGGTGTACCCCTCCACGACCTCGCCCGGGTTATAGACCAGGCCGTTGCCGCGGACCAGGTTCTGGGCGTAGCGGAAGGAGATATAGGCGTCGTCCATCATCCAGCTGCCCAGCATGCACGGCAGGTAGAGCAGCACGAGGAAGATCGCCCACAGCGCGAGCCCCTCGCCCGGCCGGCGCAGCAGCGCCGGCAGCGCCAGCCAGGCGACGCAAAAGATGCAGAGCAGGTACAGGGGGTAAGGGAGCCGCTCGGGGGTATAGCCCCGGTCCAGGAGCGCGACGGTGCCCAGGAGCAGCGCCACGTAGCGCGCGGCCCAGGCGGGGCGGCGCCCCAACAGGCGCAGCAGCAGGTACGTGCCCGCGGCCAGGGCCAGCTCCAGCGCGAGCAACCGCCACTGCGGTCGGCGCTGCACCTCCACCGCGTCCACGGCGATGCCGAGGGCCCGGGGGTCGCCCGGCGGGGTAAAGGTGGAGGTGCGCAGTTCCAGGACGATCTCGCCCAACCCCAGGTTCTGGTCCGGGTAATCCGCCGTGCGCATGGCCGCCTGGTAGGAGGCGGGCTCCGCGCCGGGGTCGAATTCGAGCAGGGTGCGGCCCCCCGCCAGGACCTGTACGTGCGGGGTGCCCAGGCCGGCCGGCCAGCCCATCACCCGCAGCGTGATACGCAGCTCGTCCCCCAGGTATTGGGCGCCGAGCAGCTTGATGCCGGAGACATCCTTGCTCCAACGGTAGGTGGTGTCACCGCTCTGCTCGAGGCCGTGGAACTCGCGCACATAGAGGCCGTCCGCGCCCTCGCCGATCTCATAGACCACCGTCGGGGTCTGCCACGTCGCCAGGACCAGCAGGGCGATCGCCGCGGCCAGCAGCGCATAGGCCACGACAGGGGATTGGGCCAGGGTCTTTAGCGCCGCGGCCTTGCGGCGTCCTGTTGTCTCCGTGCCTGGGCTCATCGGCCGGCCTCCTTGCTGCGCCGGCCCATTCTACCACAAGAAGGGGGCGGGTTCAACTCTTTGCAATGTGCCGGCCGGCATGGTATAATTGCGGCGGTGGGCTCGTCCCCCGCTGTTCAATGCTGGGTGGGTGTTGCGCGGCGGGCAGATGGCGGTAGCGCACGCCGGGTGCAGTTCTAAGCAGAAACATTGGGAGGCAACATGCAAGACTATGAGAAGTTGGGGGCTTTCTACCTGGGCCGCGAGTACGATCTGGGCGCCAAACAGCTGCTGGACAACCTGTTGCTCTATGACTCGCGCGACCTGGTGACCCACGCGGTGGTCCTCGGTATGACCGGCAGCGGGAAGACGGGCCTTTGCGTGGGCCTCATCGAGGAAGCCGCGATCGACGGTGTCCCGGCCATCCTCATCGACCCCAAAGGCGACCTGGCCAACCTGCTGCTGACCTTCCCCACGCTGACCGGGGAGGCCTTTTTGCCCTGGGTCAACGCCGAGGATGCCGGCCGCAAAGGGCTGTCGGTACCGGACTATGCCGCCCAACAGGCCGGCGCCTGGCAAAAGGGGCTGGGGGATTGGGGGCAGAGCGGTGAGCGCATCCAGCGGCTGCGCGACGCGGCAGACTTTGCCATCTATACCCCTGGCAGCAGCGCGGGCGTGCCGGTCTCGATCCTCAAGTCGTTCGCGGCGCCGCCGGCCGAGATCATCGAGGACGGTGAGCTGCTGCAAGAACGCATCAACGTCACGGTCACCAGCCTGCTGGGCCTGCTCAACATCGCGGCCGACCCCATGCAGAGCCGCGAGCACATCCTGCTCTCGACGATCATCGGCGAGATGTGGCGGCAGGGGCACGATATGGACCTGGCGACCCTGATCGGCCAGGTCCAGAACCCGCCGGTCACCAAGATCGGCGTTCTCGACCTCGAGTCCTTCTACCCCTCCAAAGATCGTTTCAGCCTGGTGATGGCGTTGAACAACCTGCTGGCCTCACCGGGCTTTCGCTCGTGGCTGGAGGGCGTGCCGCTGGACATCGGCCAGATCCTCCACACCCCCAGCGGCAAGCCGCGCGTCGCCATCTTTTCGATCGCCCACCTGGGGGACGCCGAGCGCATGTTCTTTGTCTCGCTGCTCCTGAACCAGGTCCTGGGCTGGATGCGCACGCAGCCGGGCACAACTAGCCTGCGCGCGCTGGTCTACATGGACGAGATTTTCGGCTATTTTCCGCCCATCGCCAACCCTCCGGCCAAGCAGCCCCTGATGACCTTGCTCAAGCAGGCGCGCGCCTTTGGCATCGGCATCGTCCTGGCCACGCAGAACCCGGTCGACCTGGATTACAAAGGGCTATCCAACACCGGCACCTGGTTCATCGGCCGCCTGCAGACCGAGCGCGACAAGGCCCGCGTCATGGAAGGTCTGGAGGGCGCGGCCAGCAGCGCCGGCGGAACCTTTGATCGGCAGAAAATGGACCAATTGCTGGCCGGGCTGGGCAACCGCGTCTTTTTGATGCACAATACGCACGAGGATGCCCCGGTGACGTTCCAGACCCGCTGGTGCATGTCCTACCTGCGGGGCCCGCTCACGCGCACGCAGATCAAGCAGCTCATGGATCCCTACAAGGCGGCCCAACCGGCCCTGAGCGCCCCGGCTGCCGCGGCGTCGGCCCCGGGCGGCGCGGTGCCGGCCCCGGCACCCGTGGCGCGCCCGCCGGAGGGGCCCGCCGCGGCCCCCCCCCTTGCCGGCCTACAGCCGACCCTGCCGGCAGAGATCAGCCAGTTCTTTGTCCCGCTGCGCGGCGGCGGCGAGGGCCTGGTCTATCGTCCGCAGCTCATCGGGGCGGCCAGGGTCCATTTCACGGACGCCAAAGCCAAGGTCGACAGCACCCGGGACATCCTCGTGTTGACGCCGATCAGCGATCAGGCTGTGCCGGTCAACTGGGAAGAAGCTCAGGAGGTCCAAGGCCTGGCGCTGAACGACCTGGAAAAGTCCCCCGCCCGTGGGGCCATGTTTGGCGACCTGCCCCCCGTGGCCGCCAAGGCCAGGAACTATGCCGGCTGGGAGAAGGACTTGGTCGCCTGGATCTATGGCCGGCAGACGCTGGAACTGCTGCGCAGCCCGAGCACCGGGCAGGTCGCGCAGGCCGGCGAAGACGAGCGCGATTTTCGGATCCGCCTGCAGCAAGTCGCGCGCGAGAAGCGCGACGAAGCCGTCGAGGCGCTGCGCCAGAAGTACAGCGTCAAGATCAATGCCCTGCAGGAAAAGATCCGCAAGGCCGAACAGGCCGTGGAGCGCGAAGCTTCCCAAGCCAGCCAGGCCAAGGTGCAGACGGCCCTCTCGTTTGGCGCCACGCTGCTAAATGCCTTCACCGGGCGCAAACTCGCCAGCGCCTCGAACCTGAGCAAGGCCACGACGGCGATGCGCGGCGTTGGCCGCGCCCGGCAGCAGCAGAGCGACGTGGCCCGCGCCAAGGAGACGGTAGAAGCGTACAAGAAGCAGTTGGAGGAGCTGAACGCGCAGTTCGAAGCCGAGTCCGCGGCGCTGGAGGACAAGATCGATCCCCTCAGCGAAGAGCTCGAGACGGTGGTGATTAAACCCAAAAAGACCGACATCGACGTGCAGCTGGTGTCGCTGGTCTGGGCCCCCTACCGGGACGACGCGCCGGCCTGGTAAGGAGGGGCGAGACGCTCCAACAGGCGGACACCGTAGCCTAACCCTCGGCGCCACCCGCCGGAGGCAAGAGAGGGTGAAAAACAGCACTCCCGCAAGGCGAACGCTGATCCTGGTCGCCTGGACGGCCATGCTGGTCGTCTCCGACCTGCCCGACATTCTTATCACCAGCCTGGGGGGGACCATCCCATCCTGGATGTTGTGGGCAAAAGCCGGATTTCTGGCCGCCTTTCTCGTGCTGGCCCTGGTCTGGAAAGCCATCCGCCCGCTCTGGCAATACGCCGCGATCTTGCTGGTGCTCTTTCTGGCCCTCAGTCTGACGGGGCTGGTTCGCAACACAGCCTGGTTCCAACGCACCTTCAACTATGCGGGCGTACCGTTCCTGACGGGCTACGCGGCGGTTTTCGTCCTCGACATCATCGTGGCCCTGGCGGTGCTTGCCGTCCTGTGGCTGATGAAGCGCGACCGCCGGGCCTTTTTCTTCGTCAAGGGGCAGGTGGACGCTCCGATTGAACCGATCCGCTGGCTAGGGATCAAGGCGGGCGAATCCTGGAAGACCTTTGGTTGGATCTTTGCCGTGGTCGCCGCGCTGGCCGTAGCCATCCCGACGATCATCGGCATCGCCCCAACGGGCAAGACCTTGCTCAAGGCCCTGCCGTTCCTGCCGGCCGCCCTGCTCCTGGCCGCGGTCAACGCCTTTACCGAAGAGGCCTATTACCGCTGTTCTTTGCTTTCCACCTTGCACGAGACGATCGGCAAGACCCCCACCCTGCTCCTCACGGTGGTCTACTTTGGACTGGGGCACTGGCTGTACGGCTCGCCGCCGGGATTGCTCGGCGCCCTGATGGTCGGGTTCCTAGCCTGGCTGCTGGGCAAAGCCATGCTAGAGACCAAGGGCTTTCTTTGGCCCTGGTTCATTCACCTTCTTCCCGACGCGGTGATCTTTTTCTCGTACGCGCTGCTCTACGTCCAGTCCTGAGGGCAGCGACGCGGTGGGCCGGCCGCTCCTGATAGGGAGCCCGCCAATCCGAACCACCGCGTTTTGGCGTGAAGCTCTATAGCTGCAGCGCCCGCGGGCGGTACTGGATGGCCTCGGCCAGGTGGGCCACCTGGATGCGCTCGCTGCCGGCCAGGTCGGCGATCGTCCGTGCCAGCTTGAGGATGCGGTGGTAGCCGCGGGCGGAGAGGTTCAGTTGGCGCATGGCGGCCCGCAGCAGGGCGTGGCCGGCCTCGTCCACCTCGCAGAAGCGGTGCACCTCGGCCGGCCCCATCTCGCCGTTGGTCAGCGTCCGCAGGCCGCGAAAACGCGCCCGCTGCCGCTCCCGCGCTTCCTCCACCCGGGCGCGAATGGCTGCCGAACCCTCTCCCCGCCGAACGTCGGCCAGCTTCTCATACTCCACCCGCGGCACCTCGACGTGGATGTCGATGCGATCCAGCAGCGGGCCGGAGATGCGCTGCCGGTAGCGGGCCACTGCCACCGCGGAGCAGGTGCACTCGTGGGTCGGGTCGCCGTAGTAGCCGCAGGGGCAAGGGTTCATCGCGGCGATAAGCACAAAGTTGGCCGGAAACGTGAGCGTGCCCGCGGCACGGGAGATGGTGACGACCTTGTCCTCCAGCGGCTGGCGCAGCACTTCCAGGACACGGGCGCCGAACTCGGGCAGCTCGTCGAGGAAGAGGACGCCGCGGTGGGCCAGGGAAATCTCCCCCGGGCGCGGCCAGTGTCCCCCGCCGACCAGCCCGGCGTGCGAGATGGTGTGGTGGGGGGAGCGGAACGGCCGGCGCAGGATGAGCGGGGTGTCGGCCGGGAGCAGGCCGCTGACGGAATAGACCTTGGTCACGTCGAGGGCCTCTTCGATCGCCATCGGGGGGAGGATGGAGGGCACGGCCCGCGAGATCAGGGTCTTGCCGGCGCCCGGGGGTCCGGTCATCAGGACGTTGTGTCCAATAACCCAACTCGCTCGACGGGGAATAGCCCGGTCAACTCCACCCACGCCCCATCGGAATCGTGATGGATCAGGCCACGCACCCGCAGCTTCTGCAGAATCTCGCGTTTGCCGGCAAAACTTATATTCGCGATCCCCTGCGCCGCCTTGCGAGCAAACTCCTGGATGGAAAGCATCTGTTCCTTGGTGACGGCAATCTGCCCAACTCGCTGCCGCAGTTCGGCGGCACGACCCTCCAAATGCTCAATCTCAGCATCCAGTTCAGCCCGTTTCTCCAGGTACTCCTGCTTATCCATATTGACCTCTGGGTCAATGAAACGATCGAGCAATTTCCTCTTCGTGGCCACAGCCTTCTCCAGCGCCGCGACTACACCCTGCAAGTGCTCCTGCATCCGCGCCTGAAGCTTCATAGCCTCTTCCCCCTGGGCTTCGTAACCGACCCAGAGGATCGAGGGGTTCATCAGCATCCGAGCGATGGCCTGCCAGATGCGCTCCTCGACCAGTTCTACTCTTACCATACGGTGTATCCGTCCCCCGTCTCGGTAGTATAGGTACCCCTTGCAGGGTTCGCCCACATAGGCGCGTTCGCACTCGGCGCAGAAGAGCATCCCCCGCAGCAGATAATCGTGGTGGGGTTGTCGCCGCACAGCCCTCCGCTGGTGCGTGCGGCGGTAGCGGGTGACTTCCCACGTCTCTTCATCGATAAGCGGAGGCACAGGAACCATGATCCACTCATCCTCGGGGCGAAACGTGACCTGGGATTTCTTCCGCGGGTTGTGCACACGGCGGTTGTAGTAGGCGCGGCCAATATAGGTCTCGTTGTCGAGGATCCGTTTGATGGAGCTATGGCGCCAACGGGTATTCCCCCTATGCGTTTTGACTGCCGCTTTTGTCAGCCTTCGCTCAATCTCTCGGATGCTTGCCCACTCCACAGCATACCAGGCAAAGATCTGGCGGACGGTAGTGGCTTCCTCCGCCTGGACGACCAGCGCCCCCTCCCCATCGTAACGGTAGCCAAAGGCGATTCGCCCGGCCCCGACGTAACGGCCTTTGCCGGCCTTGGTCCTTCTGCCGCGCGATGTTCGCTCCGCGATGTCTTTGCGTTCCTTGTGGGCCATGCCGATCAAAATCCACTCGGTAATATCCCCGTGCTCGCAGCCCTCCTTGACGTAGAAGATGCGTACGCCATAGGCCTCCATCCGAGCCAGAATTTCTACGGTCACGACATCTTCCCGCCCGACCCGGTCCACAGAGTGGAAGACGAGCGCGTTGATCTCGCCAGCGACCACCTGGTCCCAGATACGACTCAGCCCAGGGCGGTGCTCGATAGGAGCCGAGCCTGTAATCTGGTCAAAGTCCTCCATCGCCACCTGCAGCTCGCGCTGGGCACAGAAGCGCCGGCTTTCCTCGATCTGGGATTCCAGGCTGTAGCCGTATTTAGCCTGCCCTGGCGTGCTGACCCGGGCATAGATTGCCGCCTTGTAAATCGTCACCTGCGCCATCGTTGTCCTCCTTATCCCTCGTGCCGGTCCGGGCGGAATCGCCGCTGGTCCCGCCGGCGCCGCCTCCGGGCGGCTTCCCACGTTTCCTGGCTGATGATCGCCGGGACAGCGACAGCGATCTGCTCTTCGCGTGGGCGGGCCTGCCGCTGTCCCTTGGCTCGATCAGTCTTCCGGTAGTACCATGTGCCGGTGTAGGTCTCATTGGACAGGATATTCATGACGGTCGAAGTGGACCACACCCCGGGGGTTCCGGTCAGACGGCCGCACTTATCAGCACGTCGCGGGATCCCCAGCCGCGTGAGTTTCTTGGCTATCCTGCACGCGCCGGGGGGGCGCGCGCAGCCTTCCTCGGTGTACCACTGATAGACAAGCTGTACCACCCGGGCCTCCTCATCATCTATAAGGAGGACGATCTGGTCGTCCGGCGTGCGTGCGCTTCTGTAACCATAGGGGGGATTCGTACCCACAAACGCATTTCCTTCTCGCGCGCGCCGAGCAAAAGCGGCCCCGGTCGGCTCCGCCTGTCTGTCCTCGTGCAGTGTGGCAATCTCATAGAGAAGTGCCTCGACCTGGTCAATGTGGCCTGAGAACAGCGTATGTAACTCGACCCCTGCCCGCATCAACCCTTTCCAAAGGCGCAGCAGGTCGGGGCCACAAGAAGAGAGATGGAAGAGGTCGGGAGCTACAACTACACTGATGTCCCCTGCCTTCACCGCTGCACCGAGCGCATCGATCTGCGGATGCTGCAGGTTTCTCGCAGGGGCAGCGTGCTCCAGCAAGGAGACCTCTCCCCACCCCTGCTCCTCGCAGTAACGCCGGCAGGCCCCTTCCTGTTCGAGCGAGCGGTCCTCGTTGTCTGGCGAAGCGCCCTGTAGGTAGATCGCTGCTTTCTTGTCCATCGTTTTCTCCTCGTTCTCGAATCCTGGTTGAGCAGTGCCAGCGCACTGCTCGTTTCTTGGGTCGATTCCCCGCAGATGGTTGGGGGGTATTCTGATGCAAGTCCACCGCTTTTCCAGAGTCGCCGCCGTCGGCCGCCTGTCCTATGTGGCTCCGCTCACCTGGCTGGCCTGGCTTGGCCTGGCTCCATGCCAGGTTTTTGGCCGTTGCCACCTTCCGGTGTTGACGTAAGCGCGCGCTGCCAGGCCCGGCGCAAAACCGCCTTGGTCGTTTCGACATCGTAGCGCAGCCGCCCCGGGGTTCCCTTGCTGCGGCCGGCCACGAGCCCCAGTATGACCAGGAGGCCCGGCTTCTCGGGCGCGGTGCTCAACGCATAGTCGTACAGCTCGCGGCCAAAGCGCCGGATCAGGGCGCTGCGGGAGAGGCCGCGCGACGCGGCCTCGTCCACCAGTTCGTCCAGCTGCAGCAGGATGGGATCCGTGCCGTTGTCGTTGTTCTGACCGTTGCCGTCGCCGGAGGTCAGGCGCACGCCCTGGGCATTGACGGGGATGAGCCGGGGCAGGTCGGTCGCCGTTACCCGACCCACGATGCCGTCGCCGTCCAGGTCGGTCGCCAGTGCCAGTTCCAGCCGCTCCAAGAGGATGGCCCGGCGGTTGCGGTTGTAGCCGTGGCGGTCGCGCAACTCGGCCAGGTCGTACCACTGGTAGGCCCCGGCAATTATGGCGAAACACACCAGGATGGCCTCCCCGGTGGCCAGGAGCACTTTACCGAACGGGGAAGCGCTGCCCCACAACAGGACAATGGCTACCGCGCCGGCCAGGGTCAGGCCCACGGCCACCGCGGTGACGACGCCGCTGCCCAGAATTTCCAGGGGACTGACCCGGTAGTGTTCATCGCCTTGCAGCCGCCAGGACATCGGGCACCTCCACTACGACGGTTGGGGCCACAGCCGGCCCAGCAGAGGGATCCGCCGGCGGGGCTGGCCCGGCGCTGGCGCCGCCGGGCGCCTGTTGAGCGGCTGCTCCTGAAACAGCTCGACCATGACCTCGATCTCGGCCGGTTCCACGCGCGCGGCGGTGAAACGGAGGTGCTCACCGGCCACCACGAGGAGCCACTCGTCCGGCCCGTTCAGCTCGGGCGCCTCCCGGCCTGGGCCAAGGATGCGGCAGGGGAAGTGGTCCGCGAGGCCACCGCGGGCGGGCCGGCCGGCCGCCGCCGCGTTCACAGCCGCCAGCACGTGTATTCCGACGGGATGCGCTTGCAGGAGTTGTGTCAGCAGCCCGGCGGCGGCCGGCCGGCCCTCGATGAGGGCGTCTCCGTGGTCCAATGCCACGAGGACCGCCGGGGTGCGTACTCGGGCCTCTGCCCGCCAGGCCGCTTCTTCGACCAACCAGGCCAGGCGCTTCTCCGCCGCTTCGCCGTCGCCCAACACCGGGCCAACCATGTGCGGCAGGCTAGCAAAGGGGGCCCACTTCTGAACTTGGCCGGCGGTGTCCGCCAGAACCAGGCGCAGGTCGTCGGGGTTGCTGGCCAGGGCCAGGGAGGTCACGAGCGCCTGCAAGAGAGCGGTCCGGCCCGCGCCCTCCAGTCCTACCACCAGGATGTGACCGATCTCGGGTGAAGCAAGCCGAAGCAGGAGGGGCCCGCCGTCATCGTCACTCCCCAGCAGGGCCGTCAGCGGGGCCAGCGCCGGCAAGGAAGCCTGGAGGCGCACCAGGGAACAAGGCCGTACGTCGAGCCGGGGGACCTCCAGCGCCAGGATACCATCCCGGCGGGCCAGCCGCGCGGAGGGGACGCGCAGCGCCACAGTCAGGTCCTGCTCCAGGGCCGTCAGGTCGCGGTGCAGCGCGCCCCGGTCCAGCGCCAGGTGGAACTGGATGACGCGAGGCCGCACTACGCCGCCCTGAACCCGCGCGGTGATCCGGTGGGCCCGGAAGATGCGCTCGACGCGGTCAGCCTGCTCGTTAAGCCAGGTCTCCGTCGGAGGATTCATCGCGTACACCTGCCTCCAGGACCTGGACGGTCCCGTCCTGTCGTGCCACGCGGCCAGCCTGGACCAACTCGTCCAGGTAGTCGTACACTGTCGTCCGCGAACGTCCGACCTGCCGGGCCATGTCGACCAAGCGGATGGCGGGGTCCGTCCGCCAGATGTCCAGCATCGCGGCCAGCACCGCCTCTTTGGACTGTTCCTGTTGTTCGGCGCGGATCGCCCGCGCCTGTTCAATGGGCATCGGGAAAGCCTCGGGAGACTCTGCGCTGGACACCTGGCGGGCCTGCCGTCGTTCCGCCCGTTCACGCTCCTGGACAGTGTAGTTGGTGTCGCTGCCGGCGACCTCGGACAGGTAGAGGACGAGCACTGGGAGCACGGCGGACAGCACCACCGGACGCCAGGACGCCAGCGGGCCGGCGGCAACGTCCTGCTGGTGGACCAGGCCGAACAACAGGTTGGCGTATACTGAGATGACGCTGAACCCGCCCACCCCCAGCCACAGGATCGTGGTGCCGCGCCGCTGATGCCGGCGCTGCTGGATGCCCAGGGCCAGGACCATTAGCCCGACGTCCACGGCAATGGCCTGGACGTAACCGGCGAGCATGTCACCGTGCTCCAGCGTGGAGAAAGCCCAGGCCACGTGGCGCAGACTCCCGGCCAGGGCCAGCACCAGGGCAAGCCAGACACCAACCAGGATCACGTTCATATTGTGTTTGTGCATCGCTGCCTCCTCCGATGTAACAAAAAACGAGCGGCCCACTGCATTCATCACCCGCATCGGGTGCAGTGGGCCGCTCGACCGCCACGCTCGCGCAGCGCGCTTGCGTAGCTTTTCATGCCATGTTACAATGTCGATAGCCTGCCCGTTGCCTATGTCAGCGGGTGGGTCAGGGCCGGTTTGGTGTTCGTAGCACCAGGCCGGCCCGCTTGTCAACTACTCGGCACTTTCCTCCTCAGGTTCTTCCTCGGGGCAGTCTTTGACCCACTCCTCCAGAAACTCGCGGACCGCGGCGGAAACTGACGTGCCTACGGTGAGAGCCTTGAACCGGGCCTTGCGCATGAGGTCGGGCGGTATGACCAGGGTAGATGTGGGCGACCTCTCGCGCATTGTATTGGCCCCGCTTTCGCTCGTGCTCAGTGGTTATGTAATTCGCTGTCCAGATAATACACTAGCTATGTGTATTATAGCACGGCCCACCGATTTGTCAAGTGGGATTTTCCGACCGGATGCGGCCTTCGTCCGGCTCGTCCGATCCGCCTGATCCCGCACGGCTGGTTGTTAATGTGCCGGACTTCCACCGGATTCCGGCGGACAGCTGCTATTCCGAGACTGAGCGGGACTTTTTCCGCTGGCGTTCTGCCCGGAGGTACTCCTCGAAGGCGGCGATCGCGGCCCGACCGGCCTGGATCACCTTGTCAAACGCCGGGCCGGCGCCGGGGATCGAGAACTGGACGCCCTGCCGGCCCAGGTCGTCGAGCAAGCGTAGGAAGTCACCGGCGCGGGTGGTCCATTGCTCCAACTCTGGGCAGACCACTACATTAGCCTGCCCCTGTGCCACCCGCCTCCGCAGGGCGCCTAACCCTGGGCGGGTTAGGGTGTTGCCAAAGGACTCATCGACAAAGACGCCGTTGACCTCGCGCCCCTGTTCGGCGCAGGCGCGGCGCAGCGCTTCTTCCAGGTCTTGCCGGGCCGCCAATCGTGCCTTACAGGTCCCCTGCGGCTTGACGCGGATATAGATGAGTGCGCGTTCGTTCATTGGCTTCCTCCTGGTGGCCGACCGCCGTAACAGCGGCTGCCACCATCAACGCTCCGCACAGGCCGGCCCCGTGCGGAGTGTCACCCCACTCATAGATAATTGGGCCTCTCCAACCCGATCTCCTCCGGGTAACGCAGAATCAGATGTAGAACAAACTGCAAGTCCCCTTCGAAGCGTTGCGGTTCGGGGGAAGCGACGTGCTCATAGAGCAACGACTTGTCCTGCCCTGGCCACGGCGCTTTCACCTGTACGGTGACATGGTATTCACATTGCTCCTCAAAATTGGGCATATGCGGCCGTACCCAGAGTCCGTGATCAGGGCTCAGGCCAAAGTAAGCCAGAAACGCTCGGACAACAGTCATAATTCGGGCTATCGTGTTGGCTACGCCCCAACGGTGTTTCTCCATGCCAGCCACAAGCCGCCCCTGCAATGCTTCCCGCAAAGAGGGATGTCTCATCAAGTAGCGCCGGAGGAGGGAAAGGCTGGCCCGGGGCATCTCCATCCCCAGTGGCCCATCCGCCCCACCCCAGAGGGAGGGGCGAGCGATGACCTCGATGAGGTCCACAAACCCACGGAAATCCACGGGTTTCCTCCCCACCTGCTCCTTGAACTCCTGCTCATAAGCGGCCAGGATCATAATATCCACTCGTGTGTCGGCCGGCCGCTTGATCTCGGGTGGGAGCGTCTCAATGGCAGCCTTGCTTTTCTCAGCCACCTCGTTCAGATCGATGGCATCCGTCAAATCCTCCCACTCGTCGGGCTCATCCAACGACTCAAAGGACGCGAAGCGAGTCAACGTTGTGGCGAGAATCTGGAAGGGCAGTTTTTTCCCCAGGGCAACGATGGCCTGCTGCCAGGTTCGCCGCGTCCGCGGCCACCGGGTCCGACTGACGTGGAAAATGATCTTTATCCCCGGCAAAAAACTCTGCGCCTGGGATGAGGCATAGAGGGCGACACGGTTCTTGAGCAGCTCGCAAATGCGGCGGAGATGCTGTGGCTCGGCCGACTGTTCGACTTCCACGATCTGGTAGCCGCCCGGGACTTCTGCCGCAATGTCCAGCCGGACACTGCGATCGTCGAAGCGGACGACTCGTTCGACGTCTGCCTCCACGCCGAGTTCCTTCAGCTTGAGAACCACCTCATTGATTGTCAGGGCATGCCCAACCTGCTCGGGACTGGAGAGCCCGCAAGCGCGGATATCCTCCCCTATCTCGGCCCGCAGATAGGCTGCCCCAGCGCTCTCCAGTTGGTAGGGCCGAGGCAGAGCTCCTGGGCTTTGCCAGGAAGGCTGATCTACAGCGGCAATTCCCAGGATACTCTGCTCGCCGGTCTCCTTTGACGTCCGGAAAACGACCGTGCGTTCCAGTGCTGGGACGAGCTCGCGCTCTTCTTGTCCTGTGAATTGGACTACCTGCTGCCAGGTCGCCATTCTTGTCCAGCGAAAGGTCCGCATAATCTGGGAGAACCCTGGGATGCCCTTGCCAAAAGCCTTGACCTCACTGACAATCTTCCGGCCATCCGCTGTTCGTTGCGTGTCTTCCATGAGTACCTCCTGATATCACATTCTGAAGGCGGTGAAGGTGCCGTGCTCTTTGGGCCTTACCTCTGTCGGCTACTCCTTGGTGAGCCTCCCTGACCGTCGGCCAGCGAGACCTCCACGAAGGTGATTCGACGAAGTGATTCGATCAGAGTATCTCTACAAAGTAGATCTCCCACGACGATTCGATTCACCGGCGGGGACCACGGGGCCGCTCGGCTTCTTCAGCGAGTCTAGCAATGGCGGTCTTCTGCTCACGGATGAACTCTTCCCGAACCGCCACTTCCCCTTGCAGGCGGGAAATCACGGCCGTTGACTCCTCGGCTTCTTTCTGGCACTGAGCCAACTCGTGCCGCAGAGACCTCACCTTCAGTCTCAACGCCGCCACCTCTTCTTGGAGGTCGTGCAATGACTGCTGTTGCTGTGTCGCCTTTTCCTCGAGTCGTTGCCAGTCACGCTCGCGCATCTCCCGACGAACTTTGAGGTCGAAGGTCACCTCGCTGTCGTAGTAATAGAGGTCCATTGTGAGATCGCCCAGAGCCACTGGTAGGGATACCGGCGGTCCTGCAGAGACCGCGTCGAGGAGGCGGAGCAGCCGGCCTGGTTCAGTACTTACATCACCAAAACGCTGGATGCCTAGTGGCGCCGTGTTGATCAGGTAGATGCAGCGGTCCAGGAAAGCCTGGAAGAACCGGCGGTAGTGCCACTCCTCGTTCTCTCCCGATGTGGGAGGTGTTGAAACCCGGCGCTTGAAAAGACCCATCGGTGTTCCCCCTGCACAAACCAGGTAGCCAGTCCTGGCATAGACTGGCACTAATCTTGAGAAGTGTCGTTCGGGTCATGTCCCGCCAATGGGAGCGGTCTGCTTTGGCCCTCTACAGGGATCAGAAGTAAACTGTAGCATTGAGCCAGGGCTCTGATGAACTCCTCGGAGAAGACTGGCCGGCCTGCGCCATCGGGACCGAGCGTGGCCTCTGTTGCATCGTCCACACTATCCTCCGGTCTGCCAGGTGGTCCCGTCCTGGGCGTGCTCGCATCGTTGCTGTTACCGCTGTTACCGCTGTTACCGTATTCCGAATAATCTGGCGCTGCGGCGGAGCTGAGTTTCCTCTCTTTCATCGTTGCCTCTCAAACAACTTCACTATGTATTCCGGAAATCGGTAACAGCGGTAACATCGGTAACGATGACTACCCGATGTCGATGCTGGGATCGGCAGGTTCGCGCAGCGCTGCTGCCGCGAGGTGCAAAACCCTCACGAGGTCGTCACAGACCCTGATAACTCTAGTGCTCCGCCCCTCGTCGGTGCTGGCCAACATATCCAGAGCGCGCAGCTGAGCATACAGGGCATTGTTGCTCAAGTAACCCAGGGCGTCAGGCCCCAGCAATCTAGCTATCTTTTCTCGTAACATGTCCGGGAGTACAAATGCACCTCCATGATCGTCTGCCCAACCAACAAAACGACTCTGTTCCGCGCTATCACGAGGATATCGCACACTACGATCCGGCAGGAGAAATAGCCGGCCACTGGCGTAGAGCTGCCGCACCGCCGCGAGAAATCGTGTCGCCTCCATTGCGCTGCTCGTGTATTGCGCCATCCCCTGGGCTACGTCCAACAACCCTCTGTGATGTGCGTCGGTGTATCGTTGGATGATTTGACCAATTACAGGGTGCTGCGTCATTGCCCACCACACCGCCTCATTGCTGGCAAGATTGGCGCTCACTCGCAGGATGTTGACCATGTCTGGGCGCAGCTGTTTGAGATAGGACACCCACTCGCCCCGGTGGTCCAGGGAGCGGATTCCGGCCTCTCGGGCGACAGTTGTACCCTCACTGCTTTCCAGCCACTCAATCCATTGCCTCCCGATGGACACCAGATGGGAAGCAAGACCCTGCGCAACAGTGAGCCCGGGATGGGGTTCTCCACAAGCCCAGTCAAAACGCACGATCAACACCCGTGCGAGGGCAGCAGGATCCTGGTCCGGAACATCCTCCCCCGTAAAAAGCGGCCAGGAGAGAATTGCCCGGCTGTCTCGAGGGTGAGATGTCCGGTCCAGCCGCAACTTCTCACCACCCTCTAGAAGGTTGTGGACCAGGCTCACGAAGTCGGCAGTCCCTCGCCCAGTGGACGGTTTATAGTTATCCAGGAGGAACGGCAGGTCGGGAAGACAGGCGGCAAGATCCATGGCTGCATTTCTCGTGGTCCCCTCTCCCCACTTGACTAGTGCGCCGTCCTGTATAAACCCCGCACCATAGAGACTCATAAGCACCTGGGCTGTGGACGTTTTCAATGTCCCGGTGCGCCCGCTGATGAATAGGGCGTACCGGTCGTTGCGCCAACCGGCCAGCATCGCCATCGGCGCCTGGAACGAAAAAGCCAGAACCACTGTGAGGGGCTCTGGCGCGAACGATCCCAACAAGGAATCCAATGCCTGGCAGCCTGATGCGAGATCGGCTTTGAAGTCCAGGCAGTAGGGTAGTTGCCGGGGCAACCGGATGGTTACTCCGCCCAACGCCCGACCGGGAATGAGAAAATGCCCATCCTCGGTCCATCCGGTCCGGGCGTAGCGCCGCGTTTGGATCAGATCATCACCTGAGAGCAGCTTGATCGCTGGCGCGAGGTGCGCCCCCATGCCTGCCCGGACAGGATCGCGTGCGCCTGCAGCCGCGTCCAGGGCCGCTTTTAGCGAGCGGTCGTTCGCAAAGACATCCGCCGGGATCTCTACCTCGAATGGGCCTCCCCGGATTGCATGGCCACTGATCCGGTACCACCGCTCCCCTAGCTCAGTGGTCACTTGTTCCTCTATGCGAGCCGTGAAATCGGCGAGGGGTTTGGCCTGTAGTACAGTCTCCCCTCCTAGACAGCGTTTTCGTGTGAGAAGTACGAGCCGGCCATCGATTTCCGCATAGGGCCAAGCGGGATAGCCTGGCTCGACATCCCCGGACTCTGCAACGGTGGCGAGGCGAACCGGTTGCGCGGGCGATTCAACCGAATGACCATTATCCCCGTCGGTGCGCGGATCGGTCTTTCCTCTACAGAGCCCACTACTGATCGTCGCCCCAATGCCGGTCAGTCCACAATTGGGATCACGGTCGAGCCCCGCTAAGCAGGCGGCTGACTGCAGCTCTTCCCGCACTTGGGTCTCGGCATTGGGTCCACCATACCCCGCCGCCACCAGTTGGCCCAGGGCAACCGCAGCCCGGTAGAGAGTATTGTTGCGGTCACCGACAGGCGCACCGACAACGTTCTCAGCCTCCCCGCGCAGGGCAGCCCCAAAATAGCGATCACGGTGCGCCACGGGAACGAGGAGATCGTTGGGATGCGGCTGGGCATAGGGAGGGGTCTCGTGGGGCACGCGCAGCAGCCACTCAGGGACAGAGGCCAGGGGGGTTTCGCCGGGGGGAATTAGCCATATATACAGGGCTCCGGTCTGGTGGGTGGAGGGGGGCGCAACAACATACGTCCGGTTGCTCCTGATCTCACCCCAAGGTAACTTACGGGACGATATTCCGCTATCGGGGTAGGCGAAATAAAGGTGGAATCCCCTTCCAGTTCTGGCCAGGGGTGTGCTTGGCCAATCGCCGTGGGCTGCAAGCCCAACCTTCGCAGCCTCGGGGTCGTCTATGTCGACAACCACTAAGCTGCTAATCTCTCCACATATGATCCCGATATTCGCGTCGGGGCACTCAGACCACCACGCACGGATAGTGGCCTCCGTTGCCCGTGTCTGTTGATAAGGTGTCCAATTCAAGCGACGGTCACCCAGAACGCGTGCCGGTCGTTTGCCCCGACATTCAATCGGGAGGACCGACCAGCCCAGCTCCGCATAGAGCAGAGCTGCGTCTAGAGTTGACAAACCATCTGGGTTGGTGGTAATATGTGCATATGGGACCGGTTGTCCACAAACGTGTCCCCCTGCTGGCCCGGCTGGCCCCGGGCCGGCTCTTTCTTCTACCATTGAGCACCTCGTGAATGCCTAATCAACGCGCACAGGTGGCCTACTGGTGGGCGATGACAGTTGGCTAGGGTCTTCATTGCCACTCTTCGTCCACATCGTCCCCGGTATTGGCAGATTGAGGGCGGGACCAGAGGCCACGTCGGGTCAGCTCCTGGCGCAGGATAGAGCGCAGCTGGGCTGCGGCACTGCGTAAGTCGACCGTCGCCAGCCCCATCAGCGCTTCATATTCGTCCGGCTCCAGCACCACTGTCACTCGTGTCAGCATTTCAGTCCTCTCCAAAAACAACACTGGCAGCGTATCGGGATGACACGCTGCCAGCGTAACAGGCGGAATCTCACATTGTCAATATCACGGACCTCCCGTCTTTCTCACGGCTGCTCTCACTGTTTTCTCACGTTTCCTCCCCGGCCCCACCTTGCACACCTCTCCGGGTTCGCTTTCTCATCGCAATTGCTACGTCTTCACGTTTATACTCAAGCAGCCCGGGGGATTTTTCCATTATGGCAGTGAAAACATTGCGCACTCTCCCCTCCGACAATTTCAGTTCGCGGGCGATCTCCTGGGGGGTCATACCGTTTTTTAGCATTACTGCCACTTCCCGCTCACGTGCAGTCAGATTTGACCTGGCAAGTTGCCCCTCCCAGGAAAGCTCGATAGTTGTCTGTTGCATTGCCATCGGTCCTGGGGTAGCTATCTCTCCCCTATCCTTGGTTGGAGAGTCCGACGACTGAACCTGCTGGTCGACTGTCGGTTGTTCCAGGAAATACCTCTTCACGTCATTGATCAACTCGCGAAAGATCTCTTCTACGGCAGGTATGCAGGACATCGTGACCGTAATCCCCTGCGGGCCGCGGACAACGATCCTGTATAAGATCGCCCCATCTAGCCAGATCTGCAGGGTGCCGGGCTCCGGGCCAGGCCAAGGCTCCAACACGTCAGCATATGGCAGAAAAGCCTCCGCAAGGCTCGACAGCATGGCGCCGTGACTGAGTTCCGTCAGTACGGCTTGCGGCTGGTGGCGCAGGCGGTTGACCTCTTCCTGAAGAAGAGCTATGTCAGGGTCTTCCAATGGCATCTTGCCCTTGTCGCGCAACCAGTTCTCCAGCCATCCCTCAAATAGCTCTTCCGTGGTAGGTAGCTCAAGTGTCACGGTCATTCTGGCTGCATTGCCCGGTTCCATGATTGCCTCCTCAGTCAACGTGGGCTGACGTTTTCCCGGCAGGCGTGACTTCAATCGTAACACTATCGGCTACCCCCAAGTCCTTCAGTATTTGGCCGAGTTCTGACCGCAGGCTGGATTCTTGATCGGTGCCCACCGTCACGGTGAATGCAACCTCTACCCTGAGATCAGCGCCGCCCCGCAGCTTGGGGATCACCTTGGTTCCCAGGCGGTTCCACACCTCGGCCGGCACCGTGCCGACGAGGCGCAGTGTGCTGGCTTGGGTTACAGGGGACGGCCCCACGGCCCCCACTACCGACGGCGTTACGTGCTCTTCCCCAGGCGGCTGTGGCGGCTGCTCCGGATGGATTGGCTCCGGGGGCCTCGTCTCTGGTGGTACCTCGGCGCGGGCCTTCTCCGCCCGGGATCGCGCTTTTGTAAGGAGGAAGACGCCGGCCTCGAACGTGACCTCCTCGGGGGCGATTGGGTCATCGTACCAAACACGCTCGTAGCCACCGTCCGCTCGTGGGCCAGAGGCCAAGCCAAACTCGCCACCCTGGACAAATTCGACGATCTTGCCCCGCAATACAGTGTCGGGGTCAAGCAGGCGCGTCAGCGCACCGTTCAGAAAGCTCTGTCGCAGGCCGGCCAGCGGCCAGGCCCCGCTCTCTTTCAGCGCTGGCGGCCAGTGTCGCTCTATGTAGCCGGCCCCCACCGCCTCGTTCAGCAGCGCCTGCGACTTGAGCGCCGTAACAACCCGCCCGCACAGGCTCTCGGTCGCGCTGGAGTGGCCGGCCCCCAGGTCGATCACCCGCACGCCGTCTGGCTCCCCGGCGTCGGCCAGCACCACGAAGCGGTAGCTGGCCCAGACCTCGTCACGGGCCTCGGCCGCCGCCTCCCGCGCTGCCGTCTCGACCTCGGCCACCTCGCCCGCGTCAATTTCATCGCCCAGCACGCCTTCGTCAATATCCTTCTTCACCCGCTTCCAGGCCAGGCGGGTTTCGACCTGCTCGCGCAGGTCCCGGCCGGCCTTCTTGACACACCAGACCAACGCGGCTGGGTAGAGCCGTGCGTCGTTGCCGCGCTGCTTCGTCCACTCGGCGAGTCGCTGCCGGAGCTCCGAACCGCCCCACTCGACTTCGGGGTCCAGCACGACCAGCGTGAGGCGTGGCGAATCGGGCACGTCGGTGCCGTCCTGGGGAAAGTAGACTGCTGGTACGGCACGGCCACGGTCAAACTCGGCCTTGACCAGGTCGCGCACTGCCGGTCGGATTTCGCTTTCGGGGTCCAGTGAGGCCCGCCGGTCGCTGACGACCTTTTTCAGTGTCGGCTTGTAGTGGACGCGGTACCCATCCGATCCCACCCGGCGGAGGTAGAAACCCCGGGCTTCGAGCGCTGTGGCAGCATTGTCCACTGAAGTTGTGTCCACCTCGGGGTCGCCCAGGGCAAAGCGCAGTTCAGGCAGGTGGGCAACCCGGTCCACTTGGCCGCCGGAGCACTCGAAAAAGATCGCGGCCCCGACTCGGCGATGGATGTCCCGCAGCGGTCCTTTGGTGTCCACGTCCAGCGCCCGGGCGTGGGCCAGCTTGCCGGCAATGTCTGTCTCGATCGCCGCGTCCAGCCGCTGCTCACCGATCTGCCCCAGCACCAGGCTGCGGAACTCGCGCACCTCCAGCGGCGCCGATCCCAGGGTGATCAACGGTTCTTGCCGGCTGTAGGTGTACGCTTCCCTGTAGGCCAGGGAGACCCACTGGGCCAACATGGCCAGTGTGCCGCGCGTCTGCTGGTACTGCGGCAGCGTCCGCCACTTGCGCTGGAACACCGAGAGGGTGGCCGGGTGGAACGGATAGCAGGACGCGAAGCGCTCGCGCAAAAAGCCGCGTGACTTGGCCCCCGTTGTCGCGGTGTCCACCGCCGTCCACTCGGGCGGCAGCTGGGCCCGCCGCTCGAAACACCAGTCGGCAAAGGCCTCGGCCACGCGCCAGCGCGCCCGCTCGTCGCCCAGGTCGGCAAAGAGGCGCCGGCGCACGACCTCCCCGATCTCCGCCTCGTCCAGCGCCAGGAGGTCCTTGGACACGCGATGGACCACCTTGGTGATCTTTTCCTGCCACCCCGCGTCCCACTCGGTCATCTCGGTCTGGCTGCGGGGTAGGCTGATGACCGCGGCACTGCGTGTGGCCCCGGTCATCGCGGTAGTCAGGTTCTGGATGAAGGCGTACAGCTGGTCGGCCATCTTGCGGTAGCGGTTGCAGAAGTTAAGCACTTCATCGCAAAGGATCAGCACCGACCCGCCGGCCGCCGCAAAGAGCTGGCCAAGGGCCCGTGTCCCGGGAGGCGTTGTCAGCGCCTCTGAACCCAGGGCCGCCACGCCGACATCGCCGGCCAGCTGGCGGGCGATGTCCACCCACGGCGTCTCGAAGCCCGGCCCGGGGTCCCACGCGTTGCCGACAAAGACCGCCACCTTGGTTTCCGGGACCGCGGCGAGCCCGGCGGTACGCAGGACGCTCGCCACTCCCGTAAACTCTTGTGCCTGCTCGGGATGCTTGGCCAGGTGGTACAGCGCGGTCAGGGTATGGGTCTTGCCGCCGCCGAACTGGGTCACCAGAGAGAGCACCGGGGCCGTATTGGCCGTCTGGCCGGCCAGCCGTCGCAGCACCATGCCGATGTGCTCGACCAGGGCGGCGGTGAAGCAGGTGCGCGCGAAAAACTGGTCCGGTTTGCGGTAGTCGTCGGGCGCGTTCCCGGCGACGACCTGGTCGAGGTGGATGGCGAACTCGTCGGGACTGAACGAGCGGCCGGCGCTGACCTCCTCGCGGGGGGTGACGGTTTTGTGCCAGGGGTCCAGGTTCATGGCGGTCTCCTTGTATCACGACCACGACAGTTTGTGCCGCTGGTAAGAGTGGTGCTGGCCAACCCGGTGTCTGCGTGGCTAGACAATCAGTTTCCTCAAGTCTACGTTGAACTCCTCCTCCAAAAACATAATGGTTTTCGGTTGTCCGTCGAGCGATGCGCGAACCAGCCTGGGGGTATACAGGCCGGAGCGTGGCCTCCACCTAGCTTTCTCTCGTGGCACTGCTTTGACCCAATCGACAAGCGCGACGTATTCGGACCATTCAGGGTCGTCGCCGTTTTCGCCCATATTCCCGCATCGAAGTGCGCAGCTCAGCAGCGGTTCCCCATCGATCCTGACATCTCGAACCATCTGAGCGCGCTGTGTGATCCGTCCGATTCCGACGAAACCATGCCGGTTCAGATATGCCGCGAATACATCACCTTCCCGAAATCCCTGCATGGCCAGCCCAAACACCTTGCCTTGGCCGCCAGATATGAATCCAAACTGCCGATAATCGTCCCAGTCTCGGTGGGGCCCTTCTCCGACATTGTAGAAGTACAGGCCATTCTGGAAGTCGAACCCCGCGAGCTCAAGGTGAAGCGTATTATGCGGCCGAAACCTGTCGGAGTAATACCCCGATGAGATATTGGTAGTCCACCGGCCAAGCTTCCACAGGAGAGTTTTTTCGATTAGAAGAGCCTCTGACTCGGTCAACCGTGCGGCGATCACCCGCACTGTTGGCTCCAGACCTGCCTTCCGGATGTCGGCAATCCGCCTGGTCTTTTCCGAATCTGACTCGTCATACAGGTGAGCATTTTTCCGGGAGCCTCTTCCTTTACCGTAGTAGAACTCCTCGAGATTGCGCGGGTCTATGTACACGTAGACGTAATAGTCGTCCATATCTGCCTCCAGTCGGGCAGTTTCCTGCTCGGGCAGCTATGATCCCGGAATTACTACTTGAAACGGGTGTCCACGTTGCCCCAGCCCTGTAATGCGGTCGACAACACCGATCGCCTGCAGGATCAGGAAGAGAAATGTGCAATTGCAGGAATGGCCGCTTTGAGTGGAATCGAACACCCGGGGCTGATAGCTCTTGAGCTGCGGCGAAGTCAGCGTTGTTCCGCGAAACGTCTGATAGGCACGATAGAGATCCTCTAACGCCACGGAGATGTTCGACTGTCCCCGGCGATAGGTGACATTGCGCGCCGTGTACGAAACGATGGTTGATGTGCCCCCTCCTGGATTCGGCAATTCCGTGCCAACCGGAAGTGCGGTAGTGACCCTTCGACAGAATTCATTATACAGCATCGCCACCTCCTTAGATTATAGCCGAACTTCTGATGCGTTTTGCGATGTGAGCCTGTGCCAACTCCAAGACTGAATCACTCTGGCCCCGGGTAGAAGGTGAGTAGCCACCACGTGCGACAGCCAAGTGCGGCACCGGGCAGGGCTGCTTGTTCGAGCTTCTTCAGTTCTTTTCATTGCGCAAAGAAACGACTCTCTCGTGCTCGGCCAACTCCTGCTCCTTGCGCACAATCTCTCTGGAAAGATTGTCGGCAGTCGGCACCGCCCGCGCCCGGTCATTTCTGCTCAGGGCAAGCAAGACAATACCGGCCACAAGCAGAATCAGAGCAAATGGCCAGCAGAAAGCTTGTGTATCGACCCTTTCAGGATTCAGAACCGCCACCCAAAAAACCGAGAATGCCGCGCCCAAGATAGCTCCGATACCCCACAGCACCTTTTGCATGGCTTTGATACCGGCGGCAGACTCGATGCCGTGTTTCTCCCGGCGAAGAACGTCAAGTTCTTCTCTGAGACGCTGTATGGCCAACTCGGACGCTGTCTTGTCAACTCCCTGTCGGACTTTCTGCAGACTTTCTACAACCGGAGCCAGCGAAACCACTCCTCCACTCCGTCGAACTATGTGCTCATTCCCGCAGTATGCGCAGGCAAACCGGTCAATGTCTGTTCCAATTTGAAGCTTGGCCCCACAGGATGGGCAGGAAAGCGTGACGAGTTCTGACATAACCTCCTCCTCATTGTCTAGACTCAATGGTCACAATGAACTGATTGGTGGCAGATTCACGCCCTACTGCGACGGGTAGTCACTTCCCTGGACAGGTCCAGGCAGTGTGGTGATATCCCTGGTCGCCACCCCCAAAAAAGACAGCAGCAGTTTCCCAATCTTGGTTGTCCTGGCTTTTGGAAACTGCCCGTGAACCAGTTTCTCATCCGCTCATTCCGGGCTACCTGGGCACCGCCAGCAGCATCGCGTCCAACAGCCGCTTCTCCTCACTTCCTCGCGGATAGAGCGCCGAGAGCGCGTTGGCCAGCCGCAGAAAATCGGGGCCACGGTCCTGCTCGGCTTCCAGCAACGCGCGCAGGGCGTTGGCCCGCCCGGCCTTTTGCAGCAGCATCGCGGCATGAATTCGGTCCAGGGTGGTGGCCTCGCGGTGGCCGTGCAGTGCCTCGTCGGAAACGTCGGCGGCCAGCGCTCGGCCCGCTTTCCGGCCGCGCCCCCGGACCTGGGGAACCTCCATCTCCGGGAAGAGGGCCAGCTGGCCGCCACGGAACGATCGCTCTTCCATATCAGTAGCTACTGCCCCAGCACTTTCCTCACCAAATAGCTGTTTCGCTCGCTCGGCGACTGGCAGCAGGCGCACCACGCCTTTCTCAGTCTCGATGATCCGCCCCTCCCACTCGGAGAGGTGGATACCCAACGGCTGGGCAAAGCGCCGCGCCACGTCATAGACCAGGCGGTAGCCGGCCGCTTTCTTACGCGGAGTCTTCTCTTCTTCCTCGCCCGCGTCCTCTTCCTCCTCCCCCGCGCCTGTCGCATCACCTGCATCAGCCTGGCCGTCGGTGCTCTGCAGCGTCCAGAGGAAGAGGGCCGTCAGGCGGGCATCTTCTTCCAGCACCCCGGCCGCGCCGTTGCGGGCGGCGGCCTCGGCGGTGCCCAGGACCTGCTCCAGGGCGGCGCGGCCGACCACCTCCCAGACGTACGCCAGGTAGCCCCGGCGATGGGGCTCTGTCGCCTCCGGGTCGCCACCCAGGGGGATCTCGCGCTCCTCGGCGTCCACCACCTTCGAGTAACGGCTATAGATCTCCAGCGCCGGCCCGATGCAGGCAAAGACCAGGTCGGCGCCGCGCACGCCCTCTCCCTGTAGCCGCTCCATCCAGTCGCCTACCCGGCGAGGCAGGGCACGCAGCACGTCTTCCCAGTCGCCCACCGGGGCCTCGGCAGGGCGCGGCCGGCAGACTAGATGAACGCTGGTGGCTAGGGCAGCAGAGTCGCGAGCGCGAAGGCGCGTGCTACTTTCAGTCGCGATGGGCCAAGAGCCGGTGATGATCCATCCTCCGTGGATCATTCCAGAGAGTAATGCCTCCCAGCCTGCGGTTGTCTTGTGGGCGAAAACGACGCAGCCTACCCCGTCGTCTTTGAGAACCCGGCGGCCTTCGGCAAAGGCCCTGCCCATTGTCTCCTCGAAGAAAGCGCGATCTTTGGGGCGCCCGTTCACCCGCTTGATCTCGTCCTGCACGGCCTCTCGTGCTTTTGGTGTTAACTGATTGCCGGCATCAAAGGGGTCGCGCAGGAGTGGATGCCCAGGCAAAGCTCGCTTGAGCCAAACAAAGAAGAAATCCGAGAGATCTGCGTACGGGACTGCATCATAGTATGGGGGGTCGGTAAACCAAACTGAAGCAGTCTGACCAGGGAGGGGCGATGCGGTAGCATCGCCCACCTGAACCTGGCCCCTGTGTACCTCTGCAATCTTTCCCGCCGCGACCACACTCGCAGATGTGCCGACAGCCCCATCGAAGTTCTCAGAACGTCCTCCGGACAGTACTGTCTCTGGAAAGGTCCATGTTATGGGAAGAGTCTGCATACCAAACGCCGGTGCAACAGATGAATCTGGCCGAAGACGCGCATTTCCATTGCAGGAGCGCGCGAACACACCCAGTGCACATGCTAACACTCTCCGAATAGCATCTGTCGCATCAACGCTCGCCGTTTGCTGCACCAAAGTAACCATCGCCAGCTTCTGCCGGGCCGTGAAGAGGTCGCTCCATTGTTCCATCCCATACCGCTGGACGCGAAAGCCCAAGGTCCTAACTGGAGGCAATAGCTCGTCCGGCACAGGACTCAGGCTGTTGGGCAGGGGCTGCGCCGTCACCTCGGCCAGCCGCTGCTGCGCCCGCCACACTGCCTGGTAGTCGTCCGCTGTCGGCAGGCGGTAGGAACGCCCCACCTCCCCCTCCTGCAGCGTTACCACCGCCAGCAGGCGCGCCCCGCCGGCCCGCCGGCCCTGCTCATCGAAAATCACGTCGGCCCCGCCGCGTTGGGCAGCGAGCTGGGCGCGCACGCGCTCAGGGGGGAGCACTACGCCGCAACAGGGGCAGGTCGCGCGGGCACGGGACACTATGCCATCGTGTACCTCGGCCTCAGCCCTGGGCTGAAAGATATCGAATTCGACCCGTGGCGGTCCCTTTTCCGATCGGACCACCCGGTAACGTAATGCCCGCCGGCGTCTGGGCGTGTTGCCCAACCAGAACGAGCGCACCAATGGGATTTCGGCCCCGCAGTTGGGCGCTTCGCAGCGTACCGCGCGCGTCCAGAGGTAGACGACGGGCCGGGCGCCGTCGGGGTCCGGGGGGTAGAACTTGGCCAGCGACTCTTCTGCCGCCACCTTGACCTCCGCGCCCGCCCGGCGCACCTCCTCGGCCAGCTCCGGCCCGTGGCGGGGGATGTCCTCCAGCATGACCTTGAGAATCAGGCAGGCTACCGGGTTGAGGTCGCTGGCAAAGGCCTCGCAGCCCAGGCGCAGCGCCTCCAGCGGGATGGAGCCGCCCCCGGCGAAGGGATCCACCACCAGCGGCGGCTCCTCGGGGTGGGCGGCTCGTACCAACTCGCGGCCGGCCTTGAGGTAGGCCTCGTTGGCGGCCAGGTCCCAATTGGCAAAGTCGCCGATAAACCGGAGCAGTGCCTGGCGCAGGTCCATATTGCCGTCGCCGACACCACGCAGCACACCCTGGAGGGCGGCGCGAGCCTGGGACTTGAACTCGTCCGGGCAGTGGGGGTCGCACGGGTCGGGCAAAAGCAGGGCCAGGAGGACGGCGCGGCAGGCAGCCAGCGGCCGGCGGGCCCACCACAGGTGCAGGGTGGAGGGGTGGCCATGGCGAATGGACTTTTCCCGCACGGCGTGCCGGGAAACAGTCGCGATGGGAAAGTCCACTTCGGCGAGACGTTTGCATTCCTTTGGAAGAGTCAATGGTCCTCTCCGAGTTTCGCTTCAAGCCAGACGGTTGCAGGAGGATCGCCGCTTTCGCCTCTCAGATGATATTGATTCTGAGTTCGCCTTTGCTCTCCGTGAGAGGCTGAGCACTTGCAGCCACGTAGGACAACAGGAAGTGGCCCTGTGCGCGGTCCCTGAGATGCAGTCTGAACTTGTCCCATACCAGGGGCTGGCCGGCAAAGCACCTCTCCCGATCCGAGCCCTGGAAGGCCAGAACCGCTGGTTGGTGATACGTCAGCCATTGGACATCGGCCTTCCAGCCTTCCGACGGAGGCCGATCAACAAAGAATCCTGAGGCTTTTTCGATGTGGGCTCCTCGCCAGTAGATCTCCACTCGAATGCCGATCTTCTCTGCGGTAGTAGACTCGGCCATATTCTCCAAAACAAGGCCGAATGCAAAATGGCTATTGAACGGAGCCCCTGTTCTATTAATCGTGATTTCCTCATGAGGGGTGGCATCGTCTGGCTGGAGCAGTCTGAGTGCCAAGCGGGGGGTCAGAGGTGGCTCTTGTGACAGTGCCACTACGATCCCCTCTGCCCGTCGTCGGGCTACTATCTCGTGCCAATCGTCGCGATAGAGGCGTATTTGCCGCACATCCAGCTGCCTGCCGAACCCCCCGCGTATCAGAGTCTTGTTGTGGCACTCAATGCAAAGTACCGCCAGGTTGGACAGTTCGTTGTTGCTCGGATCTTCATCGAGATGATGAATCTGAATGTCCTTACCCGGGGCACGACAAACGCAGCAGATTCTGTGAGACAGAAACTGCACTTCGGCCGCAACATCGGGTGGAACATCCACTCTTAGCTTCTTGCGTGGCATGGGTCTCATCCACTCCAGGTGCGCCAGGTAGATCCGAACCCGGGAAGCGATGATCCACAGCGACAGCTAGTCGCCCTCCTATCACCGCGCACTCTTTCCTCTACGTAGGCTGGGTCACAGCGTCTACCTCCAACCAATAGTGCTGCACCTTGACCACCTCGTGCCAGGGGAAGCGGGCCGGGTCGGGAATCGGCTCCTGCAGTGTCGGCGTCGTGTCGCAGTTGGTCACCACGTACAGCCAGTAGCAGTCGCGGCGGTCCTCGGCCACGCGGCGCTCGTTGGGCGAGAGCATGATCCGGCCGGCCGCCGCGCCGATCCCCTTGATCTCGATCAGCCGCAGCTCCCCCGAACGCGGGTCCAGGCTGGTGATGTCGTAGCCCAGGTTCTTTTCGTGGACGTCCTCCACCTGACAGCCACGGCCTTGCTCGTGCGCGATGACAACATGCATAGCGATGGCCTCGGTCTCGTAATCGGGGCGCAGGTGGCACACCTCGGGGGACTCGCGCTCGGGGTGCGGCAGGACCAGGATGCTGGTGAGCCGCTCGACCCCTTGCAGGCTGAGCGCCCGCTGCCGCCCTAGCTCCTGTCGGCGAGCTTCCCGCCGTGCCAGCAGCTCGGCGTGACGGTTCTCGGCCTGGGCCAGCCGGCCCTCGGCCCCGCCTACCCCCTGCTCCACGTCGGCGGCGGCCCGGCCGATCTCCTCGTCCGCTTTCTGCAGGAGCTCGGTCAGCGACAGTTCGACGTGCTGGCCGACGCGCTCCATTTCGGCCCGCCGCTCGGCCCGTACCTCTTCCAGGAAGGGGGTGAAGGCATGCTCGGTGAGCCAGTCAGCGGCCTCGGGTGCCGCGGCCACCGCGGGAAGGGACTCGGGAAGTGGCGCCGGCGTATAGTTGCCCGACAAGAACGGCTCGCGCAGACACGGCGAGCCAGCGGCGGGAATCTCCACCGCAAAGAGACGCTCGTGGACGACAGTGCCGAGACCATCCACGGCCCGGGCGCGGTAAAAGTCGATCCGCGCGGGGACAGCGTACTCCAAGGAGTAGAAGCAGGCCCCCTGGCTGAAGGGTTCACGGGCCTGATCCAGGGCGTGGCGCCGCAAGGCTTCAAAGAGCGGGTGGCCCGGCGTGACCCACTCCAGGTTGTGGGCCTCGGCGATCGCCCGGTCGGTGGAACAGCGTGGGTAGCGCGTGGCCAGCGGCGGGAGGCGCCAGGTGCCCTCCTGCTCGTAGCGCTGCAAAACCAGGGGCGTCCGGCCGGGATCGAACGTGTGGGGCAGCGCCGCAACCGGCTTGTAGGATAGTTCCGCATAGCCGGCCGCCGCGGCAATGAAGCGGGCGATCGTCTCTGGCACCACCCGCCGCTCCTGGGCTCGGGCGCGGCGCTCGATGAGCATTTCCAGGTTGAGACTCTTGGTCGCCAGCCCTTCCAAGGCATTCTGGCAGATGGCCCGAAACTGGCCTTCGTCCACGTCGCGCAGCAGGCGCTCTTCCAGGTCGGCGTCGCCCAGTTTTCCAGCGTAGTAGTCGCGGAGCACCCGCTCGACGTGGGCGGCCGGCAGCACCTCGCCGACCACGTTGAACACGGCGTCGTCGTCCAGGGCGTTGCGGATTTCCTGCAGCTTCTCCAACAGCCGCTGCAGCACGCGGCCCTCGATGGTGTTGGTGGCGACAAAGTTGAAAATGAGGCAGTCGTACAACTGCCCATAGCGGTGGATGCGGCCCATACGTTGTTCCAGCCGGTTGGGGTTCCAGGGGATGTCATAGTTAAACATGATGTGGCAGCACTGCAAGTTGATGCCCTCACCGGCCGCCTCGGTGGCTACCAGGACCTGGATGGCTCCGTCCTTGAACTGCTGCTCGGCATGAAGGCGCGAGCCCGGCTCCTCCCGCGAGCCGGCCTTCATCCCGCCGTGGATAAAGCCGACCTGAAAGCCCCAGGTGCGCAGTTGGTCCACCAGGTAGTCCAGGGTGTCCTTGAACTCGGAGAAGATCAGCAGCCGCTGAGTGGAGTCGGTGAAGAACCCTTCCTCGCGGAGTAGCGCCTGCAGTCGGGCCAGCTTGGCCTCGGCGCCGGCCTTTTCCACTGCGAGAGCCTGCTCGGCCAAGACGCACAGCTCGGCGATTTCCGCGCGCACCGCGGCGGCGTTCCCGGTCAGCGTGATCGCTTCCAGCAGCCGCTCCAGGTGCTCGCGCTCACTTTCCTCCATCTCCTCTAGCTCTTCGGGGTCAGGGAGGACGGGTGGAGCCAGCTGCGCCAGCTCGTGGGCGCGCTTGAGCCCTTCCTCCAGCCGCCGGGCGCGGTTTTGCAGCGAGCAGCGCAGGGCATAGGTGCTGGAGGCCAGCCGCCGCTGGTAGAGCGACATCAGGAAGCCGACGGCGCGGGCGCGGGGGTCATCCTCGCGGGCGGCGGCCTGAGCACTCTGGTGCTTCACGAAGCGGGTCACGGCGCGGTAGAGGTCGAACTCGGCCCCATCAATGGCAAAGTCCACGGTGCACGGGATGCGCTTCGTAAAGATCTTGCGCGCCGCCCAGGTGCCATCCGCCTGCCTTTCGGGAAAGTAGACCATGGCCTCCTTGGTGCGGCGCAGGTAGAAGGGCGCGCGCCGCTGCTCCATCGCCTGGTGGATGGAGCGCACGTCGGCGTAGGCATCGCGGTCCAGGAGCTGCAAGAAGAGGTTAAAGTTGACCGGGTCGCCCTTGTGCGGGGTGGCGGTGAGCAGGAGGTAATGGTCGGTCGAGTCGCGCAGCAGTTCGCCCAGGGCGTAGCGGGCGGTCTTGCGGGACGGCGGGGTCCAGGAGAGGCGGTGGGCCTCGTCCACGATGACCAGGTCCCAGTGCACCTGGCGCAGGCCGGGCAGGATGTCCTCGCGCTTGGCCAGGTCGAGCGAGGTGATCACCTGGCGCTGCTCTAGCCACTGGTTGACCCCGAACTGGTCGCGGATATCGCCGCCCCGGAGCACGACGAACTTTTCGTCGAACTTGTCCTTCAGCTCGCGCTGCCACTGAAAGGCCAGGTTGGCCGGGCAGACGATGAGAATGCGTTGGGCCAGGCCGCGCAGTTTCAGCTCGCGGAGGAGCAGGCCGGCCATGATCGTCTTGCCGGCGCCGGCGTCGTCGGCCAGGAGAAAGCGGATACGGGGCAGCTTGAGCAGGTGGTCGTAGACGGCGGCGAGCTGGTGGGGCAGTGGGTCCACGCGGGAGACGGAGAGGCCGAAGTAGGGGTCGAACTCGTAGGCGATACCCAGGGCATAGGCCTGCAGTCCCAGGCGGAGGAGCGCCCTATCGCCGGCAAAAGTGTGGGTGGCGTCAAGGATGATGAGCGCCTCCAGATCGCGGACCGTCAGGGTAACGCTGCGGAAGCGTTCTGACTGGACGCCGACAAGGCCGACGACCCAGGAGTCGCGGCCGGCCGGGCGGACCGTCTCCACGCGCATCGGTTCGTTGAAGAGGGAGCCTTTCACGATCTGCCCGCTACGAAAGGGTGACTTCTCATCCATACGGTAGAAACAACCTTTCCGGGTTGCCCATGGCACCGCGGCGGAACTGCTAGACAGGAATCACTTACTCGTACCTGAACCCCACTTGTGTGATCTCGTCATCGAAGGTCTCCAGCCACTCGATGAAGAGACCAAACATCAGAATCGCGCCCCGGCAAGCAGAAGCCAGACCTTTATTGGTAGCTGAGTAGCCTCTCGTCCACAGGTCGTGAACGACGCGATTTCGGCGCTTGTTGAACTTGGTAAGCTCGTCAACAAACGTCAGCCTGTCTTGCCCCACTGCTTCTAGGTATCTCTGATACTCGGCGATCAACGCACTGAAACTCTGCTTGCCTGTTCGTCCCAGAAAAGCACGAAGCAACGACTCCACCAGTGAGTGCATCAACAGAAAGCACTGCACGTAGTCTCTTCGGTCGTAGGAGCGCCGCGCGGCAGCTTCGTTGTCGCTGATGATCTCCGAATCGACAGCTACAATAACCATCCCCTCAGCCTCCTACTGGCTGGTTGCGTTCCTGAGATCGCGCTCGTGCAAGGTCTCGAGTAAGAAGGTGGCAAGGGTCACCGCCGCCCCGACAGCCAACTTGGCATGACGTGGAGCGATTGCTCTCGTCGAACCTGGGCGACCGTGGCCCGTTCCATAAAGGTTTCGCAGTTCTGCCATCCCGGCCACGATCTGACCAAAGGCGGCGAGGATCCGTTTGATCGCTTCTGCCCCCTTTGTTGCCTCAGGGATATCTTCAACCGCAAGCCCCAGTTCTTTGATCGCGGCCTTCAGGAGTTGCGGAAAGTCATCTCGTTGGGCAGGTTTCCCTCTCTGCTCGAGAACATGCCTAGCTACGGCCTCAACCAGTTCTTTTGCCGATCCAACCGCTGCCGCCGGATCGCTAACGACAGATTGCTGGATGCGTTCGCAGTACCTGGAGAACAGCGGCCTGTCGAACCGCCCGTCCGCCGCGAGAAACCAATCGACGCCAAGGGCCTCGCCGAGACGGACTATATGGCCATCCACGACCAGGCCCTCCTTGGTGCACAGTTCACGCAGTTCGCCCTTTGCCGCTTCCGAAAGATATGATTGTGAAAGGGCTAGGCTGACTACTTGGAGAACCTTTCGTGCATCGTCGGTGCGCGCCCAGTTCACTCCAGCATAGTACTCCTCTACGCGTGTCCGGCGTGCGCCACTTATTTGCAGTTGAGAGTCAATCTGAGCTGGTTGAAGGCCGGCTGCCTGAAAGATACTGTCTATCTGGCTCAAGCTCAGGCCAACGCAGAATTCACGGAATCCAAGTCGCAAGGCGGGGCTAATGAAGTCCACAAGGACCACCTAACAACCTTTCCGAACAGGGCTGGCGTCTCTGGCCCCGTTCATATTCCAATAGCGCGCATCGCACGTTCAGACATACAGCCACCAGAACGCCGCAAAGACCAAGGTCAGGGTTGCACATCGGGCGTCAATTCCGGAAGATGGCTCGGCAGCGCCAACCCCTGCGCCTGGGCAAGGTCCCTGAACTGCTCTCGCTTTTCCGCATTGTCCCGAAACAACGTGCCCAACGGATCCCGCAGATGCCAGGGATAGTTCGCCGGTTCGAACGTTGTGCAGATCGCTCTGACAATAGCCGGGGTGAGTGGGAAACGTTCGACGTACCAGGCAATCACGTCTCGATTCGCGTTGGCCCACTCGAATATCCTGACATAGCCTCCTTCGAACGCATATTCGCAAAATTCATCGAAGAAACCGGTTTCTCTGAGAATGGTCTGACACCCCTCATCTGGTATTTCGTCCTGCCATCGTCGAACTACTACCCTATGTGCCTCTCGTATCTGCTCAGGTGGGATCAAGCTATTGCGCAAAAGGGCGCCGTACACCTGTAAGTCCCCCTGTGAGGAGAATAACCTATCGAACCATAGGTTCCTGACCAGCGGCGCGTTGTCCGCAAGCAGATGCACGCGCTCGGGAAATGCTCTTAGAAATCCCATGAAGAGATCAATATCCGCTTCCAAGAACCGAATTACTTCCCGCGTGATAGCATCATTGTTGAGACCCACGATGCGGTTGTAGAGATCGAGGAAGACGGGAACGTGCGTCCCGAGTATGGGGGCGTGGCCCCTGAATAGGCCCCTGATGTCTGCAAGAAAGTCAGCAATTTCCGCTAACTCGATGGAATGGGGGATCATCTCCACGATGTAGGACGGGTCTTCTCCTAGAGGATTCAGGCGCGGGTCGTAGTGATTACGGATCAGGTCTAGCAGGGCGGCCCGGCTGCCTCTCACGACAAAACGCCCAAGATTCGACCGGACAAACAACCAGAATGCCTCGACATGGGCAAACTCGATTCTGTTTGCCTTTGCGTGAGCACAGTCGTTGCGCCTATTTTTCCAGTAGGTTACTTGATGGCGAAGGTCCTCGGATAGCTCAAAAATCGGTGCGGGCATCCTCTTTTGTGTTGCATCGTACGCTTCCTTCTCCCACAAGTCATCGTTTCTTAAGCGACCCTGTATGATTCCCCAATCTCCGGCAGCTATGCCTGCTGGACAGCCCGCAACCAAGACTCGGTCCCTGACTATCGTGAGGAAGCCCGTGTACGACATCAACAGGGCGCTCCGATACGCCGAAGCCTTGTAGCAGACGACCGCCTCTGCGAACAAGTCCTTCGTTTCTTGGGTAACCTGTTGGTCAAAAAACCAGTCCGCAAACTCTATTCGCACTTATTTCCCCCTTGCTGCTGAGTGAAACGTTTCCTAAAGCAACGGCCCACACAACTTGACGTCGGCGGGCCGGTATGCTACACTACCATTGCCAGGCGATTTGCCCGCCATGGCCACTGCCTCGGGCTCGGCAAAGCCGCGAGGCCTTCTTTTGTTGTCTTTCCGAATTATACCATACCCGCCAGCCTTGCGCCAATTTCGTTCGTGCGTACAAGAACCCGAGCCAGCTTCTCGTAGGGTAAGAGCAGATGAGCCTACGGATCTTTGACGAGATCAATCGAACTGACAATGGGCCTTCCTTGTACGCCGAGCCCGAGTTCCGCTACTTGAACCGTTCGGCTCGTGCCGAAGCTGATCGCGTGCGCCAGGTCTTGGAAGAGTGGCTTTCCCACTACCCCCAATCCGAGCAGGCGGAGCTACAAGCCCGACTGCGGTCCGAAGACGATCCCCAGCATCGTTCGGCCTTCTTCGAGCTCTGCCTACACGAACTATTGCTGCGGTTGGGTTGCCGGGTCGAGGTGCACCCCACCGTGGGTGAGTGTACCGCCAGGTGCCCAGATTTCCTTGTGGCCGCTCCAAACAGCGACCAATTCTACTTGGAGGCGGTCCTGGCAACGGACGAATCGGAGGAAGAGGCCGCGGCCAGGGCGAGAGAGAACGTGGTATACGATTGTCTGAACCGGCTGAACTCCCCCGATTTCTTCATCGGAATGCGGCTAAGGGGGCACCCAGCGACACCGCCGCCGGCAAGAAAGATCAGGGCTTTATTGGAGCGGGAGTTGGCCAAGCTCGATTCCGCCCAAGTCACGCGGGACTACGAAACAGGTGGGCTCGACGCCCTCCCGCACTGGTTGTTTGAACACGATGGCTGGCGCATCGACTTCTTTCCGATCCCCAAGACGCCCCAAGCAAGAGGCAAACCCGACGTGCGTCCCATTGGATTGCACGCCCCGGCAGGACGCTGGCTCAACCTGGGGGCGACGATACGGGACGCCCTGCTCAAGAAGATGGGCCGTTACGGTGACCTGGGCCTGCCTTACGTTGTGGCAGTGAACATCCTCGCTATCTCCGTAGATGAGGATGACCTGATGGACGCCCTGTTTGGACAGGAGCAGTATCTCATTTCGGTAGCCGAAGATGGTTCCCGTGAAGTCCGCCCGTCCAGGGCGCCAGATGGCGCATGGATAAGCAAGTCGGGGCCTCGCTACACGGGCGTGAGCGCAGTACTGGCGGTTGCGCGGCTGTCACCGTGGAGCATTCTGAGGGCGGCCACGCGGCTCTACCACAACCCCTGGGCCCAGAAGCCCTATGCATCGGTGCTGACGCGGCTGCCCCAGGGCATTCCATGTGGTAACCAGATAAGGCGGCAAGAGGGGGAAAGACTGGCGGATATACTCGACCTACCTCTCGGCTGGCCGGAGGATTGAGTGCCAGTAATCCGGTGAACTTCCGCCGAATTTGTCACTCGGGTCCGCGCCCCGTCGTCAGTCGCTACCCGTTCTCCTGTTTCCCGACGAGGACATATCCGTGGTGTCGTCGACGCTGCAGTGTCTGGGCGATGATCTTGGAGGCCTCCAGTAGGTCAGCCACAGGAATGGTCTGCCCGCCTTGCCAGGCCGGAACTCCGATTCGTCCCCACCACTTCACCACGACCAGCTGTCCCCAGAGGTCGTGCTGGAGAGTCACCAGATAGTGCCGGCGGCGATTCTTCTGCCTGTCCACACTCTGCAAGTAAAACGCCATTGTCTTGCTCCCACAATCCGGGCAAAGTCCACGGGAATGGCTACGGGGGATAGCTGTGGGCAGGGCTGTTGCATGTTGCGTCAGTTGTAGGGGCGACCGGACGCTCGCTCCCACTAACTCTGCGAGAGTTGAAAACTCTCTCATAGTTTGCCTGAGGTCGCTCAACCCCAACTGACCGACTATGCAACAGCCCTTAGCTGTGGGCTATCCCCTGGCCTTACCTGCGAGGCCACAGAGCTTTTTCAGCCACGCGGCATCTCCGGCTGACTGTGACTCACAGATCCCCTGCCGGATTGGTGATGCCAATGCCGCTTGCGGTGCATATCAGTGGCTATGACTGGCCAGTGTCACCGCATTCCGGCGAGAGTGCCCAGATATCAGGGGACTGCATGACCCAGTCGATCCAATTTACCTCAAACGATTCCAACTCGCGGTAGATGGCGGCTTCCTCGCTCGGATCATCATCGGCAGGAGTACCGAATAGCATGGGTGTGTCTGTCAGCTCGAACTCCACATCGTACCCATGTTCATCAGCGTAGGCCTGTAGTTTGTCGCGGATCAGCTCCGCGCAAGCGCGGGCCTGCTCGTCGCTGAATTCGTCGTTGGAATAGCACGTGGGGTCTGTTGCGATTTGGTAATGGATTCGGTCTGCCATCAGTCTGCCTCCGTTGTTTCTGCAATTTGCGGGCCTGCCCCGCCACCGGAAAGGTCATCAAACCGTAAAAACACCCCAACCCGTGCATGGTGGCACAGGCACGGGGCCGCGTGTCTTGTCGGTTTACCCCCGGAATGGGGACAGGCTGGAAGCAGCCTGAGTGTAACCAGTACAGCGATCTACCCCAAAAGGGAAGGGCCAAGTGCAGCCCACAATGGAGTATAGCACATTTGGTCGAATCCGTCAAATCGTGATCCAGCTCAATCGGACAGCCACTATTGAGTATAGGGACCATCCACGCATCGTAACTGATACGAAGGCCCCAGGGGTACCACTTGGGCTACCCCTGGGGCTACTCCTATCTTCCGATATGGGGGTTTCCTCGTTTCAATCTCTTGATGGCCCGACGATTGCGGTAGATCGTAATCACCACCTCACCGTCCAGGACCACCGTGGTGCCTACCAGCCTCCAGGCCCTGTGGGCCCGGTCCTCCAGGTCGACGTCGTCGCGCCCCAGAAAGACGTAACGACTGCCGGCCTCGTTGCGCACTTCCTGCCCGTACCGGAGAACGTACTCCAGGTCGCCCTGGCGAAGTCCCCGCTGGGCCATTCGCAGCTGCGCGTGCGCAGTGAGGTGCGTCTTTTTCTCCTCCTATGCTGTTTTGAATGTCCACCAACCGCCTATACCCATGATAGCACATTTGTAGCACTCTGTCAAGACAATCGTAATTCATTTGACACATTGGGGGATATGTGGTATCCTGTAAGGAGCAGGGGATTGCATCATTGCGAGATGACCAGACTTACGGCTACTTTTCGGCGTTTCGCGAGGTCGGCAGCGATGGAAGAGCAGCGCAACCCGCGCAAGGGGAGAAAATCTGGCAAGACAAATTGGGCTAGGCCGGCGCTGCCAACCCCCATCCCGGAATGGCTTGTCTACCTGGACCAAGAGGGCAAGTCGGGACGCACAATCCAGACGTATGCCGAGGATCTCCGCGACTTTGTCCAGTGGTACACGGTTGCCTACGGGGATGAGTTCGACGCGCCGGCAATTATACCCCGCGACATTGAAGATTACAAGGCCCACACGCAAACGGTTCGCCGTGCCGCGCCCCGGACGATCAACCACCGCCTGGCGGCATTGTCCCAGTTCTTCAAGTGGGCGACCGGCCAGGGGATGGCCCAGCGCGATCCCACAGCCGGAGTCCGGGCGCTACGGCTGCCGCCTCGACGCCCCAAGGCGCTCACGCCACAGGAAGAACGCCGGCTGCGTCGGGAGGTATACCGGGCCGACGACCTGCGCGACGTGGCCATAGTCGAAGTTTTGCTGGGAACCGGCATTAGGGTTGGGGAACTCCTCGACCTGACGCGCGGGGACATTGTTCTCAATGATCGCTCCGGCGCACTCATCGTGCGCCGGGGAAAGGGTGGGCAGCCCCGCCGCGTCCCCCTGCGCGCTGACGTGCGCAAGGCGCTCGACGACTACCTGGGGTCACTTGGCGAGGAGCTGGACACTGACAGCCCACTTTGGCACGGCATTCGGGGGCCACTCACAAATCCCAGTGGGATCAACAGGCTGATCGGGAAGTATGCGGAAGCGGCGAAAACCGACGGAGTTACGCCACATTCCTTGCGCCACACCTTTGCCACCCGCTACCTCGAGGCCAATCCCGATGACCTACGCGGCTTGGCGGCACTCCTGGGCCACGCCAGCCTGAACACGGTGATGATCTACACCGAGCCCAGCGAGGACGAGCTGCGGAAGCGTATGGAGCGGATGACGCTTGCCGACTCACATCAAGCAACTTGAATAGCAGTTTGACTCTGTGGCACTGCTGTGGTACTATGGCAACAGTCCTCAGCGCCTATGTGGTTGTCAACTGGACATTGCGCAATTAGTGGTATCCTAGTGAAAGGAATCGCGATGACCACCCACCAGCCTGACCAAGAGAACGCACCTCCGCTTTCACCCAAGAACACTGTGGAACCACCAGTCCTGCACGCTAGCCTTCTATCCAAGATTGTTGCCAAGATCGAACACGAGCCCTTCCTCTTCATCATCGCCATCGTTGCCCTCATCACCGGCGCAGTGGTTGTAGGTGCCGGGTTAGGTTCTGCCACCCTGCGGTACATCATCGCGGTTATCGCCTTACTGGCGATCGCGGCAATTGGCGGTTACTATCTACTCGGAACCGTGCAAACGGAACCGACCACACAGTTTGGGAAGAAGCCAAAGTCGGAACGGTGGCAGTTTATGCGGAGCCGGAAAGGGATCAAGAAGACAAAGCAGATGGGAGAGAATCAAGATCTCCAGTATATGGAGGCCGAGGAGATCGAGGATGTGGTACAAAGCTCCAAGACCCGTCCTTCGTAGGACACAATCCAGTATATGAAGGTTGATTCCCGATCCATCTCGCGCAACTGATGGAACTTGAGGAGGCGAATTTCATGACCGAGCGTCCACATTCGCATATTCTGCCATACTCCCTAATAGTTGGGCAGGAAGACCTGAAACTTGCTTTGGAGCTGTCCTACATCGCTCCCCGGATCGGCGGCGTGCTGATTAGCGGCCAGCCCGGCACTGGTAAGTCAACCGCAGCGCGAGCTTTTGCCCAGATGGCGTACGAGCGATTACCTGTAACAATCCCCATCAATGCCACCGAGGATCGTGTTGTAGGCGGTTGGCGCATTGACGAATTGATGCGCAGTCGAGCTGTGCCGCAAGCTGGTCTCTTGGAAGAGGCCAACGGCGGGATGCTCTTCATCGATGAGGTCAATCTACTGGACGACCACACTGCAAATATCATCCTCGATGTCAGTTCGACAGGAGTTCTAGTGGTGCAACGTGAGGGCCGGCGTGAGCAGAAAGAAGTGGTATTCACGCTGGTCGGGACAATGAACCCCAAAGAGGGCTGGCTGCGCCCCCAATTGCTCGACCGTTTCGGTCTGATGGTTAGCGTTACGGCAGAATCCGAGGAAAAGGAGCGGGGCCGAATCTTGCAGACAGTGCTGATGTTCGATGAGGCGCTCTTCTATCAGACCCGCAATGGTCAAGATGAACCATTCGTTCAGGAGGCCCGGGAGAAGGACAGGGAGCGCCGTGCTGAACTCCAGCGGGCACAGCAGAACCTGTATCATGTCAAGATTCCAGAAAGCGTCGCAAAAGACTGCGTGACTCTTGCTGAGAAGTTTGAGGCACAGGGTCATCGCGCTGATTACGTGATAGCCCTGGCCGCGCGCGCCTATGCAGCATTGCAGGGAACCGAAACGGTCACCAACGAGCATGTGGGGCGAGTAGCTCGAATGGCACTGCAACACCGCCGCTCAAGGGGAGAGCAGGATAGCGTGGAGATGTGGCATTCCCAGGATAACACCCTTCTACAGCAATGTCTGAACCTCACCTCGATCTGAGCGATCCGCATATCTATGCCCTGGCCAGCGCCGCACTCGTCCCAGGCCTGCGCAGTCTTCTGCTTCTGGATGCGCAACCGATGGACATCGGCGTAGTTGCGGACTTGCTGGCCAAAATGCTAGTAGTGGTAACTGGCCGTTCGATAGCCCAGGTTACTCTAGGGTCCGCAGTGTCGGAAGACGACCTGTGGGGCAGCTATATGTTGTCTGAAGGAGGGGACGGGCAGCCGTTAGTGTGGCAGACAGGCCTACTGGGAGACAGGAAGGATGGAAGCATCGTCCTGGCCGTGATCCCTGATCTCAGCCGTCTCAGCCTGCCGGCAGTGCGGGCTGGCGTCCTCTTAATGGATGCTGGTATTGCGAACCTGGAAAGACATGGGCAGAGCCTTTCCTGGTCGCCAGACATTTGCTGGGTAGCGGGTTGTTCTTCTAGCGATTTGGGCAAAGTCTCGCCCCACTTGGTTGACCGCTTCGCTCTGCGGCTATTCTGGCACCAGAAGGATCGGCAGGGGCGGGAAAGGGATATCCTCACCTCGTGCTCTGGGGAGGATTTCGCGAAGAAAAGGGGAGAACTCGCTGTCGACGCAATCCAAGCCTTACGTGATGCTGCTCTACACTGGGCTCGGTTCACGTGCGATGCCCTGGAACGGATGTCTGCCTACTTTCCAGCATCTGCAGCGTCCAACCCTAGACGCCAGATCACCCTGATGCGTCTTGCCACCGCTACCGCCCGGATTGAAGGTACTCCCTGGACTACAGGAGCACACGTGGATAGGGCTGCCCATACAATCGGGTTGCCCGTTCCCATGCAAGGCGGGCCAAACATTCCGCCCGCAATACCGGTGGAGCCGCCGCTCACGGAGAACACAGTGCCACCGGAGCCTCCCCCTTCAGTTGTTGTTCCACCGGTTGTTCCTGAACCAGATGAAGAGCCGACAGTGTCGGAGCCGGTCTATCAATCGGACTCTCTTACAGCATTCACTGCGACGGTTCTCCCTGTAGTTCCCCAGACCCCTTACCTTGAGGACTATGCTCCACTCGATCGACCGATGGAGTCTCTGCGTTTTCCTCACACGCACCCGGCTAGAGCCGGGTCAAGCGGAGGACCCGTAGTCGGTACCCAGCGGGCTTACTCAGTGCAGGACTTGGCAATCGTCAGTACACTGCTCGAAGCGGCCAAGTATCAGGCAGTTCGAAGAAAATCCCACTGGATAGCGCGTAAACGAATGCGCTTGTCAGCGGCTGACCTTCGTTGCTACCGGCGGTCGGCCGTACCGACACAGATGCTCCTTGTCTTGCTCGATTACACCTCACTGCACGGCTGCACTTGGTTTGAGGCCCTGATTCGGCACCTAGACTGGGCCTACGAAAAGCATGCTAGTGTCTGTCTCATCCGTGTTGGAGCCCGCGATGCCCGGGATGAACTCCGGGCTGAGCGAATTGTTGTGCAGAGCGTATTGGTGCCAGGCTTGTCTGTAGCACTGGAGACAGGCGCGGGTCGAGCAACACCGCTGCCTCACGGCCTCGATCAGTCCCTACAAACGGTGCGCAATGCGCTACAGCATGGACGCAGCGCCCTGTTCAAGATCCGCTTTGTAGTTGTTTCCGACGGGCGCGCCAACATACCATTAAAGGCTAGCCAGACAGGGCAAATGCCTCAGCGGATTGGTAGAGAGGCAGTAGAAGATGCCGTGCAGGTCGCCCAGGGATTCCGTGGTCTCAAGGATATTGAAGTCTACTACCTGAACCCGCAACCCCAACTACACGCCGAGATCCCTGTCGCACTGGCTGCCGCACTCGGCGCAAAGACATTCTTGATTCCCAAAGTTGGCAAGGTGTGAATATGCCCTTGAAAAGTAGTACTTTTATCCAACGCATGTTTGCTCGCAACATTACCGATAGCTCGCAAGCGATGCAGGTTTACGTGTCAGAGCCTGTGTACTTCCATATGGAGATCGCCGATGCGGCCAAGGGATCTCTAACCCGGACAGACGAGCCTACCACCTTGGAACCAGGCCGTACCTACAAAGTACATGTGTGGGTCAGCCCAAATCAACTGGCCAAGGAATTCCCCTTTGTATCCTGTGCCGGAGGAGAACTGTGGCTGAGGTTCCCGGAGGGGCTGCAGATCAAGAATCCGCGACGCCAGTTGCCTACCGACGATGAAAAGGAGTACGACGACGAGTTCGAGATACAGCTTGCCGACCCCAGCCACTGCCCGGCTGGGGAGTTCACGATTGATCTGTTGTTCCGCGAGTGCAAGAGCAAGAGCACTCATGTCCTGGCTACACAACTGCATATCAGATTGACGGGCAGTTATGATCCCGAACTCATGCGAATATGTGGCATCGCGCCCGACTCGAAGCCACCTGCAAACACCGCGTTTCTCTACGTCAGCGCCCTTACATCGGAGACGCTCCAGCTACGCTACTTCTGCGAATCGGGTGCACCTCCTGATCCACTTCCCATAGCGCGGCCCGACATCATCCAGCTGGCAGAATTCAGGGAGGAGAGCACTGACCCGGAGGATGTTCTCAACTATATGCGTTCCTTCACTCGGTCAGCATTGGGGCCAATCACCGAGCAGTTCGACCGACTGTGCCGCCAAGAGAGCTGCGTCGTCATCGTAGATTACACAAATTCCGAAGTGCCGTGGGAGATGCTAGAGCTAAGCGATGGCACCTATCTTGGCGCAGGAGCAGTTGTCACCCGTTGGTTGCCGAAGAATTGGGCCGGTGAAGAACTGCACGTGGAAGACGAGACAATTAGCGGCTCGATTATGGCCTTCTGGCAGGGGGAGGAAACGGAACACATTGTCAAGGTTCGGGAGACATTGGAACCCTTTGTGGTCCAGCACTATGAAACCCGTGAACAATGGAAGCACCACCTGAAAGACCTGGCCGGTGTTGGCATAGTCTACATCGACCATTGCGATCTTGCCCCCCACGCTTTCGAGAGCCTGACACGAAATGAAGATGAGCGTCCGCTGCTTTTTGTGAACGACAGCCATTCCGGCCGCCTCCGTTGTGAGTTGCGGAAAACGTCCGGCCTCCCCGAGGTTCTACTGGCCCGTGTCGCCAGCGGCTACATTGGTACTCTAGGGTTGATTGACTCGCCGTGTAGAACACTCGTAGCCATAGCATTGTTTCGTGCGGCATGTAGCGACCCAGAAGGCATGAGGCCAGCGGACCTGTTGCGGCAACTGCGCAAGCAGGTTGCCCAGCAACTGGCAGAAAACCAGACAAAAAAGGATGCTTGGCTCTCCTTTATCTATGTTTTTATGTACGTTTACTACGGAAACCCCTTTGCCCGACTGCTCCTGGCTCGCAGTTCTCCAGTGGGAGGCGATACATGAGCAGTTCATCGCGGCAGATTGCGGTTGAACCAGTCATTTCCTATCCGCGTGTGGCGCAAACCTCTAAAACGTATCTCATGACGGTTGATTTGCGCTTAGTCGAGGGAAGCGAGTGGCCATATGAATCTGAGGAGTACGCACTCTATTGCATCGTGGACTCACTACCACTCTTCAGCAACGAGCCCATTGGAGCCGGGGCGGTAGTGCTGCATCGTTTTGGGGGTACGTATGGACCGGCCACGTTCCTACTCACCGCCAGCGACCAGCCACAGAGGGGCCGGATCACCGTCACGCTAGTTAGCGAGGCGGGAATGCCCATCGAGACCATCGCAATTGATGACATACATGTGGCAGAGGAGATCCCGTTAGCTGAGCCGGTTGCGATTCGGAGAGAGGTGCCGCAGCCCCTGCCTGTGTCCTCTCAGTCAGTGCGCCAGCCGTCAGACTCTTGGGGTATGCTCCTTGATCCACCTTTCGCGCCGGGGCAGGACTCTACAGGCAAATACACTGAGACAGAGTTGAAGCTGCTGTCCTATCGCCCGACACTTATACTTGGCCTGGGGGGAACCGGGTACAGCGTCGTGCGCAAGCTGAAGCGGCTTATTCAGGCGCGTTTTGATGAAAGGGAGGCCGAGACGTTCCAATTTCTAGCGTTCGACACCAATGCGCAGGCCGCACCAAGTGGGGAACCGGACCTCGACCAGGGGGAGTATGTGGACCTCGGTGTGTTTGCCGCCCAACGCATCATCCAGAATCTCGATGCGAGCCCCTACATCAAGGAGTGGTGGCCGGTGAGGTATGAGCCCGCCCATCAACTAGCTGCGGGGTCCGGCTTAGTGCGCGCCGTCGGGCGGCTGGCGCTCTTGTACAACCTCGAACGGAAAGTCCTGCCCGCCATCTCTGCCAAGTTGCGTCGAGCCTTGGACATAGAGGTAGCCAAAATGGGGAGAAAGTCCTCCATCGTCAAGGTCTACATCGCTACCTCTCTAGCTGGCGGGACCGGTTCTGGGATGTTCCTGGACCTGGCCTATATAGTTCGTCACGAGTTACAGCGGTTCGGTATTAACTCCTGTTACATCACTGGTATCTTGTTCATGCCCGATATCTTTGCCCCGCTGATGGGCTCCGCCAACCAACTCGAGCGCCTCCAGGCCAATGCCTTTGCCGCGCTTGAGGAGGTTGATTACTTCATGCGCCATCCCGAGTTCAAGGTCCAATATAGCGAACGATACTCGATTTCGCCCCTGCCGGTCAACTCTCGGCCGTTCGACCTCTGCTACCTCATCGGTCGCCACAATGAACGCAACCGTTCTGTGGAAGGACCGGACAGCGCAACGGATATGGTCGCGCAGGGGGTGATGATGGAGATTCTTTCTCCAATGTCCGGAGAGGGCACAAATCGCTTAGACAGTATCCAGGCTGCAAAGGGCCAGGGCAGGGAGTACCCCATTGCTTATAGCAGCTTTGGTGTCTCGTCTCTGACCTACCCGGTCTCGCCAGTAATGGCCTGGTGCGCACTCAGGTCTGTCGCCACCTTCATCATTGGCGGCATTCTCAAGCCGATCCGCCCGCAGGGGCAAGCAGCAGAAGAAGCTGGCAATTTCGTCGACGCACACAGCTTGATCGAAACCCGTCTTGATTCACTGATAACTTCCTTGCAGTGTGACCAGAGCGGCAAGCGCCTGCAGCTCAACAAACTGACATTCACCGATGTTTCCCGTTTGCACGACAACTTGGTTATCGAGCGTCTAGATCGTGGTCAGGCACGTGATGAGCGCGCCCTACAGGCGGCCAAACGGGAAATCACGCAGCGAGCCAGGGAAAAGATTGAGGGCGGGGAAAGAGAAATCGGCGCCACCCAAGCCATGCAGGAGCAGATATTTCACCTCCTCACTGATGCGGAGTGTGGCCCACTGTATGCCCTCTGGTTCACTGAGGAACTGCAGGATAACCTCAGAGCCTACCGCGACCGCGAGATGCAGGGGGAGAGGCATGAGTATCAGCGCACTATAGAATACCTACAGGATTCTCTTGTCGGGGCCCGGGAAGAACTGATCCAGGCACTCAGCATGCCCGGCATCTACTTCTGGCGGCGGAGCGTTCGGGATCGTCACCTGCGATCCTTTGTCGATGCCTACAACGGCTACTTCGAATCTAGCTTGCAGGCACACCTGCGCGAAGAAGCGATGCGGGTCTACGACCACCTGATAAACGAACTGGACCAATGCGTCGAGCAACTTAAAGCACTTGTCGATGAGTTCAAGATTGGAGCTAAGGAGTGTGAATCCCGGGCAGCGAGTTCGGTTGCCTGGATAACGGGAACTAGATACGCTCTCGAGAGCAACATTGTGAGCAGGGACAAACTACAGACAATCTATGAGCAACACCGCCCCGATTTCTCCGATGAGTATGTTCGCCGTGACTTTGTGGCTCGCTTTTGGATGCACCTCGATGCTGCCGTGCCAGGTTGGCGGCTCGGGCAGCCCATCCCAGCACGTGAGGGTTCCCTAACAGAACAGGTCTACAAACTTCTCGGCAACCATTTTGCCCATTTTGTCGGGCAGAAGACGCTTCTACAAATGATGGAGGAGACCTATGGCGAGAACTGGCTGGGACACGTGGCTAAACAGTTTGAGGATGCGGCTCCTTTCTGGAAACACACGTATGAGCAAGAAATCGATCTCGTTCTGGGACACCCCCCTGTTCTGATTGGTTACGGAGAGGAAGACAGCAAGGCACACTGGAGTCGAGAGATTAGTCAGGTACTACAGACCGAGGTTATCCCAGTTAGGACTAAGAACCCCTACGAGATGATTCTCATGCGTACCACCCACGGCTTACCGCTCTCTGTTCTGCAGGACTACCAAACGACCATGCGTGACGCCTACAACCATCTGCAACAAGAGTGGGAAGTGAAAGGACGTGCGATCCCGTTGCATGCTTCGAGTGTCTGGGAAGAAGCGATCAAGAAGGGGCGCTCCCCCCAGACAGGAGGAACACGAACTAAAGGCTAATACCAGAAATGCTGTCATGGACAAAGCGTACCTCTACCCAGCTCCCCAGTACGTTGGTGCCAATTTCCGTAGCTCTCATCTCTTGTCGAGCCACTCGAATGGGAATGCGTAATGGCCCCCGTCACAACTGCATCCCCCGCGGCCGGTACTGGATGGCCTCCGCCAGGTGTGCCACCTGGATGCGTTCGCTGCCGGCGAGATCAGCGATCGTCCGCGCCAGCTTGAGGATGCGATGGTAGCCCCGCGCCGAGAGATTCAGTTGGCGCATGGCCGCCCGCAGCAGGGAGTGCCCGGCCTCATCTACCTCGCAGAAGCGGTGCACCTCGGCCGGCCCCATCTCGCCATTCGTCAGCGCGCGCAGACCCTGCAACCGCTGCCGCTGGCGACTCCGCGCCTCTTCTACCCGCGCGCGAATCGCCGCCGAAGGTTCCCCCCGCCGCGCGTCGGAGAGCTTCTCATAGTCCACCCGCGGCACCTCCACGTGGATGTCGATGCGGTCCAGCAGCGGGCCGGAGATGCGCTGGTGGTACCGCGCTACCATCGCCGCTGAGCAGGTGCACTCGCGCAGGGGATCACCATAGTACCCGCAGGGGCAGGGATTTTGGGCCCCGATGAGCACGAAATTGGCCGGAAAGGTCAGCGTGCCCGAAGCGCGGGAGATCGTCACCACCTTGTCCTCCAGCGGCTGACGCAGCACCTCCAGGACGCGCGTGCCGAACTCGGGCAGCTCATCCAGGAAGAGCACGCCGCGGTGGGCCAGAGAGATCTCGCCGGGGCGGGGCCAGTGCCCCCCGCCGACCAGGCCGGCGTGGGAGATCGTGTGGTGGGGAGAGCGGAACGGCCGGTGCTGGATCAGCGGCGTGTCGGCCGCCAGCAGCCCGCTGACGGAATAGACCTTGGTCACCTCGAGGGCTTCCTCGATGGTCATACGCGGTAGGATAGACGGAACGGCGCGTGAGAGCAGCGTCTTGCCCGATCCGGGCGGGCCGGAGAGGAGCACGTTGTGCCCACCGGCTGCAGCCACTTCCAGGGCCCGCTTGACGTGCTCCTGCCCCTTGACGTCGGCCATGTCCACCGGGTAGACCGCCTCCGGCTCCAGGGAGAGCCGGGCGCCCGTGTAGGGGGCGAGCGGCGTGGCGCCGCCCAGGTGGTCCACCAGCGCCGCCAGGCTGCCCACCGGGTACACCTCCAGCCCTTCGATCAACGAGGCCTCGGCCGCATCCCTCTCAGGTACATAGACCCGCTTCAAGCCCCGCTGGCGGGCGACCGAGACCATCGGCAGGATGCCGTTGGTGTGGCGCACCGTCCCGTCGAGCGAGAGCTCCCCCACCACCAGCGATCCGTCCAGGTCCTGGTCGAGCTGGCCGCTGGCAATGCACACACCCAGGGCCATCGGCAGGTCGTAGGCCGGCCCCTCCTTGCGCAGATCCGCCGGCGCCAGGTTCACGGTGACCTTCTTGTTACCCGGGAAGAACGCCCCGGAGTTGCGCACCGCGGCGCGGACGCGCTCGCGGGCCTCCTGTACGGCCGCGTCGGGCAAGCCGACCACGATAAAGGCGGGCATCCCGTTGGAGACATCCACCTCCACTTCGACGAGGGCCCCCTCCAGGCCGATGACGGCACAACTGGTCACGCTGGCGAGCATGGTCACACCCCCTTCCGCAGAATTCCGCGGATCAAGCCCCCTGGCTGCTGGTAACCACCCCTCCGCCTGGAACCGCAGCCCCCGTCCGATTGTCCGGCCGGACGCAACAGCCTTTACTGGTGGAAGTCCGCCGGATTGAGTATGCAAACCCCCTGACCGGCCGGCACGGCGACCAATCCAATCCGCAGCACGAACGGCCAATCTGGTTTTTGGGCACAATCACAGGACGTTGTGGCAGCCGGCCGCACAGACTTCCACCGCCCGCTTGACGTGCTCCTGCCCTTTCACGTCGGCCATGTCTACGGCGTAGACCACCTCCTCCTCGGCCGGCCGCGGGGGCAGCTCGTAGCGCGAAAGAGGACTCGCCCCGTTCAGGTGGTCCAGCATCGCCGCCAGGTTGGCCACGGCGTACACCTCCAGCCCTTCCACCAGGGCGGCCTCGGCGGCATCGCGCGCGGGGACGTAGACGCGCTTGAGGCCCCGCTGCCGGGCCACCGAGACCATGGGGAGAATCCCGTTGGTGTGGCGGACGGAGCCGTCCAGCGAGAGCTCGCCCACGACCATGGCCCCGTCCAAGTCCGAGTTGGCCCCGCCGGAGGCCATGACCAGGGCCAGGGCCATCGGCAGATCGTAGGCCGGCCCTTCCTTGCGCAGGTCGGCGGGGGCCAGGTTGACGGTGAGGCGTTGGTTGCAGGGGAAATAGGCTCCCGAGTTGCGGATGGCCGAGCGGACGCGCTCTCTTGCCTCCTGGACGGCGGCGTCCGGCAGGCCGACGATGCTGAAATAGGGCCCCCCGTTAGAGACGTCCACCTCGACCTGGACGAGGGCTCCCTCCAACCCGACGACGGCGCACGAAGTGACTTGAGCCAGCATGGTACACCTCCTTTCCCTGGAGGATATTATAGCACATGTTGGTGCAACTTGCAACAAGTAATTCCCAGTAACACCGGGAAGGGGAAGCACACTTGGCGGTCTTTGCGGTAAAATTCTCCCTCCCCTGAGTAGTTGCCAGGGAACAAGGGATGTTGGCCAATTGGCAGCATACTCGCCGGAGCGCGCCGGGACGATGCGCGGTGCGGCGATCGTGGTCTCCCGGGTCAGGGCATCCAATCACAGCGCTTCCGACCAGAGATTCTTCAAGGTCCGCCAACCGGGCGCACTTCGGAAAGGTGCAGTGGTCAGCTCCTGGAGACATTAGCGGGCATCCCTACCGATGATGAACGCCGCGCCTCGATACATCGCTTCTTCCTGATCCTGATCGAGGCATCCGGGGTGAAGATGGGCTACGCCAACCATCCAGAGAATATAGTACACGTAGAAGGCAGCCGTGAACAGATCCCATTGGGCGAACTGCCCATCAGGCAGGCTGCGGTGTTCGGCATACCCCGCGAAGAGCGCATCCCGAACGCGGGGGTAATCGGCGGTGCCAATGCAATGGGCGATTGCCGCTGCCAGATCGTACATCCAGTAGCCGAAACCAGAACCGTCAAAATCGATGGGGCGGGGTTGGCCCCGCCAAAACAGGAGATTGGCATCGAGGCCCATATCGGCGTGGATCAGGCCATAGACCTCCGGGCCTGTGCCCCAGGCATCGATCAACTGGCGGAACTGCCGGGCCACGCTTTCGAAAGGCGCGCCCCAGTCCGCCGGCAGATACTCCCAGGATTTCCCCGGCGGCAGGCCGATTTCAGGGTGATTCATGAAGAGACCATTCCAGTTGTAATGACGTTTGGTTTGATCCGAGGCCAACTGCTGCCACTGCTGGGTAAAGTTGTGCATACGCGCCATCAGTCGTCCTTGCGCCCGGTAGTGCTCGAGCCGGCCATTCTCGAGGAGCCGCCCTTTTACCCAGCGCAGCAGTGCACAATGGCGTGCCTCCGGGATGCCGGGGATAGAGAGTGGCGTCAACAGGCCGCCATTCAGCCGGGGCACGGGTTCCGGCACGGGCAGCCCGGCTTCGCGGCGCATAGCGGCCAGCCAGACGTGCACCAGATCCAGTGGCGACCACGGCCAGCGGCCGAGAAAGCGCGACAGCCCACTGAGACTAACCTGTTCCCACACGGCCTGCAGCAGCCCCCGGAGTGTGCGCCGGCCCTCACATTCGACCAAGCCAAGAAGTACGGTCACGAAGTACTTCCGTTGGCGGCGGCTGAAGCACGAGCGGAACAGCTCCAGGCGCATCGGGCATCTGGGATATGCGGACATCTAGCAGTTGAACGATTCGCCGATCAGGCAGGTGCATGGACGAACTGCTTGCCGACCTTTACTGGAGCGCCGGTCAATTTACCAGGTCGTAGCGCAGCGCCAGGGTGACGGCCTCGATGCGGTTGGCGACGCCCAGCTTGGCCAGGATGTTGCTCACGGCGATGAGGAGTCGATATTAGGGGGTGTT
>Ga0302251_1000237_pt1 | contig 62490 bp, 69 predicted proteins | sample AAG_RA_Gln_MG_FD_193534 | JGI IMG/M metagenome (GOLD analysis project Ga0302251, IMG submission 193534) | Enriched activated sludge microbial communities from anaerobic digester in WTTP, New Holstein, Wisconsin, United States - AAG_RA_Gln | ecosystem: Engineered > Bioreactor > Anaerobic >... | reverse complement strand
ACTGATGAGACAATTAATGACATGATAAAATCAACTAATGCTAAAAAAAGAGCAACGGCTACCACAACGAGCATTACAGCAAAAAAAGCTTGTCTGACTTGTACTTTAGTTGGAAATATAACCTTATATAATTCCTCTTTTGCATGAGCAAAAAATGTTGAAATTTTTTTCATAATCTAATTACCTTAATATATGGCAGGCCCAGAGGGACTCGAACCCCCGACACCTGGTTTTGGAGACCAGTGCTCTACCAACTGAGCTATAGGCCTATAATATTTTATAGTTCTCAAATTTTGAAGCATTGCTCCAAAATTAGGTCTTCAGCAGACTGCTCTCGCAGCTAGCTGTCCAATGAATAACCTTCATTACTTAATAAATTAAGCAACTACAGCTTCATCTCTTTATGAACAGTGTGCTCTTTGCACCATTTGCAATATTTTTTTATTGCAAGTTTCTCTGTCGTATTTTTTTTATTTTTTGTAGTGTGATAATTGCGTCTTGTGCATTTTTCACAACCCAAGTGAATATTTTCTCTCATGTTTTCTCCAAGCGTTTATAAGATTGCTCTTATGCCGAAGCATTAAGAGCAAATAAATTACGCGATAATTTTTGTAACAACGCCTGCGCCAACAGTTCTACCACCCTCACGGATAGCAAATCTTGTACCGTCTTCAAGAGCGATTGGAGCGATAAGCTCAACGTTAACTTTTACGTTATCGCCAGGCATAACCATCTCAGTACCTTCTTGAAGTTGTACTGAACCTGTAACGTCAGTTGTTCTTACATAGAATTGTGGTCTATAGTTGTTGAAGAATGGAGTATGTCTACCACCCTCTTCTTTTGTTAGAACGTAAACTTCTGCTTCAAATTTAGTATGAGGAGTGATTGATTTTGGTTTACAAAGAACCATACCTCTTTGAACGTTGTTTTTGTCGATACCACGGATAAGAACACCACAGTTGTCACCAGCTTCACCGCAATCCATCTCTTTTCTAAACATTTCAACACCGGTTACAGTTGTGCTTTGTGAATCTTTGATACCAACGATCTCGATTTGATCACCAACGCAAACTTTACCTCTTTCGATTTTACCTGTTACAACAGTACCACGACCTTGAATAGAGAAGATATCTTCGATTGGCATCAAGAAATCTTTATCTGTTTCACGAACCGGCTCAGGGATATAAGCATCTACAGCAGCCATAAGCTCCAAGATTTTATCTGACCATTTGCCAAGTGTACCAGCTTTTGCTTCTTCAAGTGCTTGATATGCAGAACCAGCAACGATTGGAGTGTCATCACCCGGGAAATCATAATAGCTCAAAAGCTCTCTAACTTCCATGTCAACAAGCTCTAGCATCTCTTCTCTATCTTCTTCGTCAAGTTGATCTTCTTTATTCAAGAAAACAACGATGTATGGAACACCTACTTGTTTAGAAAGAAGGATATGCTCTCTAGTTTGTGCCATTGGACCGTCAGTTGCAGCGATAACAAGGATAGCACCATCCATTTGTGCAGCACCTGTGATCATGTTTTTAACGTAGTCGGCGTGACCTGGGCAGTCAACGTGAGCATAGTGTCTATTATCAGTTTCGTACTCTACGTGAGAAGTAGCGATCGTGATACCTCTTTCTCTTTCTTCAGGAGCATTATCAATTTGATCATAATCCATAAATGCAGAGTTATTTTTAGTAGCCAAAACTGCAGTGATCGCTGCTGTTAATGTAGTTTTACCGTGGTCAACGTGACCGATTGTACCGATGTTAACATGCGGCTTATTTCTTGCAAACTTTTCTTTTGCCATCTGTTTCTCCTAATTGATTTGAAAATTCGGCTGATATTATATCAGAATTTACTTAGACCCCATACCCATAATATGGACAAAACTGTTGCCAAAAGGTAATACTTTTGTCCATACGAACGGCTGGAGCCCAGAAGCGGGATTGAACCGCCGACCTCTTCCTTACCAAGGAAGTGCTCTGCCACTGAGCTATCTGGGCATATTGACTAATTGTTTATGGCATTAATTACATATTTGTGTTGCTATTTAAAAAAATAATTATATTATGAAGCTTTGCATGTGAAAGAGATAAAAAAATAAGTAATTCACACAGCTCCCAGTTCTATGGAGCGGGAGACGGGACTCGAACCCGCGACCCTCAGCTTGGAAGGCTGATGCTCTAGCCAACTGAGCTACTCCCGCATCACTTTATTTCATTAAATTTACAACACTTATGGTGGTGAGTGGAGGATTCGAACCTCCGAAGACATAGTCAGCAGATTTACAGTCTGCCCTCGTTGGCCGCTTGAGTAACTCACCTCGTCTTGTATTTACTGGTCAAACACTGATAATTTAAATTTATGGAGCTGGTGAAGGGACTTGAACCCCCGACCTGCTGATTACAAATCAGCTGCTCTACCAACTGAGCTACACCAGCACCAAATAACATTCCTAGTGACTAAAAATGGAACGCAATTATAGGCAAAATAAAATAAAATGTCAAGAGATTTTTGTATTTTTTTGTATTTTTCGATACAATCATAAAATAAATCATAATATATAGGCAAATCATTGAAATCACCACGAGGTTTTGGCAAAAGATATTTTACTCTTGCGTCCATATTGGCACATACTGTTTTTGTCAAGCTTCAAAAAAGCAAAGTTCAAATCTCTTCAATTTGTCACGCCTATTTTTCTAGTGAACTGGACGAAGAAGAAGACTCTCCGCCATTAAGTCAAATTCAATGTTTATTGTTGCTGCAAAATCCTACATTATGTAATTGTATATTCACAAGAATTGCAAAACAGGCACTGCTGTCTGCTAAAAAACGTAAAAAATGCAATTGTCATAATCTCTACTTTAGCTTTCGTCGAAGCGGAACCCATCCTCCATATTATCTTTTCAAAAATTAAAACAACAAAAATATATAAATAAAAAAAGGATAATTATGTCAAAAAATTTAGTGGTAGGATACCCTAGGATCGGCGAACATAGAGAACTCAAATTTGCCCTTGAAAGCTTTTGGAGCGGCAAAAGCAGTTTTCAGGATGTAGAAGAAGTAGCAAAACATTTAAGAGCAAAAGCTTGGAATGCACAAAAAGAAGCAGGTATTGAGTTTATAAGCTCAAATGACTTTTCTTATTATGATCAAATGCTTGATACCATGATACTTGTCGGTGCGATCCCAAATAGATTCAAATCCATACAAGACAAAACCGAAAAATACTTTGCAATGGCACGAGGTTACGAGAGTGGCATAGCGATGGCTATGAGAAAATGGTTCAACACAAACTATCATTACATCATACCTGAACTCACTAAAGACGAGGCATTTAAACTAGACGGCACAAAGGTTATCAATGAGTACAAAGAAGCGGCGGCTCTTGGCATCAAGACCAAGATAAACCTCATCTCTCCGATTACCTTCTTGGCTCTTGCCACAACAACCGACGGAAGTAACAAATTTTTGCTTTTTGATAAGTTACTAGAGGTTTATACTGAACTTTTTAAAGAAATTAGCAAACTAGACAATGAAATCATAGTACAGCTTGATGACCCTATTTTTGCTACAGATGTTGAACCTAAACTGCTTAGTCTCCTAAAGCCCTGCTATGAAAAATTAAGCGGTGCGGCATCAAATATCAAGATCATAGCAACGACCTATTTTGAACACTCAAACGAAGCTACAAAAGTTTTAGTTCATACACCGATATGGGGCTTAGGGCTTGATTTTGTTGCAGGAGCCAAAAATATAGAATCTCTTGCTGAAATAGCAAGAAGCGGCAAAGTTTTGGCTGCCGGTGTTATAAACGGAAGAAATGTATGGAAAAACGATATCGTAAAAACAAAAGAACTGCTTGAAACGATATCTGTAATTATTCCAAAAGAGAAACTCATAGTATCTACATCTTGTTCGCTTTTGCATGTGCCTTATAGTTTGGAAAATGAAAATAAACTTGACAATACCATCAAAGATTCTCTGAGCTTCGCAAAAGAAAAACTAAACGAGCTGACTCTAGCTAGCCGTATATTTTTTAGCTCGCTCAAAGATGATGATGAATTGTTGAAAAAAAACAAAAACAGTATCGAAAGATTAAAAAAGTCAAAACTCATACACAACAATTCTGTGCAATCTAGAGTGAATAACATCACAAAATGGGTTAGAGATGGTGAGTTTGCCGAGCGTATAGCTCTTCAAAAAGCAAAACTAAGATACCAGGACCTTGCTACTACTACCATAGGTTCTTTTCCGCAAACCCCTGAACTCAGAAAAGCTAGACGAGATTATAAAAATAATGAAATATCAGGAGAGGAGTATGAGGAATTTATAAAAAACTATATCCGTGAAACTATCGCTATTCAAGAACAGATAGGCCTTGATGTACTAGTGCATGGCGAGCCTGAGAGAAACGATATGGTTGAATATTTTGGCGAACTGCTAAATGGTTTTGCATTCAGCTCAAACGGATGGGTACAAAGTTACGGTGCTAGATGCGTCAAGCCGCCTCTTCTTTACGGTGATGTAAGCCGTGAAGTTCCAATGACCCTACAATGGATACTATATGCCCAAAGCTTGACAAACAAGATAGTCAAAGGAATGCTAACGGGGCCTGTAACCATGATAAACTGGTCATTTGTAAGAGAAGATATACCTCGCAGCGAAGTAGCTACCCAAATCGCGCTTGCCTTGGCTGACGAAATAGATGATCTGCAAAACAACGGCATCAAAATGATACAAGTGGATGAAGCTGCATTCAAAGAGGGATATCCTTTGAGACATGAAAATAGAGCATCTTATGAAAAATGGGCGGTTAATAGTTTTAAATTATCTGTAAGCAGCGCATACAAAGAAACTCAAATACATACACATATGTGTTATAGCGAGTTTAATGATATCATGCACACTATCGAAGAAATGGACGCAGATGTCATTACTATAGAAACTGCAAAAAGCGGCAATAGCCTGTTAAAGATCTTTAAAGAAGTAGGATACACCAAAGAAGTAGGCCCTGGGGTTTATGACATCCACTCTCCGAGGATCCCGTCCGTTGAAGAGATCAAAACTCAGATAGCATTACTTTTGGAAGTATTGCCAAAAGAACAGCTATGGATCAATCCAGATTGCGGATTGAAAACCAGAAAATGGGAAGAGGTCATTCCAAGCCTGGAAAACATGGTCAAAGCGGCAGTATCATTTAGATAATGCCGTCATACCGGACTTGATCCGGTATCCAGAAAGAAAGAATAAATCCTGGAAGTGGGGTTTTAACCCCGCAAGAAAAATAAACATCATGGCGAGACTAAAGTCTCACTTCCGGACTTGATTCGGTATCCATGGATTCCAGCTCAAAGCACGGAATGATACTTTTTGTAATTGCGAAAGGTCGTCAAGCCTTGCAACAATCTTAATGATTAATTTTTTTATTTATGCTCTTTATAATATGGTGATCTGTGTCCATACAAAATACCGCCATTGTATCCGGCACTTAGCAATCTATTATTAGCAATACTTCCGTAGTTAAAACCCTGATCTGTGATTTGGCCTACAATTTGGTTGATCGCTGCTGATATCAATGCTCCCAACAAACCATTATTATTACTTTGGCGTTCTGCTGATGATGCCCTAGCCTCACCGCTCCATATAGTCTCTCCGCTTTTTAGATCAACAAGTTTAGCTTTTAGTTCTACGACCACGTCGCTTTGTATTACTTTGTATTTTACGCCATAATCATTAATGGTGATATACAAAGCAGAATCTGCATTAAAAATCTTATACAATTTGGCCGGTGAGACATCATGTATATCGTTTGGCATTGTTAGACCGTTTTCTTTAAATGTTTCATATACCAAAGTGGCGGGAAATACATAATATCCCGATTCCGCCAAAGGTAAAGATGCCGTGGCATATATGCTAGGTGTTGCTTTTATTTCCGTAGAGTTGTTGACCGGAGGTAAAATCAAAATAGATTTTGGATGGTGTGCCTTGAAAGCAGTATAATCATACGGGGAAGGCTGCTGGCATCCAGAAAACAAAGAAACAATCAATATAGTTGCAAATAATAATTTTGTGTGAAATTTTGTCATAATGATTTCCTATTTGTTGTATTTTTTTAATAAAAAGCTAATATAGCTGGAGGATTCCGGAAATAATCTTTTTTCTTCTTCCAAATAAAATCTAAACTTTTCATCATGTCCGGCTTTTAAATTCAAAAGCCCCAAATGAGCATTAAATCCAGGGGCAAGAGGCAGATTTTTTGCTTTAGACTCTTCTGCTAGTTTCTCCATTTCGGCAATTCTTTTTTCTGCATCTTCTCCGCCATCTTTAAGATAGGAATACATTTTACCTTGATAATCACTCCAGTAATACATAGGTTTGGGCTCGTTACCGCATCCACTCAATAAAAATATGGCAACTACTGTTAAGAAAAAATTAATTCTACTCATTTGATCGCTCCTGCATCAATAGCGTTTGACAATTTATCAACCGCTTCTCTTATGGCCAAGTCTAAAACCTTCCCATTTAATGTCGAATCATAACTTGCCGTACTTCCAAAACCTATAACTTCACGATTTTCCAGTGAATACTCTCCAGCGCCTTGAGTAGAATATATTACTCTAGAATTAGATACATCAATGACATTTAATGTAACTTTTGAGTATGCTATCTGAGATTTTCCGCTCCCAAGTATTCCAAACAACTGATGGTCTCCAATCTCTTTTCTCCCAAATTCTGTTACATCACCTGTCAAGATATATTTCGCACCTAAAATCTTGGATTTTTTATTGTTATAACCGCTTTCTTGGGCAATTTCACTTATATTATCTCTGTCTAGCACATCAAATCTGCCCGATTGTTGTAAATGACTTGCAAGAATAGTTTTTGCTTGGCTTCCTAGTCTATCTATACCATCTGAAAATATACCTCTAATATACGGGGATCTATTATCAAATTTACCTATGGAAACTTTGTGTTTAGTACCGTAATAGTTGGCCTGAGATGATTTTGTTTGTGGTACCTGAAGAGCTCTAGAGTGTTCTGTGGCACATCCGGTAAACAAAAAAATCGCTAAAGCGGGGATGGTTAAGCTTTTTATATCCAAATTGAATCCTTTAAAATTTTTTAAAAAAAATAATAACTTAAATATAATAATAACTTTATTAAATATAATATTTTTCTATAAAATAAAATATTAATTTCTAAATAAATTTTATCGTAGAGCCAATAAACTTTTCATTATCACTCTAAATTCAATACTATAAACCATAGAAAAAAAGCTTGTGATATAATTTCACTTAAAAAAAGAAAACTTTATGAAAATCCTCCTAGCTCCAAGCGAAACTAAATCAACCGGCGGAACTGCATCATTTGATATATCAAGTCTATGGAATAAAGATCTGTATGAAGCCAGATCCAAATTAACACAAATCTATCTGGAAGATCTAAACAATAACATCAAAGCAAAGCAAATGTTCGGGCTCAAAAAACCAAATGAAATTGAATATTATCAAAATATCGGCCTGCATTCTCTTTCAACCAAAGCTGTGCTTAGATATACAGGCGTGGCGTTTGATCATCTGGATTACAAGTCGCTAAGCGAGGCATCACAAAAATATATAGATAAAAATGTAATGATATTTTCCAATCTTTTTGGGCCCATAGCAGCAGGAGATTTTATACCCGAATACCGCTTGGCTCAAGGAGCAAAAGTGGGTGAGCTAGAGGTGGACAGATATTATAAGAGCAATAGTGCAAAATTGCTGGATGAGTATCTGACCGATGAAGAGATATTGGATATAAGGGCTGGATATTATGACAGGTTTTATGTGCCGAATAAAAACTATACGACACTGAAATTTTTAAAAGACGGCAAGGCAGTCAGCCATTGGGCGAAAGCATATCGCGGCAAAGTATTAAGAGAGTGTGCTAAAAATCAGATAGAAAACATGAAAGATTTTATGGCATTGCCAATAGAGGGGCTTAGCCTCATAGAGATGCAAACCCGCAAAAATAGAACCGAGATAATTTACAAGATAGACTAAATCTTATTTTCTGCCGTAGTATGATGTGATCGAACTCTTTTGTATGGTGTGTACATCGATGTTATGCTGCACTGACGCTGGATCTGTATCTTTGCTCAAACCCAATTTATCAACATCCAGTGCGTAAACCGTAAAGACATATCCGTGATCACTGTCACCTTTAGGTGGACAAGCGCCGCCAAAACCGCTTGCTCCAAAACTCGTAACACCTTCAATTGAGCCTTTTGGAAGAGTTCCCAAAGCACTTGCATCGCGTGATATGCTTGTCTCAGTTAGGGAAATATCATAGACTATCCAGTGCCACCACCCATTTGAGGCATCCGGGTCATACATAGTGATAGCAAAACTTTTTGTACCGGCAGGTGCATTTGTCCATACAAGAGCAGGAGAGATATTCTCGCCATTGCATCCAAATCTGTCTAACACCTGTTTGAGGCTAAGCTGACTGCCGACATCATCACTCATAAGAGTTAAATTACCCGCATGAGCTATACCTAAAGCAAATAACATCGAAAGTAAGTAAGGCATGTGTACTCCTTTTGGAATATTGGTTCAAGTTTAGCATTTTGAGGCTTAATAATGAAGAATATTTGCGATATGGATAATCAAACCATCAACACAAACAAGCTAAAATATTTTTATAAAAACAACGGAATATAAAATGAAAAAAAATCTATTTGAGATGGGAGCTTCTTGGGATAACTGCTGGAGCTCGGATAATAAAACCAAAGAAGCCGATGCGCCAAAAGAGACCAAAACCCCGCAACAACATAAACTTCATTTCGCTCGTGAAAAACGAAACGGCAAAACAGTCACCACAGTTAAACCGTTTTTCTTGGATGAGAGCACCGCAGAAGCACTGCTGAAAACCCTCAAAAAATCACTTGCTACCGGCGGCACTGCAAAAGAAAACACACTTGAATTCCAAGGCGAAGTAACCGAGAAATTAAAAGCACAGCTCATCAAACTAGGATACGGGATGAAAAAGTAATCCTCATTTTCTCCACATTGCTAGCACATTTTTTAGGTTATACTATACACAATAGAATGAAAGGATAACCGATGGAAATGCCAATGTCGCACAACGAAAACCATGATCATGCAAAAATGAATCATGACCGCCATGTACATTCACACAGTACTGAAGATTTGAAACATCGTTTCATTATATCCGTTATTGTCACCATTCCTATCTTGCTCTTTTCTCCTATGATACAAATGTGGTTTGGTTTCATTATAGACTTTCCCTATATGGATCTTCTCACATTCGCACTCTCCACATTGATCTACTTCTATGGGGGATGGCCGTTCTTGACAATGATGATAGAAGAGATCAAATCAAAAGAACCGGGAATGATGACACTTATCTCTACAGCGATCAGTGTAGCATATTTTTATTCTGCAATAGCTCTTTTGATCTGGCCGGATAAATCTTTTTTTTGGGAACTTGCAACTCTGATAGATATAATGCTTTTAGGGCACTACATCGAAGCCAAAAGTATATTGGGAGCTTCTGATACGCTTGAAGAATTAGTGCGATTGATCCCAAAAAAAGCAATGCGTTTTACTTCTGAAATGGAATTAGAAGAGGTAGATGTGAGTCAGCTTGGGCTTGGTGACGAAATCCTGATACATCCCGGAGAAAATATTCCTGCTGATGGCGAAATAGTAAAAGGCGAGGGAATGATAGACGAAGCATTTCTCACGGGAGAATCCAAACCGCTCTATAAAAACCCTAAAAGCTTTGTATTTATGGGCAGCACGAATATCGACGGTTCACTAATTGTGCGTATCACAAAAAGCGGTGAAAGCAGCTATCTTTCGCAAATTATCGATCTTGTAAAAGAACTTCAGACAAGCAGGTCACATACTCAAGATCTTGCAAATCGTGCGGCCAAATGGCTATTTTATGCTGCAATAATTATTAGCATTATCACTCTACTGGTTTGGTCCATACTTTCTACATTTGAAAATGCCGTATTACAAATGGTTACAGTACTCGTAATCGCATGTCCTCATGCACTTGGGTTAGCTGTACCGCTTGTAGTTGCCATCTCAACATCCATAGCAGCCAAAAACGGTATTTTGATACGCAATAGAGAGGCATTTGAGAGATTACACAAAATAGATGTTATTTGTTTTGACAAAACAGGGACGATCACAGAAGGCAAACTTACCGTTAACAAAATAATTGCTATTAATGACGAAAAAAAATTGCTTTATCTTGCAGCTTCTTTGGAGCAGCATTCCGAACACGGTATCGCCAAAGCAATCGTAGACTATGCCAAAAACCAAAAGATCGTCCTTGCCTCTGTCAATGAATTTAATGCTATGCCCGGGATTGGAGCTAAGGCTAAAATCGATGGCCATGCTGTTATGATAGGCGGCGCACAGCTTTTGACAAAAGAGTCGCTACAAGTCCCTCAGGAACTACTTCCTTTTGATAGCGATAAAGCAACTAAAGTGTGGGTCACCATAGATGGTATTATTGGCGGTGTCATTCTTTTAACAGATACGATACGTCAAAGCTCCAACAAGGCCATTGGACTCATTCGATCAAAAGGAATTACTGCTTATATGTTCACCGGAGACAATAATGAAGTAGCAGCTAATATCGCAAAAAAAACAGGTATAGATAATTATGAAGCCGGATTATTGCCTGACATGAAATTACAAAAGATTCAAGCACTGCGAGATAGTGGCAAAATTGTTGCAATGGTCGGTGACGGTATCAACGATGCGCCTGCGCTCATTGGTGCCGATATCGGTATCGCTGTAGGTGCCGGCACAGACATCGCTATAGAAAGCGCTGATATAATCTTGACCAAAAGTGATCTTTTAGATGTCGTAGATGCAATAAGTCTTTCACGTCAAACTTACCGCAAAATGCTGCAAAATCTTTGGTGGGCAAGTGGATATAACATCATCGCTATTCCTCTAGCTGCCGGTGTTTTGGCAAAATGGGGAATCCTCATCAATCCAGCCGCAGGGGCTATCATGATGTCTGCGAGTACTGTCATAGTAGCTCTTAATGCACAGCTTTTAAAAAATACAAAACTACAACTAAAAAAACAAACCTAGCGTTGCAGCTATCTCGTCAGCCTTCTTGCAGGCTGACTTAAAATTACAATCCGCGTCATCGCATATATGGCGATATTTTGTGTAACCCGCGAAAGCCTTGCGTGCTTTTGTCATCGCAGTTGGGGTAGCACGCTTAATATGCTCGAAAGCAACGGCAGCATTTATAAGCCCGCGAGCAAGATTGGCATATTGGTGGCCATCTTTTTTCATCTCCAGCCAAATATGCTCCAATACACTATGTGCTTCAAAATACTCTTTTTTTTCTAGCAATACTATAAATTTCTGCAAAACATTTTCTATCTTCATAATTTCACTTTTTATTTTATGATACAATATTTTATACCATTTTGGGGGCATACAATGGAAGAAACAAACAAAAATATCATCAAAGAGCAGATCATTACAGACATTAAATCACTCAAAAAACAAATAGAGATGCTCAAAGACAAGGCCGCATTAACAGCCCCTGACTGTTCTAGGTGCGATCTGGAACGCTCAGAGGCCTTGCTGGATGCAGAAATAATGAATAAGATCCTAAATGAATCAATAGCCAGGCTTGCTAGATTGGAATATGCACTAAGTCAGGTGGATTCTCCTGATTTTGGGATTTGTATAGAGTGTGAAAATGATATACCCGTTGAAAGGCTCAAGATCCGGCCAGAAAGCGTCAGATGCGTAGCATGCGAAAATGCTAAATAAATTATTATTACGCCGGGTAAATATTTTTTAAAAGCTTGTTATTATAAGCCTTGGGATAAACTACGTCAAAAAAGGACAATTTTTATCTATGAATAAAATATTTTTTATATTAATATCAGTTGCAGTAATGATATCGGCAAATGAATATCAAGCAGGACAATCCATAAAACCTATTATATTAAACGACCAATTTGGAGCTACGCATAAGATAGCAAGGATACCGCGCACCATTATCATAACATTTGAAAAAGAACCATCCGATATACTTAATGAATATTTATCGAAACAATCCGAAGGATACCTAGAGCAAAATAATGCCATATATATAGCTGATATCAGCCAAATGCCTGCTTTTGTAACCAAATCATTTGCTTTGCCAAAAATGAAAGAATACAAATACAAAGTACTGCTCATAACAGATGAAAACGAAGGGGCCTTGTATCCTTACCAAGAAGGACAAATTACTATTATCAAGATGGAAAACGATCGTATAAGAAGTATAAGTTTTACAGACAAATCATCTCAGTTAAACGAGATGATAGAAAAATGAGAGTAAAACCGAATAAACCAATTAGATACACATTAAAATAAAAGGAAAAATTATGAAAATAGCAGTACCGGTAATAGACCAAACTCTAAGAATAGCCAAAAATGCAGGCCATACACCATATTTCGCGATATTTAATATAGGCGGCGGGATGTTCAAGACCATAACGCTTGAAGGACTTAGAGCGAACCCAAAAATGGCGGGGCATGAGGTAAGCGAAGAAGAACATAGCGGGAAACATGTCTGTGACCACGATGAAAATGACATGGAACATATCAAATCCCACGACCTGATGTCCGAAGCGATCAAGGATTGCGACTATCTCGTCATAAAATCAGCTTGCAAAAATACTGCAAACTCCATGAAAGCTTTCGGCATCAAGATGAAAAAATATAACGGAGATAAAACAAACGCCAAAGAGGCGCTTGGAGAGATAAGCGGAGAGTTTTAGACTTGATGTGTCGCCAAATCTTTATTGACTTATCAACATTCTAGTTAGCATTCCCATCGAGACGATGGGAACGAGAGAATTAAGGGTGACGAAAGGTCGTCATACCTGCGAAAGTAGGTATCCAATAGTATATTTTAAGGTGACATTGCCTCGTATGCGTTCTCACGGAAACCGTGGAGCGAGTAAAATAACCGTCACTGCAAGCAAAGCGTGGCAGTCAATCTTTTTTATCGACTGTTTCACTTCACTCGAAGTGACGAAACTCAAACCCACACTCATACTAAAAACTAATCCTCTAAAGCCTCTCTTGAAATATACGCCGTACCAAATTTTGGTTCTAGTATTTTTATTTTAGACCAACTTCTATCTAATATCTTAACTTTTGTGCCATCAACAAGCAAACGGCATCTACTGTTTACAAATAATGGGTCAAAAAAATTCAACCCGTTAGCTGAAAAATTCCTTATTAATGTAGTTAATTCTTCTTCTGTTTTACACATATATGTTGAACTTGGAACAACTACTATTTTTCCAATGGTTATATCTATATTTTTACCATTTAATACGGATATGAATATAACTGTTATAAATAATATTTTTTTCATTGCTTCTGCTTTTTAACTTATTGCTCATCAAACGACTTAAACATATATGAGAAAATACCAATACCAACTTCCATTATTGCTGATACCTCTACTTTATTGTTATCTATGATAGCCGCTCTATATGGAGTATAGCCGACATAACCGCCATAACTGTTTTTTGCATTTACTTCAAATGGTATAATCCACCCTGTCCATATAATTTTATTATCAGACGCACTTCGCCAATAACCTTTAAAAGGTGTTCCAAAATTATATTTAGCACTATCAGGATCTTTTAGCTCTTTTCCCGTTTCTATTTTTATTGCTTCTTCATAATCACTTACAATAGGTGGTTTGCTAAAAGTATAATCTTGTATTTTAGGCGCAGGCAATGCTCCGCAACCACTCAACAGTACATTCAGTACTACAATCATGATCGGCATAATTTTTTGTATTCTTCTCATATTTTTTCTCCTTTATTTTCATTATGACTAAATTATATACATATTGACCTTTGCTAAAACTTACAATATGACTAATTAATTTCAAATTGGCTAAAGGTTTGTTAATGGAAGTATGGGAAAAAATAAACTACCTTTTAGAAGAAAAAAACATAACCAAAAAAGAATTTGCTGATAGGCTAATTGCCACTTCCCCCATTCTCAAACGAACAGGTGAAATACCATCGCATCAAACCATCTTAGGCTATCTATATGGCAAACGAGAAATAAAAATCGAACTTATTCCTTATATAGCAGAAGTCTTAGGGGTCAGTGAACAAGAACTTTTTAGCAGTGAATTAGAATACTCTACCAATCAAAATGTAAAATACTCTAAAGAGGTGCGAGAGATGCTTTCTCTCATCCCTTATGCGCCATATGCTTTCATAGAGCAGACATTGGAAACTTTGCGAAAATATAAAAAACTCTTAAACGAATCTCCAAAAATCTAATACACATCATCGTGCGAGCCGATATCTATCAATAACAACTCTTCGTCTTTTATGACAATTTCTAAAATCACTCTATATTTGATATTGATCGAAACACTATGATATTCGCCTAATTTGCCTTGAAGCTTATGTAGCCTCAAAGATGGATGAAACGGATTTGAGCCTAAAAGCGTGATAGTCTTTGCATATTGGCTAAGCATATCTGGATGTTTTTTGAAAAACTTAACAAGCTTCTTTTTATAATCATCAGTTTGAACTATTTTGTAGCTCATTCGCTAACTCTCTAAGGTGTTCTTCTGCTGTCATAGTTTTATATCTCCCGTGCTTGATATCTTCCATAGCTTTTGCATACAAACTATCAAGCTCCAAAGCCCTCAGCTCTCTATATCTTTCTATATCCATGACGACATATTTATTTTTGCCTCTGACATTGATGGTCAGCTCATCAAATTTTTCTAACATCTCGCTAAAGATGCTTACGCCTCTGGTTTTGACTTCATTGGCACTTATAATCATAATAGTATCCTTAATAGTACTTTTAATAGTATTATAACCATATTAACCATATAAGATTCTGAAACAAGTTCAGAATGACAAAATTTTACAAGCTCTCTATATTGCCTACCACTTTGCCCACGATTTTTACCTCATCGGGAGTTAAAACTTCAGGGGAATAGGCTTTGTTATCGCTTATAAGCTCTATCATCCCATCAGCTCTTTGGCGGATTCTTTTTATAAAGAGTCCAGCCGTGGTGGAAGCTATGAATATGCCGTCCTTTGAAATATTCGTCTGTTCCCTATCAACAAAAACAATTGAACCGTCGCTAAGTGTGGGCTCCATAGATTCGCCGTCGACATGGATAGCTTCGAGCTTTGTGTTTCCAAAACCGACCATGTTTTTTATGATCGTTTTATCTACATTTAAAACCTCGTAATCCTCACCGAACACCTCAGCCCCGCCTCCGGCACTAGCCCTGATATCTGCAAAATAACGGATCTGAAAAAATTTATCTGTCTCTTCTTTGAGCATGTCAACTGCTTGGTCAAAGAAGAGCCAATTAGCGCTCAGCTTTTTTGATGCACAAAACTCCAAAATTTCTTTATACGGTATAGAGTTTCGTTTTTTCATAGTTGCAAATGTAGTTTGCGGAATGCCAAGGGCTGTAGCTACATCTTTATCAAAAATCTTATGGTTTTTGCTTCCAGAAATCACATCTTTGATCTTTTCGATCACTTCGGATAAATCTATCATGGCTTCTCCTTTAAAAATATTCAAATTATAGCATACTCTTTTATAAAAATATGGCAATTTGAAATTTTTTTACTATTTTTTTATAAAAATAATACAATTTGAAATATAAGAGACTAAAGGATTTCCAATGACTTACTCTAAACGAAACTCAATATTTCAGGAAGCAAGAAATGCAGGATGTATCAGTATATCCGATCTTGCACTTTTTATCAAGGCAAAAAGAGACGATCGGTTTTTTATTAGTCAAAAAGCAAAATATCTATTTCGTCTCCGATATGCTTGCTCAAATCTGTCGATGACAACTTCATAAGTGCAGTTGGTCCAAGCATATTGGTCAAAATGGCACTGCTGCCTAGTTTTTTGTCTCCGAAATCGCATAAATACCGGTTATGTTCACTTTTGATACGACAAGCCACAAATTCTGTTTTATTCGTTTTTTTTGCATATGATTCCTGGAGTGTGGCTTTAATAGTGCGCAGCTCTTGATGATGTGCATCCGTAAAACGTGCTATTAACGGCAAAAGATACAAAAGAGCCGTTACGGTTGAAGAATAAGCAAACCCCGGCAACCCCAAAATAAATTGATCACCTTTGCGGGCCAGCATAATATGTTGGCCCGGCTTTATATTTACCCCTTGAAATAAAACTTCAAAACCTATCTCTTTGATAACATCTTTTACAAAATCAAAATCTCCTACGCTTACCCCGCCTGTGGTTACGACAACATCACTATTCCTAAGAGCTTTTTGCATAGCATGGGTGATAATGGTTTTATTATCCTTAACGCATCCGAGCTGCAAAGGAATTCCTCCATATTTGGCTACTATCGCTTCAAGAGTATAGTTATTACTGCTTCGTATCTGCGCATCGGAAGTTTGTGTTTCGCCAAGATGCAAAAGCTCACTTCCTGTGGCAAATATTGCAACTTTTGGTTTGGAATATACTCTTAGCTTATCTATATTCAAGCTTGCCATTACTCCAATTTGAACAAAATCCATCTTTGTTCCGGCAGGTATCAACAATTCATCTTTTGCATAGTTCTCTCCAATGCTCCTCACGCTAAAGCCCTTTGGTACCGAAGAAACTATAACGATACTGTCTCCTTGCACCTCTACGTTTTCTATGGGTATGAGCGTATCAGAACCATCTGGCATAAGAGAACCGGTGAAGGTCTTGATGCATTTTCCTTTTTCAACAGCTTGTGCAATATCACTGCCTGCCGGATTGATACCTTCTATGATAAGCTTTCCAAGGACCATATCTTCATGGCGCATGGCATATCCGTCCATGGCCGCAGTTGGCTTGGATGGCGAATTCTCAGATGCTTTTATGTCCTCTGCCAATACAAATCCGAGTGTTTGCATGAGAGGAAGCTCAACAATATCTGTTTTTTTAGGAGCCAGCTCTTTTATGATCTGTAATGAAGTTTCAAAATCTATGAATGCCAACATTAATCCTTTTTGGACATTAGTCCAGCACCGCTCATCGGAGTACTTCTATCCTCGGCATATACTCTTTTACCATCAACTATATCGTATTTCCATATAGGAGCATTTGCCTTAAAATCTTCTACAAATTCATCGATCAGCTCCAATGCTATGCGACGTTTGGGTGAAAATACCGCTGACATATATGACGATGTATGTACAGGTACATCTCCTCTAGAGTGTGCCATCTTAAGAATTGCACCTTTTGCTTGGGCTTTAGCTTGCCAATCATTGAACCAACTATCTAGTATCGGCTCATATATATCAAAACTCAGTGCTTCTATGCCGCCTTCTTCTCTAACAATTCCTATAAATGGTATAAAAGCGCCCCAATTTCGCTCCATACCATCTTCTAGCCAATCGGCAAAAATGGCTTTTACATCCAATGGCCCATTATAAATTTCTACCATCATCCGCCACACACAGGAGGAAGCAATGAGATTTTATCCCCATCCTTTAAGACATGATCCAAATCACACACCATAGTGTCATTGACTGCGATAGCCAATTTATCCAACCACGCTGACAAACCGCTATCTTCTTGCAAATACAAAGCAACATCTCTCAAGCTATTCGCTTCTATGCTTATGCTTGCTTTAGCTATAGGTCCTAAAAATTCTATTTTTACCAATATATTCTCCTAAAAATTGAGCGGCTAACAAAGAAAGCTCTTCGCTATAAAGAGCCAATCAGATAACTTGATTATAAAAGTTGTTTGATATAATTAGGCTTAAAAAGGATACTTCGGTGCTGTTTGGCTCTATTGATTATCTCAATCTCCTGCCGTTTCAAGTTTTTCTGAAACAACACATCAATAATAATGCGGTACAATCCAATCTCAAAAGGCATCGTAATGTGCCTAGTCTTATAAATAAAGCTTTTCACCAAGGTAAGGTAAATGCCGCTTTTATATCTTCTGTGACATCAAAAGGATGCCGATGCACAGATGCCGGTATTGTAGGAATCGGAAAAGTATACAGTGTACTTCTTTTAAATAAAAAAGAGAGAGCCGATAGCGCTTCACAGTCATCTAATGCATTGACCAAGGTATTGGGCCTAAAAGGTGAAGTGATGATAGGTGATAGGGCTTTGAAATATTACTTAGACGGTGGAGAATGTACGGATCTATCTGAAGAGTGGCATAACAAAACAGGGCTGCCGTTTGTATTTGCCAGACTTTGTTATCACAAACATCAAGCACAGATAATAAAATTGTCCAAAGAATTTACAAAAACAAAAGTTTTTATTCCTCAATATATACTCAAAAAAGAGGCAAAAAGAAGAGAGATATCCCCAAATGATGCCAGATGGTATCTAAATCATATACATTACAAAATAGACCCGAAAGCCAAACAAGCTCTTAAAAGATTTTTAAGATCTGCTAAAGCGTAGATAATAGCTTATCAATTCTCTTTACAGTTTCATCCACTCCCAAAATAGCCATAATTTCATCCAGCCCGGCTCCAGTCATTGATCCAAGAAGAGCTACGCGCAAAGGCTGGCCTATTTTGCCAAAGCCTATCTCCTTGGCATTTACGAGTTTTTCCAATACCGCATGATAATCACACGGCAAATGAAGTGAATCCTGCGAAGCTCTCAATAACACTATAAAATCATTCAAAATGGTTTTAGTATCTTCTTTGATAGCTTTTTTATAATCTTTTTCATTATAACTCTCTGGGGCATTTAAAATAAGAGTAATTTGCTGGGAGAGTTCTACTAGAGTTTTGCCTCTCTCTTTTGTGGCATCAAGAAGAAGTTCGAGTTTATCGTGCCCTTCTATATGTACTCCAAAATCTTTTAGCATAAGAGCTAGTTTGTCATTCGGAGTGTTTTTAATATAATGGCTATTGAGCCAAAGTAGTTTATCAAGATTATAACTCGATGCGCTTTTGTTTATATTTTGAGGATCAAACAGGCTTTTCATCTCTTCAATGCTAAATATCTCTTGATCCCCGTGGCTCCAACCAAGACGAACCAAAAAATTCAATAACGCTTCAGGCAAAAATCCGTTCGTTTTATACTCCATGACATCTGTGGCGCCGTCTCTTTTGGATAGCTTTTTACCCTCTTCATTATTGATCATAGCTAAATGGCTAAATCTTGGCAGCTTAAATCCAAGAGCATTATAAACAACGATCTGCTTAGGCGTATTATAAAGATGGTCATCGCCTCTTATAACATCGGTAACCCCCATAAGAGCATCATCAATTGCTACTACAAAATTATAAGTAGGTGTTCCGTCACTGCGTGCGATGATAAAATCATCCACTTCGCTCGAAGCTATGCAAATATCTCCCTTAACGCCATCTTTGAAACAGATATCTCCGTCTAGAGGCGCTTTGATACGGACGACCGGCTCTATGCCGCTAGGCGGAGTACCTGTGAAATCACGATATCTGCCGTCATATCTTGGACGCTCTTTGCGTGCCATTTGAGCCTCTCTAAGCAAATCTAGTTCTTCTTTTGTCATATAGCAATGATATGCTTTGCCTTCATGAAGCAATTGGTCTATATATTGCTTGTAGATATCGAATCTTTTTGATTGATAAACTGCCTCGCCGTCATAATCCATTCCAACCCATTCAAATGCTTTGATGATCGCTTTTGTGGCTTCTTCAGAATTTCTAGCCATATCCGTATCTTCTATACGAAGTAAAAATTTTCCATTGTTGCGTCTAGCCCAAAGCCATGAAAAAAGAGCGGTACGAAGCCCTCCTATGTGTAGATAACCTGTAGGGCTTGGAGCAAAACGAGTAACTATCATTATATACCTTTTTTTTATTTTAATCGCTCTTATGAACAAAGTCCATATTCGCTTACCGTCCTCAGCGGACAGCTCACAGCACTTACGTGCCTTTTATTTTAATCGCTCTTATGAACAAAGTCCATATTCGCTTACCGTCCTCAGCGGACAGCTCACAGCACTTACGTGCCTTTTATTTTGGCATTATAGCAAAAAGAGGTTTTATCTTTTATAGATAGTCCTTCTTTTTACAAAAGGGTGTTATCGTTTCAGGCGGTATATCTTGCTATACGGAGAAGATACTACAAGCTCAAATAGATTATGGTCATATTGGCCAAGTAAGAACATTTGCACATATGCCGTATCGAACGTAGCAGTATCCATAATTATAAAAGATCCATAAATTTTATTGTGTATGACCACATAGCTGCTATCGCTATTAAATAGTCGTTTTTTGACACTATTGCCGTCTTTCTCTACAAAATAGTGCATTGGGTATTGCTGGTTATTAAAGATAAAAATACCATTTTGGACATCTATAATAATTCCGTTAGTTAAATAAAACAGCGAACCTTCTTGTTTAATAGAGTTTGCTGCAACCCACTGCATATTGCTCAGGTTTTTTCCTGTTGCCAGATCTATATCTCCAAAAGACGCTATAGTAGGAAAGATCTGCATCATTCTAGAAGGCATATAAATGTAAATATCTCTACTCTTTGAAGGCAACGGACAAACCTCGTCCTCAAGAGCTGTCAATACATCTTCGGGGTTTAATTGTTCTTTTTGTCTGTTTTTAAATATCACATCTATAGAATCCATATATCCTAGTTGCTGATATAATCTGCCCTCTTTGGTATCTTTGCCCAAATGGGCATCTTTTAATTTTGAAGCAAACGGAAAATACTCCTCTGTGGCTAAAACAGCCATATTGTAAACAAATTGCTGCGATGGGCTTAACATGATTTTTGATATTACAAAATTATCATGGTGATGTTTACCGCCATCAATAAGCGTGGAGGTGCCGGTATAGTACCAAATAGGATATCCATAGTCCCACCAAGCCAGCGTAATATCTCCGTCTTTGGAAATACTTCTTAATTTATCCAGATCCGCTACCTCTTGCTTGCTAAATACAGTTGGCATCTGGTACTCATATATATGCAAAATATTTGGCAGCAGCAATACTGTCATGCCAAAAACAGGTACTGCATATTTAGACCATTTATGCGACATATATTCATTAAGCCATACAAGAAAATATGCCGCACCAAGAGCAGCTATGGGGGTGGCATACACTGTAAAACGAAGGCCGCCTATTAAAGAGAACATCCCTATACCCAAAAGTGGCAAAGCTATCCAAAATGCCCTGTGCCGGCGTATCAAAAGACCAAACCCTGCAATAGCGACCACAAAACCGTAAATTGATCCGCTAATTCGATTTGCCATTGTAATAAAATCTATAGGAGAAGCTTCTTGTACCGTTTGAACCACTCCAAAAAAATGCAATCCTTCCGATACTACGCCTTTGGCAGTATAGCCTAAAATTTTTCCGATAATTACGCCGTAAATATTGCCAAAATATAAAAATAGCACGAACATAAAAACAGATACTATAATTAGTGATCTTTGCGAAAAAACTTTATATGAAAAGATCACATAAATGATGGTTAGAATTGCGAGCTGCACCAAAAAACCATAAGGATATGTATATGATGTCGTAAGATTGCCAAATGGCAAAAGAGCCACTATAAGTAAAATCATAGCTTTATACGTAAAATGTTCTTTTCTATGAAACCAAAGTTTATACGCTAAATATGTAAGCCCCAAGGCATAAATAACACCCTTGCTGGAAGTATATACAAATGCGTAAAAAACCAATACTATTGCAGCATAAAATACCATATTCCATGATGATCTTTCTATGCTTCTAAGCAAGAAATACAATGCTAACAACGGCAACCAAATAGCAAACATATCCGTATCATAATATCCTGCCATAGTACGGTTATAGTAACTCCAAGCTATCACGCCAAGAAGAGCTGACATAAATCCCCAAGTCGGGCGACCATACAAAGAACCTATCAATACCAAAGGAATAGCTATCAAACTAGACAAAAATATAGGCATATAAAAGAGTGTTGTTTCTAGAGAAAAAGGAGAGAGCCATGCAAAAAATGCGCTAACCAATATAGTGCCTTGATGCCATATATCCCAAAGCCTAGGATTGTTAGCATGAGAGCCGTCTAATATATTTTGCACCCCGCTGGCAAAATAGTAGCCATCATTTGTAGTAAGCATAAACTCATTATTCCAAATAAAACTCGGTTCGCCTGAAAACTGATATATCCATATAAAACGCATCAGTACACCAAAAGCATATGCTAAAAATATCAAACCTATGATCATTTTGGCTGATGTTTTTTGATGATCCATAACTGCTGGCTTGACTCTATTTTTTTTACTCAATTACTTTCCTTTTTTATTTATCTTATGATCAAATTCGGGCACTATTTTTTTTAACATTTGCAGTTTATCTTCTGACTCGACAAGAGTTTGCATATCAAGTTCGAGTTTTTCGATAGGATAATCGGTTCTTTTGGCTACTGTAATAGACTCATAAGGAGTGGCGGCTTGGCTGTCGTCTATAAGGAGTTCTTCGTATAGCTTCTCTCCGGCTCTTAGTCCTGTAAATGCTATGTTAATATCTTTTTTCCCGCTAAGCTCTATCATTTTTTTAGCCAGATCAACGATTTTAATAGGCTCGCCCATATCAAGTATAAAAATCTCCCCGCCATGCCCTAAGCTGGCAGCTTGTAGTACCAACTCACAAGCTTCAGGGATTAACATAAAATACCTTGTAATTTCAGGATGGGTCACAGTAATCGGACCGCCTTTTTCAATTTGGGCTTTGAATTTTGGTATCACACTTCCGCTGCTGCCAAGCACATTGCCGAACCGCACGGCTACTATTTCTGTATTTTTTCTTTTCACATTTTGTACATAAAGCTCACAAATGCGTTTCGTTGCGCCCATTACATTAGTAGGCCTTACTGCTTTATCTGTTGAAATAAGAACAAACTTTTGCGCATCATACTTTATAGACATATCAATAGTATTTTTAGTCCCTATGACATTATTTAATATCGCTTCATTTATATTCTCTTCAACAAGCGGCACATGTTTATAAGCTGCTGCATGGATAACAATATCTGGTCTGTGTGTCTTGAATGTATGTTCTAAGAGCTCTAAATTGACTATAGACTGCATGACAAGCGCTATATTGTTACCGTGCAGCTCTTCAGCGATTGTATAAAGGTTAAATTCACTATGATCTAGCAATATGAGCTTGGCAGCTCCAAATTTTGCACATTGTCTGGCAATCTCGCTTCCTATGCTTCCCCCCGCGCCCGTTATAAGGACTTTTTTGCCTTGGATGAATTTTTCTATGATGGTTTTATCTAGATCTTTTGGATGGCGCGCCAATAGATCTTCTACAGATATATCTTTGAGCTGCGTGGCAAAATCTTTATCTCTTAATATTTCATCAAGCGACGGCAAGATCTTTATGGCCTCAAAATGCGAACCAAGCTCTTCGTATATCTCCTTGATCCTCTCTTTATTTGCTGAGGGCATAGCGATAACAAGTAGATCCATTTTGTTGGCACCAAGCTTATGTTCCAGTTTCTCTTTGGATAAGATCTTGATCCCATCAATTGAGCGTCTTTGCAGCATCTTGTCATCATCAACAAAATAACGTACTTTATAAGTACTGCTATAAAATTCATTAGCTATTTTAAGTCCTGCTTGGCCGGCACCATAGATGACTACCTCTTTTGTCTTGGCTATGCTGCGATTTCTCCATGAATAATAACCATACATAGCCAAACTTATAAAAAAAATAAAAACAAACAACTCTGAGAGTAAAAATGAAACGGGGATCTTTTTATAAAAAAACGGCATATAAACAACAAATGCCGATGCATATATGAAGCTTTTAAGTAAAAATGTTTTTTGTGTTACTTTCGACCAAGAAAGCGAATAGTCTTGAAATAGCAAAAACGAAGCAAGTATGCGGACACAAATAATAACCCATACAGGTATCCACATTATAGACCATGATTTGTGAGTGATCCAAAAGATCAATCCAAAACTCATCAAAGTGAATACAATGATAGCAACTATATTTAAAATACGCCTATCAATAAATCTCATCTTTTATCCACTTTCATGACTATGCTCGCCTTGCTTTTAACTTATAAATTGTATCACAATAGAGATTACATTTTGGCTCGCAACCAACCGCTACATAATGAATTGACAGCAATAAAAAACTTTATGATTCTTCGAATAAATTTATTTTTTTCTTTTGCCTCGCAGTTGAAGAAGCTTTCATGATATCATTTTTAATATTATTCAAAAGCGCCGGGCCAACACCCTTAACATCATCAAGCTCTGCTAGATTTTTAAAAGGGCGCGCATCCATGATAGCCTTTGCTTTTGACTCTCCGATACCTTTTATTTTCATAAGTTCATCTTTTGATGCTTTATTTATCTCTTTAAGATTCATAGCAAATGTTAGATTTACAGCACAAAAAATAACTACAACAAATTTTACGATCTTCATAACAACCTCACATAAACAAGATTAATTGATATAGCTAATAAAAGTATACCGAATAGATATACTTTTATGATAATAAAATGTCAATTTGTAATGATTTTTTTAAAGATTGTTTTATGTGCTATAGATGACTTTTTTAATTTCCTCTGATATTATCAATACATCATCACGACTCATTGTTGTACTGCTGGCCAAACACAATCCTTTGCCAAACAATCCTTCGCTCGTGCCGTCAACCAACCTTTTGGCATCTTTAAAAAGAGGCTGCATATGCATAGGTTTCCAAAGCGGGCGGCTCTCTATATTTATATTTTCCAATGCTTGCATGACTTTTTGATAATCTGTTTTGTTAAACGTAAGCGCACTCAACCACCTGTTGCCTCTGCTGTTTGGCAGTTCGGGCATAAAATCTATCTCTTCGATATCGCCCAAAAACTCTTTGTACCATTCAAAAATTTGTCTTTTTTTTGCGATCCTTTCTTCTATGACCTCCATCTGCCCGACACCTATAGCAGCCAAGACATTGCTCATGCGATAATTATATCCGTACTCTTCGTGTTCGTAATGAATAAAAGGTTCTTTGGCTTGTGTGCTGTAAAATCTAGCTTTATTTATCCACTCTTCATTTGGGCTCACCAGCATACCGCCGCCGCTTGTGGTAAGTATCTTATTGCCATTGAAGCTATATATACCAAAATCCCCGAATGTACCTGTATGTTTATCTCCATAAGTAGCACCTAGAGACTCAGCTGCATCTTCTATGAGATAAATTCCGTGCAATCTGCAAATATCGGCAATCTTTACTATATCTGCGCTCATGCCGTATAGATGCGTGACTATAAGGGCTTTTGGCTTTTTTTCGCATTCAAGAAGATATTTATTGAGAAGTTTTGGAGACAAATTCCAGCTTTCCATATCGCTATCGATAAAGACAGGATTTGCCCCTTGATATATAATAGCATTTATCGAGCCTATAAACGTAAAGGTCGATGCAAGCACATCATCTCCAGCTCCAACGCCAAGCACTCTAAGAGCCAAATGGATAGCTGCTGTACCGCTATTTAGAGCCAAAGCATTTTTAGCACCCGTGTAACTTTTTATGCTCTCTTCGAATTTATTTACAAATTCGCCAAGAGGAGCTATGTAATTGCTCTCAAATACATCTTTTATATATCCTAGCTCGCTGCCGCTCATATGCGGTGAACTTAAAAAAATCCTTTTATTCAATAATATCTCCTATCTCTTTGCATGGATTGCCATACGCTTTTTTAAAATCTCCAATATCTTTTATAACCACAGAACCTGCACCGATTATAGAGTTTAAACCTATACTAATGCCCTGTATCACACTGCTGCCTATGCCTATATGGGTCAATTCTCCTACGCTAACATTTCCGGCTAAAGCCGCATTTGGAGATATGTGTACAAAATCTCCTATATCACATTCATGTTCTATTATGCAGCCGCTATTTAGTATAGCGCCATCGCCTATTCTTGCATTTGCATTCACAACCGCCAAAGGCATTACTACGCTGCCTTTGCCTATAATGGCACTAAGACTGACGATACTGCTCGGGTGCATGAGCGTTGCTAGCCTGAAGCCCTCTGTTTCTGCTTTTTCGCAAAGTTTTTTTCTTATTTTATTATTCCCTACTCCAAGCGCAATTGGAATATTTGTATTTAATGCTATATCTGCAAAGCATGGGAAATCATTATTCCCGTCATCTACAAATATTACCTCTTCATACCCGCAAGCGTATGCAATATCAGCAACTACAAGGCCGTGGCCGCTAGCGCCATAGATATATATCTGCTTCATTTGTTGCCTTCAAATTTTTCCATTGTTACACTGCTGGCAGAACTTATCCCGCTTCTTTTGAATAATTTTATCATAGTCATCCACAATATCTTCATATCAAGAAGAAAGCTTTGATGCTCTGCGTACCATATATCATGCTCAAACTTTTGCTCCCAGCTAATAGCATTACGTCCGTTTACCTGAGCCCATCCCGTGATACCCGGTTTTACATCGTGCCTTATCTTTTGTCTCTCATTATACAATGGCAGATACTCCATAAGCAGGGGTCTTGGCCCCACAAAGCTCATCTCTCCTTTGAGCACATTAAAAAGCTGAGGCAACTCATCAAGGCTTGTGCTTCGTATAAATTTGCCTAAACCGTGTAACCTTTGCGAGTCAGGTAAAAGCTCTCCGTTAACATCTGTTTCATTTGTCATTGTGCGAAATTTATATATACCAAATACCTTTTCTTTATATCCGGGCCTGTCTTGCAAAAAAATTACAGGCCTTCCCATAGCAGCCAAGATCAATAAACTTACTATGATCAAAACAGGTGCAAACAAAATGATCAATATAATAGAAAATACGATATCAAATAGCCTTTTAAGCATCGCTTACCTCATCATGGAGAACTTTTTCCAGCTTGTTTGTGAGCACTTTGATACTGTAAAATTTCTCGCAATATTCTCTGTTTCGTTTACCCATCTGCACCCTGTCCTCATGCGACATAGATAATATTTGTTTCATAGTATCTGTCAACGCATCTATATCGTCAGGAGCTATCGTAAATCCTCCATTTGCCTCTTTGATTGGATTGTTTGCCGCATTTGTAGAAAATATAATTACTCTGCCTGCTGCCATATAATCAAAAAGTTTATTTGAGCTAATTCCGTATCTAAACACTGGACTATCTTTGAGATTGAAATACAAAATGTCGCTAGCTGCGAGAATATCAGGTATCTGGTTTTTGACCACTGGATCTTCGATTGTTATATTTGTTAATCCTTTTATTTTGACCATTTCTTTTAATTTTTGTTTTTCTGCCCCATCGCCGATGATACGGAAAATGATATTTTTATCTTCTTTTAGTTTATCTGCGGCTTCTACTAAAATCCCTAGATTATTTGCTACTCCGATAGCACCGGTATAACTGACTACAAATGGGCTTGATTTGCTTTTTTCTTTATAAGGAATATTGCTTAGATCAACCCCATTACTGATCCATTCAAATTTTTCGGCCGGGGCATAAGCAGATATATACTCATATGCGTATGGCAGATTTGAAATGATCTTATCGGCTTTTCTATATAAAAATCTCTCTAAAATTCCAAGGACTATAATGAACGGATGTCGTTTTGAGATACCCATATCTATAAGCGTCTGAGGCCAAAGATCCCTTACCTCCATGATAAAAGGCGTCTTGTATTTTTGTGAGAGCCTATAAGCTGCATATGCGGCAAACAGGTGCACAGAAGATCCTATAATAATATCCGGCTTTGACAAATCAAGCTTTGGCACAATTCTCAAAACTTTATTCGTGTAGCTTAGCATATTTTTTACTCTGGCTACTCCGTTGCCTCTATATGGAGGCGTCTTTATCCAGACCCACTCTATGCCATCAACATACTCGCAAATATGCTCTTTTCCTTCATATTCTTTCATTTCTGTATATTTGGAATAGTGAAAACTAGAAGATATGATAGCTACCTTATGCCCTCTTTTTATGAGCTCTCTTGCAAAATCATAATGTCTTGTTCCTCCGCTCATTTGAGGTGTGAGTGCATGATGATTGAGTATCCAAATAGTCACTTAATACTCCAATAATGTTTTGATGATATTCTCGCTGGCTTTGCCGCCGCCGTATAAACTTGAGGATGAAGGATGAAGGATGAAGGATGAAGAGCTATGATAAGCATCTATGATTTTATCTTTATCGGTGCCAACCAATACATTTGCTCCCATTTCTACAAGTTCAACCCACTCGGTTTCATCTCTGAGCGTGATACACGGTTTTTCAAAAAAATAAGCTTCTTTTTGAAGTCCGCCGCTATCGGTCATCACGAGTTCGCAATTATCTATCAGCCATACCATCTCTAGATAACCCACCGGATCGATTATTGTAAGATTACTGATATCCAATCTTAAATCCTCAATTATCTTTTTAGTTCTAGGATGTAAAGGGAGTATGACTTGTTTGTCTTTTGATATTTCATTTAATGCTTCAAAAATGGCTCTAAGCCTAGTTTCGTCATCTGTGTTTTCAGCCCTGTGAATTGTACAAAGGATGAAGGATGAAGTATAAAGGATAAAAGATGAAGGTTTTTGTGCGAGATTTTTATAAAATATAGCACCGTCTTGCATCACATCGCCTACATTTTTTATGAGTTGCTGCTTACTTGTTGACATAACAAACGGGAAGCCTTCGTTTTTGAGATTTTGCACGGCTGTATCCGTAGGACAAAAGAGTATATCGCTTACTCTGTCTGTGAGTATGCGATTAACTTCTTCTGGCATCTTCATATTAAAGCTTCTGAGTCCTGCTTCGATATGAGCCAATTTTATATGCAGTTTGCTAGCCACTATCGCTCCTGCCAAAGTAGAATTTGTATCGCCGTACACAACCATCCAATCAGGTTTTTCGCTCAGTGCCGCCTCTTCGATACGCTCTATCATCTGTCCCGTCATGGCACCGTGCGATTTTCCGCCGATACCTAGAAAATAATCTGGTTTTGGTATCTGCATCTGATCAAAGAATATATCGCTCATATTGGCATCATAATGCTGTCCTGTATGCACTATGACTTCTTCAATACTTCTGCCTTCTGCCTTCTGCCTTCTTACTTCTCTACTTACAGATCCTGCTTTTATAAACTGTGGCCTTGCGCCCAATATGGTTAGGATTTTCATCTTATTATCTCCTCATATACCTTTGTTAACTTCGCTTCTTCAATACCCCAATTATATTTTTCCATTACAGCTTTTTTGCCGTTCGCACCCATTTTTTGAGCTTCATCTTGATGTATCATAATATAATTAATAGCATCAGCAATCTCATTTGATTTCATCGGATCTACATATATCCCGCAATTTGCACCCTTAATGATCTCTTGCCATAACGGTATATTTGATGCGATCACAGGGATCCCTGCTGCCATATACTCAAACATCTTCACAGGCAATGCATCTTGATAATTAATGATGGGATGAAGTGTCACAATTCCGACTTTTGAACGGCTCAATATTTCGCTTATCTCATTTCTGCCGACAAAGCCAAGTTCGTTCACCTTACTCCATCCCGGATATTTTTTTACTTCTATTTCTACATCTTTTTCTACGAATTTGCCTGCCAGGTTTAGTTTAACATTTTTTACATCTTCCATAGCGCGGATAAGTTCTTTAATACCTCTTATTTTAGCAATCCCTCCCACATAACAAATCTCGTCCTTTTTTTCGCTCCAAGGCGTATCGTTGCCAAGTTCTTCTAAAATAGGAAAATTATTTATATCAATACTCTTTTTATTAATATTCAAAAATTTATTTCTTATGTACGGCGTAGCTGTTATGATATAGTCAAATTTTGCAAGCGTATACTTCTCAAATATACCAAAAGCCCTTGAGATAGAAGCTCTTAAAAATGCATTTAAATACGGTGCATTTCTCAGCTGTTTTGGCGTATCTTCATGGGCATCAAATATCACTTTTTTGCCTATTTTTTTAAGCTTTAACCCCACCGGGATAAGCTCCGGATCGTGCATATGATATATATCGCTGTTTAACTCCACGGCTTTTTGGAAAACTTTTTGCACCGTATTTGTCATGCGGGATATTCGCCCGCCGCTTTTAGCACCGATATCAAATATATGCACTCCGTTTTTTAGCTCATTCCCATTTCCGTCCGCAACGATCAGGCTTACTTCATAATTTTTATTTTTAGCCAAAGAACTGCACTCTTTGACAAATATTCTAGTGTCATATCTGGCATGAACCGATGTTAGGTGCGTGATCTTAATTTTCATATGCTTTTATCCAATTTTGTATGTTATTACCCCAGCTTGAAAGAGAATTTATGATCTGTACATTTTGCATAGTTTTTTCTTTATTTAAATTGCTCAATACTTCTGTTAGTTTGCCGGCCAACATTGATGCAGAATCTATCTTGTGATAATAAACCCCAAGCTCATCAAAAAGTTCATAGGGCAGCCAGCTGCCGGTTATCACTATATTATTCGCATACAAAAACTCCTGCATGCTTCCGGAAAAACTATCTGTTTGCAAGATATTTATCATCACATCCGAACACAATTTTATATATGCATTATCATCACCGTACAAAAAATCCTCTAGCACTTTATAATCCAAGCTTGTTTCTTGCAATGCTTTTTTTATCTTCTCTTTATGAGTTTTGTCTCCGTATGTCATAGGAAATATAAATTGAATTTTATCCAATATCTTGGTATCTAATTTTAAAATATTTTCTATGATTTTTTCGTGCTGCTGACCTTTTGTGGCATTATAGCCGCATGTAACTATAATTTTATCCAAACTATAGCCCAAATGTTCTTTGAGGGACGATATTTTTTTGGTTCTGTTGGCATCAATAAAATCGAGTGTTTTTAGCCCAAATCTGCAAACTCTGCTTTTGGCTTCAAAATCTTTATAATAATCCAAAAAACCTTGTTTTGTAAGAGGATTTGTAAAAGTAATGATATCTGCTTTTTTAAATAGAATTTTTTGTATCTTTCTAGTTGCTGTTTTTGCACGATAAAAATCGCTTCCGTATACAGAAACTATCAATTTTTGTTTTGTCAAAAGCGGCAAAATAGAAGCATAAACGGCTCTTGCCGTATGGACGTTTACCGTATCAAAAGAGTTAGAGCGAAGAAATTTGGCTATATAATACATTCTATAGATCATATGGATTTTTGGCAACTTGCGATATCTGTCAAATGCCTGCGCATAAAGTTCATCAACAACATCTTCATCTTTATAAAGCTTTAAAGTTTCAAAATCAAGCAAGTATATATCTATGCCTTTTGCTGCAAGCTCATTTTGAAGCTCTTTTGCAAAAACGCTTTTATAGTTGCCGATTATTAATGCTTTCAATTATCATCCCCAAAATGCAAAACCAATGCTAATAGTAGTGTAACAACAAGAAATTTATTATTTCTGCCATAGTGCCCATATTGTATATCCGCATTATACATTGAAACAAGAATATTCTTTAATTTTTTATCTTTGACATTATCAATATGATGACTAAAAATATTATTTAAATTTGTTAATATTTTATCGTTATTTCTAAGCCAAATATCAAATGGATTCATATCATTAATATTAAATCCAAGTCTTCTAAGTATAGCATTTTTATATCTTTTAATTTTTTTTGCTATTTTTATAATATTTATATTACGCGGTTTAACACCAGCGCTTTCCCAAATAAAATTAGCAATATTTTTATGCTTTGCATTAAACCAATCTATATAAATTGCCTCATTTTTTTTATATTTATTTGGTATGGTTAAACAGAACTCAATCAAATCTCTATTATAAAATGGGGAGGCAACATCTACATAATTTGCATAAGTTCTATCGCCATTTAATGTACTGTTTTGTTGTCTTTGTTCAAAACTAAAAATCTCTGGATTATTATCATATTTTGCCATAATACGATCCAAAAAAGATATATCCTTTAAAAGATCTTTTTGATCACTCATTATTCCTTGCTGAACTTTAAAATTTTTTTTAACAAAAGAACCAAAAAGAACATCTCCAATTTGCCCAGTATGAAGCAATCCATAATTTTTATGATTTATTGCAGATAAAAAACTAAAGCCTCCTGCTGATCCCTGTAAATTTACTAAACCATCATTTGCATTAACATATTTTTCTAGATTTTGCTCCAAATATCTTCCATTATCTAAAGAATAAAAAATATGTTTAAAGTATTCTTTAGTAGAAATATTTTGAGAAATTATATCGTCACTGCTTTTCGATTGAGAAAACGTCATAGTTAAGACATCTTGGTATCCTTGCTCTTTTGCTAAAAAAAGATTTACCCTGCTATCCAAACCTCCGCTTAAAAAAGCGTAATGACTATAGCCATACTCTTCATCTTTACTCCAATAGTTTTTTACACTATTGCTTAATAAAGTATCTATTGTATCAATAATTTCTTGCTTTGAAAGATTAAAATTTTCATTTTTTGTATACTCAAAGTATTTTATTTCTCTACTATTAAAAAATTTATCAATTTCAAATATTGTGGCATATTGTAATTTCTTGGTATTTTTCTCATATGTAGTGTTGCCGAGCATATATCCAAAAGTTAGCATACAATAAATAGCGTCGTAATCTAACTCCTTTGTAATTTTTAATTCATATAAAAGTTTCGTAACCACTTTAAGCTCAGAGGCAAAAATAAATATTTCATTATCGTGATAAAAATATAATGGTTTTGTCGATAAATGATCGTTATAAATAAATAATTTATTAATTTTCTTGTCATATATAAAACCGCAAAACTGCCCTTGTATATCTTCTACAAATTTAATATTCTTTTGCTGATACCATGCTTTTATACTATCAAAACTATTTTTGGTTTCTTTGTTAAAAATAATGCCTTCAAACCCTATTATAAATTCTTCGTCTTCATGAATAATTCGATCGTTCAAAAATTTTGGAATTACACTTCTGCCAAAAATAAAATTTTCATATTGATACTCTTCGTTTAATACATTTTCAAAATTAGAACTATAAAAAAATCGAAAAATATTTTTTTTAATATTAAGCTGCTTCTTTGAATATAACCCATAAATACCAGACATTATTTATTCCTTGTTAATAATTTAGAATACCAATACATAGTATAGCTCAAAGATAAAAAACTAATAAAAGAAAATAAGCTTAAAGCCACATATATATCATTTAAATATACTCCTATTGACAAGACGATTAAACGAGATATTACATAAACAACTTCCAGCATAAAAGCTTGTTTTTGCTTTAAATAAAGACTTGGAATATATGACACCGTAGCAACCATAAATACCATCAATAACCAAGGAGAGAGGATCTGCGTGTATACTCCTGCTTCTCTCCACTCTTCTCCAAAAATAAATGCAAAAATAGATGGAGCGAAGATTACTATTATAAGAAAAGGTATAATGATTTTCTTCAATAAAGATTTCAATACCCTAACAGTAAAACCATAGCTATCGCCTTTTTGATTCCAGATATCACTAATATGTTGATTATAAACTTTTGCACTTGCTCCTGCTAATATCATCAACGGTGCAAATACGATTCTGAGACTTAAAGAATAAAATCCAACAATAGTAGAATTAAAAAAAGAAGAAAATAGATAAATCGGCATATTCGAAGATAAATTATTACTAAAAGCATGTGGTGCTTGAAATTTTGGAAAATCTTTATACTTTTCGGCAAGGACCATCATCTTAGGTTTGCTAATATTCGATAATAATTTTTTATCTTTTGATATATTTTTTAAGAGTTTCATATTGGCAAATGCATTTGATATAATTTGTCCGCTTATCAATCCGGTAGCTCCTGGTTTTAAAAAACCTATTAATAATTGAATAATCGCCAAGACTATAGATTTGAGCATAGTTGCATTTGCTATATCCTTATAATATTTTTTGCGATTATTAAAATAGCTCAGCACATTAAAAAACCCTACAAAAAATACTGAGATAGGCATAAAATAAAGCCAAAAACCTATCTCTTTATTGTTTAAAAGCATTGTTAAATAATTATCAAATATTAATATAAAAACCAAAAGAGCCAAAGAAATAAAAACTGTAATAATAAAACCTAAGGCAACTATATTTATAGCATTTTCGTCTTTTTTAGGCAACATTATTGCCATTTCATATCTGCCGCTTGCAATAGTACTAAACATACCGACTATGGCTATAAATAAAGCAAATACTCCAAAATCCGCAGGTGTGTATATGCGGGTAAGTATGGGGCTTATAGCAATGGGGATGGCTTGTGCAACAGTACTTCCCGTCATAAGCGTAAGGACATTTTGTCGAAATTCGTTTTTTGGCTTAAACCTTTTCATCATAAATGACTTGCTATATAATCTATCTCTTCGTCGCTCAAGTACGGATTCATAGGCAGGCTCATAATCTCATTTGCGATTATTTCAGAAATAGGGAAATCTCCTTCTTTGTGACCAAGATAAGCGAAACACTCCTGCAGATGCAAAGGTTGCGGATAATGCACTGCTGTAGGAATTCCAACACTAGAAAGTTTTTCTTGAACCTTCTCTCTTAATGAGGCTGAAGGTTGAAGGTTGAAGGCTGAAGGTTTTATTCTTATGCTGTACTGAGCATACGCACTTGTACATCTTTCGTCAATATATGGCAGTGCAATCTCGTACTTCTTCTCCTCTCTCCCTTCTTCCTTCTTCATTAAGGCCTTGGTATATTTAGAAGCTACTTCCTGGCGAAGAGCCAAATCTGCTTTATAATATTTCAGCTTTACATTAAGCACTGCAGCCTGAATAGTATCGAGCCTTCCGCCCATACCTATGTATTTGTGATAATATCTTTTGGTTTGCCCGTGAACTCTTAGGCTTTTTATCTTGCCTGCAAGCTCATCATTATTAGTAAATACAGCTCCGCCATCACCATAGCAACCCAAAGGCTTGGCGGGGAAAAAACTGGTACAAGAGATATCTCCTAAATTGCTGTCGCTTTTACCCTTATATGTACTTCCAAAACTCTGCGCTCCGTCAATGATTATTTTTATAGAGTTAGAAAAGCTGCTCCCTTCTTCCTTCTGCCTTCTACCTTCTACCTTATCAAGCACTGCTTGTATTGCATCCATATCGCACGGCTGGCCATATAGACTCACAGGAATTATAGCTTTTGTTTTTGGTGTAATTTTTTCTTCTATTTTTAGAGGGTCAATATTGTAAGTTATCTCATCTATATCTACAAAAACAGGTTTTGCGCCCAAAAATGCTATGGTCTCAGCTGTGGCAATAAAAGTAAAAGGGGTTGTGATGATCTCATCACCCGGCTTTATATCCAAAGCCATCATCGCTAAAAGAAGAGCATCTGTACCGCTAGAGCATGATATGGCATGCTTTGCTCCCGTAAATTTCTCTAGGCCTCGCTCTAATTCATTTACCTCTTCACCCATTATGAAGTTGCATTTTCTTGCCACAGACAATAAAGCTTGTTCTATTTCCTCTTTATAAAGATCATGTTGGTATTGCAGGTTTGCAAAATCAATTTTCATTATTTATCCTATCGCTATTAAATTATCATTTTCCAGTCTGTATCTACTATTATCAAAACTATCAATAGCTTCATTATTTTCATCAAATTTCAAAGTATTCCCTGCCTTGCTCACCCATCCTATCTGACGAGCCGGTACACCTGCTACTAGTGCATACGGCTTTACATCGCGATTTACCACTGCTCCGCTGCCTATAAGTGCATATTCTCCTATAGTAACTCCGCAAACAATTGTTGCGTTTGCGCCTACGCTTGAACCTTTTTTAAGAAGTGTGGGCTTAAATTCATCTCGTCTTACTATAAAAGCTCTGGGATTTGTAACATTTGTAAATACGCATGAAGGTCCCAAAAATACATCATCCTCGCACTCTACGCCTTCGTACACGGAGACATTGTTTTGTACTTTTACGCCGTTGCCGATCTTGACTTTTGGGCCCACCACACAGTTTTGCCCAAAAGAACAATTTGAGCCTATATCGCTCCCACTTAAAATATGTGAAAAATGCCATATTTTGGTATTTGAGCCAATGCTTACATTTTCGTCAACAAAGGATGAAGGATGGAGGTAGAAGGATGAAGAGCTAGGCATTTCTGCCCCCTTTTTTAGTTATTAATGAGTTTAACATTTTTTCTATCTCCAATGACATATCTAGAATATTTTCTATGCTTGCTATATAATTAAAGCTTGCAGCTAATTCCAATTGAGTTTGTAATTCATACAATGAGCCTAAAGATATTTGCAAAAATCTTACAAATTCTTTATCGCCACCCCTTCCTTTGCCTTCGGCTATATTGCTTGGTATCGAAACAGCACATCGTCTTATTTGAGAAATTAATCCATACGTTTCTTCTTTAGGAAAAGAGCTTGTCAAAACATAAAGTTGCTTAGTTAAATCCATGGATTTTTGCCATACTATCAAATCTCGATAACTATTTCCCTTCATCCTGCTACCTTTTGCCTTCTACCTTCTTACAAAATGGATGATAATCTCCGACCGCTCCCAGCGCCGGCAATTTTCTGATCTCCGATACGATATTAATAGAATTTCTAGCCTCTTGCAATCCAAATCCGCCGCCTTCAAGTATATGCTTATAGCTTGTAGTATGAAGATCTGTAAAACCCTCGCTAAATTCAAACTCTTCGCCATCAACCGTTATACTTCTGTAAGTCGTTTTGCCGTTTGTTTTAACATCTTCTGGAATATAATCGTAATTTACCGACAAAAACCATCTCACTCTGGCATTTTTGAGTTTCATGTATCCTGCATTTACATCGCTTTGTTTTATATGCGCAACATTTTCTTCTATCGGGCCAAATATCCAAGAAAGCATATCAAAAAAATGCACTCCTATGTTGCTGGCTATGCCGCCGCTTTTAGACTCATCGCCCTTCCAAGATGCAAAATACCACTTTCCTCTGCTGGTAAGATAAGTCAGGTCTATGTCATAGATCTTGTCTGGATCGGATTTTAATTCTTGTGCGATCTTTTCTTTTAATGCGATGATAGAATCATGAAGTCTAAGCTGTAAAATATTATAAACTTTTTTGCCGGTCTCTTGTTCTATTTTTTGAAGCATATCTATATCATTTGGATTTAGCACCAAAGGCTTTTCGCATATAGCATGAGCGCCGTTTCTGAGCGCAAAACCAATATGGCTGGCATGCAGATAGTTTGGACTTGTGATAGCTACGTATTCTATCTTTTGATTGCCGTTTCTATGCCACTGGTCTACAAAATTTTCGAACCTCTCAAATTCTGTGAAAAAATCAGCTTGCGGAAAATGACTGTCCATGATACCGATACCGTCATATTTATCAAGTGCCACTACGAGGTTATTGCCTGTTTCTTTGATAGCTTTCATATGTCTTGGTGCTATATACCCCGCTGCTCCAATAAGCCCAAAATTTTTTCCTTCTACCTTCATCCTTATACCTTCTACCTTATTTACAGTCTCCATGTCGGTTTTTCTACAACGCCTTTAACGTCCATCACTATCGGGTTGCCTCTTGACATGTTCTTGTATTGTTCGGTGGTGACTTCTTTGAATTTATCATGTCCTACTGCGACAATTATTGCATCGTATTTATGCGACTCCAACGGCAGCTCATCCAAAAAATTTAAATGTTTTGTCTCTCTGTCGCTTCTATCGACCCAATAATCATATACATCGACTTTGCATTCATACTCTTCAAGCTCTTTGATGATATCAAGCACTTTCGAGTTTCTCATATCCGGGCAGTTTTCTTTGAAGGTAGCCCCCATGACAAGCACATTTGCATTTTTTAGCTTCTTGTCATCTTTTATCATCTGTTTGATCGTTTTATCAACTATGAGTTTGCTCATGCCGTTGTTTATTTGTCTGGCGCCAAGGATTAAGTTTGGCATATAGCCTAGACTTTGTGCTTTATGTGTGAGATAATAAGGATCGACACCTATGCAATGGCCTCCGACAAGTCCGGGAAATAGTTTGATAAAGTTCCATTTCGTAGCTGCAGCTTCGATGACATCGTGTGTGTTTATACCCATAAGGTCGAATATCTGCGCAAGTTCATTGATAAGTGCGATATTGACATCCCTTTGCGTATTTTCTATGACCTTTGCTGCTTCGGCTACTTTGATAGTAGGAGCCAGATGCGTACCTGCTGTTATGATGGATTTATACAGATCATCCACTTTCTTGGCAATTTCAGGGGTGCTTCCGCTGGTAATTTTTAGTATCTTTGTAACGGTATGTTCTTTATCACCAGGATTGATCCGCTCAGGAGAATATCCGCAAAAGAAGCTTTCGTTAAATTTAAGCCCGCTGCCTTCTTCCAAAAGAGGCACACAAACCTCTTCTGTCACACCAGGATAAACAGTGCTTTCGTATATCACTATATCGCCCTCTTTTAGCACTTTTGCCACACTCTGGGTGGATTTGATTATAGGAGTGAGGTCTGGCTCATTGCTGGCATCAATAGGTGTCGGCACTGTGACTATATATACATTGCTGTCTTTGAGATCTTCAAGACCTGTTGTGTAAACCATGCCGTTGCTAATGCTCTCTTTGACCTGTTCGCTTGTAAGCTCCAGTGTTCTGTCGAATCCGCTTAAGAGTTCATCGATCCGTTCCCGATTGATATCAAAACCGACAACCGGATATTTTTCACTAAAAGCATGAGCTAAAGGTAACCCGACATAACCTAAACCTATGATAGCAATTTTTATAGACATGCCAAAAATCCTTGTAACAAAATATAACTAATATTATATCCAATCAAGTTTATTAGCACGCTTCTAATATGATAATATTATTGCCTTCATGCTATAATTTTAAATAATTGAATATCAAGGATACAAATGGGACTTAAATCAGACAGCTGGATACGAGAAAAATCCCTAAACGAAGAGATGATAAAACCATTTTGCGAAGCATTGGTCGGACATGGGGTTGTCAGTTATGGGCTTAGCAGCTATGGATATGATATACGAGTAAGTGATGAGTTCAAGATCTTTACAAATATAAATGCGCAAGTCGTCGATCCAAAAGATTTTGATGATGCAAACGTAGTTGATTTTAAAGGTGATGTTTGTATAGTACCTCCAAATTCTTTTGCCCTGGCACGTACTGTGGAATATTTCAAAATGCCTCATGACACGTTGGCAATTTGTCTAGGCAAAAGCACTTATGCCAGATGCGGTATCATCGTCAACGTCACGCCGTTTGAACCGGGTTTTGAGGGGCACATCACGATAGAGATCTCAAATACCACTCCATTGCCTGCAAAAATATATGCAAATGAGGGTATAGCTCAAGTACTGTTCTTGCAAGGCGATGAGCCATGTGAGACCACCTACAAAGACCGCAAAGGCAAATATCAAAATCAAACCGGTATCACTTTGCCAAGGATTTTGAAAGACTAGGTTTACGGCGGAAATTTTTACCTATTTCCCTTTGAACGGTTGTGTGCAATGCAAAGTAATTCACAGTTTTTTATATCTGTTGCACCGCCTTTGCTCCATGCTGTTACATGGTCAGCATCCATTTCACTATGCTTCCAAATTTTTGTTTTGTTGGCATTATCGCCAATAGCACAAAATGGACAATTTGATATCCCTTTGCTCTCAGCATTTTTTGTTTGAGTTGCATAAACGCTTCTTTTTACTGCTTCGTCAAAAACTCGCACATCTAGTAGTTTTGTATCTGTCATACCCCCAAGTATATACTCAAACACACCTTTCCGATTTTTAATATATGGATCGCCATAAAGTTTTTTTAATTTGTCTGATACATCTGTTGGATTATATGGTTGTTTACGATATGTTTCATACAGTCTTCCCCATTCTAATCCGCACATCTCTTTTTCAACATCGGTAAATACGGCCGATACCCAATCAATGACGCTATTAAAGTAATTTTTTATTTCATTTATATTATTATCATTCCTATGACGGCTCATATATTCGCCTATATTTCCTTTACTTACCCATTCAAGAGCTTTTTCTAAAAAATCTTGTCTATTTGCACTACCTCTTATGTAGGCACTCCATTTTTGAATGTTCGAGTTTTGGCTATTGCTAAACTCCTCTTTACATAATGTCACAAAAGTACCTGAATAGACGGCATTTAATAGCTCTTGTTCATTAAGCGGGACACCTGCTATATTGATAGTTTTAAACCACTCTTTTATCTCACTCTCCTCGCCCTCACACTCATATATGAGCAATTTTGTTTCTAAAATCTTATTTTGCTTATCTTGAGCTATTCCGCTGAAATATTGCTCCATACCATTTCCGTCTTTTATGGCAAATTTATTGGTTACAAATCTTCCCAAGCTTGTAATTCTCTGCTGCCCATCTAGTACCTCAAGTCTATTATCGCCAACTTTATTAAAATAAATCAAGCCCAACGGATATCCTTTTAGTATTGACTCTATAACTGCAACATCTTTTTTGCCGTCTGCATAAATATAGTTTCTCTGGTATTCCGGTTGAATAGTCAGCGTGCCTGATAAACCGAATAATCCTTTGCCTTCAAGTTCATTATAGACAAAGCCGTTGCAGATATCTTTTACCGTAACATCTGTTTTAAGAGTGGTTTTCATTTAACTGCCTTTTTGTGCTGGATAAAGATTCGTTTATATATTCTCTTTTTATTTACCATTGGCTGGGCAACTTTGCTCGTTTCTTCCCATAATCCATTAGAAAATCCTTTACCTTCACTTTCTGTCGCGCCTACTATGTTAAACTGCTCGGGACTGTATTTATCTAAAAAGCTGATCGGCACACCCATCACACCTGCATAATCATTTGGAATGGCATCAGTAAAAGGAACCTCTATAGCATAATAGTTATCATATTTTTCATAAGATGTTTTACCTCTGATCTCTTTGTGTTTGCTAAATTTGAAATTATCCGCCATGGTCATGAGCGGCAGCGGTTGGTGTCGTCTGCCGTGATCAAGATTTGTAAACCAGCAAGTATTACCCATTTTTTGCTCTTTTCCGTCTGGTTTAATATATGTTTTTCCTCCACTAGAAATACCTAGCCATATTTTATTATCTTTAATTAACGGAAACACTTCTTTATAGGTTATAGCGTTCATATTGCCTATAATCACAAACTGTTTATCTGCCTCAACTATCCATGCCAAAAACTCTCTAAAAAGCGAAAATGGCGGATTAGTAACGATTATATCTGCCTCATCTCTTAAAGCCTTTACTTCATCGCTTCTAAAATCACCGTCGCCGTCCAAATAATTCCACTCCAAATCATCTATATCAATCTTTCCATCATTTGATGTATCATGATCTAATATAAAAATCTTGCCATTTTTAGATGTTTTTGTTGTATCAAATCGTGGATTATTCACTTCAAATAATGTGGGCTTCCAATCGCCATTAAATCCCTTGCTTTCATTTGCATAACTTGTGCTAATTAATTTTTTGAGTTTAAACCTCTCAAAATTTTGTGCAAAAAACTTTGTAAAATTGCTCCACTCTGGGTCATCACAAGGAAGTAAAATAGTTTTACCTCTAAAAACATCAGGGTTGTAGTCTATATAAGCTTGTATCTCTTTTTGTATATCGTTGTATTGAGTATAAAATTCATCATTTTTATCATTTTTTGCTTTGTGCAGATTTTTATTAGAAGATTTTTTTACATTATTTTCTTTTGGCATATTTTCCACACTTTGGATGATTTTTGTTTATTTGTTCAACATTATATTTTAAATGTGTTTAATATATATACATAATAATCAATATATGTTTAGCATTTATACAGTTGTATTTTTATTTTTCAATGTGTAATCTACTTAAATAATAAAGGGTAGTTTTTTGATGAATAAAAGAGATATAGCAGGTTACTTGGGAATAAACAGAACAACACTTTATAACTGGGAAAAAGAACGTCCAAATCTCTACAAAACAATTATGCTCGGTCTTATGGCAGATGAGATTATCGAAAAATCGGAAAAAAATATAGCTGAACTCAAAGAATTAAAACAAAAACTAGAAAAATCAAATGATATTGAGAAATAAAAAATAGATTGTCGCGCTGCGCTCGCGATAGCGCGTGGCAGCTTGAGGAAAAAGATAATATGTCGATTTTTTTCGTTTTTTTCGACACGTTATATAAACATGTCGATTGGATACACATATTAATGGCCAATTAAAATTTTGATCAAAGCATCGTTTATATAGTAATTTTCTCGGCCAAATTTTTCAGATCTCAATACTCCAATATCAGCAAGAGTTTGCAGATAATTTGATGCTGTTTGGCGTTTGGCAATGCCGCTTTGTTCTAAAAACTTAATTTTGCAATATGGATGCATAAAAATCATTTCAAGCAATTCTTTACTATAAATTTTTTCAGCATTTTTTCTAATTACTGTTTTGACATCTTTCATTAGTGTCAAAATTGCATCAATTTGAGCTGATGTTTGCTGTGCCGTAGTTTCTATTCCTTTTAAAATATACAAAATCCATTGTTCCCATTCCCCTTTTTCGGTTATATTGCGCAATCCTTCATAGTAATTTATTTTATTTTCGAGAATATATTTTGACAGAAAGAGAACAGGCATATCAAGCAAACCTTGCTCTACTAAAAATAAAATATTCAAGATTCTACCGGTTCTTCCATTGCCGTCGGCAAATGGATGAATGGCTTCAAACTGATAATGCATTACCGCTAATTTTATTAATGGATCGATATCATCTTTGGCATAAATAAACTGCTCCAAATTTGTAAGTTTTTCTCTTAATATCGCTTCACCTTCAGGAGGTGTATAAACAATTTCTCCATTTGGTCCGGAAAGTTTGGTTCCTGTTGTTTTACGGATATTTAATTCGATCTGTTTGATAATTTGTACAATTTCTACAAAAAGATTGGTACTCAACGGTCGTTTTTGAATTTGCTCGTATCCATACCAAATAGCTTGACGATAACGAAGAACTTCTTTTGTGTGAGCATCATCAAATAATCCATCCATGTCCGCCGCTGCGCGATATAATTCATCATTAGTGGTTACTATATTTTCAATCTCACTTGATATTCTTGCCTCTTGAAGCACGATAGAGTCAATCATCATTCGTTGATTGGGAATAAGTCCTGCCTTGCCACGCAGATCGGCAATAGCCCTTGAAGCAACAATTGCATGTTTTAATACAACCTTGGTTTCCAATTCTGCATCAGGAGGCAAGAGCGGCAAATCGTTGTAAGGCATATTTTTATCAAACATCAATTGTCCTTTGTTATAGAATTATAATAATATTATAACACTATTATTGATAATATGTCGATTTTTTTCACTTTTTTCGACACGTTATATAAATATGTCGATTGGATACACATATAAGTACTAATTCTTCTCTAGCCAGCGGCACAACATATACAATGCAAATATGTGGTGCTTAAATCCGCCGCTTGGCGCTTTTGAAAGTATAAATTCCAAAGTTTCATCATTGAATATCTTTCTTTCTCTTTGAACTTGCCTGATAAGCTCTAATTCATTTTCTTCCAGCAGCCACTCCATATACGGATAGCTAAATCCTCTCTTTTTGCGTTCTACGATATCACGCGGCATATACTCATATGCAACTTGTTTTATCAACGCTTTTGAAGTATCCCCAAAGCGTATATTGGGATCTATACTAAAAGCCAGTTTCAATACAGACAGATCTAGAAACGGGCTCCTGGCTTCAATACCGCAAGCCATGCTTATCCTGTCTAATTTGGTCAAAAAGAGGTCGCCAAGCTTGACTTTCATATCACAAAAGCTATACCAATCGATCATATTTGTTCTCCCGCTTTGAGTGAACTCTTGCCAATACTGCTCAAGATATTGCAGAGAATTATCATCTCTAACATTTTGTTTTAAAAGCCTGTTTTGCTGCAAGTCCGTAAAAAGTTCAGCAGTTGATCGAAACAATAACGAGCCTCCAAAGATCCTTTTATACCATTCCCACTCTTTATTCGGCGAATAGTGCGATCTCAAAAATCCCTGCAGCCAGTTTTTGTATTTGAGCTGAGAAGCTTGTTCTATATCATGATATTCTTTATATGTTTTGTAGCCCAAAAAAAGCTCATCGCTCCCGTCTCCTGTGAACACCAATCTTTTGCCGCATTCTTTGACATTTTTCAGCAAAACAAACAGCGGTATGCTGGCCGGATCCCCCAACGGCTGATCCAAGATATCCTCTACTTCGTTTAGCGCATCAAAAAACTTTTCTTTGGTCATAATAGTCTCATGATGATTGGATCCTGTATGTTTGGCTACTTTGCTCGCATATCCCCTTTCATCATAGGAAGCAAATCTCTCTTCATAGCCTATGCAAAATGTATCGATTTTATTGTTTATTGAAGCCATGGTTGCCGCCAAGGATGAGTCGATACCCCCTGAAAGCAAAGCTCCCCATGGTATATGGTTTTCCGGGATCCTTTTTGATACAGCTTCTACAAGTGCGTCTTTTACAGCACCGGCAGCATCTTTGGAGTTTGTATATATGATTTTATTATTTAATGGCAAAAAATGGGATTTTATTGTTATCTTGCTATTTTCAAATGTCATAAACGATCCGGAAGGTAATGAAAAAATATTGTTGTAAAACGTATTTGGCGCAAGCGTTGTTTGGAAACTAAGATATGGCAAAATCGCTTTTTTATCCGCTTTTAGATCGTTCCTGATCGCTTTTATCTCGCTTGCAAACCAAAGCGTGCCGTTTTGCAACGAATAAAAAATCGGTTTTTTGCCTGCATTGTCGCGAAAAAGCTTGAGTTTGCTGCCGTCATAAATCGATATTGCATACATTCCGTTAATATACTCAACAAAACTATCCCCCAATAATTTATATGCTTCCAAAATAACCTTGACTTCTGATGGTTCGCTAATTCCAAGCTTTAATGCCAGCTCTTTGTAATTATATATCTCTCCGTTAAAAACTACAATATAATTATTATCGACAAAAGGCTGGTCTATTTCGCGGCCAAATGATGTGATCGCCAAACGATGAATGCCGAAAAAATATTTTTTATTGGCCTTAAATGCATAATCATCTTCTCCTCTATGAGCCAAAGCCATAAAATTATCCATTGCCGCAGTCTCGTCATAGCTGCCTATTATGCCAAAAATAGCACACATAAACCGACTCCTTCATATGTCAAATTGACATTAATTATATTCTTTTGTTTTCTTTTGTGTTACAATACCACAAAAATATTCACAGAGTACCTATTATTATGAAAAATTTGATTATCGTAGAATCTCCGGCCAAAGCCCGAACCATTGGAGGCTTTTTAGGCAAAGATTATAAAGTTGTTGCATCAAAAGGGCATATACGCGACCTTCCCAAGCATAACTTTGGTATCGCAATTGATGAAAAGAGCGGCGACTTTATCCCACAGTATGCTATTCCAAAAGAAGCCGCAGCTACGGTAAAAGAGCTTAAATCACTTGCCAAAGAAGCTGAAAATATATTTATCGCGACGGATGAAGATAGAGAAGGAGAAGCTATAGGATATCATATAGCAATGGCTATCGGCAAAAATCCGTCTATCTTGCCGCGTATTGTGTTTCACGAAATCACCAAACAAGCTATTAATCACGCTCTTGAAAATCCGCGTAAAATGGATATGTTTAGCGTTGATGCACAGCAAACAAGACGTTTGCTGGACAGAATGGTAGGATATAAACTCTCTCCGCTTCTAGCAAGCAAAATTCAAAGAGGATTAAGTGCCGGACGGGTACAAAGTGCTGCCCTTAAGCTCGTTGTAGACAAAGAGCGTGAAATTAATGCTTTTCAAAGCCAAGAGTACTGGAGCATAGAAGGTATTTTTGAAAAAGAGATAGACTCTACGCTCATTTCTTATCGCGGAGAAAAGATAGATAAACTTACAATCGAGAATGAAGAGCAAGCAAGAGAGATAGAAAGTGCTGCTAAAAATGATACGTTCATAGTTGCAGACATTGAGACCAAATCCAAAAAAAGCAAAACTCCGCCTCCGTTTATGACATCTACTTTGCAACAAAGCGCATCAACACAATTGGGATTTTCGCCTAAAAAAACCATGACGATAGCTCAAAAGCTTTATGAAGGCGTCAAAACAGACAAAGGCATAGCCGGTGTGATCACTTATATGAGAACTGATAGCCTCAATCTTGCCACAGAAGCTGTGGAATCTGCTAGAGATTATATACAATCGAATTTTGGTGATAAATACCTGCCAAGCAAGCCGAAGATATATAGCACAAAATCAAAAGGGGCCCAAGAAGCTCACGAAGCGATCCGTCCGACCATGATAGATTTTGATCCTGCAAAAGCCAGTGCCTATTTAGCAGCAGATGAACTTAAATTGTATCGTCTTATATATAATCGCTTCCTGGCATGTCAAATGAACGAAGCCATCATCGAGTCACAAACTATTATATTTAAAGGCAGTGATACTGCATTCAAGGCCAATGGCAAACGACTTATATTTGATGGATTTTACAAAGTTACAGGATATAACGAAAAAGATAAATTATTGCCCCCTTTGGTTTTAAATTCTTCTGCTAAGCTTTCAGACATCAAAGCAACTCAGCATTTTACAGAGCCGCCTGCTAGATACAATGAGGCAAGCTTGATTAAAATGCTTGAATCTCTAGGTATTGGACGTCCAAGTACATATGCACCAACCATAACCATACTAGACACCAGAAAATATATAGAGATAAAAGAGAAGCGAATATATCCTACAGAAATTGCATTTCTTGTTACCTCTATGCTAGAAGAGCACTTTCCCGAAATCGTTGATAGCGGTTTTACGGCGAATATGGAAGAAAAGCTTGACCTTGTTGCTAATGGCGAACAAGATTGGCAAAAAATGCTCAAAGAATTTTACGGTACATTTTTACTCAAATTAGCTGAAGGCAAAAAAAATATAGCCAGCCTCAAGACCGCCACACCGACAGGCGAAATCTGTCCTGAATGCGGCGGTGAACTGCTTCTTAGAAAAGGCAGATTTGGTGAGTTTGTTGCATGCGGCAATTTTCCAAAATGCAAATACACAAAAAATATTAAAGAAACTACCTTAGAGGAAGAGACAAAAACACCCGAGGATGCCACTAGTGAAATTTGCGACAAATGCGGCTCGCCTATGGTTATAAAAGACAGCAAACGCGGTAAATTTTTGGCTTGTTCTGCATATCCTAAATGCAAAAATGCAAAACCTCTCACTCCTCCAAAAGAGCTGAGCGTACCATGTCCGGAATGCGGCGGCAAGCTGCACGAAAGACAAGGAAAAAGAGGAACCTTTTATGGATGCAGCAATTATCCAAAATGCAAATTCATTGCAAACTTTGAACCTATTGACCGTCATTGCAGCGAATGTGGATACCTTATAGGCAAAAAAACACTAAAAACCAAAACCGTATATGAGTGTTTCAAATGCAAACACAAAGAAGAAGTATAATGTCAAAAGAAATTTTTTTATGTGCTATTAATAATATTCTTAGCGGCACTTGTGCTGAAGATTGTGCATTTTGCACCCAAAGCGTACGCTATCATGCCAACATTGAACGATACAATTACAAACCATTGGAACAGATAATCAAAGAAGCCAAGCTCGCAAAAGAAGTAGGTGCTCTGGGTTATTGTTTAGTTACAGCAGGCAAAGGTTTGGATGATAAAAAAACAGAATATATAGCCAAAGCAGCCAAAGCAATAAAAAAAGAAATTGATGGTTTGCACCTTATTGGATGCAATGGCATTGCAAACATTGAACAGCTTCGATATTTAAAAGAGAGCGGGATAGACAGCTACAATCACAATCTAGAAACATCGCCCTCATATTATCAGAAAATTTGCACGACTCATAGCTGGGAAGAGAGATATGAGACTTGTCAAAATGTAAAATCAGTCGGCTTGTCATTGTGCACAGGTGGAATTTTTGGCATGGGGGAAAGTCATGAGGATAGAGCAGATCTTATAGCTGCCATATTGTCTCTACAACCAGATGCTGTGCCTCTTAATTTTTATCATCCAAATCCTGCCCTTCCTATAAAATCAAGGAATATTACCCAGGATGAAGCCGTAAAAATTATATCTCAGATGCATAAAGGTTTACAAGAAGACAATATCTTAATGGTAGCAGGAGGAAGAGAATTGCTCTTTGGCGGAAATGAAAAAATCATGTTTGACGCCGGCGCAAATGCTATTGTGCTGGGCAATTACCTTACCACGCAAGGGGATGAGCCGCAAAGAGATATAGATATGCTTGATAAATTAGGATTTAAAATAGCTAGCAGCTGTCATGATTAATTGTTTTTTGGCTCTAGCTGCTTGAGTAAAAAATACTCTTTTTGCAGTTCTTGATTTTTATTTTTTGTATCTGTGATCTCTTTGCTTAACTCTTGTTTTTCTTGTTTTAAATGCCAAAGAGCCAATATGGAATTTTCACCAAACAATATTACGCCCAAATAGACCCCTGCAAAAACGATCAATCCAAAGGCTATAATTATTTTTTTAATTCCTATATCGAGCAATGTATCGAAATCAAAATAATCATTAATAGCCATAGAGATTATTTAAATAATGCGCTTCCTAAATATTCACTATTTTCAAGCTCGCCCTCTATTTCCAACAGTCTATTATATTTAGCTATTCTATCGCTTCTTGCTGTTGATCCTGTCTTGATCTCGCCGGTATTTAGTGCCACTGCGAAATCGGCTATAAATGCATCTTCGCTCTCGCCTGAACGATGGCTCATAACACACTTATATCCATTTCTTTGGGCAAGTCTGACTGTTTGCATAGTCTCACTAACCGTTCCTATTTGATTTGGCTTGATAAGAATTGAATTACCGATACCTTTTTCGATACCCTGGGCTAGTATTTTAGCGTTCGTTACAAAAAGGTCATCTCCTACCAGCTGTACTTTGTTTCCAAGTCTCTCAGTCAATATTTTCCAGCCGTCCCAATCATCTTCGCTCAAACCGTCTTCGATTGATACGATCGGATATTTATCGCATAGCATTGCATAATAATCTACCAACTCGGCACTTGTCAGTTTTCTATCTTCTGAATGCAGATGATAGATACCTTTTTCTACTTCAAGTTCGCTGCTGGCTACATCAAGAGCTATTGCTATTTGTTCGCCAGGAACATATCCTGCTTTTTTGATAGCCTCGATGATTACAGAGATAGGTTCTTCATTGTTTTTGAGATTCGGCGCAAATCCGCCCTCATCGCCCACTGCAGTACTTTCGCCCATGTCATTAATGATTTTTTTAAGATGATGATAAACTTCAGCGCTTGCTCTAAGTCCTTCTGAAAATTTATCAAAACCGATAGGCATTATCATATATTCTTGAAAATCTACAGAATTGTTTGCATGTGCACCGCCGTTGATAATATTAAGCATAGGCACAGGCATTACCATGGCATTTGCACCGCCAAGATAACGATATAGAGGCATTTTTAGATATTTTGCTGCCGCTCTTGCTACTGCCATAGAAACTCCAAGCACAGCATTTGCGCCCAAATTGCCATAATTATCAGTGCCATCTAATTCTTTTAATAAAGCATCGATTCCGGCTTGATCGAGCGGGCTAAGACCGATAAGGGCTTCGGCTATAGTTACATTGATATTTTCACAAGCTTTAAGCACGCCCTTGCCCATATATCTTGTTCCGCCATCTCTAAGTTCTAAGGCTTCTCTTTTGCCTGTGCTTGCGCCGCTTGGCACAATTGCATTTGCCATAGTGCCGTTGCTTAGAAATATTGTAGCTCTAACCGTCGGATTGCCTCTGCTATCCATGACCTCATCTGCTCTAATATCATCAATATAAATCATAATTTTCCTCTTTACATATAATGTTGATATTTTAGCAAATTTTATCTAAGAAGATAGGGTCACTCTTCTATTCCTATCTCGCTTTCGCCCATAGAGAGCATATCGCTTACCCCTAAAGCATCACGTATCTTGCCTTCTATCTCTTCTCGCAATGATGTATTATCTTTTAGAGTTTGTTTTGCGCCTTCTTTGCCTTGGCCGAGCTTGTGTTCTCCATAGCTAAACCAAGCCCCTGCTTTATCTACAATATCAAGTTTGACACCATAATCTATCAGTTCACCCTCTTTGCTGATGCCCTCCCCGAACATGATATCAAACTCTGCTTGCCTGAAAGGCGGTGCTACTTTATTTTTGACAACTTTTGCTTTGACACGGTTTCCTATTTGTGACTCTCCTTGCTTTAATGTAGCAATACGTCTAACATCGATTCTGACAGATGCATAGAACTTCAAAGCATTTCCGCCGGTTGTAGTTTCCGGTGAACCATACCCCATAGTACCTATTTTCATACGGATCTGATTGATAAATATAACTGTAGTATTTGTCTTATGGAGTATTGCTGTTAGTTTTCTAAGAGCTTGGCTCATCAATCTTGCTTGAAGTCCTACATGCGTATCTCCCATATCACCTTCTATCTCGCTTTTAGGAGTAAGTGCTGCGACTGAATCCACAACTATAAGACTAACTGCACCGCTTCTTGCCAGAGTCTCAAGAATATCAAGAGCTTGCTCTCCAAAATCCGGCTGAGACACAAGTAAATTATCCACATCAACACCCAAATTTTTGGCATACAGCACATCAAGAGCATGTTCAGCATCTATAAAAGCACACACATCACCGTTTTTTTGTGCCGAAGCGATGACTTGCAGTGACAATGTAGTCTTTCCTGAAGACTCAGGGCCATATATCTCTATGATCCTGCCTTGCGGAACCCCTCCGATACCAAGGGCGATATCCAGCCCCAAAGAACCTGTGCTTATGGCTGCGATCGGCTCTATCTCTTTATCACCAAGTCGCATCAAAGTGCCTTTACCAAAGGTTTTATCGATCTGCTTTATAGCCATCTCTAACGCTTTTGCTTTTTGTGCATCCATTGCCATGCTCATCCTTTTATCCTTTATGTTGAAATTCTAACACCATTTTAATCTCTTTTGGATGAGTGACAAAAAAATATGTCAAATTGTCATGTTTTTTATTCCAATTCTCTTAAAATCTCAAAAGCTTTTACATTAAACTTTGAAAATGCAAAAACTTTATTGCCCAAATCTTTTAAACTAGCTCCAATATGATAAACCTCTCTATCGTCGATCATCATAAATCTATCATGGAAATTTTTAGTGATTTTTACCTCAAGGTTATTGTATTGTTTATTGTACTTTTGGATATCAAGTCTAAGTTGTTTTGAAATATCTTGAGTATAAATAGTAATTTTGATATTTTGATTTTTAGATAGCAGTGTCAATACCGATTCATCTATGTAGTTGTCAATAAGGACCACTTCGCTTTTTGCTCTTTTTATTAGATTGGCCACAAATAAATAAGCATCGAATATCTGCCCATTGTAAAATATTCCCTGCTTGAGTTTTAGAGAGTTGTCCTCTAATGAGTTGGAAATATTTTCAACTTTTGATTTCAAAAGCGATACATCATTTTCAAGCTCTTTAAATCTTTCATGTGTGATTTTTTCACTATTTATAGCATAACCATTTTGAATATATTTTTTCAAAATCGAGGTTGCCCATTGTCTAAATTTTGTAGCCTTTTTAGAGTTTACTTTGTATCCAATGGAAATTACCATATCAAGATTATAATGTTTTGTATTATATGTTTTGCCATCGACAGCAGTTGTCAAGAAAAACTTGACAACTGAATGCTTATCTAATTCTTTCTCCTTGAAAATACGGTTGATGTGCAAACTAATATTTTGTTTTGTAACTTCAAAAAGTTCCCCTAATTGCTTTTGGGTAAGCCAAATAGTCTCTTCGTCCACGGAAATATTAAGCTCCAATTCGCCTTCACTATATATAGCTATACCTAAATTATTTGGTTTGTTCATTATTGTTTTCCTATTTTTGAACTACTGAGTTTTTCAAATATCTAATATTCTCATTTTAATCTCTTTTGGATGAGTGACAAAAAATATGTCAAATTGCCATATTCTTTCTTTTTTTCTGAAATTCTCCAATTTAACCCATTTTCGCTAAAATAACGTATATTTTTACGGAGCCGTATATGAACATTACCCTAGCCCACTCTCCAGATGCTGATGATATATTTATGTATTATGCTATAGCATTCGGATGGGTAGATACATTTGATTATAATATTACAAATGAAGCACTTGACATAGAGACACTCAATGTAGAAGCACTTAAAGGTACTTATGATGTGAGTGCTATCAGTTTTGCTCTCTATCCGCTTATCAAAGATGAGTATGCGCTTCTTAGGACCGCTGTGAGCTTTGGAGAAGGATACGGCCCCAAACTCATTCGCAAAAAAGAGACCAAGCTCAAACGCAACTTTCGCGTAGCTCTTTCCGGAGCAAACACAACAAATGCATTATTGTTTCGCATATACTATCCGGAGGCCAGAATAGTATATAAAAACTTCCTTGAGATAGAAAATGCCGTACTTAGCGGCGAAGTAGATGCTGGGGTGCTGATTCACGAATCAATTCTAAACTTTAGCGATGAACTTGAAGTAGAAAAAGAGATCTGGGACATATGGCGTGAACTTAGCGGGGGGGGATTGCCGCTGCCTCTTGGCGGCATGGCACTTCGCAGATCTTTGCCTCTTAATCGTGCTATAGATATAGAAAATATCCTAATTGACGGCGTAAAAGTAGCAAATGAAAAAAAAGCCGAACTCTCAAAAAGACTTGAAGACGAGAAGCTGGTACGGATTGACGGTAAAATGCTTGAGCGATATCTAGATATGTATGCCTCCGATGAATCCATCACGCTTTCGCCGCTGCAAATAAAAGCGCTTGATAAACTTTACGAGATCGGATACAAACACGGTTTTTACAACGAACCCCTCGTTACTACACAATACTTGATACCGCAAGAATACGCAACACTTAGGCAGCAATAGTGTTTTATAAAACTATAGACTTCAGTAAATTTACCAGTATCCGCATAGGGCAAAAAGAAGAAGTCCTTATACTGGAGCTTGGCGATATTGCTCCAAAAGACAGATATCTTGTAGGCCACGGCAATAATCTGCTCATTTCTACAACGCCGCCGCCGCTTATGATGCTTGGCAAAGATTTTGATTTTATAAATTTAAAAGACGATATTCTAAGCATAGGAGCAGCTACGCCTACTGGCAAGATCCTCTCTTTTGTAAAAAAACACGATATAGCAGGATTTGAGTTTGTATCAAAGCTCCCGGGTTCATTGGGGGGCATGCTGGCCATGAACGCCGGGGTCAAAGAGTATGAGATCTTCAATATTTTAGACAGTGTCTGTATAGACGGACTCTGGAGAAAAAAAGAAGAGATAGAACATGGCTATCGCTTTGCAAAGCTTGGCGGAGTTGCTACTGAAGCTAGATTTCGGATTAAACACGGATTTGATACCAAACAGCTAGAATCTCTTATAGCCTTGCGTGCTAATCAGCCTAAAGAGCCAAGCGCAGGATCGCTATTCAAAAATCCCGAGGGAGATCATGCCGGCAGGCTCATAGAAGCTGTGGGGCTAAAAGGTATGCAAATCGGGGGTATGGCGTGGAGCGAAGTACATGCGAACTTCTTGGTCAATAAAGGCTACGGAACATTTAGCGAAGCTATGGAGCTCATAAACCTTGCTAAGCAAAAAGTGCAAAGCCGATTTGGCATAGCCTTGCAAGAAGAGGTTAAAATACTCTAATTACTTTTTTGTGCCAATATCTTCTTGCGTCAAGCACCGAACGCAGCGAATATAGTTTGACTGCTTAGGATCTCTGGCGTATCTATATCCGTCTACGCTATAAACAACATAATATTTACTTTTTACAGCAGGGGTAGATGTCCAAAAATCAGCTCCGCGGTTGTCTTGAAATACATCTTTTTTGACCGAAACCGTCATCATTTCGTCCGACGTAGGCAATCTCCAATCATTATAGCCTCCCATGTTTGATGATTCACAATAATTTGCAGCATGCGACAAACTTCCGGCTTTGCAAGCCGACACATCCTTTTTGTATGCACCGTCACTGCGATCGTCATATACTGCATCTTGCCACATAAGGCCGGCTTCTTTGTCTACATAAACACCTTCATTTTTACAACCGCCAGAGCAGTCATCTATACCTACATAAGGCTCATAGGAAGGTGCAATATCTCCGCCTGCATTAGCAAGGAAAGAAAATAATATTCCAATTTTAATATATTTTATCATCGTAAAATCTCCTCTTTGGTATCTTAAGCATATATTTCTATCTTGACTCCCGGAGCCACTGCGCTCCACAAGAAATCAATTGCTTTGTTTGGTATGGCTATGCAGCCTTCGGTCCAATCCTGCTTTAACGTATATGCATCGCCTCTGCCATCGCTGTTCCATTTGGGTTGCCCATGAATCGTAATATAGCCGCCAGGCTTAACGCCTTTGGCTTTTGCCCTAGCTATATCCTGTGCATCTGGATAAGATATTAGCATCGACCTATACAGCCTCGGATCGCATTTTTTGCTTACTATACAGTAACTTCCTTCCGGTGTTTTATAATCTCCTTCTGCTATCTTATGCCCTTTTAGGCCATTTTTACCCAAAGATATTTTATATTTTTGTATAATTTTGTCTTGCTTATATAGATACATGGTCTTTTTAGATTTATAAATAACGATCTTGTCTATCTTCATTGCCGGAATAACATCTCTGCCGGTCTGGAGTTGCTTGCGGCACTCTTTTAGATCATAAGGTGTCTTATCGTATGCGGTATGTTTTTTTGAGCATCCTGTTATTATTACAGCTAAAGCAAATAGTACAATTGCAAATTTTAAGTTCATCGCTACTTCCTTCGATCGCTTTAATCATCATCCCTACATGCCAAAAGCTTATGCTTCTCTTTTTTGTAACTATTTTTATTTTTCAGTTTTTGCAAACGATTAAGATTGCTCATCTCTGTCTCTCTAAGCTCGTTTAATATTATATCATTAAATTGTTCTCTGTTTTTGCTTTTCTCATATAAAGCTAAAATATACTCTTTAAGTTTTTGATTATACTCGCCTTCTAAACGAATAGCTTCTTTTTCATGCAATTTTTTAACCATAGACTCAAGTTTAATATAAAAAGAATTAGAGTCGGTATTGGTATCGCGAAGCATTTTAAATATATTTTTTGATATTTTTTCTAATTCTGCAATGTATTTTTGACGATTATATTTGTCGATCTGTTTCTGGGTAAATCTAGCCAAATGCATGCCTTTACTTTATCTATATAGTAATTATATAGCAAGAAATGCTAAAAGTTGGTAAAATGAAAGTTGATAATATCATCTGCGCCCTTGTTGGCAGCAGATGAAGTGTTAATTTACTTAAGGAAAGAATTTTAAATTAATTAGAAGCTGCCGTTTTTGCCGCTGCAATAGCCTCTTCATAGTTTGGCTCATCTGTGATTTCAGGAACCAATTGTTTATATGCCACTTTGCCGTCTTTTCCTACAACAAAGATACATCTAGCCATTACTCCTGCAAGCGGACCGCTAGCAATCAACACGCCGTATGCCTCGGCAAAATCTTTATTTCTAAAGTCGCTTCCTACGGTTAGATTCTCTACACCTTCAGTGGAACAAAATCTCTTGGCTGCAAATGGCAAATCCATAGATACTACAGTCACTTCAAGCCCATCAATAGCAGCTGCTTGGTGGTTAAATTTTGTTGCTTCCATAGCACAGACTGGCGTATCAAGACTTGGAACTGCTACGATAAGTTGAGCTTTGTCTTTAGCGCCGCCTACTGTTACTTCTGAAAGGTCTGCAGATTTTACCACTACAACTTCTGGAGCAATGTCGCCTACTTTTATCTCATTTCCTGCTAGTTCGCAAGGGTTGCCTTTTAATGTTACTGTTGCCATATATTATCCTTTATTTTATTCTTATAAAAGCATTATGACTTAAATAGGATAAAAATACTCTTAATTTAAAATTTTTATTCAAAAAAAATTTCAAATCTATTTTAATGCAAAATCATGCTCTAGAACAGCTCGTTTTTAAGCCTGTCGAAAACCCGCTTGATCGCAGCATCTTCGTCGTTTTTAAAATCACTTTGTACTTTATATATACACTTATCGCCTTGAAATATATTAATGCGTACATAGCCATTAAAATCCGCCCCTATGCTTTTTGTTTCTATGCTATTGCATTTAGCGGTACGATAAATTTCTCCCTCGGCACGGTAAAGGCAATTGTTGGAAATCTTATCTTTCATTGCCTCTTTAAAATTACCCGATAAGATAATATCGTTTTTTATATCCGCCCTTATACAATCAAGCGGCAAGGATATATTTGCATCGTCACAAAATCCGCTATATACAGGATTTTTATTTTCGCATCCCGCAAGGAGAAACAGACATATACAAGCTATTGCAAATAAACTACGCAATAAGACCTTTCGCCCAACTTTCCATTGCATCATTTGCCGCAGGATTCGGAGCTTCCATAAAACCTATAAAAAAACTCTCTTTAAATTCTGCCACGCCGATAGATCTTGGCCTGATGCTCATAACGTGTGGCTTTGGCAGCTCTTTTCCAAAACAAAATATTATATTTTTAGCATCCAAAATTTCCGGTGCAACAGATCCGTCGCTTAGGCCTTTTGTGTGACTGTAATGATCAAAAGTAGCAATATATGCAACTGCCGGGTGTGCTTCGATTTTAGATTTAAAGTATTCTATAATTTCATCTACTGATTTATATTTTGTTTCGTTTTTTGAGATTTCCAATTCAAATATCGGATACTTTTCCATAAGTATGGTTTTTGTCATTTTTGATTCCCTTTGGCAAATATTTTTAAGTAGTGATTTTAGCTGGTTGATGGTAAAGCTTTGATTATAATAATTATTAGTTTGACTGTATTATATTAATTTAAATAGTTGTAATTTTACCAATCAAGGCAAGAGCCCGGCCATGTTCGAGATCTCTTTTCTCTTCTAGTTGCGCTCTTTGTGAGAAAAGGCAATGCAGGGTGCGTTTACCAGCCTTCGGCGGTGCTTTCGCACATCGCCTTCGGTTTCATCACAAAAGAATTCGCTTCTCCCAGCCTTCGGCGGTGCTTTCGCACATCGCCTTCGGTTTCAAAGCTACAAACGACAAGCAGTTGTCGTTTGTTACGCTTCTCACATACCAGGCAGTCTAGGGATTTTATCTAGTTTAGAGTTTTTACAATACCAACCCCACCCTTTTTTCATCCAATGTCCAATTATCGGCAGCGGTATCATCTTGGCGCTTGTATTGCTTCTATACACAAAAGCTGCGCCGTTTCCTATATCCATCATACACAAGATATTCAGATGGTCTATATAACTTTTTTTATCATCTGGATTTGTTATGTTATGAGCTACATTTTTTGCCATAACTTCTGCCACATGTCCTTGTTTTGCTTTCCAATCATTATCTCCAAGTAGCAATGCGCTATCGCCTATAGCATAAACTCCGCTCATGCCTTCAACTTCATTAAACTCGTTTGTAACTACAAAACCTGTTTCACTAAGAGGCAGATCAGAAGCCGTCAAAACAGGATGTCCTGTTCCTGCTGATATAAACATGGTCATATCGGATTCAAGTATGCTTCCATCTTCAAAAACTATGCCGCCGCTTTCAAAACGAACTATTTTACTTCCGACTTTTTTCTTAATGTTTGTCATGCCAAACATCTTATCCATCATGACAAGAGCCTTTTCTCCCATCTTTTCGCCAGGTTTTGCCATAGGGGCAAAAAATGTAAGTTCAAATTTATCCCTCATGCCTATTTTTTTAAGATAATTATGAACATTAAAAAGCACTTCAAACGCAGGTCCGCCACGTACAGCAGATTTGTCTTTTGGATTGCCTCCAAAACCAAATGTCAGCTTTCCGCCGCCTTTTGCGATAAGTTCTTGAAGTTTTAGATATAGCTCATCTGCCTCTTCCGGTTTTCCGCAGATAGACAGAGTATTTTCTATGCCCTCTAGTTTCATTTTACCCTGACCAAGAGCAATGACTAATTTATCAAATCCATCTAATACTTTTCCGCTTTGCAGTGTTACTTTTTTTTCTTTTGCATCGACTTTGATCACGCTATCAATTATTAGATCAAACCCATGCTTGGCAGCTATATCTTCAAGGGGGATACTTATATCTTTTCTTGTTGCTTCCCCTGTAGGTACCCAAATCGACGTAGGATAGATATAAAAATAATCCCTATCGCTCACTACGGTGACATCATATCCGTTTTTTCTCAAATAAATTGCGGCTTCTATACCGGCAAAACCGCCACCTAGTATTAATGCTTTTATCATACAAAGTCCTCCTTTATATATGATGTTATTATTTTGATTTTATATATATATTATAACATGAATTAATGAATAGTGAGTATGATTAAAATAATTATGAGTAAAAACTATCGCCATATCAAATATATGGCTATAGCGATAGTTTGGAGTAGTTATTTTTTGATTAGGTCACTTCTAGGGAAAACAAATACGCTATCCCTTTCTACTACAATATTTTCTTTGTCGTCAACCGCATATGCTCTGATCTTCACAGGGATCGGCACATCTTTTCTTGCATCATTGGCAAGCATTTCATGTGTTTCAAGCACTACCACGCTCTTTTTCTTTTTGCCTGCGCCTATTTTAAACGGTTCTTCCGGACGAACAATTTTGATCTTGTCATTACCGATTATTTCAAAATAATATGTATGTGCTTTGCTGTCAGTGTTTGTAAACAAGAAAATATAATCATTCTCAACTCCTCCATTATCCAACACCTTATACAATCTTGTAGTTTTATTTACATTTAAAAGCATATTTTCTTTTTTACTTCCCATTGTAAATAGCGCGATCAAAATTAAAACAAGTGCAACAAAATATCCGATTGTTTTGGCTCTAACATAACTTGTTTTACCTTCTTGTGCGATAGTTTCTTTCTCGCTTGACCATCTAACAAGACTTGGTTTGCCCAAAGCCCCCATTACTTTTGTACAGGCATCCACGCACTCTAGGCAGTTGATACATTCTAGCTGCATTCCTTTGCGAATATCAATATGCGTAGGACATACACTTACACAACTTTCACAAGTAGTACATTCTGCACTAGGCTCAACTGCTAAAAGTTCTTTTTGTTTAGCATAAAGCTTATGACGTTCCGGTCCACTGCCTTCATATATCTCTCCGCCTCTATGCGGGTCATATATAGCCATAATAGTGTCTTTGTCATACAATACCGATTGTACACGGCTATAAGGACAAATATATATACAAAAATCCTCTTTGATAAATATAACATCAGCTATCAAAAATAACGCTAATCCAACAAGAAAGCCGATAAGTACCATATGTTCGCTTGGATTTGCAAGATACGCAAAAAAGTCTTCAGGTGGCACGAAATACCATAAAAAGTTAGCTGCCGCAACAAATGCCAGTGCAGACCAAATCAAAATCGCCACCACTCTTTTAAGCTGATTTTCGACCTTGCTCATGTCCGGCTTTTGTTGCTTATTGGAAATTCTTTTTCTTAGCCCAAGCAATTTTGTCTCTATAATATCTCTATAAATTACACGAAAAATGGTTTGAGGACAAAACCATCCGCACCAAGCCCTGCCGCCAATAGCTGTTAATGCAAAAATACCCAAAAAAAGCAGCATGAGTATAAACGGCATCAGATAAAGTTCTTGCATATCAAATGCTACACCGGCAAGATGTAATTTTTTCTGATCAAAATTTAACAAAAATATGTGGTTGCCATTAATAGTGATCCAAGGCATACTAAGCCCAACTATCGTAACAACGACATAGGCCCAATATCTTTTAATACTATACGGTATCCACCCCTTTAGATATTCTTTGCCTTTAACCTTCGGTTGTGCGGCATCATTTGTAGTTGTTGACATTTCACTTCCCCTTTGTAATGTAATTTATATTTTCAAATGGACAAATAATCAGTTTATCATGGATTTGCTTAGAACCTTGCGTTTTATCTATAGACACAAAAGAGCCATTAATAATTGCTTTAATGCCCCTTGAGTCTATATAATCCTTCAGCGAAGTCCTGCTAACCTGCAAGTCTCTAGCTATTGCACTTACACTTTGACCGTTTTTGAGCATATTCACGATTTGAGTGTAACTAGCATCAAATTTAGAATATGATTTGCTTCCTTTTGGTCTGCCAACATATCTAGATTGAGCCTTTTGAGCTTCTCTTAGATCATTTAGCAAAGGAAGGATATCGCCAAGCGGTATATGTTTATTTATATGCATACTCAAAGACGCCACATAAAGCGTGACATCTCTACTCAAAAAACAAGTAATGATTTTTACAACTTCATCTGCAAAATTACTTAACGACGAGAGTGTCGCCACAATTATAATATCATTTTTTTTGAGCCCATGCACAAATTTTTCAAACTCTTCTCTTTCTTCAATTAAACGATGTTTGGCTGAATACTCAATAACCTCTTTGTCTATTTGTATCATTTGTGTTAATGCAAAAGTGAAAATAATTTTTTGCTGCTCAGATAAAAGCAATGATTGCGGTGCTTGTCTCAGATATGCATATATCATCTATTCTCCCTTTTAAACATTGGGACCATTTTACTCTATCTGATGATAAAAGTCAATAAAAAAATGAATATTTTCGTCAAAAATATCTTTTTTTCGTCATTTTATAGTTTTTGCTTTTGTATGTTACAATACCAAAAAGAATTATTTCAAAGGAAATAAGCGTGAATCTTACACATTTAGATGAGAACAATAAGCCTAAAATGGTAGATGTCTCAGACAAAGAAGCTACAACAAGGATAGCAACCGCTAGCGGTCTTATCACTGTAAGCCAAGAAGCTTACGATGCGGTCATAAACAATAGCGCAAAAAAAGGCCCCGTACTTCAAACGGCAGTAATTGCAGCAATAAGTGGCACTAAACGTACAAGCGACCTCATCCCTATGTGCCATCCGCTTATGCTCACCTCTGTTAAAACCGACATAGAAGAGCTGCCAAACCTGCCGGGATTTAAACTAAGTGTCACGGCAAAACTCCAAGGACAAACAGGAGTAGAGATGGAAGCATTGACAGGAGTAAGCGTGGGGCTGCTTACAATATATGATATGCTAAAAGCGATTGATAAATCTATGGTGATCAGCCAAATCCAATTAGAAGAGAAAACAGGAGGAAAAAGCGGTGATTTTAGACGATAATACACCACAAAAACCACAAATAGAATACCCGACTCAATGGGGATTTAAAATTATCGGCAGAAGCAAAGAAGAGCTTTTAGCATGCATAAAAGAAATCATGGGCGACAAAGAACACCTATGCTCTTGCGGCAATATTTCCAGCGGCGGCAAATTTCACAGCTACAACGCCAGTTGCGAAGTGGCTACAAAAGAAGAGAGGGATAGAATTTTTAAAGCATTCCAAGACCATCCTTCTGTAAAAATAGTCATTTAACCAATGATAGAGATACTAAAATCCATAGCCTTAAAAGGCGGAGAGATAATCAAAGAGGGGTTTACGGCATCCAAAGATATTTCTCACAAAGGTGTAGTGGACCTTGTGACCCAATATGATGTGCAAACAGAACAATTTCTCATACAAGAACTTAAAAAACATTTTAATGATTATGTGTTTATAGGCGAAGAAGGCCATGAAGACATAATTATTTCACCAGGCAAAGCTATATACATTGACCCCATTGACGGAACGACAAATTTCATACACGGTTTACCTCATCTTGCCATTTCCATGGGAATATGGGAAGACTCTGTCCCGATCGCAGGAATTGTATATAATCCTATACTTAATGAAATGTTTTGGGCTCAAAAAGGCAAAGGAGCGTATTGCAACGGGGTAAAGTTATCTGTCAGTTCGCAAAATAATTTACAGCAAGCCCTTATAGGCACGGGTTTCCCGTATGCCAAGGTCAATAAGGGCATAGAGTATGAGTGGGTCATCAAATGTATGACCGCTATACTTCCAAATATTCAAGATATCAGACGATATGGTGCAGCGGCACTGGACCTTTGCTATCTTGCGCAAGGCAAATTGGATGCATTTTATGAGATAGACCTAAAGCCCTGGGATGTCGCAGCCGGCATTCTCATATTGCAAGAAGCCGGAGGGAAAGTTAGTGATTCGTCCAATAAGCCGTATCACTTGGGAGCAAAAAGTATCGTTGCATCAAACGGGCTTGTACACGATGAATTGACGAAATATCTGTATCCTATCTGATTCGGAAGATGGTTTTTCCCTGCCATACAACGAGTCAAAATTTTTAAATTACAGCCGTTCCCGCTTCTGCGGAAATCCAAAAACTAAACCACCACAAAATCACTGTATGTCAAATCTATAGGCTTATTTGAGAGTGTGGCAAAAACAACTGCCACGCCGAATCCATTTCCATCTGCATCATAACTAAGTTCGCCTGTTTTGCTATTGTAAATTATGTAATCATTGCTATCTTTTGCTTTTCCGTCACTG
>Ga0302251_1000235_pt1 | contig 63247 bp, 90 predicted proteins | sample AAG_RA_Gln_MG_FD_193534 | JGI IMG/M metagenome (GOLD analysis project Ga0302251, IMG submission 193534) | Enriched activated sludge microbial communities from anaerobic digester in WTTP, New Holstein, Wisconsin, United States - AAG_RA_Gln | ecosystem: Engineered > Bioreactor > Anaerobic >... | reverse complement strand
GGAATCAGATGTTCCAGAAGGGATTCCAACCGGGAGATGTGGCGGAGATCGGCTGGTGGGAATTGAACCACGCCACACCAAGAGTGTCCGGCTACGGGTGGCGGTATGTGCTGGTGCAGTTGAGTACCAGCATCCCGCCGGACGGCAAGCCCAGATGGATCATCATTGTCCTGCCCGAGTGCCGCTATGGTCTGAAGTGCCGCATCCCGGATGATTGGAAAGGCATGGACATCAAACGGGTGCGGTGTGTTTCCCGAGGACCCAAGTCTGCTACGGTGGAGGTGCTGGAATGAGTACGCGATTAAGAACGACGGTTCCCAGAAGAGGGCGTCAGGCTCCGCTTCTAGCAATATCGGGAGAGGGGATTCTGAATGTGGTAGCAAGAGCTTTCGGGATGGAGCAGAAGAGGAAAACTAGGGCGCATACGGTTGACCTCACTGCCATGATCATTCAAAGGCTCCAGGCGTATATGGAATTTCAATCTGTACCGTGGGAAGAGGTTATGAGTTGGGTAGGGCTTTTGGACGAGATAGAGAAGAATAGGTCTTTGGGCCTTTCGGAGTACAGAGAGTGAACGGCATCTGTGACTGGCCGGGTTGCAAGTCCACCGAAACGATTGGGTATAAGGTGGACCGCACCCGGCCACGGGAAATGTGCCCGGATCACTTGGAGGCATTTCTTGATCTGAAGGACAGACGTGGGCCAGAGGTAGTGTGGCGAAAGCTGGACTCATGGCGCAGAAAAGACGATAGCGACTGAAGCACTTGTTTCAGATTGGGGTTCCACTTACACTGTAAGCGCGCTACAAAGGAGAAGGTATGGATAAGCTATCGCGCGCATTCATTCGCTACCAACCCATGGTGAGGGCAATTGCCTATCGCCTATCGGCGAACCGTGGTGTATCCGAAAGCGACCTCATCGATGAGGGTGACTATGCCTTGGCGATGTTGTTCTGCAAGTTCGACTCCAATGGCAAGCGGCACCGCAACCCCACCGACGTATCTGATAACACTTGGGTCTACCGGGTTGTCCGATGGTCGATGTTGGATTACATTCGCAGAGTTCGCAAAGATGCTTTGCGCTTGCAGCAACTGATGAGCAGGCCGCCAAAGAAGCCAAGGTATCACTGGATGGATGAATTTCTATCGGGTGCGTCCAACGATGCAATCACCGTACTCTACCTGGTCATATACGCGCCTTCGGAGCTGGTGGGTGCGCTGCGGGTCACCCGCAGACTTAGTAGCCGTAAGAGGGCCAAGGCAGCAATATCACGCTACCTACTTCAGCGAATGGGATGGGCGGCGGATCGAGTGGATGCCACTTTTGCAGAGATTCAGGAATGTCTTTCCGCTCTGAACTGACGAAGGTGATGGTAACGCCCCCGCTACCGTTTCAGGTGCGGGGCGTTGCCTTCGTCGATAGACACGGAGGCCGTGCTCTCATTGGTGATGACCCGGGCTTAGGTAAAACTTATCAGGCAACTGGCTGGATGAAACTCCATCCGGAGATTCGCCCCGTAGTTATTGTCTGCCCGGCGAGTGTGAAGTATGGTTGGCGCCGGCAACTCAGGCAGCACGGTGATATTCGCTCGGTAGTTTTATCCGGCCGTAGGCCTCACAAGTTGATTGGTAATGTCTGGATCGTGAACTATGACATCCTCATCTATTGGCTGCCGTTCCTGCTAAAGCAAAAGCCCCAACTGGCAGTGATCGATGAGGCACACCGCACGAAGAACCGTAAGGCTGCCCGGACGAAGGCTTGCCGCATATTGGCCCGCCGCTGCCGTTATGTTATCGGCTTGACGGGAACACCAATCAGAAACAGGCCCATTGAGTTCTACCCGATCCTAAATATGCTGAGGCCCAGTGAGTATCGTTCTGTGATTGAGTTCGCCTTTGCATATTGCGACCCAAAGCCGGGTTTCAGAGGCCGTGGTTGGGACTTTTCTGGTGCGTCGAACTTGGACGAGCTGCACGATCGCGTCTCCAATGTGATGATCCGGCGGCTGAAATCAGATGTGCTGCCCGACCTACCTAAGAAGATGCGCACCATCCTACCGGTAGAAATAGATAACCGCCGTGAGTATGAGGCCGCTCGTCTGAACTTCCTACAGTGGTACCGGAAGACCAAGGGCGCAGACGCCACCCGCCGAATACTTCCAGCAAGCGACCTTGTGCGCATTCACACCCTACTCAGGTTGGCGGGCGAAGGCAAAGTGGGTGTGGTGCACCAATGGATTGTGGATTGGTTGAATGACACCGATGAGAAGCTGGTGGTGTTCACCCGGCACATATCTGTCATGCGGCGTCTGCACTCCTACTTCCCGGGTTCTGCTGTGATCGATGGATCCACGGCGACTAGCAAGCGCGAGCATGAGGTTGATAAGTTCCAACGCGATCACCGGTGCCGAGTGTTCCTTGGCAACATTCAAGCAGCGGGTGAAGGCATCACACTGACTGCGGCGAGTACCGTACTGTTTGCCGAGCTGGGCTGGACGCCGGGTGAACGGGAGCAGGCTGAGGACCGAGTGCTGCGGATCGGCCAAACTGCTAACCGCATTCAGGTGATCTATCCAATAGCAAAGGAGACGCATGAGGAGCGGTTGATAGAGCAGATCGAGCGCAAGCGCCGGATCGTCTCGCGGGTTGTAGATGGAATGGAACGCCTGGATGTCCCAACGATGGTTCTCACTGAGTTAACAAGGAGCATGCTGTGAAGAAGTTTACCACACTGTTGATCTGGCAGGTGCCTGCCGAACTGAAGAAGAGATTTAAGGCGGCCTGCGTCCGACGAGGAACCACCATGCGAGCAGAGGTCATCAAGTTGATGCTGAAACTTGCAAAGGGGGTAGTCGGTGCTCGACATAGTTCGTCTATGCACTGAACGGCACATCCCGTTCCTAACCAGTGGGCATCATCACTGCCGGCCCGGGTGGGTACAGCTGCACTGCCCCAACTGCACAGGCGGAAAGTCTGGCTACCATCTGGGGTTCAGCTTGGAGCTCGGCTATTTCAATTGCTGGAGATGCGGCAAGATAAAGATCACCGAAGCCGTGGCCGGGCTGCTGCACATTCTTCGCCCGGGTGATGTAGTTGAGGTACTGCGTCAATACCAGCGGCACGGTCCGGGTCCGGTCGCTCGTGCTTCACATCGGCCAGCAAGCCTAGCACCACCGCCCGAACTCGCCCCACTATCACGCGCACACCGCGCTTACCTGCGCGGGCGCGGGCTATCCCCAAGTCACTTGGTGCGGCTCTGGGGACTGCGAGGCACTACGTTCCTGAGTGGTGCTTGGAATTGGCGGGTCGTCTACCCAATATGTGATATGAGTGGCCGGACGGTTGCTTGGCAAGGCCGGGCAATTCATACTGGCGTGGAGCCCAGATACAAGACAACGGATACCAATCTGATTTTGATCGACCCGCGAGCCATGATCTATGGCATTCATTGCATTCCTAGTGATGCCGTGGTCATTGTGGAAGGAGCGGTGGACGTATGGCGGCTGGGACCAGGTGCAGTTGCGTCACTAGGAATTGGTTGGAAGCACCAGCAGATAGAGCAACTGCGGGCATTCAACCGGCGCTATGTGATGTTCGACCCGGAGCCTGCGGCTCAGCGCCGTGCTTGCGAGGTTGCGGCACACCTGGGCCAGTTTCGCGGCACGACTGAGATCATCGACGGCCTATCATCCGATCCGGGTGACATGGCACAGGCGGAGGCAGATAGGATCATGGCGGCGCTGGGGATAAGAGGTGGGCAATGAAATTGAAGGTGGGCCAGGAGTTCAACCCCTTCGGCTTGTTCACCGGAGTTTTCATTCCAAACGTCATAGTACGATCGAATCTACTACCGAGTACAGACAAGTTGGTGTTGGGCAGGCTGTTCCAATATGCGGGTCGTGATGGGCAGGCGTTTCCAAAGCAAAAGACGCTGGCTCAGGAGGTGGGGATCAAGCGGTATCAGTTGATTCGCATTCTCAATCGGTTGCGCGACCGCGGTTTCATCAAGACGCTGCCTGCTGTGGGTGCAGATAGGACGATGCACAAGGCCAACCGGTATATGTTCCTCTGGCACCCCGTTTATCAAGAACTGCCGGATGAGTGTACGCCAGTACACAGTGACAAGTGTACTCCAGTACACCTCCAACTGAAGAAGGTCAGTGAAGACACCACTGACGTGGCGCCTACGGCGCCCGGCAAGGTGACAATGCGAACTTTTACAGATGACTTCTGCCGGATGTGGCGTCGGCACTACGGGTCAAAGTACCCGTTCGGTGCTAAGGATGGGGCGCTGGCGGCGCAGATCTGGAAGTTCCTCGATCAGGACATCCACTACGCGAGGCGGGTTCTCAGGGTTTACTTTGGTGATCTGTCACCGTTCTTCAATGGGCACCCGCTGGGTAAGTTGAGATCGCATCTGCCAGAGTTCAAAGCCCGTGCTCGTCCGGTGCAGGCTGCCATAGTACCTAGTGCAGCCCGCCAATGGCTACAGGACATCACCAGAGTTCATGCCAACGCCGATCGAGAGGGGTTTGCTGTGGCGCTACGACAGTTTGGTGAATGGCGCCGTCAGGTGATTGTGAATGTGAGGCGTGAATTGGAGCAACTGGGCCGGCAGATGAGATCGTCAACGGCAGATGTCACCGCTGCACTTATGGAGGCATTGCAACCCTCAGGCGGCCACCTGGTGCATTACTACTATGCGCGGTGGATTGCCCAGCAGGTAGCGGATTGGGAGGGCTGGTCTGGAAGGTTTGATGAGTTTCGGGTGGGTGGGAAGCACTGGCGGAGGTTTATGAGTGGTTGGTGGCGACAGAGTGGATACAGACCTAACCGAGCAGAACAAAAGGTGATGGATGCAGCGCAGGAAAGTTGATAGCGGATTGGAACGCCAGTTTCTGATCGCAATGATCACATCCAAGCCGTTCCTGTCATCTGTAGCTGAGACGATTGATGTTGAGTTGTTCCAAACCGAGTACTCTCGGCTCGTCTCGGCCTGGTGCGTCAATTATTGGAAACGGTACAAGGAGGCTCCCGGCAAGAACATACAGACGATCTATGAGTCGTGGGCGAATGAGGAAACGCGCGATGAGTCGGTGGTGAGATTGATCGAGGCGCTTCTCGGCGAGTTGTCAGATGAATCTGACCATGATGGTACAATCAATGTGCCCCACCTGGTTGATGAGTTGGGTGTATATTTATGCGGTCGGCAGCTCTCGCGCTTGAACGACAACCTATCGGCCTATGTGCTCAGAGGTGATCAAGCGGCCGCACTACGCGAGGTGCAGGAATTCCGAGCCATTGAATTGGGGCAGGGTGCTGGGTTTGACCCACTGACTGATCGAACCATATGGGCGCGCGCCTTTGATCAGCCCGCCGACCCGCTCATTAAATTCCCGGGCGATGCAGGCAGGTTTCTCAACCCGGCGCTGACACGCGATGCACTGATCGGCATCCAGGGCCCAGAGAAGCGTGGCAAGACATTTTGGTGCGTTGAGTTTGCTTACCGGGCTCTCCGCAATCAATGTACCGTGGCCTTCTTTGAGGTGGGTGACTTGAGCGAGGGTCAGATTCTACTGCGGTTGGGCGTTCGTCTCGCCGGCCTGCCGATGCACAGCAATCAGGTGGGGGAGATTAGAGTGCCAACAAGCATATCGGTTGACCGTAGTGACGAAGAGCCCAAGGTTACCACCGAGTGGCAAACCATGAATTGCGATCGAGTGGTCACCAGACGAGCAGCCATTCAGGCGGCGCGCAAGTTCAGGCGATCATGCGGCATTGGTGATGAGCGCCACCGCTTGATGATCTCGGTTCATCCAAACACGTCTATAAATGTTATGGCAATCGAAGGCATCCTCCAGCGGTGGCGCTACGAGCGCGACTTCGTTCCCGATGTGGTGATCATAGACTATGCGGACATCCTGGCACCGGAACTGGATCGGAAGGATTTCCGTCACCAGACCAACGATACATGGAAGGCGCTGCGGCGGCTGAGTCAGGAGTGGCATTGCTTGGTGATCGCTCCCACCCAAGCGAGTACTGCTAGCTATGACGCCGAGGTGCAAACCATGCGGCACTTCTCCGAGGATAAGCGCAAGCTGGCACACGTTACTGGTATGATGGGCCTGAACCAGACTGACGACGAGAAGCGCCGTGGGCTAATGCGATTGAACTGGGTAGTGCTGCGGGAAGCGGAATTCATGACGAAGCGATGTCTGTATGTGGGCCAGTGCTTGCCGCTGGCGCGCGCCTTCTGTTGCGGCTCTTTTTAGGTGTTTTGTCGCAGATTATTCGTGGAATTGTGACGGTTTGACCCGAGGTCATTCGATAGTATAGTGTGAAGCAAGTGCTTCGGAACAGACAACATAAAAGGAGAAGGCAATGAACCGTCGTATCGCAATCGAACTGCTTACCAAGATGGGTGTCGAGGTGAACAAGAAGCAGAGCCTCGATCGGATTTCTCGCCGGCTGGCTCGGGTCTGCAAGCAGAACGGCATCCCCGAGAACGCGACGAAGGAGGAGAAGGAACTGGCGGAGGAGCTGCTGGCGAAGCCGCCGGCCCCGGCCGCCAAGGACGAAGGTGCCGAGACGAAGAAGCGGCCGAGTGCAGCAGCCCCGAAGAAGGCAAAGGCCAACGGTGACGGTGGGAAGGGGCGGGGTGGGAAGGCGTCAGACCTATTCCGCAAGATCTTCAGCACGGATAAGCCGGTGCGTCGGGCGGACGTGGTGGATCGGTTGGTGAAGGAGGGCGGGGTGAACCCGGCGACTGCCGTTTCCTATATCGCGTGGGCGAAGCGGCCCATCAAGAACAAGATCAAGAACCCCTTTGGTATCCGCATCGTGGCTACCAAGGACGACAAGGGCACCAAGTGGCTCAAGCCTGCTTAAGGTGATTAATGGCACCGTTCTTCAAGGACACAGCGCCTAGCGGCACTCATCTTGTGCTCTCCCAACTGGGGCGCCAATTCGGCGCCCCTCCCTTTTCTATCCTTGATTCGCGTATCAAGTGGTGGATGGAGCGCAAGCGGGTATGGCGGTCGCTAGGGATTCGTGGCGAAACTGGGCGCGCGACAAAGGAGGGCCGCGGTAAGTTCCTTGAGTATGATCTGATGCGGCAGAAGACATACTCAAAAGCAAAGCAGGGTGGCCCCGTAAAACACAGGACCCATCACCGCGAGCAATACGACTTGGACGGGTACAGCACCAGTGTATTCGACCCAGTGCTTGCCGAGTTGATGTGCCGGTGGTTTTGCCCGTCAGGTGGTGTGGTACTCGATCCCTTTGCCGGTGAGAGCACCAAGGGTCTTGTGGCGAGTAGCTTGGGCTACCAATATCTGGGTGTCGAACTCAGGCAGGAGCAGATCGACGTCAACCGCCAGCAGGCGGAACGCCTCGGTTTGAACCCGGTTTGGGTTTGCGGGGATAGCATGAATATCCGCAAGCTGGTGCCGCACGGGCTCATGGCCGATCTGATATTCACATCGCCACCCTACTATGATTTGGAGGTTTACAGCAGCGCAGAGAGCGACGGGTCGACGAAACAGACCTATGAGGAGTTTCTGGATTGGTACACCCGCATCTTTCGACGGTCGGTAGCGCTGCTGCGGGAGGACCGCTTTGTTGTGGTGAAGGTGGGTGAGATACGCGACAAGGCTACCGGCATCTACCGCAACTTTGTTGGCGACAACATTCACCTCTTCACCAATATGGGGCTCCACTACTACAATGAAATGATTTTGATCACTGCTGTGGGGAGCATGCCGGTCCGAGTAGGCAGATGGTTCCGTGCAATGCGCAAGGTTGGCAAGATACATCAGAACGTACTCTGCTTCTTCAAGGGTGACCCCAAGCATATCAAGGAGGTGTTCCGTGGAGCTGTTTGAGTTTCGTGATCGTAAGGCGGTGCGCGCTGAGGTGATTAGGACGCACTGCAAGTCGGCTGGCTATGACGGCTGTGTTTGCTTCAGCAGTGGAAACTCATCCCGTGCTCTGCGCTCGCTTGGGCTGTATACCATTGACATCAGCCCAACGGGCCAACTCACTGCCAACGGCTGGTGGCCGGTTGACCATGTCCACCGTGCCTGGCCGCACTTGTTTGATGCGACTAGCGGCCACCTTCCGTTGCCATTGATGGTTGAACTCGCTCGGGTGTACCAGGCGTCCCTGCGGCCCATCGAGCCTACATATGCTGTACCGACTGGTAGTGGTGAGACGATCCTGGCACTGAAGATCGCCTTCCCTGATATTAAGTGGGTGGCCCACTATTCCACGGGCATAAAGGGGGCTTACTACGACAGTAGGTCGCCGCTGAACATGGTGGTAGCGGCCTTGTTTCCGTTCATTCGGCAGGATCACGAAGGAGAGTAAAGTGAAGATCAAACGGAAGGAACTTCTATCAGCCCTTGGGATGGTAGAGCCCGGCCTGTCTAGCAAACTCATTCTGGAGCAGTCCGACTGTTTCGTGTTCCACCGTGGGTTGGTGGTGACCTTCAATGATGAGATCATGGCATCGGCCCGGTGTGATATTGGTTGTGACGCGGTTGTTGGGTCGGCCGACTTCCGGAAGGTCGTGTCCAAGTTCCCAGACGATGAACTGGACATCGTGCAGCGCAAGGGTGAGTTGGTGGTGAAGGGGGACCGACGTAGCGCCGGCCATCTTTGCTCCGCTGAGATTCACCTGCCCATTGATGCCGTGCCCGCCCCACCTAAGAAGAGCTGGTCACCAATTGGCGAGGGCATTGCTGATATACTTCGGCAGGCGGCAGATGCCTGTGGCAGCGATGAGTCCCAGAACCTGTCAACGATGGTGAGTGTGACTCCAGGTAGGATCGAGGCCTGCGACAACTACCGGTTGTTCAGATACGATGGTGACCACGGCTTCCAAAATCCAGTTCTCATTCCCGCTGCGAGTGTGCGAGCCATATCAGGACGCGGACTATCAACCGTGGCGATGGGGGAGGGGTGGGTCTATTTCAAGACGGATGCCGGTGCTGTGTATTCGGTGCGCTGCTCTCACGAACCATACCACGAGGGGACGGACAAGCTCTTGGAGCTCGATGGCGGCGAGCGGGTGCGCATGCCTGCTGAGTTGGGTGGGATCATCGACCGAGCACTTGTGATGAATGAGAGCGGCTTCGACAGTAACATCACGGTGGGACTGTCGGATGGTGAATTGATGATTCATGCGCGCAAGGATGCCGGCTGGTTTCGCGAGCGGAGAACGATCAAGTACCAAGGTCGTTCGCTGACCTTTGCAATCAACCCGCGCTTCTTCATCGAGGTGCTCGAGCGCACTCATACGGTGTACGTCACAGATCAGAAGATGAAGATCACGGTGGGGCCGATTCAGTTTGTGCTGAGTCTGCCGGTGATCAATACTGAGGAAGAGGGTGCCTAGTGCCATTCTTCCGATCTTCATCGTGGGCCACGAAGGCGCCACGGCTACCTGTTTTGCCTAGATGTGGCGCCTGTGGCCTTCTACGTACCTGTTTGTCTCCAAAGATGCCCGTGAGGGGACGGGGGTTGCGGAAGGTTCTGTTCGTGGGCGAGGCTCCCGGCAAGCAGGAGGATGAGCAGGGGGAGCAGTTTGTGGGCGCCGCTGGTCAGGTCCTTCAGTCAGTGCTTGATGAGCTGGATGTCGACTTGAATGACTGCTGGAAAACCAACGCCGTCGCTTGCAGGCCGCCGAAGAATGAGATCGACGATCAGTACATTGAATCCTGCCGCCCACTCCTTGTTTCTACCATTCGTGAATTGAAGCCGTCGGTGATCATACTTTTGGGGATGTCTGCGATCAAAAGCCTGATAGGTTTGGAGTGGACGGCAGACATGGGCACACTTGGCCGGTGGTTGGGTTGGCTAATCCCGTCCCCGATGTTCGGCGCTTGGTTGTGCCCTACCTATCATCCATCATACATCAACCGCATGAACAACGATGCCATGCTAAGGCAGATCATGCGCGAGAACATCCGGTCTGCACTTGAATTGGAGCGGGCTCCACTGACCTGCCGGCCAATGGCAGAGTGGAACTCTATGGTCACTTGTGTTCTGGATGGTGCGGACGCACGGATGCGACTGTTTGAATTGTCTAGGGCGGAAGGCACGCTCGCCTTTGACTATGAGACGACAGGGTTGAAACCCGACCACCCCGATCACCGCATTGTATCTGCTGGGTTCTGTTTGAACGGGGTAGATACCTTTGCCTGTGCCATGACGGATGATCTGCTTCCAATTCTGTCGAAGGTTCTATTGAATGGGGACCTTTCCAAGATCGCTGCCAATCTGAAGTTTGAGGAGCGCTGGACCAGAGCCAAACTCGGGCACGGTGTGATGAATTGGGGATTCGACACCATGCTAGCGACTCATGTTCTGGATAACAGATCGGAGATTACTGGGCTCAAGTTCCAGGCGTATGTGCGCCTGGGTGTGCCTCCGTATAACACTGCGGTGGAGGGATATCTGCGGGCCACCAGCGCTAATGCCATTAACCGCATCAGCCAGGTTCCAATCCGGGAACTCCTTCTGTATAACGGGCTGGATGCTCTGTTTGAGTATCAGTTGGCGAGTCGTCAATTGGGGCAGCTATGTCATCACTGATAAAGGCAAACCATACTTGGATCGTGGTGAGTGCCAAGAGTGCTCGGGCGCTGTTTGAAGGCTGCACCACTAGCTTCATCACCAATGTATGCCACGGGCGCTGTTGTTTGATTGGTCGTGGGGGAAAGTTTCATACATCGGTGCCCGTCACGATGGTTGAGGCGAAGAGGCTGTCTAGATTTCCGGTGGTCATAAAGTCGTGCAGGTATTGCCAGGTTCTGCAACCCACTGATAATGGCAGATGCTACTTCCATGATCAGGGAACCGGCTTTTGTGCACTGCACTGTAAGCTCTACCGTGGGGTATCCATTAAACCATCGTCATGTTTCATCAGCCCATGGAACTTGACTAGGGGTGGTAGGCTAGTGATTGCCTGGCGCTACCGAGCGTTAAAATGCCACAAGGTTCCCAAGGGCATTCCTGCTTATGACGCGTTTGCTAAGGGGTTGGACATTATCTTTGGTGCGGAACGTGCTGCTGAAATCCGCAAGCACTTGAACGATGGTGGTGCGGACGTTGGCGGATGGGTTGCTGACGACATGGTTGCTTTTCTGAGGAGCAGATCGAAACAGTGGAACAGGTAAGATACTCGTCGAAGGCATACAAACTACTGCACCTGGGTGCGGTTGCGCTCGCACAAGTTGAGGCGGCGGGGATGCGGGTGGATATTGAGTACCTACACAAAACCAAGCGTAGGATCACCCGCATGGTTCGTCACCTGCGGAATGAACTGAGTGGTACGGATACGTACCGGGTCTGGCGCCGGGTGTATGGCAGCAAGGCGAACCTCAATTCCAATGAGCAGCTGGGTAGGGTTCTCTTCGATGAAATGGGGCTCAAGAGTCCGGGTCAAACGTCGTCTGGCCGGCATCGGACAGATGAAAGTGCTTTGGAAACACTGGATGTGCCGTTCGTTCGTGATTGGGTGCGGATGAAGAGCCTCTATAAGGCGCTCACAACCAACATTGATGGGCTATTGCGTGAGCAGGTGGACGGCTACATTCACCCGTTCTTCAATCTGCACACTACGGCTACCTACCGATCTTCATCTGAGGCACCCAACTTTCAGAACCAACCGGTGAGGGATCCGGAGATCAAGAAACTCATTCGGTCGGCATTCATTGCCCGCCCCGGCTGCCAGATCGTGGAAATGGACTACAAGGCACTGGAGGTAGCCATCGCTGCCTGCTACCACCAGGACCCGGCAATGATGGGTTACCTGAACGATAAGACGAAGGACCTACACCGTGACATGGCGTGCGAGTGCTACTTGCTCAAGCCGGATCAGGTGGTGCGGGAGGTTCGATTTTGGGGCAAGAGTGGGTTTGTGTTCCCACAGTTCTACGGCGACTGGTATATTGATTGCGCTCCTGCCATGTGGAATGCTATCAAGCGTGCCAACCTAGCCACTGCGGACGGTGTTGGTCTGATCAAGCATCTGGCGTCCAAGGGCATTCATGAGTTGGGTGAGTGCGACCCGAAGTCGGAGCCAGTCAAAGGTACTTTCGAGCATCATATACGGCAGGTGGAGCGCCGGTTCTGGGAGAAGCGATTCCCGGTGTACTCTCAGTGGAAGAAGGATTGGTATGACAGATACCGAGAGCGCGGCTGGTTTCGTACTCTGACTGGCTTTGTTTGCCAGGGGTACATGAAGAAGAATGAGGTGATCAACTACCCGGTTCAAGGTTCGGCCTTTCACTGTTTGCTATGGGCGCTGATCCGCATTGTGATGAAGGAGTTGAGGCGGCGGCGAATGAGCGGATTGGTAGTGGGCCAGATCCACGATAGCTTGGTATCTGATGTGCCTGTACCTGAGGTGCCGGACTATGTCCGGATGTGCCGCCAAGTGATGGTGGATGAACTCAAGAAGGCGTGGCGGTGGGTGATCGTGCCACTGGAGGTTGAAGCGGAGGTCAGCCCGGAAGGGGCGACTTGGGCAGATAAGCAACCGTATGAAATACAGGAGTGATCTGTGGAACTCTATAAGAAACACCGACCCAATGATCTAGATTCGGTTGTGGGTAGCCGATCAACCGTCATGGCACTGAAATCTATGCTGGATCGGGGCACCGTTCCACATGCTTTGCTTTTCTACGGACCAAGTGGGTGTGGCAAGACTACACTGGCGCGTATTGTGCGCCAGCACCTGAAGTGCTCGGACATGGATTTCATGGAGGTGAACTCGAGTTCATTCCGTGGGATCGACACGGTTCGGAATGTGATGCAACTCATCTACCTTGCACCATCTGCTGGCCCGTGCCGGGTCTGGTTGTTTGATGAGGTGCACAAGTGGACGAACGACGCACAGAACGCAGCACTGAAGATGTTGGAGGACACGCCCAACCACGTCTACTTTCTGCTATGCACTACGGATCCGAATAAGTTGCTCGCTGCACTACGCAACCGATGCACGGGGATGCCGATCGAGTCAATTTCCTATGAGGATCTGACTAGGCTGGTTAAGCGGGTGGCTCGCGCTGAAGGCATCCGCTTGGGGGAAGATGTGCTGGATGAGTTGGTTGCCACGTCCTCTGGCTCGGCACGAATGGCGCTAGTCTACTTGGGAATGATGGTTGGGCTGAAGGAGAGCGAGCAACTGGAAATTCTGAAGAACAGAGCGGGTGAGGATTCGTCTGCTATGGAGCTTGCTCGGGCACTGATGAAGCCCTTGCCGTGGGCCAAGATCGCTGCCATCCTCCGTGATCTGACCATTGATGCGGAGACCGCTCGCAGATCGGTTTTGGGTTACGCGCGGGCTGTTATGATAAAGGAGGGCAAACCGAACGAATCTGCTCACATCATCCTGGACATCTTTCGGGAGCACTTCTACGACAGTGGTGATGCTGGGCTTTGTTGGGCCTGTTATGAGGTAATTCGGTCCCTCAAGTAACGACAGTTCTGCGGAGGTGCTGTATGGATGGTGGCGAGTTTGAGATCGACCGGCACATTGATCCGGCCCAATTGGATGTCGAGGCGGTGCGGCAGGCAGACATCTTCTTCAAGTGGGCTGAGCGGTCGGTCGAAGCGCGCGGGCGAGTCGATCACCTCAAGTTTGAGGCTGACACCAAACTGGCCAGTTTGGAAATGGCGATTCGTAGCAACCCGACCAAGTACAAGTTGGACAAGGTCACCGAGTCTGCCATTGCATCGCGTGCGCGGATCGATGACGAGTATGTCGAACTCTACAAGGAACTGCTTGATGCCAAAGCGGAGTCTGCCCTTTTGGATCAGGCTGTTGCTGCGATGGAGCAGCGCAAGCGGATGCTTGAGATCCTTGTCACGTTACATGGCCAGGAATACTTTGCGGGGCCCTCGGTACCCCGCAGCCTGGTCGATGCATGGAAGGAGCACCAGGGGCGACAGACCGCTCGAGTGAATGACAAGCAGCAGGCAGCCCTGCGCAAGCGAGTGAGGGTGAAGGAATGAGTGCTGTTTGGTGGGCTCTGATCATCCTGTTCATGCCAGTATGGCTTTGGGTGATTGTCCGCGTGGTTTGCATGGCCTATTTCCGTTCCGTAGAGCAAAGCAAGAAGGAGAATTGGGATGAGTAAATCGAAGCACAGTCGTCGGCGCCCGAGTCGTGAGGAGGTGCGCCGCAATGCGAAGCGCTCAGCGGGGAAGCAGCAGTTCTTCAACCTGCCCCGTGGGGTGCGCGAGTGGAGCCCGGAGAAGTCAGGCTCATACCTCCTTGATGTGGTGCCGTATGAGGTGACCAGTTCGCACCACCCCGACCATACGGACAAGGGTGTCCTCTGGTACAAGTACCCCTTTCACATTCACCGCGATGTTGGGCCGGCTGGTGAGCAGGTTGTTTGCCCCACTTCAGTGAACAAGCGCTGCCCGATCTGCGAACACCGCGCCAAGCTACTGAAGGATGGTCGCGATCGCGATGATGAGGCGGTGCGGGCACTGAACTTCCAGGACTGGGTTGCCTACAACATCATCGACCCGGACGACTCTGACTCCATCGCTGTGTTTGCCATGTCCAAGGGCAAGTTTGCCAAGCCGCTCGAGAAGGAACTCGATTCCGATGACGCGGAAGAAGCCCGCCTGTTCTTCCTGTGCGATGAGAACGGACGCACTTTGAAGGTTCGCTTTTCCGATGCAACCTTTGACGGCCGCAAGTACCTGGAGGCGACACGCTTCGACTTCAGGGAGCGGAAGGAAATGGACGAGGATGAGATCCTCGGCAAGGTCGTCAACCTCGATGAGTGCTTCAATGTTTTGCCCTATGATGAGTTGAAGGCACTTTTCCTCCAGATCGACGATGAGGATGAGGAGGAGCCTAAGGGCAAGGGTTCCGATGATGAAGACGAGGAGGAGGAAGAGGAGGAGAAGCCCAAGGGCAAGGGCGGTAAGGCGAAAGACGAAGAGGAGGACGAAGAGGACGAGGACAAGGAGGAGGAAGAGGAGGAGAAGCCCAAGCGCAAGGGCGGTAAGTCGGAGCCCGAGGAGGAAGATGACGAAGAGGACGATGAGGAGGAACCGCCGTTTGAGAAGGGTGACAAGGTCACTTGGAAGAAGGGCAAGAAGACACTGGTCGGAACGGTGACGAAGGTCGCCGAAGACTGCATCCACGTCAAAGATGAGGCCGGTGAAAAGCACCAGCTGGATCAGGATGACCTGACTGCCGTGGAAGATGAGGAGGACGAAGAGGACGAGGACAAGGAGGAGGAAGAGGAGAAGCCCAAGGGCAAGGGCAAGGGTGGCAAGGGAAAGTGCCCGCACGGTCACAAGTTTGGTGTGGACATTGACAAGTACAAGGAATGCGGCAACTGCAAGGTGTGGGAAGACTGCGACGCCGCATCCACCTAGTCGGGCGCAACCCCGCGACACCTGCGACAGTGGTGTGACAGCCCGGAGAGTACGGGCATTGGTGTTATATGGCGAAGACTGAGAAACCCAGTTTCAACCTTTCGACCGGGTCCTCCCTCTTAAACCTGGCGCTGAACGACGACCCGATGGGTGGCCTGCTGCGTGGCAAGTACTATCTGTTGGTGGGCGACTCTGCTGCTGGCAAGACCATGCTTTCGATTACCTGCTTGGCGGAAGCGGCGATGAACCGCCGCTTCCGTGATTACCGACTGATCTACGATAACATCGAGGATGGGTGCCTGATCGACCTTCGGCGCCTATTCAATGACAAGGTGGCACAGCGAATAGAACCACCGAGTGTCACAGACGATGGTGAACCCATCTACTCATCCACCATCGAAGAGTTCTACTATGCTGTTGATGACCTGGTGAAGTCGGGAACGCCGTTCATTTACATATTGGACTCCGCCGACGCACTTACGTCAGAGGCATCGGAAGACAAGTTCGTCCAGCACAAGAAGGCGTACCGATCGGGCAAGACGGCACCAGGATCATATGGGGATGGTAAGGCCCGCATCAATTCTGAGCGTCTGCGGAAGGTCGTCAGCGGCATTCGTCAATCGGGCTCCATTCTGATCATCCTCTCCCAGACGCGGGACAACCTAGGCTTTGGGTGGGAGAAGCGCACGCGCTCGGGCGGACGGGCTTTGCGCTTTTACGCGACGGCCGAGGTGTGGATGTCCATTGTGAAACCAATCCGCAAGACGGTGGCAGGTAAGGAGCGGGAGGTTGGGGTGCGGGTGTGCATTGAAGTAAAGAAGAACCGCATCTCAGGCAAGCGGTCCGAGGTGGAGGTAGACATCTACCCATCGTATGGTATTGATGACCTTGGCAGTGTGGTGGACTTCTTGGTGGAGGAGGGCTATTGGAAGCAAGCGAAGCAAACCATCAACGCACCGGATATTGAATTGTCAGGAACACGGGACAAGCTGATCCGCACTATTGAGGATCGCGGGCTCCAGCGTGAGGTGCAGGCTATTGCTGGGGTGGTGTGGAACCGAATCGCGGAGGCGTGCGCCTTGAATAGGAGGAGCCGCTATGGCTCAGTGCTCAATGTGCCCAAAGGTGACGGTGGGCAAGAATAGAGCGTGGCGGTGTGTTTGCGGTCGAGTACACTGCGGGCACTACCGCCAATGCGATTGTGGTTTACATGCCCCTTGGGCGGTGAAATCATGCAATGCTTGCGGAGGAGGACCAGTCCAGGCGGATGTGGATCTATGTGCGACGTGCCAGGCGTCTAGAGTATGAGCTTCTGGGTGTTAGTTGATGTGTCGTACATGGCCTACCGGGCATGGTACACCATGGGGGACCTGGCAATTGGCAACCAACCTACCGGCATCATTTACAGTGTGCTCGAGCAGATACGGCGCGTTTGTCTGCTGCCGCGCATATACTCTAACTGCCTAGCCTGCTTCTTCGATCACAAGGCCAGCAATCGCCGCAAGGTGTATGCCGATTACAAGTCGAGTCGGCAGGATCGGTCACCTGAGGAACTTGCTGGGCTGATGAATGTGAGAAAGCAGATCGGTGTATTGAGAACCGAGGTGCTACCTGCCATGGGGGTTGGCTGCTTCTGCCAGCCTGGGTTGGAGGCAGATGATTTAATTGCAAAAGCCGTCGAGCATATTCGTACCTTGAAGCCTAAGACCCGATCCGTCATTGTATCTGCTGACAGCGACTTAATTCAGTGTGTTTCTGACCACGCCCATCTATTCAACCCAGCCAAGGATCGGTATGTGGTGGTGGGCGATGTGATTTCTGAGTATGGTGTGACACCCACTCAGTGGGGATTGGTGAAGGTGCTGGCGGGCTGTAATTCCGATGCTGTGCCGGGGGTGCCCGGCATTGGTGAGAAGACGGCTATCAAGTACTTGCGCGGGGAGCTGCTGCCGAATGAAAGCAAGTACAAAGCACTAATGAGCAAGCATGCTGCCAGGATTATTGATAGGAACAAGCGGCTGGTGCTTTTGCCGCACGAGTCGACGGCACCAATCGATCTGATACCACCCTCCCTTGATTGGGAGGCATTCCTGCGGGTATGTGAAAGGTACGGGTTCAAGTCATACTTGTCAGGCAGTGCCCACCAGATGTGGCGTCACTGGTTCAATATGTATCAAAGGCCGCAGATAAGCAGGAGGTCGAGCCGTGGCAAAAGGTCGGGGTAAAGGCAAGGGCAGTCAATTCGAGCGTGATCTATGCACGCGGTTGAGCCAATGGTGGACGAAGGACGAGCGGGATGATGTGTTCTGGCGTTCAACGATTAGCGGTGGACGTGCTACAGCCCGCTCAGCAAAGGGCAAGAAGACCTACGGCCAATATGGAGATATCCAGGCCGTCGATCCTATTGGTGAGCCACTCCTCAAGGCGGTGACGATCGAAGCAAAGTGTGGTTATAGAGGCGTGGCATTCTCGGACCTGCTTGATGCTGGTTACCGTATGAAGCCCATCTGGTGGAAGTGGTTGGACCAGATTAAGGTAGCAAGGGAGCAGGCAGATTCTGCTAGTTGGTTGCTCATAGTCAAACGGGACCGACGAGATGTCATTGTGGTGATGCCATACAGCCTTTATGTGGAGTTGGAGAAGGTTGTGGGTCCATTGCCTTCGGTAAGACCGTCGATGAGTCTGTTGTGCCCCAAGGGGCATGGCGTATCCAGACTGCTGGCCATGCCATTGGAGGGTTTTCTGAGGGCAGTTCAGCCTTTGGCCTTCCAAAAGATTGCGGTGGACTATGCTGGATAGGGATCGCCTAGCGAATGGAGTGGCTCTGTTCTTCCTCTTCCTGGGCCTCCCGATCCTCCTGTGTCTTATGATATGGGTATTCAAGGTACAGGCGGATGAGACGGTAAGGCAGGAGATCGAACGTATGTACTGGCGTGCAGGCCCTAGCATTCTGGATTGGATGCGGTTGGCATCCCGGTGGCTTCATGTCTGATGACCGTCTGGTGCTATTGGTTAAACGCTGGATCCGAGCGGAGCACGAGTTTCGCTTTGGTCGGTACCGATACACCAAGGAGGGTGCGGACTGGCTTATGGAGGCCGAGGACCTGCTGCGGAGAGCAGTGACGAAGAAGAAGGACCTCAAGGACGCCTACGAGGTGGTGAAGAATGAACAAGCGCGATGAGAAGGCATTGAGGAAGCGTTTGGCAAGGGTGGAGGCACGGCTTGCAGAAGTGGGGGTTTGCCCAGTGTGCTTACAGGAGTATGTTCATGATGGGGACGAGCCCTTTGCTTGCTGTGGGTGCCCGGGCGGAACAGAGTGGACTGGGAAGCCTCCTTTGATTTGGTCATTGCGTAGGAAGCAAAGGAATGATTGAAAGCATATGGCTACGGGACTTCCAGGCGCATAAGCACCTGACCGTTAAGCTGTCCCCAACGGTAACATCCATTGTGGGGCCGAGCGACATAGGCAAGAGCGCCATCATCCGTGCCCTGCGGTGGTTGGTGTTCAACCGCCCTTTGGGGCAGGCGTTCATTCGCGATGGGGCTAGCAGTACGGAGGTAACGGTACGGTGTGAGAAACATAGCCTCACGCGCGGGAAGGGCAAGGACGGCAACTACTATACGGTTGACGGCAAAGCCCTGGGTGCGTTGGGAAGCGACGTGCCCACGTCGGTGCAGAGTGTGCTGATGTTGGCCGAGGAGAACTTCCAATCACAGCATGATGCTCCGTTCTGGTTCAGTGAGACCAGCGGCGAGGTCTCACGGCGTTTGAATGAGATCGTCAACCTTGGTGTGATGGATGATGTGCAGGCAGAACTGCTGGCCGGGTTGCGCCGTTACCGGGCAGAGTTGGAGGTCATCACCGCTAGACTGGCTGAGGCAACCAACAAGCGAGAATCATTATCATATGTGCCTGATCTATTGGTGGCAGTTGATGGCTGCACCACTCGTAAGGAAAAGCTGGACAAGCTGGCAGAGGATAGGGAGCGCCTGATCACCAGAATGACTGAGGTCGCCACCGAGCAAGATCGACATGCTCAATTGGAAGCCATACTGGTTCAGGCAAGCCCAGTGGTAGCAGATGCTGCGGATGCGCGGGTGCTACGGAAGAAGGTCACTGAGTTGGGGGCACTGCTAGGCGAATTGAAATCGAACTTACAGCAAGCAAGCAGGCAAGTGCCGAACTTGGATCGATTGGCGAAACTATATGGGCAGGTGAACGATAGTAGATCGGAGGTAGATGGGCTAACGGTGGCCCTGCGCAACCTGACCGACGCACAGGAGCGGCGCTCTGCTTTGGATGAGGCATTGAAGCGTGATGACAAGCGGTTGCAAGACATGATCGGAAAGGAGTGCCCACTATGCGGCCAGCCCGTCCAGTAGCTTTGCTGTGCGCTGATCTGCACTTCTCCACGCGCCCACCGCTAGCGCGTGCTGGTGAACCGGATTGGTGGTTGGCAATGGAGCGGCCACTACGAGAGCTGGAGGGTCTTGCTGGGGAATATGGGGTGCCGGTGCTTTGTGCTGGGGATGTGTTTGACCACTGGGCGGCCACACCTGAGTTGATCAACTGGCTTTTGACTACCATTACCCGCCGCCCGTTCCTGTATGCCATTCCCGGTCAGCATGACTTGCCGTACCACAACCTGGAGGATATTCACAAGTCTGCTTTCTGGACGTTGGTCAAAGCGGGCTTTGTTGAATACGTCACCTCACCGTATCAGTTGGGGAGCATATCGGTATCTGGGTTTCCGTTTGGTGTGGAACCCAAGCGGGCCAAGCCCACTATGGGGTTGCTGAAGGTGGCGCTGATCCACCGGTACGTTTGGGTGGGCAAGCACAGTTACCCCGGCGCACCTACTGAGCAAGAGGCCAAGGGTGTGGCGTCCCTTTACCGTGGGTATGACGTACTGGTATTCGGTGACAACCACAAGGGTTTTGACACCCACTGTGGAGACACGACCGTTTGGAACTGCGGTACATTCATGCGGCGGAAGGCTGACGAGATTGCCTACCAGCCCAGGATAGGGGTGCTGTTCCTAGATGGGGCGATTGCCGAGCATGAACTGGACATTTCTGGGGAGGTGATTGAGAAGGCGGAGGTTGGAGCAGACCTACCCGAAGGCACTACGGCCGATATAGATCGGCTGGTCTCGGAACTGATGACCTTGAAATGGAGCATCCCAGACTTTGCAGATGCAATCAGTAAGGTGCTGGATAAGAAGCGGGTATCGAAGCCCGTGAGAACCATCATTTTGGAGGCACTAGAGCATGCCCAGCATAAGTGACATTGCTGAGTTCAAGGTGCGGGTCGACAAACTAAGGCGGGATGTGGACCGAGCTCAGGGGGCAGTTGAGCAATCGATGTCCAGATTGCGATCGGAGTTTGATTGCAATTCGGTGAAGGCCGCGGAAAAGAAGCTTGCGGAGCTTGAGGCTAAGTTAGACGAGCAGGAGGAGGCGCTTGCCAAAGAGGTCAACCGCTTGCGTAAGGAATACCCGCATGTCTTCGATTGACCTGGGGCCGATCCGTCGTGCTGCTGATAAGGCCAAGGTGGAATATGATACTGCTGAACAACAGTACCGTCAGGAAAAGCGGGCCCTGCGGCAGGTGGAAGATACCGTTGCTCAGTACCAGGAAGCGCTAGCCATTGTGCAGGCCGTGGTGCAGGAGATCCAGAATAGAGTGCACCGCCAGATTGCTGGGGTGGTCTCACAAGCGTTGGAGGCGGTGTTCGATCAGCCCTATGATTTCAACATCCGATTCGAGCAAAAGCGGGGCAAGACCGATGCGGTTCTAGTGTTCGTGCGGGACGGCATGGAGGTTGACCCCATGTCTGCCAGTGGTGGGGGTGTGGTGGATGTGGCGGCTTTCGCTTTGCGCTTGGCCTGTCTGCTGTTGCACCGACCGGCGCTGCGGCGATTGATTGTGCTGGATGAGCCGTTCAAGTTCGTATCGGCAGAGTATCGTCAACGTCTGCGATTGCTGCTGGAGCGGCTGGCGCAGGAAATGGAAGTGCAGATACTGATGGTCACTCACATCCCGGAGCTGACAACCGGCAGTGTGGTTCATATAGGGTGAGGTAAGCATGGCAAAGGGCGCCGTCAAAGTAGTCGACCTGTTTGGGAATGTGGTTGAGCAGAAAAGTGACTTGGTGATCCCCAGGGAGGATCTAGCTCGGGCACTGGTTGCTTGCTTCAAGGGAATATCCCTTGAGGACTTCATCCCGTACCTGACCAACCCGTTCCTGGAAATCATTGAGTACGCGCGACTCTGCCGTGGCGCGCGCACTTGTATGAAGACGTCACTGTTATTCAACCCGCATCGGCTTACTGTGATATGTAAGAACAGGGGGAAGAACAGTGTGCTGAGCAGCCTATCTGACGAAAGCTGGCTATCCGGGTTGGCAAGGGCATGCTTGGCCCAGGCTAGGAACGGAGTCAGTCAGCATACCCTGTTGTTCCGGTCCCTTTGCATGGGGGTGAATAGCACCCAGATTGCACTCGAGTTCCCTCCGTATACGGCCCGTGATATATGCAAGATGTTCGGTGTGAAGGTAGGCGACTGGGTGCTAGATCCGTGTGCTGGGTGGGGCGGGCGGATGCTGGGCATCAGCTCAATTGGTGCCAACTACTATGCTTGCGAGCCCGCTACTCAAACCCATGCCGGCCTCCTCAAGTTACTGGCATTCATTCATCAACTTAAGCCTGACTTCAGAGCCAAGGTGCACTGCTTGCCGTACGAGGATGCTGAGTTGCGATCGAACCATTTTGACTTCGCGATCACCAGCCCGCCGTACTATGACACAGAGCACTATGCTGATGAACCAACCAACTCGTGGGTGCGATACGACTCATTCGATAGCTGGTGCGGGGGGTTCTACAAGCCGTTCATCATGAAGACTATCGACGCACTCAAGCCGGGTAAGACCTTCGTGGTGAACATTGGTGATCGTCAATACCCACTGTCGGAAGCCCTATTCAAGATATGTGGCAAGCGCTATCGGCCGAGGCTGCTGCCCCGCTTCATAACGACAGCAGGTCTCGGGAAGGTCCCGAAAGAAGGCGAAAAGTTCTACGCGATCAGGAAACCGGTATGAAGGAGGTACTATGACGATTACCGAGATGCAGGCCATGTGCTACGAGCAGGCCGTCAAAAGCGGTTGGGCGGGCCCGGGTGCTCGTGAGGTACCATTCCTAGAAGCCATGGCGTTGGTTCACAGTGAAGTGAGCGAGGCGGTGGAAGCTTGGCGAGACGGCCAGGCAATGTCATGGACCGATGAACAAGGCAAACCGCAAGGCGTCGGCAGCGAATTCGCCGACATCCTTATCCGCCTAGGGCACTACGCAACCATCTTCGGGATCAACTTGCAGGCAGAGGTCGAACGCAAACTCGAGTACAACGCGACACGTCTATATTGAAGAAGATCTGTGGAACCAGATATTCAATACGCCTGCTACCCAGATTTCTGTCAGCACAAGGGTTGGGCAAGAGGGCCTAGGAGACTAGTCATGCTATGTATTGATTGCCAGAAGTACAGCCAAGAACTGAAGGAAGCTCGTGTCCAGTTGGCACGGGCTGAAATACGGATTTCCGAATCGGCACACTGGGCTGAGAGATGTACGAAAGCGGTGGAGGCGGTGGTGCGATTGATGGCAGACTTGGATGCCTGCTCCCGTCATCCATCGGTAGACGAGAGCGCCAATGCCCGCTTGGGTATCAGTCTGCGGGACGTTGGTCTTGCCTTGCGGGCACTAGGGTTGAACGCGGAGGTATCGAACCCGATCACCGTGACAGGGGGCTCGCAATGAGTCACATCGCAGAACCGGATTTCTACGACGACGGTAGCGATTATGAGGGCCATACCTTCGAATGCGACGCCAAGGGTTGCATGGAGGCCTACAGTGGCATCGGCACCTTCCAAGACGTGTGGGAAGAAGCCAAGCGACACGGCTGGCGGTGCGTGCCCAAGAAGATTGGCTTTAAGGTGGCGGAGTGGAAGCACCTTTGCTCGCGGCACACGGAGGAACAGTTATGATCTGGTTGTTTCTGTTTTGGTTACTGGCGGATACGGCATCGAAAGCAGGAGAGGAAGAAAAGGATTGCAGGCTCCTAGGACGGTTGTTACGCTTCGTTGCGATGCAACGAAGCGCAGATTGATACGCGCTGAGGAGAATTGAATATGGCGACGGCATCTCAGGTAGCAGGGGCGATGAGAGGGAGGGCGGTTCAGAAGCTGAAGCGAAGTCAGGCACCTAGAAAGCCCCCCAAGCCAAAGAAGCACCGGCTGAAGGCGATCCCGCTTCAACGCTTCCTGAATGCTGTGCCAGGATCGACGGGCATCCTGACTGTGATTGCCGAGCGAGTAGGCTGCACCTACATGACGGTATGGTCTGCCATGAAACGCTGGCCGGAACTGGTCGAAGCGGTGGAGGTAGAACGCGAGCGGCTAGGTGATGTGGCCCAGCAGGCGGTTGAATACGCCATCCAGCAGCGGCTTGATGTAGGCACATCTGCCCGAACTGCCTGCTGGGTGTTGAGTAGACCGCGATACGCGAAGCGCGGGATGGCAGATGAAAGCAAGGTGACGGTCGAAGGGGGCGAGCATCCAATCCGACACGAAGGCGTGGTGCTCCTAGACACGTTGAACCTACCTGTGGAAATGAAGAGGTCCATTTTGGAGCAGATGGATCGGCAACGACAGGAAGCAAAGGAGAGCAGTGATGTGGACTAACTGGGTGAGTTTCGTTCTGACGGTGGCTTTGCTTTCGACGCAGGGCTGCCTGAACTTGGGTTGCAGCGTACCGGCGAACCCGGTCACCAAGTTCGGCTTCGATCCCTGGACCAAGGACTTCTACGTCCTCGACACCAAGGACAACGACCTAACCGTGAAGAACTTCCTGCTGGAGAAGGGGCCGGATACGGCCAAGGTAACCTTCGATGAAGCGGCATTCGTCAACAATGCCAGCCGGGTACGGGAAGCCAATGTGCAGCAGATCGCGGCCTACACGGATCAGGTGAAGGCAGTTACCGGTATGTTTGAGGTCATGACGCAAGCGATCTCTGCCATGCTTCCCATGGTGTCGCATACGGCCAGTCAATACGGTGCGCCCCCTGGCTGGACTCCAACGAGCCAGCCGGCTGATCTGCAACCCATGAGCACGCAATTGACGCCGGAGCAGGTCGCCAAACTCTTGCTCCTGTTGAAGGAGTAAACGTGACTCTCACACGCCCCATCCGTGTTTCCTCCTCCCGGGTCAGGGTCGTCACCACACTGGCGGCCCTGACCCACCTGCTTGGCTGTGCTTCGCAAGGACCCAGCCCAGTGGAAGCGGAGCGGATCGAACGGCTTGAACAGACGCAGGCAGGAATCGCCGCACGAGTGGAAGAAGTGGCTGTGAAGGCGTCTGTGGCAGTGGAGGACATGGCAGCGGTGAAGGGCGAACTCGGCTTGGCGGCCAGAGACGTGTCGGGGCTGAAGTCCACGGTTGAATTGGTGAGCCGCAAGGTGGACCAGTCGCAGAGGACAACCATCAATGACGTCTGGCCGTGGCTGTTGACTGGGCTGGCTGTCTTCACTGTGGGCGTATTGGGCGCCCTACGTTGGTTGCGATTGAAGATTGAGGAGTCGTCATACCTCACCCAGAAACCAATCTGGGAAGAGCGGAAGCGAAACGGCTCGGCGCACGTTCAGGGTGCGTGGTCGGCTGAGCACGCTAGTACAAAGGAGGGCGGGGGCGTACCCCGCCCTCCTGTCGTCAACGCAGCAGGAGCAGGCAATGATGTGGAAATGGAGAGCAAGGTCGAATTTCCGATGGGACGATGTGGATTGGTTGATTTTGGAGACACTGGTGAAGGCCCGCTTCACGGGCAAGGCGATTGCCGCTGTCCTACGGCGAACGCCCCGGGCGGTCTATGCGGCCCGACGCAAGCGCCACGGACTGAGGTCCATGATGTGGTACCGCAACGATCTGAATTCGGCTTGGGCACAGGTGAAGACGACAGCAGGAGGGCTCTATGAATCGCGCGTTGGTTGACCCCGGCGAATGGCGAGCGGCCCGCTACGTGGTTTGGACTCTGCGGCTGTTGAGTGTGGGGATGGTGTTGTGGCTTCTGTTTTGGTGAGGTGATGTGATGATCTTTCTGATCTACACTTGGCTCAGTTGGCTGGCGGATTTCATCTACGGCGGGAAGGGCCTCTTCTGGGGCCTTCGTGACTTGACACGCGAACTCATCACCGTAGGTGTTGAAGGCTGATCGGGACCTGCTGCCATGGGCCGTCCGCATTCCGTTCCCTACCCTAGTGCTCGCGGGTGCGGCGGCCCTCTTGGCAGGCGGTGGGAGGCAGCGATGCAAACCATTTCAACCTTGGAGCACGCGATCCTGGCGTTCATTGGGGGCTTTGTGCTGGGTACCATGCTGGGCTTGGCGATCCTGTTATTGTTCTATGCGGTGAGGGTGTTTGAATGAGCGACTTCCTTGACGTAGCGATATGGTTCGCGGGCTATGAACCCGCCCGTTGGCCCACCGATGCAGAACTCCAAACGGCAGCCGCCCTCTATTCTGCCTCCATCTACAAGAATCAGATGTACGACGGCAGTTCTCCGATCATGCCCTACGATGTGGCTACGGAAGACGTGGGGCCCTTGCGCTGGCAGCTGGCTGGTGCGCGGGCGGCGGGGATGCCCATCCTGCCCTATACGTCTGTTGCCTACTCCTGCGGCGACGGTACCTACACTCCAGACCAGTTCTTGGCAGAGGTGCGCCGCGTGATGAACCTGCTCGGAGCGAACGGCGTCTATGTGGACGGGATGACCTACACCCATACGGGCGAAGGCTGGACCGAAGACAAGGATGCCAACCGCTACATCGCCAAGGCCCTGCGGCGCATGGTGGGTTTGAATGGACTGCTCATCGGGCACTTCACGCATAAGGTGTGGGCGGGCGAGTGGTGGACGCCGGACCCCGCTGTGGAACTGGAGTTTGACTTGGTGCTGTTGGGAGAGGATAGCGCTTTAGCGAATGGCTCCGTGCGGGAGGACTACCTGTCCGAACAGATCGCTCCAAGGGAAGCACTGGGACAGCGGCTGGCAATGGTGTCGTCCGGCATCGATGTCGTGTCGTCGTTGACGGAACCCAATTCGCTGAACGCCATTGGCATGGTGTTGTACGATGAGCAGACGGGCTATGACGACGGGACGTACGCCCTCTACAACGCAGTGGTGGCGCAGAGGGGATCATGATCGACTACCTGGATGTAGCAATCTGGTTTGCCGGCGTTGAGCCAAACCGCTGGCCCTACTACAACGAAATCCAGGCAGTCGCCGCCAAATTCGAACTGTCCATTTTCAAAGAGCAGGCGTATGAGTTGGGGGAGGATCCCCGCTATTATCCGCCGTGGAACCCGGCGACAGAGAACGTCATTCCATTGCGGTACCTCTTCAACGCGGCGGCAGCTTTGGGCCATCGCATCCTGCCCTACACCTCATACTTCTACGCCAATCACGTTGGGCACGACTACACACCCGACCAGTACCTGGCAGAGGCGGCTCGCCTGAAGGACCTGCTGGGATTGACGGGCATCTATGTGGACGGTCTCACCTGCCCCTACAATGTCAACTACCCTTACGACCAAGACAAGAACCGATATGTGTCGCGTGGGTTGCGGCGCATCTTTGGTCTGAACGGGTTGCTGGTGCTGCATTGTACCCACCTGAACTACGCGGCGGGAACATGGCTGGCGCCGGATCCTGAATCCGAGCGGCATTTCGATCTGCTCTTGATTGGTGAGGACGCCCGGCTCGACGATTCGGGAGAAGACGAACTGCGGGAACAGTACACGGAGGAACAGATCAATCCACGGGTGGCGCTGGGGCACAAGATCGCCCTAGTCAATGCAGCTCATATGCTGATCTGGCCGACTGTCAATGCCATCGGCTATCCGGGCTGGTCTACGGATCATTACACCTCTGGCGTCACAAGCTACACCAACGCCGTATGGGCACAGAGGGCACCATGAAGAAGATCGCCGTCTCCTACGAACGCCTAGAAGCTTGCCTGTGTAGGGAGAGCTTCTATGATTTCGTGAGGCGGTTCTGGGACGTGTTCATTCCGGAGAAGCCTGTCTGGAACTGGCATATTGAGTTCATCTGCAACGAACTCCAGATCGTGGCTGAACAGGTGTTTGCCCGCAAGCCCAAGCTGTACGATCTGATAATCAACGTGAGCCGTGGTGCTACCAAGTCCACCATCTCTTCCATCCTGTTCCCCGCCTGGTGCTGGACGCGGGATCCTACGCTGCGGATCATCTGCGGATCCTACGCGAAGGACCTGTCCTACGACTTGGCCATGCGCTGCCGCTGGGTTTTGCAATCGGAGAAATACAATCGCCTCTTCCCCGAAGCCCAGTTGAAGAAGGACACCGAAGGCAAGCTGATGACGCACCAAGGGGGCGAGCGATTCTCCACATCAGTCTCGGCTGGCGTAGGCGGGCACCACGGCCACATCATCTTGGTGGATGATCCGCTTGATCCTACGGAGTCGGCCAGCGAAGCATCGCTGACGGCTTGCAATAACTGGTTCGACCGTACCCTGTTGTCTTGCAAGGTGGACAAGGCTGTCACGCCGGTCATCCTGATTATGCAGCGTTTGGATGAGCGGGATCCTACGGGGAGAATGCTTGAGCGAGAGGGCAGAACGATAAAGCATATCTGCCTTCCCGCCATCGAAGGCGATAACATCAAGCCACCGGAGGCCGCCGAGTTCTACTTGGGCGGCTTGTTCGATCCGGTGCGGATGCCCCTGCCCATCCTCAACGAAATACGCCTTGAAATAGGCGAGTATGCCTTTGCCGGCCAATACCTTCAGCGGCCAATCCCAGAGCGGGGTGGCATGTTCTTGGTTGATCAATTGCAACTCGTGCCTACCCCCTCTGGTGTGCGCCGCAGCGTTCGCTACTGGGATAAGGCAGCGACCTATGAAGCGGGTTGCTATACGGTTGGCGTGCGCATGGGTATCACAGACGATCGCAAGTTCATAGTCGAGGACGTGGTGCGCGGGCAATGGGAGGCTGCTGAGCGAGAGCGGGTGATTCGTCGCACGGCAGAAATGGACGGCTTGCAAGTCAGGATCGGCATTGAGGAGGAACCCGGATCCGGTGGCAAGGAGAGCGCCCAGAATACAGTGAAGAACCTTATGGGTTTCAACGTCATACGCGACAAACCCACGGGCAAGAAGGAAATTCGGGCGGACCCCTATGCTGCTCAGGTGAATGCGGGTAACGTATCTTTGGTACGCGGCCCTTGGAATAGGGCGTATTGTGATGAGCTGGCCCACTTCTGTCCGACTGCGAAATACAAGGACCAAGTGGATGCCAGTTCAGGTGCCTTTGCGATGTTGACGAAGAAAGTCATTGTGGCAGGGGCTTTACGATGAAAGAAGACCCGAGACTTGTGATTGCGAACGTAGATCCCAATACGACCGACGAAACGCCGCTCGTTCCGCCCACACTCAACTATGACCCCGATCAGCCACGCGATGAACAGGGCAAGTGGACTGATGCTGGGGGCGGGGGTGGTGGAAGTGCCGAGAAGACTGCTGACGACTTCTTGCGAAAACAGCAGGGCACCTTGGCCAGCCATCCATCCGATGTGAAGGAAACACATCGGGAAATGAAGGGGCTTTTGACCAGAGCTGGATTCAAGAAGACGAGCACCAAGATGCGGGATATTGGTCGCGGCACGCTTGCTGCAACGGTGACGGAAGAGCGCTGGGCTAGAGGGAAGAAATCCTACATCTTGAAGATTGGGCGGGGCAGAGGCCCCCCATGACAATTACTTGGAGGGCATTGCAGTCAACTTCTAGCCACTGGCTATGCTTTGTAGGAGCACCTTATGAAGCGCAACGGCAAGGCTGCCCAACTCGTTCGCAATGTCGAATCCGCCTTGCTCTCTCGTCATGCCCTATTGCAGGCTCTGCTTGATCCCAGCGGGCGTGATATCGACAAGGAATGCGGCTACCCGCTCACCATTACCAAAGAGCAATACAGGCAGATGTACGATCGCATGGGCGTAGCACGCCGCGTGGTTGCCTGTCTGCCAGAGGAATGCTGGGCACTCGATCCAGACGTGTACGAAACGGAAGACCCGCACGAAACTGAATTCGAGCAGGCGTGGTCGCTCCTGCTGCAAAAGTTCAATATCTACCACTATCTGCATCGCATCGACGAGCTGTCAGGCATCGGCCAGTACGGCATCCTGCTCATCGGCATTGATGACGGCTTGCCACTCGACCAGCCCGTTGAGGGTGTGGAGGACTGGGAGGAAGATTCCCCGACAAAAGGTGAACACAACCTGCTCTATCTGCGGGCGTTCGATGAATCGGTGCTCACTGTAAAGGAGCGGGAGACCGACATCAGTTCTCCCCGCTACTCCCAGCCCACCATCTACACCGTTAATTTCCAAGATGTCAGTGCCACCAGCTTGCAAGCCACTGAAATTGTGACGCGGGATGTCCACTGGACACGAGCGATCCATGTCGCAGACGGTCGCGTGGTGTCGGAGGTTTACGGGACCCCGCGAATGCAGGCGGTCTACAATCGTCTGCTGGACATCCGCAAAATACTCAGCGGCTCGGCAGAGATGTTCTGGAAGGGGGCCTTCCCCGGCTTCTCGTTCGAAGTGAACCCGGAGCTGGCCGACCAAGGCATCCAGATCGACGCGACGGCCATGCGGGAAGAGTTCGAGGCCTATACCAACGGGCTCCAGCGGTACCTGGCACTGACCGGGCTGTCTGCCAAGTCACTGGCCCCGCAGGTGGTCGACCCCAGTGGGCACCTTGAAGCTCATCTGCGGGAGATTGCAGTCGCTCTATCCATTCCGTTCCGCATTCTGTTTGGCTCTGAACAGGCCCAGCTTGCCAGCAGCCAGGATGCTCGGACGTGGACCAAGCGGGTGCGGCGACGACAGACGAAGTATGTGGAGCCTAATATCATCCGCCCCTTTGTGAACCGCCTTGTAGCCATGAGTATCCTGCCGAAGCCCGCTGAGCTGCTGGTAGATTGGCCCGACCTTGCGGCACCGAGTGAAGCTGATAAGGCCCAGGTTGCTACAGTTCAGACACAGGCTTTGGCCGCCTATGTCGGTGGCGGTGTGGATCAGCTCATCCAGCCCGCATCCTATCTGACGCAGATCATGGGTATGGATCAGAACCAGGTGGATGAGATCCTTCAGGAATCGCAGGCAGAGGAACCGCTGCCAGAGGTGGACGAGAATGGCAACCCAATCCAGATGCCGGGTGGTGGTGCGGAGATGGAGACTGGCGCTGTGGCTCCGGGTGCTGGGATGCCTGTCGCCTTCAATGGGGCACAGGTACAGGCGGCGGCGCAGATCATCAAAGACGTCGCTGCGGGCGAGATGCCGCGTGAGTCAGGCATTGGGCAGCTCGAGGTTTTCTTCAACCTCACACCCGAACAGGCTGAGCGCGTTATGGGCACGGCGGGGACGAATGTGCCAGTAAAGGCGAACCCGGGATTGGAAGAAGAAGAGCCCCCAGTCCCGCCTAAGGGGAAGCCCACTACCTTGTCAGCAGGAGGACCCCCCCGCCCTTTCGCCATTGACAACTTCGACCCCAACCAGCCGCGAGATGAACAAGGCAGGTGGGTTGATGAGGGAGGAGGTGAACTGGTTCGGGACGAGAAGGGCAGGATAACCTTAGCCGGCGGGAAACCTCTCCCACCACATCTGTCGAAGATCCGCATCCCGCCGGCTTGGACGAACGTCCGCGTCAATCTGGATCCGAAGGCGGATCTGCTGGTTAAGGGCACAGATGCGAAGGGTCGCGTGCAGCCCATCTATGCCGATTCCCATCACGCGCGCCAGGCGCAAGCCAAGTTCGAACGTGTGAAGCTTTTGGATCAGCTCGACCGCAAGGTGGAAAGCAAAATCAACAAAGACAAGAGTGATGAGGCGGCGGTTCTGCGGCTTGTTCGCCATACGGGCATCCGGCCCGGTTCTGATGCTGACACGGGCGCGGAGAAACAGGCCTATGGCGCCACCACACTCGAAGGTCGCCACGTGAAGAAGGGCGGGGCCGAACTTCACTTCGTTGGCAAGAAGGGTGTGGATCTTAAGATCCCCGTGAAGGACCCAGAGCTGGTAAAGGAGTTGAAAGCTAGAGCGGAACGGGCGGGGCCAAAGGGCAGGTTGTTTGACACGGACGATAGTAAGTTGCGGACATATGTTAAGAGCATCGTGGACCGCGACTTCAAACCGAAGGACTTCCGAACGCTCAAGGCAACGCGAATGGCAATGGACCTGGTAGAGAAAGGCGCCGTGCCCAAGACTGAAAAGGAGTACAAGCGGGCGGTGCGTGAGGTAGCGAAGAAGGTGAGTGCGGCACTGGGGAATACACCGACCATCGCGTTGAAGTCGTACATCAACCCGGCGGTCTTTACCAAGTGGAGAAAGGTATGAGCAGGTGGCCTACAATTTACGTCGGACAGCCGGACGAGCCGGATGTCATAGCGGATGCGGACGAGGATCCGGACGACGAGGATACGGGCCCCGCATCACCTGACGTCGTTCTGCTGCTGGGCTTTGATCCGGACGAGGACGAGCCCACTGAGAACTTCGATCCGGCCCAACCTAGGGATCCAGATGGTAGGTGGTCGGCTGGGGGTGGGGGCGGTGGTTCGAGTGCAGACGGCGATGCCATTGAGGAGAAAATCGAGGAATACTCGGACAAGTTCGAGGATGAGATGTTCTTTGCGGGGAAGGGGGCGGGCCGCTGGTTCTATCCGGTCATTCGGAGCATGGTTGAAAACGACCCGAGGGTTGGATATCGAGATGTGGCGAAGGCGGTGAAGGCTGTTAAGAATTATGTGAGTGGGTCTCATGCCTTAAACTCTGCTCTACGGCGAACAGCGTCCATCCCCTCAAAGCACCAGGCAGTTCTGAGAGGCCTGGGCGCTTTGGAAAAGTCGCCTCCGGGGAAGACGTTGTATCGAGGGCTCGCCCTCCCAGAGGACAAGTGCAAGGCACTATTTCAGAAGGGCGCTGTGATTCGAGATCGGGCGATACTCAGCACTAGCGAATCGAAGAAGTATGCGGAGGGCTTTACCGATACGGGCAAAGTCGGAGATATTCCAGTGCTGATGACTTTGACGAGTACCCGGCCTTCTGGGCGCTGTATCCCTAAGCGGTTGGCGGAGTCCATGTGGGGGAATGAAAGGGAGGTGGTATTTCCTCCAAGGAGCAAGATCAAAGTTAGTCAAGCTCGATACAATAAATCGGCTGGCAGGTACGAGGTGAAGGGAACCATACTATGAGCGATCAACCCAAGGACCAACCAGAGTTCGAGGTAGTGGTTGATGATGGGGTAGAAGTGAACTGGCCGGAACTTGAAGATGGTGACGATGCCGAGGATGGAGAAGGCACCGATGGAAGCTCTGAACCCGATCGAGATTGAAGAGCTGCTGAAGCGGTCAGTGGTTCACCTCAACCCATACCAGCAGAAAGCATTCGTTGTGATGGCAGCCAAGATGATCCAACGGTTCGAGGTGAACCGTTTCCGCTCCACCACACCGATCTCCTATGCCGAGATCATTGTGCAGGCACTGAGCAATTTCTCGACAGCAGCAAGTGAAGCCAGCCGAGGGAATGCTCAGCGAGCACTCGCTTCAGCAGCAGATGCGGCGAATCTTCTAGCCATGCGACTGACACATGAGCCAGGTGATGATACTCAGAAACCGCAATAGCCCGCCTGCCTTGGATGGGGCTGTACTTGTACCCCCGGTCGCCGAGCAAAACCCCGCTCACGCAAAGCCAGGGGGTGCCCCACCCGCGCCTAGGGCTCGGCGACGCCGGAATCCCCTCCGGTTCGACCCCAGCCGCACTGGCCTGATCCGCAAGCAGTTTACAGCCGAACTCCTTCGTAGGTTGGAGCGAATCCGATCTGCTGTGTGGCAGCTCGTTGCCAAGCAGGATGTCTTCGGGCTGGTGCAGCCTGAGCCGCCGACCATCTTGTACGATCCATATTATGTCACAAAGGGCACGACGAGCGGGTTGTGGGTAGGGGGATTGAAACAAGGAAAGACTCAGGAAGAATTTCACACCTGGCTCGACGCAGAGTTTGCAAAGGCCAGAGATTTATTCACAACCAACGTCGTCACCAACGCCCCCGGCCCCAAGGCGTTCCAGTTCAAGACCAAGGACGAGAAGCTCAAGTCGTTCAACAGGTGGTTCGCCGATCTGGTCAACCAAGGCATTCTGGAAGTGGATCGCACTACGCGACCATGGCTTGCCAAGTATGTGGAATCAGCCTACAAGAAAGGTGCCATCCGTTCCTACCTGGAGGCCCACAAGAAGGAACTGGGTCGCACCGCGGATTTCTACGCGGGCACGCGCGAGCAGTTTCTTCGGTCAGCCTTTGAGACGCCAGAGCGAATGAGCAAGCTCAAGCTCCTGGGCACGCGCGCATTCGAAGAGCTGAAGGGCATTTCCGCAGAGATGTCCAGGCAGATGTCCCGCGTACTGGCAGACGGCATGGCACACGGCAAGGGCCCCTACGAAATTGCCCGCACGATGTCCAATACCATCACGGGTATCGAGCGCAAGCGGGCGAAGGTGCTCGCCAGAACAGAAATCATTCATGCTCATGCTGAGGGCCAGCTGGATGGCTACGAAGAGATGGGTGTGGAGGAGGTATCGGTGGACGTGGAATGGAGCACGGCAGGGGACGACTTGGTTTGTGAATTATGCGATGAGATGGAAGGCGAGGTCTTTACGATTGACGAGGCGCGCGGGCTGATCCCGAAGCATCCAAACTGTCGTTGCGCTTGGAAGCCACACCTTCAGAAGTTGAAGAGAGGTAAGTGATGAGCGAATTGAAAATCCACCAGCCCAAGGGGCCTAAGGAACACCGCTTGGCGCGGGAGTTCGTTCACTTGTGCGAACTGTTCCAGCAGATGGGCGAACAGCTCAAGATCCTGTCCACCATGCTCACTCCATTGATTGAGAAGGAACAGGATGAGTCGCCAGACGATAAAGCGTAAGGATTGGCAGATCACAGACGGCACTTGGTTGGCCTCCCTGCTATCGCAGATTCAATTGCGGGGAATGTACGGGAGGATAACCATCTTCTTTGAAGCCGGACAGATCGTGCGGGTAGTCAAAGAGGAGAGTCTGTTACCACCGCAGGATAAGGTGCCACCATGAAACGCCATCAGCCCCGCATCCGCATACGCCCCCGCCCGCGCGGGGGGGCACAAGCCGAACGACTTCTTCCTCCATGACCTGCCCAACCCCCAGAACAAGCCGGGGACCTGCGGTGAATGTGTCTACTATTCACGGAATCAGGCGACGTCCTTTGGGCAGTGCGACCGGTGCTATCAAGACCGGCGGGTGAAAGGAACGGATCCTGCTTGTCCTGCGGGGGAGAAAAAGCGGATGAAATTAATCCGATAATGGTAGGAATCGTCTTTACATGCGGAAATGCTCGTAATACAATTCCGGCGAATTGAGTACCTGACGACAGGGCTCCAACAGGGGCCCTTTTGTTTTGGAGCCAGTTATGGTTGCCAACAAGATAGTGAAACAGGGCGACAAGTGGTATGTGAAGTCTGAGGACGGTTCAAAGAATCTGGGAGGCCCATACGACACAGAGGAGGAGGCAAAGAAGCGGCTCCAGCAGGTCGAGTATTTCAAGCACAATTCCTTTCGGGCGGTCACGACGAACATCAGCAAGGTCCAGGTCCGGCATGAAACCATGGAAGGTACGGACTACCTGGTGGTGCCGATGGTGATGCTGACCGAAGGCGTCCATTCGGGCTCCAACGGGCCGCTCTACTACCCGCCTGAGGAACTGGGCAAGACCCCGGTTGTTTGGAACCATAAGCCCATTGTCGTCTACCATCCGACGATGGAGGGGCAGGCGATCTCCGCTTGTGACCCGGACGTCATCAACACTCAAAAGGTCGGCGTGATCATGGGGGCGGAATACACTGCCGGTAAACTGAAGGCAGAAGCGTGGCTGAACCCGAAGCGGTTGAAGGAGGTGGACAGCCGCATCCTGACAGCCATCGAAGCCGGACAGCCAATGGAGATCAGCACCGGCCTCTTCACAGACAACGATGCGGAGGAGGGGGAATGGAATGGGGAGAAGTATGTAGCAATCGCCCGAAACTTCCGGCCGGATCACTTGGCCATCCTGCCGGATCAGAAGGGTGCCTGCTCCCTAGCCGACGGTGCCGGTCTGCTCCGCAACCAGCAGATCGGCCCGTCCGGCCAGGCCCTCTACGCCCAGCGAGTTCTGCAAGTGGCGGCAGAACTGGTCGCCAATGAGCTGAGCATGGGAGAGATTCAGAATCAATTGGCCGGTCTGATACAGAAGAAGCTGGGGGATTCGGCGCTCGGTATCAATTCGCCTTGGGTGGTGGATCTGTACGACGACCGCTGTGTCTATTCGGTGGGCTCCAAAATTTACGAGCAGGCATACACCAGAAACGGGGATAAGGTCACACTGACGGGTTCGCCGACTGAGGTAGTCAGGGTGATGACATACAAACCTGCCGCCGCGTTGGCGGCTAATCGACGAAAGGAAAGCATCATGGATAAGAAGAAAGCGGTGGACGCTCTGATCGCCAATAAGGCGTCCGTGTGGGAAGAGGAGGATCGGGACCATCTGATGTCCCTATCCGAAGAGCGCCTGCAAGTTCTTCTGGAGGCCAACCAGGCTAAGGCCCCAGATGACTTGACGGAAGAGGAAAAGGCCAAGTGGGACGAGATGGACGAAGAGCAGCGTCTTGCCTGGCTGGCGAAGCGCGGGAAGAAGACTCCCCCTCAGTTCGCCAAGAACGAAGAGGGTGAGGAGACGCCGTCGGAACCGGAAGAGGAGACCGAGCCCAAGACGGCGGAGGAATACATTGCCAAGGCTCCGGAAGGCATTCGGGACATGCTGGAGGCGGGCCTGGCCGCGCACAACGCCGAGAAGGACAAGCTGATCACGACCATTACTTCGAACAAGGCTTGCACCTTCACCAAGGAGCAGCTCCGTGCGAAGCCGCTGGCGGAGCTGAAGGCAATTGCGTCGTTGGCAGTCCAGCCAAAGAAGCCGACTGCCAACTACGCCGGACAGGCGGATACGCCTGATGTGACAACGAACACCGAGGAGCCGCTGGTGGCTCCAGTGTTGACGTTTGATTAGAAGAGATCGGGCGACCGAGTAACGGAGCCCGGCACAAGGAGAATCAAGAATGGCTGCGAACACGATTCAACTCAAGGGCGACTTCCGTCTGGAAGAGGCTCTCGCGAGCGGGACGATCTACCCCGGGATGCTTCTGGAGGTCACGTCGGCGACGGCTCACACCGTCCGGGTGCATTCGACCGAAGGCGGTGAGGCCGAACGCATTGTCGCGGTGGAGGATGCGTTGCAGGGCAAGACCATCAACGACGCCTACTCCTCCGCGAGCAAGCTTCAGTATCATGTCTGTGCCCCGGGCTCGGAGGTGCGAATGTTTTACGGCGCACTCTGCTCGGCGATCAGCAAGGGCACGAAACTGATTTCCGATGGCTTGGGCCACCTGATTCCGGTGGCGGACTTGTCCACTTCCACTCTGGAGACGAACATCATCGCCGTTGCCTTGGAGGCAGTCGCGTCGCCGGGCAGTACCCCGGCGTTGTTCACTGTGCGCCTGCTGTAGGCGCTGGGTCTGGCTAGACCAGAACTGGTATAGGAGATAAGCAATGGATTTCATTCTCAATGGTCAAGCGCATGGCTCGGTGGCCGCCCAGCTCATGCAGGCGAATTTCGACGTGAACGCATTGCGGCCGTATGTGGGTGCCGATGGGCGAACCTACATCACGATCAACGAAGACGGCAAATCCAAAGCCATTCCGCTTATCAACGCCACGGCGACCTTGCGGAAGGACGAGTGGATTCAGCTGGACACGGCGGTCGTTAAGGCCGCCAAGCCCAGGCTGAAGGCGGTTGGTGATCTGCGATCGAGAGGACTGGTCTACAATATCCCGAACGGGATGGGCAAGACCGTCCTTCAGACTGAGACGCAGAGCGACATCAGCGCAGCCGTCGTGAGCATGGACGGCTTGCGGCAGAGCGAACGCGATCGGCCCGTCTACGAGCTGACCAACCTCCCGCTGCCGATTATCCACAAGGACTTCAGCTTCTCCGCTCGCCAGGTGGCGACCAGCCGCAGCGGCGGCAGCCCCCTGGACACGACCACGGCTGAGCTGGCGGCTCGGCGCGTGGCGGAAATGGCTGAGCAGCTCTTGCTTGGTGTGGCCAGCTCGTACACCTTCGGTGGCGGCACGATCTACGGTTACTCCAACTACACGGGCCGCCTGCTCAAGACGATTACGGCGCCTGATGCTTCGGGTTGGACGCCGGCGACGCTGGTGCAGGAAGTGCTGGAGATGCGCAAGCAGAGCACGGACGACTACCACTACGGGCCGTGGATGCTCTACTGCGCGCCAGCCTGGGACGTCCACCTGGATGACGATTACAGCTCCGCGAAGGGGGACAACACCCTCCGCGAGCGGTTGGCGAAGATCCAGGGCATTGAAGGTGTGGAAACGCTCGATTACTTGGAGAACTATGACATCCTGCTCGTGCAGATGACCTCGGACGTGGTCCGGGAAGTCATCGGCATGGACATCACGACCCTGCAATGGGAGACACAGGGCGGGATGCAGTTGAACTTCAAGGTGATGGCGATTCTGGTGCCGCAGCTCCGGTGCGACCAGAATTCGAACACGGGCATCGTCCACGCTTCGACGGCGTGATCCGCTCTCGTCTGATTGGAGCAGCCCGGAGGATCGTCCTCCTGCCTTCGGGCTGCCCAATCTAGTGCAAAGAAGGCAAGAGCAGGAAAGGAAAAGAGATGTTCAAGTTCAAGGTGTTGACGGGTAGTTTCGTACACGATGGTCGCCAGTATCGGCGGAATGACATCGTTGAGACTTGTGTGGAGTTGGACAAGATCTTCAAGAATGCCTTCGAGCGACTTGAGTCTCCAACTCCACCCAAGTCGATTCCTCCGCCCGTGATCCCGACCGCCGCACCGCCAGCCGAGGCCCCTGTTGGGGTTGATGTGACCGCCAACTTCAAGGGTGCCAAAGAGGCGAATGTTCAGGTGCGGGAAGTGAATGGTGCCTATTTCGTGTACGACGTGGAACACTTGGGAGAGGCCTTGAACCCGGCACCGCTCCAGAAGAGCAAGGTGCTTTCGTTCATTCGCACACTGGGATGAACCATGTCGTTCGATGCTTGGTGCCCGGAGCCGATATGGGAGGGGCAGGACGCCTACATCATCGGCGGCGGCCCTTCCCTTCGCTCCTTTGACTGGGAGTGTCTACGGGGGCGGAATACCATTGGCTGCAATTCTGCCTACCTGCTAGGCCCGGATATCTGCAAGGTGATCTTCTTCTGCGACCGCTCGTTCTTTTCGCGGTACTGGAGGCAATTGCAGGCGTTCAAGGGTTTGGTGGTGACGAATTGTCAGCCGCTCGCCAACCTTCGGTTGCCTTGGTTGAAGGTGATGCGGCGTCAAACTCGCGGGCTCTCCAAGGGCGATACCATAGCCCTGAGCTTCTCAGCCGGTACGGGCGCTGCGAATCTGGCGCTCTCGATGGGGGCTCGGAGGGTGTTCCTGCTGGGCATGGATTGCCAGGCGGGTGAAGGCGAGCGTCCAAACTGGCACGATCAGCCGGAGAAGCCAGTCATCCGCAAGGCCATCTATGACCGTTTCGCTTGGGGCTGGGAGTTTGTGGCAAGGGCCTTGCCTAACGTGTTCCCCGGACGGGAAATCATTCAGGTTTCAGATGTAGTGAAGAACAGCCCGTTCCCGATCGAATCCGTGCGGCAGCACTTTGGAGTTCACCATGGCTGCGAGAGTGTCGGCGGCGGAAGTCCAGTCCATCATTGAGGTGGACACCAATATAGCAGACATTACGCCGTTCATTACGGTGGCGAACCTGCTGGTGGATCAAGTCTGTCTGGATTCGGGCTATACGGACGAACTGCTGAAGGAGATTGAGCGATGGCTGGCGGCCCACTTCTATGCGATTCGGGACCCGAGGTTCCAGTCGCAGGGAGCCGGCGGAGCATCAGCCAGCTTCCAGGGTCAAACAGGGATGATGTTGGAGGCGACGTCTTACGGCCAGCAGGCCATGATACTCGACGTGGAGGGCAATCTAGCGGTACTCAACGAGAACATTCAGCGGGGATTGAAGCCTACCGTTTCGGTCAGCTGGTTAGGAACGGAGTTAGAGTGATGAAGAACGACCTTTGGAAATGGGTGGCCGGCGTGCTCATAGGAGTTGGGACGACCAGTATAGGCACTCAGATTGCATGGTTTGTTGCGTTTGAAAAGGATGCTATTTCTCGCGATGAATTTCAGAAGGGAATGCACGATCTGGACCAGAGAGCCGTTGTGGCGGATAATGTCCTGCGGGCTGAGATGAGGGAATTGTCGGCGGAAATGAGCCGTAGACAGACGGACCTGCGCAATACCATCGATGGCTTGCGGATGGATTTCGGTAGGTTTGAAAAGGAGAGCACTGCTGACCGCAAGTCCCTGAACACAAAGATGGACATGATCATCTCGCTCATTCAGGAGAAGCACCCACCGGGAAAATAGGAGCCGTCGATGGCATTGATAGAGCGATACGTTCGGGCCGACGCAGCGGGTGGGGGAGACGGCACTACCGATGCGAATAGTGGGGCACACGGCGCCTTCACACTAGCAGAGGCGTTCGCGGATTTCAACAATTCACGCGCAGGCTACCGCTACAATGTGAAGAAGGGTAGCTATTCCACGGCGGGTGTGACGCTCACTGGCGATGCTACACCAGCGGACGGCACGATCTTCGAGGGGTTCGTAGACACTCCCGGCGACCTTCGTACCCAGAAGCGCACCAATGGTACGGCACCTTGGGATACGACAGATTGGCCAGTGATTACATTCAACCAAGCCACTCGCATAGATGCCACTGGTGCGGATTTCCTTATCTGGCGTAGCATCAAGTTCACGGTGGCAGGTACGGGCTATTCTGGCCCTCTCCTTTATATGGGGGCGTCCAATATTTTCATTCGGGTGGTGGTGGTTAACCCATCGACCAACGCGAATGCTTCGGGCATCTACGGCGGGTCTGTTGCGCTCGATTGTGACGTGTTTCTGACGGGCGCCACAGGTTGTCTCTATGGCATATCCACCTGCATACGAGTCGTGATGTGCCACATAGATATCGCGACGAACAATACCGCGGTTGTTGGCATTCGGGTTGCATACAATGGCATTGTGGCCCTTACAAGATTCGTCCGGTGCGCTGGTATTCCAATTGACGGAATCAGCACGACGGCAGCTCAACAGTACACCTTCTTATTCAATTCGCTGCCGCAGGGAGCCACAGGTGTACGAGTTGCCAATGTGGCCCACACGGGTGTCATGCTGTTCCTTGGCAACCTGATTGCCAACATGACTGGCTATGCCTTTGATTCTCTGTATCAGGCGTCTGCCGATCTGGCGGCCGTCTTTGCATACAACCGGGTAAGGGACAATGGTGCGACTCAGCGGGGCTTCACCGACTGGTACAACGCCACGAACACCGATGAGGTATCCACAGACGATACGGATGCGAACGAATTCGTCAACCTCGGGGCGCAAGACATTCGATTGAAGTCCGGTTCGCTTGCCAAGGGAGCGGGTGGTGCTGGTAGTATGGACATCGGTGCATGTCAGCGAGCGGAGCCTACGCTTCCAGCGGAAGGGGACGTGAAGAAGAACGTCCAGTATGGGGACGGCGGGACAGAGTTGACAGGGACCTATGACCCTATGGCAGCGGCGGTCTTCCCCTCGGCAGATGCGGTGCTTGATTCGGAGGGCAATTACGGCCCCACTGGTGCAGACTACACTCCGCTCTATCATGCACCTGAGGCAAGTGAAGTGATTTCTACTGCCGTGTTTGGCCCTTCATCTAGCATCTCCGGAACATTCGTGGTGCCGAACGTGGCGAATGTGTTGTTGGGTGTCTTCTACGGAGCTGGAGGCAACGAATACGAAGGTGAGCATGAATGTGACCTACCAGTGGAGGAGGACGTGCGGGAGGGCGTGCAGTATGACAATGGACAGGCAGAGGGGAATTTGGTCTTGCCGGCTGAGGAAGATGTGAAGGCTTCAGTGCAATACGGAGCCAATGGGACAGAACTGACAGGCACCTTGGTTGCCGCTATGCCTTGGGTGGGTGACCGGCACGGAGGATTGCGGTAATGCTCATCAAGAACGGACAAACCGATGTCATCACCTACTTCGTATTGCGGGACGCTACGACCCACGCACCGAAGACAGACGTGGTCATCACGGACATCGACATCTACTATGTGAAGGAGGGGGCAGAGATCAGTGCCAAGGCAGACTTAACTCCTCATGCCGCTGCGAACGATGCTCACTCGGACAACAAGGGGATCCATGTAGGCAAAGGTCTGTATCGAATTGACTGGCCGGATGCGGCGTTTCAGGGCGGGGTGGGCAAGAAGGTCTACCTAATAGTTGAATGCACAGGTGTAGACACGGTCTATCTGGAAGTGGAACTGTCTGCTCCTGTGAATACCGTTTCCCTTGGTGGTACCGACCAGACCGGCAGGGACATTGGTGCCAGTGTCCTCCTGTCTCCGGGTACGGGGACAGGGCAGATTAGTCTGTCCAGTGGAGCGGTTACTGTTGGCACGAACAATGACAAGACGGGATATGGCCTGGCGGATTCGGCGATCACAAGTGCCAAGTTCGCCGCGAACGCCATTTCGGCAGCCGCCTTGAATGCCGATGCCATAACGGCCATCCAGAATGGGCTGGCAATGGCATCCGAGCTTGCCAAGGTACCGAAGAGCGACGGGGCGGTTGGTTGGAATTCGACGGCACTCGGGCAAATCGGTACCACGGCTGAAAATGCTTGTGCCGATGCCATAAGCAACTATGATCCCCCAACCAATGCGGAGATGGAAGCCCGTACATTGGCGGCGGCTTCCTATGCTACCGCAACGGAACTCGCCAAGGTACCGAAGAGTGATGGTTCCGCCACTTGGAATGCCACAGCCCTTGCCTCGATTCAGGCGGGGGCGGCAGCAGCCTTGACAGCATATGATCCCCCAACCAATACAGAGATGGAAGCCCGCACGCTGGCGGCCGCGTCCTACGCGACAGCCTCCGAACTTGCCAAGGTACCGAAGAGTGATGGTGCAGTTGGTTGGAACTCAACTGCTCTCGCACAGATTGCCAACACAGCGGAGAATAGTTGCGCCAATGCCTTGCTCGATTATGACCCACCCACCAATGCTGAGATGGAAGCCCGCACGCTGGCGGCCAGCAACTACGCCACGGCATCAGCTTTGGCAGCGGTGGATACCATTGTGGATGCTGTGAAGCTTGTGACCGATAAGCTGGACAGCATGATTGAGGAGATCTCATAGTGGCGTACCGCTTCAAAGCCCGTTCGACGACGCCCGGTGATCCTGCTCTGAAGGCGGCAGCATTGGCGGTGGTGGCAGGCTATCCGCTAGAGGCGGATGTTCAGTCAGGTGTCTACTACGGGACGAGCGGCACGGAATTCCTAGGGGAATTCATAGCAGGCGCGGGTACTGTGCCCGATCCTAGTGATGTGCGGGAAGGGGTGGAGGTAGGATACACCGAGGGGACGCTGGTGGTTCCCTCTACAGAAGACGTTCGGGTGGGGATTGGCTATGGAGCGGCGGGAACCGAGTTCACGGGCACCTATGGGCTCGCGCGTGTGACGCATGGGCAGATTCTGGAATCCCGCACCTTGCGGCAAACGGCGGTCTACTGGCCGCCCTCCACAGAGATCGATGCTCACGGCGTTCCGATCTTGTCTACGCCACAGCAGATTCGTTGTCGTTGGGAGGACACTCAGGAGGAGTTCATTCAACCCGATGGCGAAAAGGGCGTGAGTCGGGCAAAGGTGTTCCTCATTGTGGACTTGGAATTAGGAGGGATGCTGTGGCTCGGCACCTTGGAAGAGGCCACCGCCCCGGGCTTCCCTGCCGATCCCCGTGAGGCTGGAGCACTCAACATTCGTTCGGTCTCGAAGATGCCTACGCTCAAGGCAGAACAATATGTCCGTGTGGTGTACCTCTAATGGCTGAGATGTCCTCCATCAAGGGTCTTGCCAAGCTTCAGCAGAAGCTTAAGGCGCAGACTGCCCAGAACGTGAAGAAGCTGGCGAGAGGGCTATATCGAGCAGGACGGCACTTGCAGGCATGCAGCATGGACATCGTGCCAGTGGATACGGGAAACCTGAAGAATTCAGCAGATACGTCCCCACCAAAGATTGCGGGCACAACGGTGCAGGTGAGGGTATACTACACCGCCAACTATGCTCTGTATGTTCATGAGAACTTGAATGCGAGACACAAGCCCGGGAAGCAAGCGAAGTTCTTAGAGGGACCGGCTCGCACCGAGCAGGTACAGATGAAGCGGATTGTGAATGAGGCCATGAGATGACGCATAGCCCAGCGACAGTCATAGCCGAATACCTGCTGACGGAGTCCCTTAGTTCCATTGAGGCCCCGCCCTTTGTTGTGCCTGCTCCGTCAACGGATTGGTGTCTGTACATCTCCCTGCTCCCCGAAACGAATCCCGCACGCGCGGGGGCGGTCTACGATACCACGCCGCAACGGTTGCGTCGGTTGCTATCGGGTGAGGAATTGTGGGCACACGGCATCCAGATCAAGATTCGTTCGAGCGATTACCCAAGCGGTTGGGACAAGGGGGAAGAGGTGGTAGCATTGTTGAACACCATTAATCGTTCACTGGTCTTCCTGTCCCCGGCCTCCTACGAAATTGAGTACTTCTCCCAGACGAGCCGCCTCTTGTCTTTGGGACAGGATGCACAGCGCCGGCACGAGTTTGCAATCAACGGGATGTGTGTTATAAGCCAGATCACCTGACGTAAGGAGAAATAGCATGGCAAGCGGTGACGAAGGGATCAGCGGGTTCGGGACGACTGTTTCGGGTGCTTCGACAGGGGCCTTGGGTCGTCTTATCCGCGTGTCTGTTGGGTCTATGGAAGCCAACGACATCGACGTATCTTCCATGGACAGCCCGAACAGGTGGCGAGAGTTCATTGCCGGTATGAAGAATGCCGGCGAGATCCGATTGGACATCCTCTACGATGAGGACGAAGTCGATGCGGCACTGGATGCGCTGGGTTCCGACAACGAAACATGGACCATCACGTTCCCGGATACAGCGGAGTTCGTCTGTGATGGGTATGTGAAGTCTGTGGGTCCCATCGACGCGCCAATGGACGACAAGATGGCGATGAGCATTGGGATCAAGCTGTCGGGCGAGCCCACCTACACCCCGCCGGCATAATGGCCGTAGCGAACGGCTGAAAGGAGAAGGTACATGTCGAAGGTGCTGACGAAGATGGAGATCCTGAGCGCCCAGGATCTCAAGCAGGAAACGGTTCCTGTCCCTGAGTGGTCCCCGGATGGCGTGGTGATTGTTCGGGAAGCCACCGCTCTGGAACGGGACGCCTATGAGGAAAGCCTGCTCCGCCCGACACTGAACAAGAGGGGCGAGCGGGCAGAACTGAAGACGGACTTCCGGAATTCCAAAGCACGCTTGGTGGTGAAGTGCATTATCGACGAGCGGGGCGATCGCATCTTTCAAGACGAAGACGCGGAAGCACTGGGCCGGAAGTCTGCCGCTGTGATCGATCGCATCTTCCAGGTAGTCCGGCGGCTATCCGGCATGACGCTGGAAAGTAAACAGGAGATCGAGGGAAACTCAGACGGCGCCCAGAACGAGTCTTCGCCTTCAAGTTAGCCGGCCATCTGGGTATGCCGGTCTGCGAATTATTGCGGAGAATGCCGGCTTCGGAGTTCACGGAATGGCTGGTGATCGACGAGAAGTTCGATCCCTTTGGGTCTGTACGCGAAGACTTGCGTGCAGGCATGATCGCCAGCCCATTGCTCAATATCCAATTGGCAAAGGGCAGTCCGCGCACCAAGCCTACGGATTGGATTCTGGACTTGCGTCCGGTCCAACCCATGACCGATGCTCAGATGCAAAAGGTCTTCAAGGCGCTGGCGGAAGGATACAAGAGATCCAAACGACCGGTGCAGGAACAGAGGTCGAAGAAGGAACGACGGCCGCCTCCTACGGATCGTCCTAATCGCAGACGGAGACCGCAATGACAACCATTGAAGAACTGCTGGTTGTTCTCAAAGGCGACGCGAGGGAATTCGACCGAGCAGCCAATGAAGGCGTGCGGCTCCTCACGGATCTGGACCAGTCTGCTCAGAAGGCTACCAAGCGATTGGATGACGTCTGGGCAGCCTGGTCCCATCCACAATCGGCAGCGGACTTCATGCGCAATGAAATGGCGCTGCAACAAGCAATGCAGGATGCCATGATAGAGGGCGAGAAGCAACTTCTACGAGACAAGCTGGCCCGCATGGAAGAGGAATCTGCTGCCGAATATGAAAAGGCGGAGGAAATGGCGGCGGCGGAAGAGGCCCGCATTTCTGCCCAGCAGAACGACATGGCCACCTTCCAGTCATGGCGTGTCGCTGAGCAGCAAAAGGAGATGCAGCAGACACAGATTCTGGACAACGCCATTTTCAATATGACCCACAGTGGGTATGAGCGGCGCCTGCGGGACATGCAGCAATACTACGCTCGCCAGCGGGCAGAACACGCTGGAAATCTGGAGAATCTGAAGAAGCTCGATCAGCTGTACTTCTTGGAATGGCGTGAGCTTGAGCGGGTGCAGGAGGAACACCAACGAAGGATGCTGCTCGCTCGACGAGGTCCTTTGATGCTGGCCGCAAGAACAATCCTGCCACAAGTCACATTCCTAGCGGGCGGCCAGATTGGCATGATGGGCATGATGATGTCGCAGGGCTTCGCGCTGGGTGGCCTCATGACCGGTGTTATAGCAGCGGGCGCCATCATCAAAGAAATGGTAGGCCACTACAAAGCCTTCAAGGCACTCCAGAAAGACATATGGGACTATGCCGAGAAGACAGAAAAGTCCTATGCCCATCAGCGGGAATCCATCCGCGAGACAACCGGCCTTGGGAATAAACTGCGGGCACAGGCGCAGGAAATACAGGCGCGGGCGGACGAAATGGCCAAGCGGGCCAAGGAGGCGCAGTTCGGCACCGGCGGATTCAGTTCAGTAGGGGCGGTAGCCAAAGCCGCAATGTGGACAATATCCAGCGGCCAGGCGATGTGGCCCGAGGTAGAGCTGGGCTTGCAAGAAGCCACCCGGTTGGAGGAGGAAGCCAAGAAGCTGCGGGAAATGGCTGCACTGGAAACAGAACTTCTGTGGGAAACGACTCAAAGGAAGATGCAGGTCGCCGAGCGATCGGCTGAAATACAAGGCATGGAGGAGGGGACCGAGAAGCGGCGTGCGAGTCTGGAATTGCAGATTCGAAGCCGCCTCGAAGACGTTCGCGCTCGGGTTGATGAAGAGCTTCGCTTGTTGGCAGTCTTCGGTGCTACCGAAGAGGAAATGGCGGAAGCCAGTGCAAGGGGAGCAATGGAGATCGCCAGTGTAGAACGGCAGATCTATACAATGCTGGCGAACTTCCAACGGGATGAAGCTCGGCGGGCTGCTGAGGGGGCAGACAGACGCTTCAAGGCGTTGAATGCAAAGGGAACAGAGTATCTAAACCGTATCGCGGTAGCCAAGGGGCGCTTGACGCAAACGGATGTGGCTTGGATGGCTATCGCAGAGGAACTGCGGGAGCAGTGGAACGCCACCAATGAGGAACTCGATACCTACCATCGACTCTTCCGAACGGCTGTTCAAGCGGAGGCAAACAAGACCATCGAAGACAACATCAAGTCTGTGCGAATCGAAATCCAACTGCTCAAAGGTGAAATCACGGAGGCCGATGCCGCCCTTCAGCATTCGCTCATGGCGCACCCAGAAGCTGGCACCGATCGCGTGAAGGAACTTCATGCCGTTCAGCAGCAGGCTGATCTGATTCGTTGGGTCAAAGAAGAGCTGAACAGCCTCTATCCGGAACGGATACTGGAGGAGTATACCAAGAGATTGTGGGAGGCTGTTCATGCGGGGCTCATGACCCAGGAGGAGGCAGCCAAACTCTGGGAATCGAAGCGGGCAAGCATCTTCGACAAGGACCAGCAGGGGTCAGCTAGAGATGCGGAATGGAAGAGCATGCGCGCATTGTATGTGGATTGGCGGGGGCTGACGGGAACTGATCGGCTGACATTGGCGGCGGAAGAAACCGCCAGGAACACTCGACCACTGCGCAATAAAGGACCGGAGCTGAACTGATGCCTACTGTGGTACTAGACACGATTGAAGGCGCAAGCGGCCGTCAGTGCTACGACGGGCACGGCATGAAGGCATGGGAGTTCCGCCGTGTGGCTATCGTATCCGGCATCACGGACCCGCCGGAAGGCATGGACATTCTGGCAGCGGCGGTGCAGGCTGTGGTGGGTGAAGTAGGCGACATCGGCTGGGGCACCTACCCGAATCATCCGGACGCCTACATACAAGAGTTTCAGCCAGAGGCGATCGACCAAGAGACGGTGAGGGTAACGATCCTCTACAAGGAGCTGCTATACTCCACCGCCCAGATTGAAGTGGGGACGTCACTCACACAAACGGAATCCAATCGGGATGCCTTTGGCAACGAAATCGTCCTCAATTACACCTACCCGGCGAACTACCCCATCGAAGAAAAGCGCGGCAAACCGGCGGACCCACAACACGGCATGTACCAGCGGCTCGTCCCGGAAACGACAGTCACTTTCCGCCGCACGGAATACCAATCCCCATTAGTCAAGTCCACTCAGTACACCGGCAAGACGAACCTCAATAATTTCATGGGGCTCCCTCCTGGCCGCTGGTTATGTACGGGCATTTCGGGGCTGAGCGATGATGCTGGGTTGACATGGAAGGTTGTGTACGAATTTCAATGCCGGGCGGATGGTTGGGATGAGCAGATCGTCTTCATCAATCCAGACACGGGCCGCCCGCCGGAAGGGCTAATCCTTGGTGTGGGCATAAAGACGCCGCAGCGGTATCTCCAGATCGACTTTGGCGGTTTGCAATTGTAGGAGAGAGGTATGCCTGTGCCCATTGACCGACTGCAAGGAGGCACACCAAGCGCTCGTCGCAAGCTCAATCAGACGGTAGACAAAGCCAACCGCCTGCTCACCATCACCGGCGATTCGTTTATCCGGGTGCATGATACCCCCATGGGCCTCTCCATCGGTCTGAATCTGGATTACCTGCTGGCCTACATTCCGAAGGTGCGAGGCGCAAGTGAATCTGTTCCTGCCGGAGTTCTGTTCGCGGTGAAGGTGAAATTGAAGGGTGGCTGGCCCGGCGGCAATGGACAGAACTGTGCCTTCGTTTACGACGTTTACCCAGCGAGTACAGTCTGGCCGTCGCAAGGGGATCCTCCAAGCGAAACCCGTCTGCTGGAGAATGCTCCACCGGAAACAGAGGTGATCCCGGGGGTGCGATACCAGTGGGTTCCTACGGATGGCGCACCTTGGGGCTGGGGTGTGGCGTTCAGAGATCCATCTGAAGAGGGTAGCCCCCTTTTGCTTTACCACGTGGCGGACGAGAGGCCGACGTCTCATGATTGCGAGTGCCCTTGATGTCCGATGATGCCTTGGCAATTCGCGGTGACGGTTTGTTGGTGCCGGGCTTCCCCACCTTCTACTCTGCTCTCGCCCTGCACCATCCGGGCAGCGGCTCCTGTTGTGAAGAGGGAGCCTGCTGCCTGCCAAACGGGGAATGCCGAGACAATATCAGTGAGGGGGATTGCACAGACTACAACGGCATCTGGTTCCCCGGAGGATCCTGCGATCAGAATCCATGCCTGGGACCTTGCTGCCTTCCGGATTACCCTAACGGGTCCACCTGCGAGATGCGGGGCAAGGCACAATGCCTAGCGGACAACGGAACATGGATGGGCTTTGGCAAGACCTGCTCGGAGATCACCTGTCCTACGATGCCTTGTCCTTACTGCATTGGCGGCTTCATGCCGCCCGCCCTCATGATTATCGAGTGGATACAGCCCGTTCAATCCTGCTGCGGAACATACGAAGTGGAGATGCTTGGGGACACCTACCACGAGCATCTCTACGGTGAGGATTGCTGGTTGGCGGAATACCTGCCAGACGGTGAGCCTACCCAGCACCAGGCCCGCCGCCGACAATGCAATCAATGGGTCCCCAATTGTCAGGACTGCCAGCCGACTTGGAACTTTGACAGTCATGTGAGTGAAGGAGTAGGCTTCTGGGCACAAGATGGCCGCATCCACTTCGGCTGGGAAATGCTCTACTACGGGTGCTGTACCTATACTGTGAACGCAGCGAGTGCAGACTTTGACGTCGGTCCGGATTCCGGGCCGATTGAATGTAACGGTGTCTGGGAAAAGGAAACGGTGATTGTGCCCGGCTCCTGCCCTGGGTCCTATTCACCCTGTTGTTACTACATAGCGAAGGTCACAGTCATCGTAGGCAACGGCGGCGGGCGGGAAGGTGAGCAGCTCTTGCTCAGTGTGCGCAGCCAGATGGCTATGAAGCGAACTCACAGCCAGAACCGCAGTTCACAGATAGTGGTGCCCGATCGTTCTCTCATCCTGCCGTCCTCCGGTTGCACGGGCTGCCGGGGACGGGGGCAGAAGGTAAAAGACGCATGGCCGGCGATGTGACACCGTGTCCGGAAGCTCTTCATACTCGTGAACTGCTGCCACGAGAACTATGGCCCAATTTGGTAACGGCACTCACAGGCGCTTGGGGCCCTGAAGACGCTGCCAGTGCGAAGGTGTTGGTTTGTTCTGGATGCGAACAGTGGCTGGTGTTCCGGCATCACCAGTTAGGGTGTATATTGATGGGTGAAGATCGTCCGTGTGAGTACCTCAAGGCGCTCGACGGATTGAAGAACTGCCCTCTGGGCAAGTGGCCCAAGGAGAAGTGACATGGCTCTGAACATCTTTGGTGGCGGTGCAGACGAAGTCGCACAAGTGGTATCTGTTACAGTGGATCTTCCACCCAACCCCGGGGACGTCTACACCTTGACGGTCGTTCTGGATGACGACCAGACACGGGAGATCCAATACGAAGCCCATACTGGTGATGATGAAGCCGACGTGCTGGCGGCTTTGGAAGACTTGTGGAATGGGCAGTTGGACCCAGCCTTCTCCGGCATCACTGCGGCGGCTGAGAGCAGCCTTCAGCTTCTACTCACAGCGGACACGGCAGGCGTGCCGTTCACTGTTCAGGCTAGTGCATCGTCGCCGGCTTCCTTGACGGCGACGGTTGTGACGCCCAACAGCGGGCCGAACGATTACGGCACCGCAGCCAACTGGTCCCTTGGCCGCATTCCTGAGGCATCGGATGATGTGCAGATTGCGCCGGGAGCCAGTGCCATTCTGTACGGACTGGACCAAACGGCAGTGACACTGAATTCCTTCAAGCGCATGGTCGGGCATACTGCTCAGATCGGACGGGAGGGGCCGGCCCCGCTTGGCGAATACGGTTCGGCACCAAGGTTCCACCTGCGGATCAAGTGTTCTGGTGACGTAGAGATCCGAGGCGGTGGTACGTTCGTAGCGCTGGACTTGGACACGTCCCCTGTTTCGGTACTGGTTGAGCATACGGGATTGCCGGCCAGTTCGCGTGAAGCGGCCGTGTATCTGAAGGGCTCTGCACTGAACACGCCAGACATTCGGGCGGGCTATGTTCGGTTGGAAGGCGCCACACTCACAGCGGACCTCTACGTTTCCGGCACGTCGCAAGTCATTCTGGCAGACGATTGCGATTGCGAACCCGTTGGCGGAAGTACGGTCTTTGTCGTTGGTGCGAATGCCAGTGTGATTGCCTACTGCAATGTCGATGACGTGGACTTGCGGAAGGGCTGCCAATATTGGCAGAAGAAAGGTGTTTGGACCGGTCAGCTCACCATGCACGAGAACGTAACCGCCATTGCCGATACGGCGGATACCTACGGGGACGTGGTGGCTTGGGGCGGGACATTGGTTACGGACCAGACGCCGGGCACGAAGATCATCAATTCTGTCATAGTCAACTCCGCCAACTTCTCCCTGCTCCAGTTGGCGGGCTCGCTGACAGTGAACTCAATGACGGTGAATGTGTCGAGTAGCGACGGCTCAACCATTGTGTATGCGGTTGCTAGGTAAGGAGAGGTGCCGTGTCTGTAAAGAAGGTGGTCGTAGGGTGCTATACGCCCGGGGATTATGAGCGGGAGGCGCATGAACGTCTCATCCCCAGCGTTCGGGCGCTCGGCTTGGAACATGACATCCGACAGATCCCCAGCCGTGGGTCTTGGATCCTGAACAATTCCGCCTGTCAGATCTTCCTGCTGGGCATTGCCAAGGAATACCCGGATGCACACCTGCTCTATATAGACGTAGACGGGATGGTGCGTTCGGACCCGTGGCCGTACCTGCTCAGTCTGGATTGCGACATTGGTGTTCACTATTTCCGGCACGGCAGAATAGCCAGGCGCATGAATGAGGAGCTGCTCTGCGGTACGGTCTATCTGCCGCCGGTGACTTGCCGACAGAACTTGCTGGAACGCTGGGTGACGGAGAACGAGAAGCATCCAGACGTCTGGGACCAGCGTAACCTCCAGACGATGATTGAACGCGATCGGAACATTCGGGTAGCCAGACTGCCGGCGGAATACTGCTGTATCTTCGACACCCACCGTCGGTTTTACCCGAACATCGTCCCGGTCATCGAACACTTCCAAGCCAGCCGACGATACAAGCGGAGGGCGGATGCGCAATGCGTAACACAGACAACCCCCTAGTCAGCTTGCTTTGCCCGGCCTACCGTTGTGAACGGTTCCTAGATGACATGGTCTGGTCTGTTCTGCGCCAGACCTATGTAAACTGGGAATTGTGCATGGTGGACGACGGTTCGGACGACGATCAGTGGTCGAAGATGTCGCGTTGGTCTTCTGTAGACCCGCGCATTCGAGCGGAACAGATCCCCCATTCTGGCTATGCGCTGGCCTACAATCATAGCATGGGTATGGCGAAGGGAGACCTGTTCGCTCGACAGGATGCGGACGACACCGTTCACCCCGATCGGTTGTTGAAGCAAGTGAAGCTGATTATCGAGGATCGGGCAGACATCTGTACCTGCGTCCTTCAGCGCGTGCGAGAGAGCGGCGAGCGGATGCACGAACGAACGACCGGCATGGACCCTTGGCGGTACATTACCAGACGGTACCCAACCGGACCGGGCTCAGCTACCATCATGGCTTGGCGGGACGTCTATGATCGTGTGGGCGGTTTCGACCCGAAGTATGAATGGTCCGCCGACAGCGATTGGAACTTCCGTGCGCTGGTTTGTGACAACCCTCCCCTACGGTGGACCCACTGCCCAGAGGTCCTCTATTACTACCGTGACCACCAAGGGCAGATGATGAAGGTGGGACGGGAAGCGAGCATGGCTGCTCATTGGGATCGGCAGCGTCATTACTACCCAGAGATCCGGAACAGGATTCGCCGTGAGCAGCGTCATCATTGAACGGGAGCGGGAGCAGGATCAGTGCTCTGGCCGCCTGAATCTCATACCGATAATGGATGCGGTAGCCGATGCGGTGCGGCTGTTAGGCCATGAGGTAGTTCGCTGGCATCGGTCCGAACCCCTGCCCATTGTTGAGGGGGCAACTCACGTCTTCTGGTGGGGCTGCAATATCCTGCCAGAGCAGCAGGCTCGCGCCAATCGTTTGGGTCTGTCTACGGTCTACATGGAGATCGGCTGGACCAAGGAACGCAAGGACTATCTCCAGATGGATCATCTGGGTACCGGGGGGAACGCGAGTTGGGTTGATGAACCTCTGGAGTACATTCCGCAAGGACCGCTGCCATTGAAACCAGACGGGGACCTGCTCGTTTGCCTGCGGTACGACGGGGCGAAGATAGCCACTGACCGGAACCTGTCCCCCTACTTGTCGGGCAATCTGCACTGGATTGATCTGCTGGTTCATACGTCCACCTTGCCGCTGCGGGTGCGGGCACACTACGCCAGCCAGAGGAAACGGACCAACCTACTGTTCATGAAGTACCATAAGCGGATAACGCGGGATTGTCATGGCACCTTTGAGGATGCCATGCGGGATGCAAAGGCGGTGGCTGTCATTGACTCCACTTGTGGGGCACAGGCAATGGAGGCTGGACTGCCTGTTCTGTGCTATGGCCGGCAAGTCTTCCGCCAGCCGGGAGCGGTCTATTGCTTGGATGCCGATCCGGACAAGAGCCGCAAGGCTATCACCGAACTTTCAGATGGCCGGTGTTCCCTTGACCGTGGCGCTGTGGAGGCCATGCTGAAGAAGATATGGGATCACCAGTGGTGGATATGGAACACGGAAGCATTGGCTCGGAAAATTCACGGGAGGTTCCACCTATGAAGCCGGTAGTCACCTTGTCGTGCCTTGGGTATCGCGGCCGCTTTGGGAACCAGCTCTTTCAATACGCCTTTGCGCGCCGTTATTGCGAGCGATACGGAGCAGAACTCCAGACGCCACCATGGGTGGGTCAGGATCTCTTCCGGAATGTTCAGGACCCACTCATCGAAAAGGTCCTCCCGCCGTTCCCGGAGGACCGCCTGCCGCAAGGTGAAACTGATATTGACTTGACTGGCTACTTCCAGCGACCCGAGCATCTCGCCACCTATACGCGATCATGGGCTCGCGACTTGTTCTGGTTCCAACCACATTGGTTGGAGGCCCACCCCAAGCGTGGTGACTATGCAGCCGCCCACCTACGGCGTGGTGACTATCTGGAGCACCAAGATGAGTATGCGATTATCACCTTGGGCTCGTACCGGCAGGCTCACCAGCGTTACTGCCCGGACTTGCCGCTGGTGTGGGTGCGGGAGAAGACGAGCGTTCGGCAACCGTATGCCTTTGTACCGGACTTCCTGCGGTTGATGCAGGCGGATGCCTTGCTACGGGCGAACTCCACATTCTCATGGTGGGCGGGGACGTTGGGACATGGCCGTGTCTATTCGCCGAACATTCAGCAGGAGCGGGGCGTTGCGGCGGTGGACTTTGTGGAGGGCAACCATTGTCGCTTGACATACCGCCAGCAAGAATTGCGGTTGGAGGAGGGAGACCATCGTCTTTGGCATGAGCGTGGCTACTGGCTCTTCAAGGATATGGCCACGATCAAAGCCGAACACCAATACAGCCCAGAGCTGGCGGCCATGCTGGTGAAGCTGCTCGATGGCAAGACCGTTTGTGATCTGGGTTGTGGGTTGGGTTCCTATGTGGCGATGCTACGCTCGAGAGGCATTGAAGCGGTTGGCTTCGATGGTAACCCCCACACCATGGAGATAGCCGAAACCCGCTATGTGTCGGTGCAGGATCTATCTGTACCGTTCCGCTTGCCAGCGCCGGTGGATTGGGTCATTTCGTTTGAAGTGGGTGAGCACATTCCCCGCGAGTATGAGGATGTCTTCCTTGACAACCTGACAGCCAACGCGAGTGAAGGCATTGTGCTGAGCTGGGCGGTGCCGACGGCGTATGACAACGGTGGTACAATGGGGCATGTCAACTCCCGCGACAATGTGTACATCATTGAGCGGTTGGCAAGACGCGGATGGATGTTCGATGCAAAACAGACGCGGGCTTGGCGCAAGGGGATTGGTGCGCGTTGTATTCATTTCCGTGATACGCTGATGCTGTTTCGTCGCAAAGGAACCCTCTCCTAGGGGCGGCCCGGGTCTCCGCCTTCTCTTCCCGGCCGCCCCTCCTGTTTGTCTATACTGTCTAGACTATCTTGCCTGCCCTAGGCCTGAGCCGGAACAGTTACAGGCGCTTTCCGACCGCAGATTTATCATGGTTTTTGTTCCAACTCATTGTCAATGAATGAGTTGGAGCGCGCATTATTTTCCGGTCTACTTGCTTGCAGGGCTATAACTACATATACTATAAGGCGTAACAAGTTCATATGAGCGACGCGAGTCGAAAGACGCGGCAAGGTGAACGTACCAACGGATGCCCAAGGCCGCTGAGCAGAGTGCGTGAAGTGCATCGCTGACCGGGAATGGTCAGAGGACCAGACCTTAAGGCGGCGCGGGCGTACCCCCGCGCGGGCGACTGTGCTGTGCCGGCTTATCGCAAGGCGGCAGCAGTCGGATAGCACCTGAAGCACTCGTCGAGGTTTGTTGTGACTGATTGGCACGGTCACCGTGAACCTAATCGAACAACTGAACCAGTGAGCCCAAGTGTGCCGCTCGGTGCACGACCGCTCACTCCCTGGGTGCAATGCCCATGAGTCGAAATCATGCGGTGCAATGCCGCATGATCCGATGGCGGGTGGCTCCCGCATCGCTGATGATGACAAGCCGCAAGGAGATGCCGATGGGCAACTACTATTCAGCCGAGGAGTACCTGCGGAGAAAAGTGGAAGGCAGGATCGCTCGCGCGATCGGCCAACAATTCTGCATCCGCTTGGATCGCGCGACCAAAGTTCGGGGCGTGATCAGTCGCTGTGAGTTTGCTGGTGCCCGCCGAGTGAATGATGGATGGGTTGCACAAGCGAAAGTTTGGCTGACCGGCGATAACGGCCACGTTTGGGGCCCGTACGTCGTTGAGCGTTTGCCGAACTGATAGGAGAGCACAGATGCTGAACAAGATTGAGATGTGGATGGAGACGCCTCGCGGCAAGCAGAAGATCACGACCACGCCAGCGGAGGTCAGGAAGGTGCTGTATGTGCTGAACAAGGCCGGTCTCTATCCCTGCGAGATCGATACGGAGGACATCGGAGACTTCTGCCCGATGCTCGATGACCAAGTGATCGAAACCATCTTTGGTGATGACTAGGAGGAAGCAATGAGCACCGTTATTGATGTGGTTATGCGCTGCGATATGCGTCGGAAGCGATTCATCGCATCGACGAATTACCGTGGCGAACACTATGAGGCGCATGGCCCCAATGAGGAACAAGCGTCGAGCGCTCTGTGCGAGCGCCTCTGGTACGAGCGGCCGGATACGGAGGCCGGTGCTGACTTCACCGTGAAGATCGTAGAGAGGTGGGCATACTAAGGCCGAAAGGCTCCGCAGATCGCGGAGCCTCTGCCCGTGATGCGGGCACTGATGAGGCCAGAACGCCTTGCAAGGAGAGTACAGATGAGACCGAAGGAACTTAAGGATCTGCTGGTGACTTGCATCAAGGCCGGGCTGCCGGTGCTGATCAAGGGCCAGCCGGGCGTTGGTAAGTCCGACATCGTTGAGCAGGCGGCCGCTGAGTGCAAGGCGGATTTCATACTGCGCCACCCCGTGGTGGAAGACCCCACGGACTACAAAGGCGCCCCCGCTGTGCTGGATGGCAAGGCCGACTTCCTGCCGTTCGGAGACTTGCGGGCTCTCATGCTCGCGAAGAAGTTGACGGTGTGCATGATCGATGACCTAGGCCAAGCCGCACCGGTTGTGCAGGCGGCGGCCATGCAACTCATCCTCGCTCGCCGGATCAACGGCCACAAGATCAGCGACAAAGTGATCTTCATCGCGGCGACCAACCGCCGCGAGGACAAGGCGGGCGTGACCTCGATCCTGGAGCCGGTGAAGAGCCGGTTTGCGACGATCGTTCAGCTCGATGTGAACGTCGACGACTGGTGCGAGTGGGCGCTCCAGCACGACGTGCCGCCGGAACTTGTGGCGTTCATTCGCTTCCGGCCGCAGCTCCTCTCCGACTGGAAGCCCACCAATGACATCGTCAACGGCCCCTGCCCGCGCACGGTCGCGCGGATGGGCCAGTTGTACGCTGCCGGGGTCCGTACCTTGGAGCCGCTTGCTGGTGCGGTGGGCCAGGGATTCGCGACTGAATTCCTTGGTTTCATCCGGGTGTGGCAGAGCCTGCCGAGCATCGACGGCATTCTGATCGACCCCACGAGCGGCAACATTCCGGATTCGCCCGCCGCGCTTTATGCGATAGTCTCTGCTCTCTCCGGTCGTGCCACTGCGGCCAATGCCGACCGGATCGTGCGGTATGCCCGGCGCCTGCCCGAGGAGTTTGGCGTGCTGTTGGTTCGCGATCTCATCCGCGTCTGCCCGACCGCAACCAGCTGCAAGGAATTCATTGCGTGGGCGACCGAGCACCAGGACGCCCTTTCGTAGGTCACAACCGAATAGGAGATTTACCATGAACGGCGCATTAAATGAACGTGCGATGCTGGCGAACCTTTCGATCGGTAGCTGGGAAGGTCGTAAGAAGGACAAGCAGATAACCGAGGAGACCGTTAAGGCGGCCAAGGCCGAGCGTGATGCTGGTGCTTGGTGGACGAGAACCCTGCCTCCTCGGTTGTTCAAGCGCATCCAAGCGGCCATTAACAACGGCCGCTCGATCCACCGCAAGTTGACGCTCCCCTGGGACGACAGCGGCACTCGCATCCTCCCCTCCAAGATGTTCATCGAGTACACCAAACTGCTGAGGGAGGCGCGGGCGGAGTTTGAGTCGGCGGTGAGTGAGTTCGCCAAGGAATACCCCGCCGCGGTTCAGGAGGCCGCCAAGCGCCTTGGCAAACTGTACCACCCGGATCAATTCCCCAAGGAGGTGCGCCACAAGTTCTACTGGGAAGTGAACTTCACGCCGCTGCCTGATGCAAAGGACTTCCGCGTTGACCTGGGCGCCGAGGAGACCGCCCAGGTGCGGGAGTCGATTGAGAAGAGTGTTGCCGAACGTATTGCAAAGTCGAGCGGTGACTTGTGGGCGCGGTTGTTCGACGTCGTCTCTCGCGTGGCCGAGAGACTTGCCGAGCCCGATCGCATCTTCCGTGATTCGATGATCACCCATGTTACGGAGCTGTGCGACCTTCTGCCGCAGCTCAACGTCACCGGCGACGCCAACCTCGAGCGCTTGCGGAAGGAGATCGCAACCAAGATCGCGAAGTGCAAGCCCGACGATCTGCGGAACGATCAGGAGCAGCGCGAGAAGACGGCCAAGGCGGCCGCTTCCATTCTGGATCAGATGAAGGCATTCATGCCTAAGGAGATGCAATGACACCGGCAACAAAGTTGTCCCACGCGCGGACGCACCTGCTGCTGGATCAGCCGTTCTTCGGAACCTTAGCGATGCGGCTGCCTCTGGTTGAGGACCCGGGCATCGAGACCGCCGCCACCAATGGCAAGATCATTCGCTACAACCCGTCATTTATTGACGGGTTGGCGGATGCGGAGATTCAAGGTGTGCTCGCGCATGAGGTGATGCACATTGCCAACGGTCACTGCTGGCGGCGCGGTGGCCGAGACATGAGTGATTGGAACGTGGCAGCCGACTATGCGATCAACGGCATCTTGGTTGCTGCCGGCCTGAAGTTGCCGCAGGGGTGCTTGGTTGATCAGAGGATGACTCAGTCCGCTGAGGAGATTTACAAGCGGGTACATCAACCCAAACCAAACACTTCTCAGCAGCAAGGTGCTGGAACCTCCTCACAAGGCTCCGGCGAGTCGAGCAACAAACCCGCACCCAGTAATCAAGGAACCGATACCGAGCCCGCCACGCCCTCCACCCATGGTGAACCACAGAACCGCACTGGCGGAACAAGCCAGCCTAACGCCTCGCAAGGCGATCCGGGTGCTAAGGGCCCGGATTCACCTCCCGACCCGGGTAAGTGTGGTGCGGTTGAAGACGCACCAGACGACTGTGAAGGTGGAGCTGACGAAGCGGAGTGGAAGGTTGCGGTCGCTCAGGCGGCGATGGCCGCTAAGTCGCAGGGCTTGCTGCCCGCTGGGCTGGCACGATTGGTGGATGAGTTGATTAACCCCCGGGTCCCTTGGACAACTGTGCTGCGGGACTTCATTGAACGCTCGGCCAGGAATGATTACAACTGGACGCGGCCGAACCGCCGCTACCTCCAAGCCGGGTTTGTGCTTCCCAGCCTCATCTCAGAGGAATTGCCTGCCGTGGTCATTGCAATTGACACCAGCGGGTCGATTGGTGTCAGCGAGTTGAACCTGTTTGCCGCTGAAGTCTCTGCGGTGCTGGCCTCCTTTGACACGACGATCCACTTGGTGTGGTGTGATGCTGCTGTGGCTGGCACTCAGGAGCTGACTCGCGCTGACCTGCCGCTGAAACTTACGCCCAAGGGCGGCGGCGGGACTGACTTCCGACCGGTATTCAAGTGGGTTGAGCAGCAGGGCCTCACACCCGCCTGCCTGATCTACCTGACGGATATGTATGGCACGTTTCCTGATAAGGAGCCGGGTTACCCAACCCTCTGGGTGAGAACGACTGACCGCCCCGCCCCATTCGGTGAGGTGGTCGACTTGAAGTAAGGCCGAAAGGCTCCGCAGATCGCGGAGCCTCTGCCCGTGATGCGGGCACTGATGAGGCCAGAACGCCTTGCAAAGGAGAATGCGATGTCGAAGTATGTGATTGAGAACGTGGTCGTCAGTTATACTCCCGGGTCGGTCAGCGATGACGGCATGACTGAGACGCGTGAACACTTCACGGCCGCCTGCCCGCTGGGCGACAAACCAATCGGGTTCATGGCCAGTGGACTGTCGGAGGATGACGCGGTCTGCAAGCTCCGCGAGAAGTATGCCGAGGCGATCAACGCCGGCAAGGTGCCGGGCATCGATGCTCCAGCTGACGACCACCGCAAGGTGTATGGTTACGAAATCGACTCCGGCCGCATCGTTCGCATTGAGTATCCGGCTGCGGTTCTCGAGAAGGCGCTGGCGGATGAGCACAAGGCCGCTCTGAGAATGAATGAGGCCTTTGATCGCGACGCGCGGGTGAGGGTGGTTGAGGAGCGGTACAAGCGGGAGAAGGAGGCGTACCTGGCCGGCATATCGACGAAGGGCATCTCCTTCGGGTTGGAAGCCGACGGCGCCATCAAGGTGTGGGGGATGAGTGAGTACAATCCCCATATGCGGAAGTCTGAGTATGTCTTCAAGACGCGGACGTTCCCGAGGAACAAGGCTGGCTCCTGGAGCTGGGCCAAGATCCGCGATCACATCCGGTTGATGAGCAACCACATCGAGGCTCGCGAGAAGGGCGAGGCGGCTCGGAGCGCCGTACGCGACAAGGCGCAGGAGATTGCCAATCGGTTGGGCTTCGATAAGTACAGTTCGGCCTGGCAGCCCGGGCAGAAGTGTATCCAGTTGAATGTCTTTGTTGCGGTGGAGAAGTTTGAGGAGGTCGTCAAGGCGATTCGCGCGTGCGGCGTTGTGCTGAAGTGAGGGTGTGATGGGCAAGTGGATTGAGAACCCATTCGGGTCCGGTGGCAGCAGGTTGGTCTCTGCCTGGTTGAAACTTAGCACCCACATTCCAATCAGAGCGAGAGGAGATGCGGACATATCGTACCTGGTTCTCGTAGCGGGTTTGAAGGTTGGTACCGCTCCGGACTATGCATCTGCTTGTCGCCTTGCGGAGACCAAGGCGAAGGAGATGCTGGAAGAGGCGCTTGCTGAATTGAAGGAGAGCACATGAAACTCACACTGACGGACAATGAAGGCACCGTGCTTGGGCAGTGGCCCATCGCAGACGTAATGCCTGTTGGGAAGTTTGAGGCCCTCCTGGCTCATGCCCTCTCCTCGTCGGATCTGGACATGAGCCAATGTGAGGAGTGCTCGGGCTTCTTCCCCTGGGCGAATCTGTTTTGTGATGATGTGAACGGTGAGTCCTACTGCGGGCCGTGCTGGATCAAGAAGAACAAGGAGACAGGCAATGACTAGCGTGATGAAGACGGTGGCACGGACTGGGATCCACACCGCTGGGCGCAGTGAAGTCTACCTGGTGGCGGACGCCTCGACACTTGGGTTGGCCCCGGGCGAATGGCCGGAGACGCTGGCGGTGCTGAAGAAGGATCGCTGGTCGCGAGACGTGGACCTGTTCACCAAGCCTTATCCGATCATGCACGAAGGTCGGTTCATTGGGATGAGGTACAAGGGTGCGGATGGCGTGGTGTTGGAAGTGCTGAACGACTAGGCCGAAAGGTGCGTCACTCGACGCACCTACAACCGTGATGCGGTTGCTGATGAGGCCAGAACGCCTTGCAAAGGAGAATGCGATGAGAGACTTCTGGTGCAGAAATGAATTGGTGGCGAGGGCGGTGGCGCGAAGCCCCCGCTTCCGCCAGTTGGATCCAAAGGTTGTCAACACCGAGGCAGACTGGTGTGTTCGTGCTGACGTCTCAAAGGAGACTGATCTGGTTTTGGCGGGTTTGGTGGCCTATGTGGATGGCATGAACCAGGGTTGGCTCCTGCTTTACAGCCGCGTCAGGATTGTGATCCCGGCGATCGACGCCCTCACGCGGTGCGGTGAAGTGCTGAAGGTGGAGTGACATGATTGAGGTGACGTTGGTGCCGGCGGATGGCAAACCAATTCCGGTGGAGCCCCGCCGCACGATGGTCTTTGTTGGTTCCTGCCTGCTGAAGAACAAGAAGCTGGGGCAGATGTGGCACGATGCGGAACCGGAAGGCGTGTCGGGTTGGAAGCTCGATCCGGGGGAGCGGGTGTATGATGGGCTCGTTCGCTACGCTTCTGTGGGTGCGATGTACACCTTCAAGGTGTTCCCAGATGCTGGGAAGATCGGCGTGCCCGGAGTCTATTTTGGTATGTGGCCGGATGCCGATCAGCGGCTGAAGTGGGAGATGGCGGAACGGGCGTTCAAGGCTGGGTATGATATCACCCGCAGGGAGAAGGGTGACCGTTCCAATACCGCCATTCGTGAGGCGTGCGGACCACTGCGGAAGGCATATCAACGGATGCCCGCACCCCAGCGGGCGCAGATGCTGGCGGCGATAGTGTATGAGATTACTCGGAAAGGAGATGGTGCATGAGTACCTTGAGAGACATGGCGGACCCCTGGCAGATCCTACTCCTGCTGGCGGCCAAGTCGCATCGCGAGCGCACCGGGCACCCGGCGGTGTTCCGAGGCATGAACTTTGTCGAGTGTGAGTCGTGCAAGCGGCACGCTCACATTCACAACGCCACGGGTCAATTGGTACTGCACGACGCTGAGTACCACAGCGTCGAGATCGTCAAACCGGAGGACTTCTGATGACCAGCACCGAAGCGATTTCACTGTCGATGGAGTTGATGCATCTGGGGCAGGCGACCGAGCTGCCCGAATACAGCCGTATGGTCCTGATCCTCAGTCACCTGCGGGCTGCTGGCTTCCTGGACGTACAGACGTTCCTGAACGCCACGGAGGAGGTCCGAGACTTCTACGAGCGGCACATCAAGCGGCAGCCGACGGGTGTGATGGAGATGGACCCGGGAGGCAAGAGGCCGCCCACGTTCCGGTTTTGTGATGTCTGCCGGGAGCCCATCAAGCCCCACGACATGCAAACGGGTCCTCCACCTCCGGCCTGCGCACCCAATCACAAAGGCCCCGTGGTGCGGACCGGACCCGGTGGGGACTTCACCAAGGACTGGCCAGTGGACAGTCAAGGCAACCCGATGAACCCGCAGTCAATGACCGCCGAGGAGTGGGCGGTGGAGGAACGCCTGGCAAAGGAGGCACGGAAGGTACAGGAGGAGCGCTGGCGGAAGGCACCCGGCGGTGACCTGCACAATCCACAGGAGGACACGAAATGAGGTTCCAGTCACGCGAGGAGTGGGATGCCTACTCTGCCTTGTGGAATCAGATGTTCCAGAAGGGATTCCAACCGGGAGATGTGGCGGAGATCGGCTGGTGGGAAGCGACTGAAGCACTTGTTTCAGATTGGGGTTCCACTTACACTGTAAGCGCGCTACAAAGGAGAAGGTATGGATAAGCTATCGCGCGCATTCATTCGCTACCAACCCATGGTGAGGGCAATTGCCTA
>Ga0302251_1000234_pt1 | contig 63799 bp, 50 predicted proteins | sample AAG_RA_Gln_MG_FD_193534 | JGI IMG/M metagenome (GOLD analysis project Ga0302251, IMG submission 193534) | Enriched activated sludge microbial communities from anaerobic digester in WTTP, New Holstein, Wisconsin, United States - AAG_RA_Gln | ecosystem: Engineered > Bioreactor > Anaerobic >... | reverse complement strand
GAAGGCGTCGAGGACATCCTGGGACAACATTTTCTGCGGGCATTTCTGACGGTCACACTGAGACCTGAGAAACTCCTCTGCCAGGAGTGGCACATCCACAATGCGCTCTGCCAGCGAGGGCACCTCAAGAGGAATGACATTCAGGCGATAATAGAGATCTTCCCGGAAAGCCTTTGCAGAGACCATCTCCTCCAGCTCCTTGTTGGTAGCAGCGATGATCCGCACATCCACCGAAATGGAACGCGTGCCGCCAACCCGCTCAATGGTGTGATCCTGCAGCACTTTCAGCAGCTTAGCCTGAATCGTCATAGGCATCTCCCCAATCTCATCCAGGAAGAGGGTGCCGTGCTGTGCCAGCTCGAACATGCCGGGTTTGCCGCCCTTCTTGGCGCCTGTAAAGGCGCCTTCCTCGTAGCCAAAAAGCTCGCTTTCAAACAGCGATTCTGGAATGCTGGCGCAGTTGATGGCAATGAACGGCCGGCTGGATCTCGGACTTTCATAGTGTATGGCCTTGGCCACCAGGCTCTTGCCGGTTCCCGTCTCGCCTGTGATCAGTACCGTAGAAGCACTTTTCGCAATTTTATGGATTTTGCCTTTCAGCGCCATTATGGATGGATGTTCGCCCTTCAGCTGCTGAAGGGAAAAACGGTCCTTATAGTCAATTTCTCGTTGCTTGTTGAGCTTCAGCGTCAGCGCATGATTTTTGCTCAGCCGGATCCAGGAGCCTATATACTGGTCCTCCATTTGGATAGGCCGCGCCTGTACGTTCGCATAAAAATCCCCAATCTGGCATAGCTCACTGCTGACGCTGCTTCCGCTCAAAATCTTCTCGACAACGCTTTCAGGTAAGAGTTGGTTCAAATTTTGGGTAAAAAGGCTGCAGAATGAAAACAGCTCTACGGCAGGCGGGTTGGCATAGTTGATATACCCGGCGTGGTCCACGACAATCAGTCCGTCCTCGACTGCGTCCATGGTTGTCAAAAGGACGCTTTCCAGCCGGCTGAAGTGATCGCCCTTTTGGCTGTAGTCCACCACGTTCGCGATCAGCAGGGACATTTCGTTCACTATGGAGGTGTAGATGTGGATATCGTTGGTGATCCGGTCATGGCCTTCCTTGGTAAACGACGTCATGGTCATGACGCCGATTGGTCGGTTGCCAATGCGGATGCAGCTCAAGATCTCGATGGTGGAGGGACAGTTCTCCTTGAAACGACAGCCTTCGCAGGACTTCATGAAGCCCGGCTTGTTGACCAGGATGCTGTTGTTGAGCAGCACTTCTTCAATGGACGGCGCGTGAACGGCGCTGCCTTTTCGCTTCACATAGGCATCGGTGCTGGTCACGAGGGCACTGTGGGCGTCGAAGACGGCGCACTCCACCTCAAAGGCCCGGCTGATGCCCTCCACCAGGTTTTGGATCATGGGTTTATAATCACTCAGATGAATCAAGATATGACCTCCGCTCCAGAAACTTGTTTCATAATGACTTGTCACCATTATAGATCTTTGCCAGGTGTTTGACAATTCAATTGTCAATGGTGGCAAGCAAATACCCAAAACCCCTGCCGATGGTCACCCAGCCCACACCCCGCCGAACTCAAACCGAAACCACTAGAACCGACTCATTGGAAGACTTTGACGATACTTCAAAAATAGGCAGCCCATCATGCTGTATATTTGGCACGCAACTTGCTTATACATTAGACGAGAGCAACGAACACCCCAAAGGAGGAACTGAACTATGCTGCAAAGTAAAGACGTTTTGAATCTTGAAGGAAAAGTGGCGGTCATCACAGGCGCTGCATCAGGCATCGGACTAGGTACCGCACAGCTTCTGAGTGCCTATGGCGCAAAAGTCGCCATGTTTGACATGAACCCTAATGGCGAAGCCGAGGCCGAGACCCTCCGCGCTGCCGGCAGAACCGCGAAATTCTATACCTGCAATGTCACTTCAGGGGAAGCCGTCTCTAAAGCGGTCGCGGAAGTAGTCAAGGAATTTGGCCGCATTGACATCCTGTTCAACAACGCCGGCGTCACCGTCAGAAAAACAGTCGTGGAGCTGGAAGAGAACGAATGGGACTTTGTCCTGGATGTCGGCCTCAAAGGGACTTACCTCATGTCCAAGCACGTCATTCCGGTCATGGCGGCGAGCGGCGGCGGCAGCATTGTCAACACCGGCTCTGGCTGGGGCCTCAAGGGCGGCGACAAAGCCGCGGCTTACTGCGCGGTCAAGGGCGGCATAGTCAACCTGACCAGAGCTATGGCTATTGATCACGGTCCGCAGAACATTCGCGTCAACAGCATCAACCCCGGTGACACCAACACCGCTATGCTCCGTGAGGAAGGCCGTCAGCTGGGCGAGAACGTGGAGGCATTCCTGAAAGATTCCGCAAAGGGCAGACCACTTGAGCGTCTCGGCATGCCGGAAGACATTGCCTACGCCGTTCTTTTCCTGGCCAGCGACATGTCCCAGTGGATCACCGGCACCGCCCTGGTAGTCGACGGCGGCGGGATTGCATAATCAGAAACTCGGTGTCAGACACCAAGTTTCTTTCGACCGCGAGTTACTGGTCACCTATTCGAATAAAATATCCATCATCCAAACAAGGAGGAACCACTATGACCCTTCGAGGTTTTAAAAATCACCCCTACATCCCGAACTCTGTGCCTGAAGTTCAGCAGGAGATGCTGAAAGAGATTGGCCTCAGTTCGCTGGAAGAACTGCATGCAGAGATTCCGAAGGAAATCTGCCTGAAAGAGCCAATGAAACTTCCACCGGCACTGGAATCCGAATATGAACTCAAGCGCCATGTGGAATCCTTGCTTGCCAAAAACAAGACCTGCAAAAACCACATCAACTTTCTGGGTGCCGGCTGTTACCAGCATTACGTCCCGGCGATCTGTGATGAAATCAACTCCAGAGGCGAATTCCTCACCGCTTACGGCGGCGAGCCCTATAATGACCATGGCCGTTTCCAATCACTCTTTGAATATCAGAGCCTGATGGCAGAGCTGCTGGATTTCGACATAGTCAACGTCCCGACTATGGACGGCGCCCAGGCATCCTCCACAGCCATTCGTATGGCAGGCCGCATCACAGGCAGAAGAGAGGTCCTGGTGCCTAAAGCCATGGACCGGGAAAAGCTCAAAGTCATGATCAACTACGGAAAACCTGCCCTTGACATCATTGAAGTCGACTACTGCGCAAAGAGCGGCCGCCTGGACCTCAGCGACCTGAAAGGCAAGCTGAGCGAGCGCACCGCAGCAGTTTATTTTGAGAATCCAACCTTTTACGGGGTCATAGAGGACCAAGGTCAGGCTATTTCAGACCTTGCCCACGCCGCCGGAGCCCTCAGTGTCGTCAGTGTGGATCCCATCACTTTAGGCGTTCTGGCGCCGCCAAGCCACTACGGTGCAGACATCATCTGCGGAGATCTTCAGCCCCTTGGCATTCACATGAATTACGGCGGCGGCCAGTCTGGATTTATGTCTACAAGAGACGAAGAAAAATTCGTTATGGAATTCCCATCCAGACTCTTCGGAATTGCGCCAACTTCGGAACCAGGAGAGTATGGTTTCGGCGATGTCGCTTATGATCGTACCTCCTTTGGTCATCATCGGGAACACGGCAAAGAGTATGTCGGCACACAAACCGGACTTTGGGGCATCACTGCCGGCGTCTACTTGTCAACCATGGGACCTAAAGGCATGCAGGAAGTGGGCGAGACCATCCTTCAAAAGTCCAACTACGCAGTTAAAAGACTGTCAAAGATTTCAAAAATTAAAGTGAATAAATTTGAGAGTGCGTTCTTTAAGGAGTTCGTCATCGATTTTAACGAAACCGGTAAAACCGTTGCACAGATCAACCAAGCGCTCCTTGAAAAGGGCATCTTTGGGGGTTTTGATCTCTCCAAGGAACATCCTGAGCTTGGACAAAGTGCGCTCTACTGCGTCACTGAAATTCACTCAAAATCAGAACTCGACAAACTCGCTGAGGCCCTGGAAGAGATTCTGGGCGGCGCGCGCTAAGGCGGGAGGAGGAAATTACATGAAGCGAATAGACAGAAGTCATAAAGTCAGACGGTTCCATCAGGCAAAATGGGACGAGTCCATTATCTTTGAACTCAGCAAGGCAGGGGAGCGGGGGATTTTGGTCCCTAAGGCGGAAAAGGCAATCCAGGAGGTTACAGGATCGGTGGATGAGCTCGTTCCTGCTGGAATGAGACGACCATCGGCACCAGCTCTGCCTGAAATCTCTCAGCCTAGAGTACTGCGCCACTACATGCGCCTTTCCCAGCAGACACTGGGGGCGGACGTGAACATTGAGATAGGGCAGGGAACCTGTACGGTGAAATACAGCCCGAAGGTCAACGAGGTCCTCGCCAGAATGCCGGAGATGACAGAGCTGCATCCGCTGCAGGATCCGTCCACGGTACAGGGAATCCTTGAGATCATGCATGAAACAGACCTTTACATGCGGGAGATTTCCGGCATGGACCGGTTCACCTTCCAGCCAAGCGGCGGGAGTCAGGCCATCATGACCATGGCGGCGGTGGCCAGGGCTTATCATGCGGCAAACGGCGAGGGCGACCAAAGGGACGAAGTGATTACGACGATCTACAGTCACCCGTCAGACGCGGCGGCGCCGGCAGTCATGGGTTATAAGATTATTCACATCCATCCGGACGAGGATGGTTATCCAGACTATGAAGCCTTTAAGGCGGCGGTGGGTCCGAGGACGGCGGCGTTTATTGTGGCCAATCCTGAAGACACCGGTGTATACAACTCTCAGGTCAAAGCCTTCACGGATTTGGTCCATGCCCACGGCGGACTCTGCGGCTATGACCAGGCGAATGCCAACGGCCTTCTGGGCGTCACCCGTGCCAAGGAAGCGGGCTTCGACATGTGCTTCTTCAACCTCCACAAGACCTTCTCCACACCTCATGGCTGCGGCGGCCCTGCGGTCGGGGCGACCGGCGTTGTCGAGCGCCTGGTGCCATTCCTGCCGGCGCCGCTGATCGACCGGAAAGATGAGTCTGATGGCGTTACCTACTTCCTCAATTACGACTTTGCGCATCCGGAGCATGGAATTGGAAAAGTTCGCCTCTTCAGCGGCGTAGCGCCGGTCGTCCTGAAGGCCTATGCCTGGATGCGCACCCTTGGGGCCGAAGGCCTCTACGAGGTCGCTAAGGTCGCCGTCCTCAACAATAACTATCTGTTCCAAAAACTCATGGCACTGGAGTGTGTGGACGCCCCTTATATACCGGGCAAACAGCGCATTGAGCAGGTCAGGTATACTATCGAGAAGCTGACTCAGGATACAGGGGTCACCAGCGGCGATATTCAGCGCAGAATGATGGACTTTGGCATGCACTACTGGACGAGCCATCATCCGTATTACATCCCTGAGCCGGCGACCCTGGAGCCTACGGAGACGCCGTCCAAAGAAGATCTCGACGAGTATATCAACACTTTAAAGCACATCTTTGATGAGGCTTACACGAATCCGGAGATCATCAAGACGGCGCCGCACAACAGTGTGTGCCACCAGGTCGATGAATCGGACATGGATGATCCGCAGCGCTGGGCGCCGTCCTGGAGGGTGTATTTGAGAAAGACGCAGTAAAAGTCCTAAGAAGTCATAGTTTGCCTGGGAGGTGTGGTTGGAGATGGAATTAGAGCTGGCACAGAACCTTCGAAAATTAGGTTTCATCATCAACCCCATCGCCGGCATGGGTGGCCGTGTGGGCCTCAAAGGAACGGACGGCGTTCTGGAGGAGGCCCTTCGCCTGGGTGCTCAGCCGATGGCGCCGGCCAAGGCCGCGCGTGCCCTGAATTCTCTCTTGGGGTTTCGGGAGGAGATGGTTTTACTTACGGGCGCCGGAGAACTCGGGGAACGGGTCGCGCGGGAGCTCGGGTTTAAAGTTCAGGTGGTGCACGAGACGTCGGGGGCGGTCACCTCGCAGGCAGATACTGTCGCGCTTGCGAAATCAGTTGTGGTTCAAGGCAGCGAGCTCATTTTGTTCGCCGGCGGTGATGGTACCGCCCGTAATTTGGTGGAAGCGGGCATTTTTGAAGCTGGCGTCCCGGTGGTGGGAATACCGGCAGGCGTCAAAATTCACTCGCCGGTGTTCGCGACACACCCTGAAAGGGCCGGTGAGCTGGCGGGCAGCGCTTTGAGCCGCGAAGGTGCCAGCTGCAAATGGCGCGAGGCTGAGGTGATGGATATCTCAGAAGAGGATTACCGCAGTGGTCGTGTCATGACAAAGTTATACGGATACCTTGTGGTGCCGAGTGATCGGGGACGGATGCAGAACAAAAAAGCCCCTTCCCCTCAAAGTGAAGCCAATGCCCACAGGGAAATTGCCCTGGAGATGGTGGCGCAAATGGAGGCCGGAACCGCCTATTTTGTTGGACCAGGCACGACGACCAGGGCGGTGCTGGATGTGCTGGGGCAGCCCCATACCTTGCTGGGCGTGGATGTGGTGCTGGACGGTAAAATTATCTGCCAGGATGCTTCAGAAAAGGATCTTTTGGCCGTTCAGGCAAAGTATCCCTGCCGGCTCATCGTCACCCCCACCGGCGGACAAGGCTTTCTTCTAGGCCGCGGAAACCAGCAGCTCAGCCCGGAGGTTTTAAGAGGTGTTGGGAGAGAAAACCTCATGGTGATCGCTGCTCAGGAAAAGCTGGCCGAGTTGAAACATCAGCCGCTGCTGGTGGACACCGGGGATCCGGAGGTCGACGCGCTTTTGAGAGGCTACGTCAAAGTTTGGACGGGATTTAAGACTGCGGCGATGGTTGCGGTCAGATAACCATGGAATAATAAGTAAGGAAGGCGGTGTCGGCGTCATGCACCTGGAGACCCCGCCTTCCACGTATAGAAATTGGGTGTCTGACACCCGATTTCATGACACCCGATTTCAAGATTTGAGCGCTTTGCAGCCGCAAATATACATATAATAGAAATAATGTCATTTAATGATATTTATTTTGAGGTATTTTGAAACTGGGTGTCAGACACCCAGTTTGTATCAGACACCCAGTTTGTATCAGACACCCAGTTTGTATCCCAACGACACACAATTGCCACGCATCTCAACCCGCATCACCCATAAGAGGAGGGAAACCCATGATTGCACTACTCAAGCTTTCACCCATTATTCTCCTGACCGGACTTATGATCAACGGCATGAACGTTTTGATGGCGGCACCTATTGCGACTATGTACGCGGCGATTATCGCCATGCTCACGCTCAAAATGAAGTTTACCGATGTGATGAACAAAGCGATCGACAGTGTAAAAGAAATGATCATTGTCTTTTTTATTCTGATGCTGGCCTATGCGGTGGCGGAATCCTTTATGGCAACAGGTGTCGGCGCGGCTGTCATCAACCTGTCGCTTGGCGCGGGCGTCACAGCTAAAACCGTCGCGCTGGTTGGCTTTCTGGTCACCTGCGTCCTGTCTGTGGCAACGGGAACCTCATGGGGGACCTTTGCGGCCTGCGCGCCAATTTTCCTCTGGCTCAATCACATTGTCGGCGGTGATGTGCTCTTGACAACAGCGGCAATCGCAGGCGGCGCGTGCTTTGGGGACAATATTGGGCTTATTTCAGATACAACTGTAGTCAGTTCGGGACTTCAGAAGGTTGAAGTCGTACATAGGGTTAAGCATCAAGGCGTTTGGTCACTCCTTTGCGTGGTGGCTACTGCAGCTGTCATTTTCATGGTCAGCGTGGGCATGGGACTTCCGACGGTGACCGGCAATGCAGGCGAGGCGATTAATGCCATCCCGCAGGAGGCTTGGGAGGCGCTGACGGAGCAGAGACCATCGGCAGTCATTTTGCTGGAGCAGGTTAAAACGGGGGTGCCGTTTTATGTGATCACACCGCTGCTGATTGTTTTAGCGCTGGCAATCAAAGGGTTTCCAACGTTCATTTGCCTGGGCTCCGGCATCATCAGTTCCCTGGTGGTTGGCCTGATCGCGGGGACGATTGGGTCCGTAGGCGAATTCCTTGATTTGGTGCAGGGTGGATTTGAAAGCGCTGGGAGCTGGTCGATTGTCATGATGATGTGGATTGGGGCGTTTGGAGGGATCATGAGCATTATGGATGCCTTTGAGCCTGTGGCCCGGTTCATTGTAAGATCCGTGCGCAACGTAAGGCAGCTGATGTTCTCCAACGCGCTGCTCAGCTTGCTCGGCAACGCGGCCCTGGCGGATGAGATGGCGCAGATTGTGACCATCGGCCCAATCATTAAAACGATAACGGATGAGAATGTGGAAGCCAGCGATGAGGACATGTACCGGCTCAGGCTGCGCAACTCGGCGTTCGGGGATGCCATGGGGGTCTTCGGGTCTCAGCTGATTCCGTGGCACTGCTACATGGGCTTTTATGTGGCGATTGCGGCGGCGGTGTATCCGCTGTTCGAATTTACCGCTCTTGGGATCATCAAGTACAACTTTATGGCAATGATCGCCGTGGGCTCAATGCTGGTGTTGACACTGACCGGCCTGGATCGGTTCATTCCGCTCTTCAGCTTGCCATCCGAGCCGAAGGTCAGGCTTCGCAAGGCGGGGGCGGCTGAGGTAACGAAGATGGAGAAGCGGGCTTAACGCTTCTTTAGTCGGGGAAAAGCGTAGACAGCACAAAGCGTCACGGGCGGCACTTAAGCGGCTGCACCGTGGCGCTTTTTACTTGTAGAGGGATGGGATTATGAGCATGATGTTGAAATTGAATTTGGATAGGAGCGCATTTAATTTCCCGGCTATGACCATTGACCTTGCCAAACTTGAGCATAACACCCGTACAGTGGTGGACCTATGCGCGCGTCATGGCGTGCGGGCGGCGGCGGTTACGAAGTGTTACTGCGGGGATCCGGAGATCGCGGCGGCCAGTGTGCGGGGCGGCGCGGCCTGGCTGGCGGATTCCAGACTTGAGAATTTGAAGCGTCTGTCCGCTCTGGACATCCCCAAACTCCTACTGCGTCTGCCGATGGTCTCCCAAGCCCACAATGTCGTGCGGTATGCAGATTTAAGTCTGAATTCCGAGCTTGCGACGATCAGGGCGCTGTCTTCCGCGGCACTTGAAGCGGGGCGGGTTCACGGTGTGATCCTAATGGTCGATCTTGGGGATCTGAGAGAGGGGATCCCACCGTCTCAGGCGGTTTCAACGGTTGGTGAGATTCTGGCCCTTGAGGGTGTCGAGTTGATGGGGATCGGGACCAATCTCACCTGCTTCGGGGGGGTGCTGCCGGGACCGGAGAACATGGCGCGTTTAGAGGGTGTGGTGAATGAGGTTGAAGCATCGTGGGGGATCCGCCTGGGGATCGTCTCTGGTGGAAACTCCAGCAGTGTTTGCATGCTGGAACGGGGCGCGCTGCCGGAGCGCATCAACCAGCTGCGGTTTGGAGAGGCGATCCTCTTTGGGACGGAATTTGCCTATGGCGGGCGGATTGAGGGGACGTATTCTGATGTTTTTCAGCTGCACGCGGAAATTATTGAACTTCAGGAAAAATTGTCTGTGCCTTACGGGGAAATTGGGCTGGATGCGTTTGGGAAGAAGCCGGTGTTTGTGGACCGGGGGATTCGAAGACGAGCTATTTTGGGCATTGGAAAGCAGGATGTGATTCTGGATACGCTGAAGCCCCTCGACCCTGGAGTCATTGTTTTGGGTGGGAGCAGTGACCATTTGATTGTGGATGTGCAGGATTGCCTTAGACCGCTGGTGGTGGGGGACGTCCTTTCTTTCGATATGCACTATACTGCGGTGCTGAGTGCAATGACGTCGGAGTATGTGACGAAAGTAAAGTTGAAGTGAATGGAAGCCAAGACCATCAGATAGAATGATAGTCTTGGCTTTTTTATTTTGGAGAAGACAATATTACAGAAATATTACAAAGCTCTGGCACCGTTTTGAGTTTGGTGTCAGTCCCCAACTCAGAAGTTGTCCGCGTCACCAAATCAAAACCTGTCCGCGTCACCAACCCTGCCACCTTTCATTGCCCTCCATCCCCAACTGCGGTATAATAAACCGAAACATCATATCACTTCCATCGGGAGGTCGTCATGGACAACGGCAATAACAGCAACAGCAGCAACAGTATCGTCATGATTGAACGCGCATTCGACATCCTAAAATACATCTACGAGCATGAAAAACACGTCGGGATCTCCCAAATCTCACGTGATCTGGCGCTTCCCAAAGCAAACGTTTTCAGGATATTGAGCACGCTGCACCAGGTGGACGCGGTGGAAAAGAACGACGACGAAAAGTATTCACTGGGTCGGCTGCTGGTCCAGCTCGGCAACAAAGCCCGCAAGAACTTTGATCTGAGCCAGATTGCATCGCCGGTGCTGTCGAAGTTGTCCGCTGAGATTGGTGAATCGGTGAACCTCGGAATCAAGTATGGGGACAACATCCTCACTGTGCTCGGTTTTGAGGGGGAGTCGTCGACTCTGGTGTCGAAGCTCGTGCCCATCGCGCCGCTGTACTGCTCCTCAATGGGCAAACTCTATCTGGCCCAAATGACGGACCCTCAGCTGGAAGCCTACTTTGCAAGCCTCAACGCGACCATAGAGACCATCCACACCAAGAAGACGCTGACTGAATTCCTCGCCCTTCGCGAAGGCATTTTGAAAGAAAACATCGCCTACGATCTTGAAGAGTACGAGTATGGGCTCGCCTGCATCGCGGCCCCCATCTTTAATGGCAAGGATGATATCATCGCTGCGATCAGCATCTCTGGCCCTTACAGCAGACTGAAGTACAAGGGAATGGAGAGCATGAAGTCCAAGATCAGCAGTGCCGCCAAGGTGTTGACGGAGATGACGAAGTACCTGGAATAGCAATCGAACCCCCAGCCAGCACAAGTCCTTTTGCGCCCAATCGCAAGCGGACTTTTTTTCTTAGGAAAGCGCTTTTGCCGATGGTTCCCTGGCACGCACAGCCATCAGCAATAATACATAGTCGTGGAAGGGGACCATGGCTATGCAAAAATAAGCACATGATTTTATAAAAACACTTTACTATTAATGCGTTTAATGGTATCTTCAAGATGAAACGACGTTTCAAAATATAAGGAGGTTACATAATGGAAAATGAGAAAGTGATAAACAGCTCAAACAATACACCTGCTCTTTATTCGACGTCCTTATTCTTAAAGTTCTTAATTCCTTCAATCATTGGTCTCTTCCTCTTCGTCATTCCACTCCCATACGGTGACAACTTCACCATTGGTGTCGGTGTCATGGCAGACTGGTTCAGAGGCAACTGGGGTGAAATGCTTCCGGGATTCATGACCATTGTCGTCGCCGTTTCCGCAGTATTGACAGTCGTGGCGCTCGCCCTCAAACCAGCCTTTATCACCGGCAACGAATTCTGGAGAAAGCTGCTTATGCCGTCTGCTTTCTGGACCATTTCCCGGATCCTGGGCGCCATTTTCATTCTCATGACCTACCTTGAAATTGGCCCGGCGGCCATCACTTCCAGAGCCACAGGTGGCACCATTCTCTTCGACCTGATGCCAACCCTGGCCACCTGGTTCTTCTTCTCGGGCTTCCTTCTCCCGCTGCTGATGGACTTTGGCAGCATGGACTATTTTGGCACACTGATCAGAAAATTCATGAGACCTCTGTTCCTGGTCCCTGGCCGTTCGGCTATTGACGCAGTCGCTTCCTGGATTGGCAGCGGTCCCGTAGGCGTCGTCATTACCAATAAACAATATCAAGCAGGCTACTACACCACCAAGGAAGCGTCCATCATTGCGGTCTGCTTCTCGCTTGTATCCCTGCCGTTTGCAGTAGTAGTCGCGGGCTTCCTCAAGATTTCTCACGTATTCCTGCAGTTCTACGGTGCCATTTCCATTGCCTCCCTGGCTGCAGCCCTGATTCTTCCCAGAATCTATCCGCTTCGCTCTAAAAAATCCGACTATCATCCGACTTCAACAAGCAGAATCCAGGAAGAAGTGCCTGAGGGCAGAACCCTGCACCAATACGCTGTCGAGCGCGGCGTCATGCGTGCCAAGGAAGCCAGAGCGCCGCACTATCTCGCCGCGGACGGCATCCGGACTGTGGTTGACGTTTACGTGGGCCTGATGCCGCTGGTTATGGCCTGGGGCACCATAGCGCTGATCGTGACGGAGTACACCCCAATCTTTACCTGGGCATCCTATCCGTTCATCCTCATCTTGCAGGCCCTCAACGTGCCGGGCGCGGTTGAGGCAGCACCGGCACTGGTGGTCGGCTTTGCGGACATGTTCCTGCCTTCCATCCTCGTTGCCAATCTGGAGTTTGAAATGACGCGCTTCATCATAGGCGCCGTCTCCTTCACTCAGCTGATCTATATGACAGAGACCGGCGCGGTCATCCTGCGCTCGGACATACCAATTTCCTTTAGGGAACTCGCGATCATCTTCCTCGAGAGAACCCTGATTACTCTGCCGATAGTCGTCCTCATAGCCAACCTCGTCTACTAGGTACAGCGCTGGTCAGATGCTTTAGCTTCAGCATCAGAGCCGCCGTACAACACAACGAAAAAATTAAATCAGGTGGCAACACCTGATTTTTTAACAACACGTCATTGAAACAACGTTTCAGAATGGAGGGCTTGATTTGAAGCATCGATTTATTTCAAAGAGGTACTGGAACAGCATTGCTACAGCAATGGGAGAAAGCAGCAGTCTTTTGGCAGAATATGACGACATCATCAATTTCAGCCTCGGGGATCCGGACATCACGACGGATGAACGCGTCATCAAAGCAGCCTTTGAAGATGCCGTGAACGGACATACCCACTATACAGACTTCTTTGGTGACAACGAACTCAGACGAGAGATCTGCAGTTATTTCACAGAGGAATATCAGTTCCCAGTTAAAATAGAAGAGTGCATGATTACCACCAGCGGCTGCCATGCCATGTGGCTGGCGCTGGAGGCCATCCTGGATGACGGGGATGAAGTCATTATCCACGAACCGTATTTTACGCCATATCCACAGCAAATTCGCCTGACGCGAGGGAAGCCGGTGGTGCTGGAAACCTATGAAAGCGAGAACTTCCAGGTAGATCCGGACAGACTGCGGGCGCTCATTAGCAACCGAACGAAGGCCATTGTCATTAACACACCCAATAATCCGACGGGCACCTGCTTCAGCAGCGAGACTATGGCGTCGATCGCGGAAATCGCGAAGGCGCATGATCTGCTGATTATTGCGGATGACATCTATACGAAGTTCAGCTATGAAGCGCCGTTTATCCCTATGGCGACCCTGGAGGGCATGAGGGAACGGACCATAACCATCGGCAGTTTCTCCAAGGATTATGCCATGACGGGCTGGCGGATTGGCTACGTGATCGCGCCGGATTATATCATTCAAACCATCAAAGACATCAATGAGAACAACGTCTTCACGGCGCCGTCCGTGTCTCAGCGCGCCGCGGTGCATGCCCTCAGGCACCGGGATTCCATACAGCCGCCTATGATCGCGGAATACCAAAAACGCATCCAATATGCCTACGAGCGGATCTGTCAAATTCCGGGCATGTCGGTCCTGCCGCCTCGGGGAAGTCTGTACCTGTTTGTCAACATCAAGGCGACGGGGCTGTCTTCTGAGGAAGCAGCGCGGCGGATTCTGGAGGAGGCGCATGTGCTGGTCCTTCCGGGGAATGCCTTTGGCGGCTGCGGAGAAGGATATGTCAGACTGGCTATGACCGTAAGCGTTGAGAAGACGAAGGAAGCCTTTGACCGGATTGCGGCTATGCCGCTGTTTGGGGGAAATGGAAACAGCATTCAATGAAAAGCAGCAATTACACGGAACGAAGCAATTAAATGGAAGGAAGCCGGCAAAAGCGCGCCGGCTTCCTTTTTTTAGGTTGACCATGTTGAAATTCCGTGATGTTGGGTAAAAATCATTTATGAACGCATTACAGATCTTGAATTCCCGCGGGTGTTTACGTCCGGGAGTTGCCAATAAAAGTACACAGCCGTTTTGAGGAGGGTTTCAATGGGCAGTGCCAATCGTACAGCAGAAGCCGACAGCTATTTTCGTAGTATTTTTGAACACTCCTTCGATGCGATCCTCCTGACGGTTCCTGATGGAAAGATTCTAGCGGCTAATCCAGCGGCATGCAAGATGTTTGGACGAAGCGAAGCAGAGATTTGCAGACTGGGAAGGGACGGCATGGTGGATCATACGGATCCCAGACTCAAGGACGCGCTGGTCAGCAGAGACGAAAAGGGCGAATATACAGGGATCATTCGCTACATTCGAAGCGACGGCACCACCTTTATGGGGGAGATGTCCTCAAAAGTTTTTTTGAACGAGAATGGTGAAGAGAGATCGTCTATGATCATACGGGACATAACAGACCGGATCGCGGCAGAAAATGAACTCAAACGGCGAGAGACGCTCCTCAGCTTGTTTGTCACGCATGCGCCGGCTGCTTTAGCCATGTTTGATCTCAACATGAACTACATTGCTGTCAGCGAACGGTTTTTGAAGGATTATGGCATTCCTGAGCGCAATATTGTTGGAATGTCCCATTATGAGGTCTTTCCGGAGCTCCCGGAAACATGGAAAGAGGTTCACAGAAGATGCTTGAAAGGTGCAGTAGAAAAGGCAGAAACTGAAGCCTTTCTGCGTCAGGACGGATCGGTGGATTGGATCAATTGGGAAATCCATCCTTGGTATGATCATAATGATGAAGTTGGGGGACTGCTGCTGTTTTCGGAGGATTTGACGGAGTTTGTCAACCTGCGCAATGCGCTCAGGACCAGTGAACAGCGCTGGCGATTTGCGCTGGAAGGTGCGGGTGACGGTGTGTGGGACTGGAACTGCGAGACCAATGAAGTCTATTATTCCAGTCAGTGGAAGGCAATGCTCGGTTATGGGGAGGAGGAAGTGGAACCGACTCTAAACTCGTGGAGACGAGTGACTCTGCCAGAGGAAGAAGACATTTTCAAGTCGCTCTATTATAGTCTTCTGAAGGGTACTGATCTGGAGTTCAACAAAGAGCATCAGGTTCGAACCAAACAAGGGTCACTGAAGTGGGTTCTAAACCGCGGCATGGCTTTTGGACGGTCGGCGGATGGCGCTCCCCACAGAGTGATTGGAACCATTACGGACATCACTGAGATGAAAATGGTCCAGGAGACTCTGAGGCAGAATAACCGGATGCTGATCAATTCAGAGAACCGATACCGGACGTTGTTTGAAACATCGAGTGAAGGTATTTTTATAATTGATATCAGGTCCGGAAAGCTCAAGTTTGTCAACCCGACTATTTGCGGGATGCTGGGCTATGACGGGGAAGAGCTGCTTCAAATGACCATGGATGGATTATTTCATCCAGCGGATTGGGATGAGCTTTTGAGGGAAATCCACGATCATTTTGAAGGCATAAAGACCCAGTCCTCTGATCTCAGATTCCGCATGAGGGATGGGCAGACACTCCACATGGATTTGAATTCCGCAAAGACGGTTATTGATGGGGCGGAAGTTTTGGTTGTTTTCGCATCAGATATAACGGAGCGGCTGATCGCAGAGGAAGAACGAGGCCAATATGCGAACCGGATGCTAAGTGCCATGATCAAAACGGTTGAACTGCTGTCCAAAACAGTGGAACTAAAGGATCCATATACTGCCGGCCATCAACTGAGAGTTGCATCTCTGGCGGTTGCCATCGCCAGAGCCCTTGGAGTCTCGGAAGAGGAGGCAGAAGGCATTCGGATGGCGGCCATTGTGCATGATCTCGGGAAAATGTACGTGCCATCTGAAATTTTGAGCAAGCCCGGGAGACTCAACAATCTTGAGTTTGACCTCGTGAAGACACATGCCCAGGCGGGGTGTGATATCTTGAAAGAGGTAGATTTCCCTTGGCCTATCGCAGAGATGGTGCTGCAGCATCATGAACGCATAAATGGTACCGGGTATCCAAATGGTTTAACGGGTGCTGAGATGAATTTGGGGGCTCGGATTATTGCCGTTGCAGATGTGGTCGAGTCCATGGCGTCCTATAGGCCATACCGGCCGTCCCTGGGAATAGAGGCTGCGCTTGCAGAGATCAGCACTCATAGCGGCACTTTGTTTGATCCGGCTGTGGTGGCGGCTTGTGTGGATTTGTTCAGGCGCGGGTTCGTGCTGGAACAGGTGGAATGAGGCTGCCGGAGAATATTAGTGAGTAAAGTATGAAGCCGATGGTCGTTTGAGTGACCATCGGCTAAAGTGTTTTTTAGGGGCATTTGGTGAACGCGTTTGAGTCCTCCAACCCTTCGGATTGTTACAAATATATTACCGTAACTGACCCCGAAACGGACTCGGTGACTGACACCAAAGTTGACTTGGGGACTGACACTCATTCAAAAGTTGTCCGCGTCAGTGCGTCTAGAGCATCTCTTTAGTTGGTGAATACAGCTTGACATTTTTAGTCGATTCCGATATTCTAATATTCGAATACGTGAATATAAGAATATAAAAATCTGCTATTTATAAAAGGAGCTCGTAAAAAGTGACTGAGATTTATAAAGCACTAAGTGATGAGAGCCGCTTACGAATCTTGAATCTTCTTCTGCAGCGAGAGCTGTGCGTGTGTGAAATTGAGGCGGTATTATCCATGAGCCAGACAAACGTCTCGAGACACCTAAACAAATTGAGATCAGCTGGTATTGTCGGTCATTCCAAAAAAGCGCAGTGGGTCTATTACGCGCTGAATCCGGAATTCGTCGATCAGCATCCGTATCTCTATCAGCATCTTAAGGAACAACTTAACAAGGAGCCGCAGTTTATCTCGGATCTGGATCGCCTTAACAGCGGGAAAACTCAGGCAGAGCTGTGCGCTTCGCCGGCAACCAAACTTTTAAAGGAGAAATTATGATGAAAACTTTTGTTGTTTACGAACCAGCGATGTGCTGTCCCACAGGGATTTGCGGCGTATCTGTGGACTCTGAGCTCCTCAGGATGTCCTCGGTGATTCAGCAGCTTGAGAAAGCCGGCATTAAAGCGGAGCGATTCAATCTCTCGAGTAATCCGCAGGCTTTTATTGAGAACGCTGAAGTCAATCAACTCCTGATGTCGAAAGGGGTTGAGGTGCTCCCTGTTACACTGATTCAGGGTGAGGTTGTCGAAACGGGCCGTTACCTCAGCAATACTGAACTTGAAGAAAAACTGGCCGTGAAGCTTGCCTTGACAGAAGGGTCCGCTACAGTAAAGCGACCACTGCGGGGTTTTAGGTTAAAAAATGTAAGCGGCTGCGATCCTAACAGCGGATGCTGCTAAATCTATTCACAATCTACCTGTGTGACTCAGCTCCGTAATCGCTTAGAATGGTTTGATTAAACGCTATACGTTAACCCCCTGAAAGGAAGCGAATCCATTATGAAGTTGTTTGATCCAATGAGTTTAACGCATTCGAAATATATTTTCTTTACCGGCAAGGGCGGCGTTGGAAAAACGTCGACTGCTTGCGCCACCGCAGTGCGTTTGGCCGATGGCGGAAAAAAAATACTCCTCGTCAGTACGGACCCGGCTTCGAATCTCCAGGATGTATTTGACATTGATATTACCAACACCTGGACGACCCTCGAGGAAGTCCCGAATCTTGTTGTCGCGAACCTAGATCCACTGCAGGCCGCGGAAGACTACAAAGAGCGGGTTATAGGTCCGTATAGAGGCAAGCTGCCGGAAGCGGTGATCGACTCCATGGCGGAACAGCTTTCCGGTTCATGCACCGTTGAAATTGCCGCGTTCAATGAATTTTCCAATTTGTTGACGGACACTGAAATACAAGACACTTACGATCATATTCTCTTTGATACAGCTCCAACCGGTCATACGCTGAGAATGCTGCAGCTGCCATCTGCCTGGAGCAGCTTTATCAGCGAGAACACCCATGGCGCTTCCTGCCTCGGGCAGCTGTCGGGTCTTGAGGACAAAAAGGAGATCTACCGCAGCGCAATGGAAACCCTGTCAGATCAGAACAAGACGACACTGGTGCTCGTCGCCAGACCTGAGAAGGCGCCGCTGGCTGAGGCTGAGAGAGCATCCCGCGAGCTGAGGGAGATCGGGGTAGAAAATCAAACCTTAATTCTTAATGGCATTTTGTCTAAGTATGACGACACTTTGTCACAAAAGCTCTATGAGCTTCAGCGCGATGCACTTGAGACAATGTCGGAATTGCTCCAAGGCTTGGAGCAAAGTCAGATTCCTCTGAGAGCGTATAACGTCACAGGTATCGAAAAAGTCAGAGCGTTTTTGAAATCAGAGGATGCTGTTTTCGAAGCAGTGACCAATAATGTCGAGGATCTGATGAATTTAGAGCATGTTATTCAGAATTTGATTACAAAGAATAAGAAGGTTATATTCACAATGGGAAAAGGCGGTGTTGGCAAGACTTCCATTGCGGCCAAGATTGCCCATGGTTTGCTGGAGCGAGGAAAAAAGGTGCATTTGACCACGACGGATCCTGCGGCGCATTTGAAATGGGTGGCGCAGGAAGAGGGCGGTCTCACTATGAGTCACATTGATGAAAAAATCGAACTTGAAAAATACCGTGAAGAGGTTCTAAGCAAGGCGCGCAGTGAAATGTCTGAAGAGGACTTGGCTTACATTGAAGAAGATCTAAGATCGCCGTGTACCCAGGAGATTGCGGTTTTCAGAGCTTTCGCAGAGATTGTGGACAAAGCGGAACACGAGATCGTGGTCGTGGATACAGCGCCGACCGGACATACGCTGCTGCTGCTTGATGCGACACAAAGCTATCATCGCGAGATTCAGCGCTCTCAGGGGGATATCCCAGAGTCGGTCAAAAGACTTCTGCCCAGACTTCGTGACCCTTATGAAACGGAGGTCGTGATTGTCAGTCTAGCGGAAGCGACACCTTTTTATGAAGCCAAACGGCTTGAAGCGGATTTGAAACGCGCTGGCATCTATACCAATTGGTGGGTTATTAACGCCTCGCTTTATGCTGCTGAGACCTCAAATGCCTTTTTGAAAGCTAAAGGCAGCCATGAGCTGGAATGGATCCGAAGAATCAGGGATCACGCCCAAGGTTCTGCTGCCGTCATTGAATGGACGCCGCAAATCTTGCGAATGAACGCATCTGATATTTCATAAATCATTTGAAACTAACGAGGTTGGTGGTTTCAGCTGTCTTTGGACGGACGCTCCACCATAGTATCGCAAAAAATAAAAACGGCTGACCTCCAAAGGAGATCAGCCACGCTGGGCAAGCGTTCAACTTAGTATAGCATAAGCGGCGAGAGATGCAAGGGTTTTATTTAATTGACAAAAAAATGACGTTTTTTATGCTTTTGCCGATGGTCACAGCACCCCACCCAACATGGCTGACAGCTGGAAGGTGGTGGCTGACACCCATTTTCACGCTGATAAAACGGAGTCGATTTCAATGTGGGATTGGCTTTGGACGTTGGTGCGGGCTGGGTTGACCATCGGCAAAAAAACATTTTTGAAACTCACTGAAAATAAAGAAAATTCAGCAATTTGAAGCTTGGGCAACATTTTATAAAATCTCAAAAAATGCGTGAGTTTATCATATGAAAGTGATAGAATAATAACGGGCATATGGGGGATTGTATGTTCATATAGAGAAAGCAATGTTTTGTCATAAAACTATTTTTTCAGGGGAGATGGATTATGAATAAGCCAGTTGTTTCAGCGCATTTCCAATCTAGAAAGCCATCAGCAGTCAGGTTGGCGCAAATGAAATACGAGGAGCGGAAGGTGAAGCCTGAAGCTGTCATCAACGTTGGCATTGGCAACGTGTCATTGCCTACTAACCCTGCTATGCAAAAGAGACTCTTTAACCTCGGCGCACCTGAAAGCCCGTTCGCAAAAGGCATTGTCAGATACTCCACAACCGTTGGTACCGCGGAGTGCCAGGAAGCTTTCAAAAACATTTTAAGATGTGAAGGTTTTGATACCAGCAAATTGATGGTTCAAGTCACGGACGGCGGATCTTCCGGTATGGAGCTTCTTCTCGTCGGTGTTTGCGGTCCAGCTGGTACAGATGAAAAGCCGCTCATGATGATCGACCCTGCCTACACAAACTACATTTCATTCGGCGAGAGAATTGGCCGCAAAACGGTCTCAGTCACGCGCCAATTGGGTGAAGACGGTAAATTCAACCTGCCTTCCATGAATGAAATCGAAGAAGCAATCAAAGAATACAACCCTGGCGCGCTGCTTGTCATCCCATATGACAACCCGACCGGCCAGTTCTATACTTATGACATGCTCAAAGATCTTGCGCAGCTTTGCGTCAAATATAATATGTGGATGATCAGCGACGAGGCGTATCGCGAGCTTTACTATGAAGTAGGCGCGCCGCTCGTCAGCGTTTGGGGCCTCACCGACGCTGATGTTCCTGGCATCGAAGGCAGAAGAATCAGCATCGATACGGCGTCTAAAGTTTGGAATGCCTGCGGCCTCAGAATTGGCGCGGTCATTACTGACAACGCTGAGTTCCACGACCGTTCGGTTGCGGAGTACACTGCAAACCTCTGTGCTAACGTCATTGGTCAGTACATCTTTGGCGCGCTCGCACACGAAACTAAAGAGGGCATTGCTGCTTGGACCAAAGAGATCAGAGAGTACTACAAAGAGCAGATCGTCAAGGTCTACAACGGCCTGAAAGAGCTGGAGCCTAAGCTGATCGTTTCCAGCCCGGACGCTTCCATATACTCTGTCATTGATGTCCGTAATGTCGTCAAGCCTGGTTTTGACTCTACTGAGTTCGTTCTTTACTGCGCTCAGGAAGGCTCCGTTGATCTTGACGGCGTAGAGACCACGCTGCTCGTCGCTCCAATGAAGGGCTTCTACGAGACGAAAGCCGGCAAAGAGAACCCAGGAAAGACCCAATTCCGCATCTCCTTCGTTGAGACACCGGAGAAAATGGCGAAGATTCCTGAGCTGTTCGTCAAGCTGCTTCAGCAGTACGAAGCGAACAGATAATCCACTAAACTGAAAATTTAAGCAAATAAAGCGAAACCAAGGTGTGACTGCCTTGGTTTTTCTTTGTTTGGAAGAAGGTGTCTGCGGCCGGTGACCAATCAACCCCGACTTACATCCTAAATAATTGTGCGTAACCAAATGGCTGAAGGGTATAATTGCAACAAATGATAATTGTTATCAGCGGGTTGATTCTCTCCTCATCAGCCTAACTCAACCTAGTTTGAATAGAAAGCAGGTGCAAAAATGACAGATGCAACCTCAACCTCCAAAAAAGAAAAACCTTTGATCACGGTAGAGACGACCGTTGAGCGTCCTGTGGCATGGGTTTGGACATGCTTTACGGATCCGGCCCACGTAATCCACTGGAACTTCGCGTCGGAGGATTGGCACTGCCCAACCGCCATAAATACCCTTGAACCCGGCGGCAGCTTCAATTACCGGATGGCCGCCAAGGACGGCACGGTGGGCTTCGACTTTGAAGGCAGCTTCACTGCTGTCGAAGTGAACCGCCATCTCGCCTATACCATTGGCGACCGGTCAGTGACTGTGGACTTTGTGGATCTGGGAACGGCTACAAAGGTAATCGAAACTTTCGAAGCGGAAGGTGAGAACAGCCTGGAGCTTCAGCGCGGCGGCTGGCAGGCTATTCTGGACAATTTCAAGAAGCATGCTGAGGCCTCGTCTCTCTAAGAAACCAAAAAAAGTGCATTTTTTAGCCGATGGTTGTGGGATCCCGCGACCATCGGCTAAAATTTTTTGTCTTTGAAGCGGCGGGTGTGAAGTCCCCCAAAATACGATATAATGGAGCGGACAATAAAAACCAATCACTCGAAGAGGGCACCCATGGACAAATTATCAATCTTAAAAAAGCACTTTGGCTACACCGAATTTCGCACCGGGCAGGAGCTGCTGATCGACCGGATTCTGGCGGGCAGGGACGTACTTGGCATCATGCCGACAGGCGGAGGAAAATCATTGTGCTATCAGCTGCCGGCACTGCTTTCAGAGGGGACAGCCATTGTAGTCTCACCGCTGATTTCACTCATGAAGGACCAAGTGGACGGGCTTGTGGAAAACGGCGTGTCCTGCACTTATATCAACAGTTCCCTCACGGGCGCGGAGCTGGCGGCGCGGCTGCGGGACCTCGAAAAGGGCGTCTTCAAGCTCGTATATGTGGCGCCGGAACGGCTTAACACCTGGGAGTTCGTCGAGATTGCGAAGCACATCAACATCAGTCTGATCGCGGTGGATGAGGCCCACTGCATCAGCCAGTGGGGGCACGATTTCAGGCCGAGCTACAAGGAAATTCCAAGGTTTATTGACAGGCTTCCAATAAGACCCTGCGTGGCAGCCTTTACGGCGACGGCGACGCAGTTCGTGAAGGAAGAGATTAAAACGCTTCTGGGGCTGAGGGCGCCCTTTGAGGTTGCGACCGGGTTTGACCGGCCCAATCTCTTTTACAGTGTCGCCAAACCCCAAAACAAGCTGAAATTTGTGGTGGATTACCTGAAGCGGTTTGAGGACGAGGCGTCTGGCGCGTCTCAAACGGGTCATCCGTCCCGGGCATCCCGCAGCGCTCTTGGTATGGGTAAAGAGCGGAGGTTTAACGCATCCGGAATCATTTTCTGCGCCACACGAAAGACGGTGGACAGCCTGACCAAGGCGCTGAAGGATCATGGCTACCCGGTGGAGGCCTACCATGCGGGCTATGAGAGCGCTCAGAGAAAAACCGTTCAGGAGAATTTCATGTTCGACAGGACAAAGATCATAGTGGCGACGAATGCCTTTGGGATGGGGATCGATAAACCGGATGTGCGCTTCGTCATCCACTACAATATGCCCAAGAACATGGAGGCCTATTATCAGGAGGCAGGCCGCGCGGGCAGAGATGGCGAGGACAGCGACTGCATCCTGATGTATTCTCCGGCGGACGTTGTGAGGCAGAAGCTGCTGATGGCGTCGGCAGATTCGGCTGGACTTGGGAGCCAGGCAGATGCCATGGATGCCTTTGAAATGGATGTCATGCCTGTGTCTGCATCCGTGTCAGAGGCTGAACGGGAGACCATGATGCATGAAAATCTGCAGACTCTGGTGAACTATTGTCACACCCACGAATGCCTCAGGGGCGAAATACTTAAATATTTTGGCGAGACGCCTGAGCAGGCGACCTGCGCGAAGTGCGGCAACTGTCTGAACGAGTCCAAAATGGTCGACATGACCCTGGAGGCCCAAAAGATCCTGTCCTGCGTGTTCAGAACCAATCAGCGCTTTGGCTCCGGGACTATCATCAAGGTCCTGAGGGGATCAAAGGATAAGAAAATCCTGGATTGGCAGCTGGACAAGCAGTCGACTTACGGCATCATGGGCGAGAGCTCGGAGAACCTGATCAAGGAAATCATCATGCATTTGCTTGCCCAGGGCTACCTTCAGACCTCCGGCGGCGAGTACCCCCTCCTGGCGCTGTCGCCGACCTCCAAGCAGCTCCTGAGGGGAGAAGCGCAGTTTTTTGTGAGGCAGGATCGACTGGACGCGAGCACTGTGAGCAGGAAGGAAAAGCCTGACCGCACCAAGGGCAGGGGAAAAGGGTCCGGTACAGGGGCGCTTTCTCTGACTGAGGCAGCCGGTGACCTTTACGATCACCTCGTCGCCTTAAGAAAGCGCCTTGCTGATGAAAAGAGCCTCCCTGCGTACATTGTATTCGGCAACGCGACACTGGCTGACATGGCCGCGCTGAAACCGCAAACCAAAGAAGAGATGCTCGAGGTCAAAGGCGTAGGCGAGAAGAAATATGAAACCTATGGCCATATTTTTCTGGAAGCCATTCGAGGGTTTGGCGGAGCGGACGAATAGTGTTTGCAATATAAAAGAGCCGATGATTGTGTATACAACAACCATCGGCTCACATGCGTTTAAAAACAATTTAGATTGTGTACAACCTAATCCACTTTCTGCTTAGTATTTGATGAACTTCGCACCCGGAATGCCGCAAATGCTGCACTTTTCAGGAACGAATTTTTCAATGTTGCCGCAGACTGGGCAGAGGTAGTAGAAAATTTCTTCAGCCTCATCAAGATTTTCGAGGGCTTCCTGATAGAGTCTCGCGTGGACTTCTTCCGCCTTCATGGCATAAGTAAAGGAAAGGAGCGCTGCCTTGTTGCCTTCAGCTTCTGCTTCTTTGATGAAATCAGGATACATATTTTGATACTCGTGGGTTTCACCTGCGACTGCGTCCTTCAGGTTGTCGACAGTAGTGCCAATTTTTCCGGCGACTTCAAAATGCTTGAGAGCGTGGAGTGTTTCAGCGTCAGAAGCGGCTTTGAAGAGTTTGGCCGCGTTGATTTTACCATCAGCTTCAGCCTTCTTTGAATAAGAAAGGTACTTTCTGTTCGCCTGGGACTCGCCTGCGAAGGCTTCCATGAGATTATTGAGTGTTTTGCTTTCTGCCATTTTGAGATTCCTCCATAAGTAAGATTTGATGTACTGAAATAAACAAATGTGTATTCAGTACAATTATAAACCAATTATAGCATATTTCATTTGGTAATCCAAGCAACATTTCAATTTTTGTGGATGGTTTTTTACATAACCATCGGCATAGTTTTTGTCTTTGACATCTTTGCACAAAATTAACACCCGTCCCGGCATCTTAACACTAAGTTAACGCCGAGTGATCTATGATGAAGTTAGAAATCATAGAGAAGAAGGTGAGTGTATGCTGGATGTGATCATCATCTTGGCGATGCTGGGGATAAGTGTGTTGGGATATCGCGTTATGAAGCGGCTGGATGTCGCGCTGGATGATATTGTTGTAGTCGATCACATTGATAAAGTCAGGCGGGCGACCGTCCTGATCTACAGTGAAGAGGTCGGACATGAGGAGGCCATCAGGACGATCCTGGAGGAGCTGGACCAGCAGGGGATCGCCCACGTGGAAACCACTAATGGTAATGTTCAGGATTTGATGCCGTTCACCCACGTGGTGGCCATTTCTGACAGTGATCTGGACAATTTATTGCTGTGTCACCGCGCGAAGCGAATAAAGCCGAATGTGGAGACAATCGCCAGCTGCAGTAAATACGTTTACCAAAGTGTTTTCAAAGATCAGGGCGTGGACTGGATCGTGACGGGGGACCGGGATCCGGTACTGATGAATATTGTAACAGGGCTTGGACAGATTTAAATTAAACTATATACTAGTGCTGGGGGGCAATCACATGATCGCAGCAAGTCAGAAAAAAATTGGAAACTGTGCATTTAAAACACTTTTGGTGTTTGTAATTGCCACCCTGGTGTCGCTGGGAATGAGCTATCTTGGCATCAGCAAGGAAAGCATCATCATGGTGTATTTGCTCGGGGTTCTGTTCTCAAGTACCTTGACCAGCAGTTTTATTTGGGGCATAATCAATTCCTTTGCCAGTCTCCTGGCCTTCAATTATTTTTTTACAGAGCCGCGATTTACCTTCGCCATGGCTCACATGACTGACATCATACTTCTGGCATTTTTTCTGATTACGGCTATAGTCTCGGGGACTATGACTTCCAGACTTCAAAAACAGATTTTGATTGCCGAGAAAAACGAAAGAACATCCATGATCCTGTACCAAATTGCGGCAGGATTTCTGCCCGTCAGCGGTGAAAAGAACATTGTCATGCGGAGTCTTTCCTTTATTGAGGAGTTTTTGGAGTGTGAGTCTGTCGTTAAACTGGACAGAAATGGGGTTGTCTATCCGGAAGCTGCAAATGGATACAGGATCCCCTCTCACACCTTTCCCATTCAAAGCGCAGCAGGCAACCTTGGCGTGATCCAAATCTTCAATGCTGAAGCCATTATGGACAAGCAGAATGAATTGATCGCCAGTTCGATAGCGACACAACTGGGGATTGCCCTGGACAGGGAGAACCTCTACAACGAGCAGGAGACCATCAAGCTGGCCATGGAGCGGGAGCTGCTCCGGGCAACGCTTCTGAGATCTGTCGCTCACGATCTGAGAAGCCCGCTGACAGCGCTGCTGGGTGCAGGGAACCTTTTGGCGGACAATTATGAAAAGCTGACGGATGAAGAAAGAAAAAAATTGGCGCTGGATCTCAGCGAGGAAATTCTATGGTTGACCAATTTAGTTGAGAACATCCTCAACATGACCAGAATCAACGAGTCAAAGCTCGTCCTGAAGAAAAACGGCGAAATCATTGATGACGTCGTCAGCGAGGCCATCTCCCATGTGGAGCGTCACATCAAAGGCCGCAAATTCATTGTGCACCTGCCTGAGAAGGTCGTCATGGTGCCTATGGATGGAAAACTGATTGTCCAGGTGCTGATCAACCTTCTCGAAAACGCCATTCGTCACACGCCCCCTGACAGCGAGATTGCGCTGGAGGTTTTTGAAGGCAGGAAAGTGATCAAAGTAGTGGTGTCGGATACGGGAAATGGGATCGACATCAATATCAAGGATAAATTATTTGACAAATTTGTGACGCTGGACCAGGGTGTGACAGATGGCAAGCGCGGCATTGGTCTGGGGCTGACCATTTGTAAGGCGATTGTTGAAGCCCATGGCGGCACCATAAGCGCTGAAGCCAACTGGCCTAAGGGGACGCGTCTTATGTTCACGCTGCCGCTGGAAGAGCAGTCTTAATAGGCAAAGTCATAGGTAATGCAGCTGTTGGAAGAGCAGTTTTTGGGGGCGTGATCCGTGGTGGATAAAATAAAGATTCTCGTTATCGAGGACGATCAGTACATTTCCAATTTTATTGCGGTATCGCTCATGAAGAGCAATTATGAAGTGTTCGTCTCCTCGACTGCGGCGGAGGGACTGTTTTTGTTTTCCTCCCATCGGCCGGATTTAATCCTCCTGGACCTGGGGCTGCCGGATCAGGACGGCCTTGAGATCATCAAGGCCCTTCGTGAATTCTCCGAAATCCCCATTCTGGTCGTCTCCGCCCGGGGGCAGGAGCTGGAAAAGATCGAGGCGCTGGACCTGGGGGCAAACGACTACATATCGAAGCCCTTTCACATGGGCGAGCTCATGGCCCGCATCCGCGTCGCCGAGCGGTATTTGTCCGCAGGCGCTGCGACCTCCCAGGAGACGGAATTTGACTGCGACTATCTTCACGTGGACTTCGAAAAGCGTCAGGTTCTGATCGACGGCCAGGAAATCCACCTGACTCCACTCGAGTACAAGCTTCTGCTGCTTTTGATCGCGAATCGCGGCAAGGTGCTGACCCACAATTATATTGTGAAGAAAATCTGGGGCTATGAGAATGAGAGCGACACCAAGAGTGTGCGCGTGTTTATGGCCAATTTGCGCCGCAAGATCGAGAAGGACTCCGCCAAGCACCGGTTTATCATGACTGAGGTGGGGGTGGGGTACCGGTTTTCAGATGAATAGTGAAGGCTTTTAGCCGATGGTGTCGGGACCTGCGACCATCGGCTAAATTTATTTTTGTTGGATGAAGATGTCTGACCCCGACTTCCGCCTTCCATCTTCACGGATGTCTCTGCCGCCCCAAATTGTGGTATATTATTAATTGAGCAAGTTTCAACCAGTGGAGGGACAAAATGAATAAAAAAGACATAGCCGCATTTAAACGACAGCTCAAAGAGGATGGCAAAGTGACCATTTCCCATCTCGGCCGCGTGTTTGCCATGGGGGAATCCAAAGACATCATCTATCATGAAGCCGGACTGTTTTCCGCTTGTGACGAGGCTGAACAAGAACTTTATTTTTCAAATTTTAAAAAACTGCTGACGGGGGCCATGGACGTGAAGCTCTTCGAGCTGCCATTCAATCCTGTTCCAGCCGCGGAGTCCCTGGGGCAAAGATTTCTTTATGACATGCTGCTGGACGATACCATGGCTGGCTTTGAGGCCAAGGCAGTCCGGATTATGGAGAAAATAGTGCAAAGCGCGGTCTATGAAGGGGACTTGGTCGCCAATTTCATCAAGGCAGAGTACCTGAAGCCCTCCAGGAAGGACACGCCTTATGGCGAAGAGGACTACAGCGGCGCAGGGGACACGGATTATAAGATGAAGTTCATCCTGTGCAGCATCAATAAGATTGAGAGCGGTGAAAAGTCGGTGCGCTTCGATTACAGAGACAGACGCTTCACGGTGAACCACGATCTGAATGCCGTCCTGAACCTGAACGCGCCCCTTGAGGGTTTTATGTTTCCGTCAATCACTGACGACGCTGCTGACGTCAATAAGGTGATTTACAGCACCTCTAAGGCGGACCAGCTGAATGCGGGACTGATCGATTTCGTGCTGGACGCGGGTTATACCCGCACTGCGAAAGAGGAAAAAGAACAGTTTGACACTCTTATCAAAGCCATGGTCGGGGACAAAGCGAAGGCAGAGGTCGTCAAAAATATCTACGAGACCGTGGATATGGCCATTCTGGAGCAGGCAGAGGAAGAGGTGCCAATGGTCGAGCTCGCTGCCCTTGAGAAGGTCCTGCAAGGTAATGGCATAGATACGTCGCGCTTTAATGTGGTCGCCAGTGAGATTGCCGGTGACGCGAAGCATTTCAAGCCTGCCAATGTGGTGCCGGGTTACAGGAAAAAGTCCATGAAGATTTCAACCACCACGGCGGACATTGTCATCAGTCCGGAAAACCTGGATCTGCTGCGGCAGGTGGTCGACAGACAAGGGCGCAAGTGCTTGCTGATTCAAGTGGACGAGGACGTTGAAATCAACGGCATCAAGCTGGAAGTAGAGGCACTGTAATAGGCACTGGATGAGGCTTTGTAGGAGGCGTAGTGTATGAACGGCTGGATTAAAATTGTCGGTGCCCGGGAAGCCAACTTAAAGGACATAACCCTTGAGATTCCCAAGAATCAGATGGTTGTGTTTACGGGCCTTTCAGGGTCGGGGAAGTCGACGCTGGCCATTGAAACCCTGTACCAGGAATGCCAGAGACAGTATCTGGAGGCCATAGGGTACCAGGGTATTCAGAAGCCCAAGGTCGACGCCATCACAAACCTGTCACCCGCCGTCAGGATTACGCAAAGCGCCTACAACCGAAATCCCCGCTCCACGGTAGGGACAGTGACGGACATTTACACAGACCTCAGGATGGTTTACGAAAAACTGGCCGCAAGAACCTGCCCGGAGTGCGGTGCTCTGATCAAAGCCTCAGACTGCAAGGAAGAATTCGTTAAGATTGAGGATGGATTCAAAGTTTACATGTACTGCAGCCAGTGCGGCTATAAAATGGACAAGCTGACCCGGTCCCACTTCTCTGCGAACACCCGTGAGGGGGCTTGTGAAACGTGTCACGGCCTCGGCGAGGTGCTGCGGATTTCAGAGAACAGAATCATCAACCGGTCGCTTTCCCTGGAAGAAGGGGCGGTGGTCTTTTGGGACCACGCTTTTAAGGAATATCAGATCAGTACCTTGAATAAAGCCTTCACTTATTACGGTCTCGAGGCGTCGGGAGGTAAGCCCGTCGAGTCATTTAACGCCGGACAAATGGCGCTGCTTCTGTATGGGGCGGAGAGCGAAGCAATTCGGAGTTTGTATCCCGACCGGCCGGTGCCTAAGAAAGTGACGGACGGCAGGTTTGAGGGCGTCCTGACCACCCTTTGGCGGCGACTCTCCGAAAAGGGCGGCCTCACTGAAGCCCTGGAGCCCTATTTTCACTCAGAAACATGTGAGGATTGCAAAGGTGAGAAGCTCACTTCCTTGAGCAGAAACGCGACCGTCATGGACACCCGGCTTCCGGTACTTTCCACCATGGCCCTGGATGCGCTGCGGGAATGGATCTCACGACTTGGAGAATACCTCGGTGAGCGAGAAAAGACGCTGGTTGAGCCCTATCTTCTGGATCTTGAAACCAAGATCCGGCGGATCGTCCAGGTTGGCCTGGGCTACCTGTCCCTGGACCGTCAGACAATGACCTTGTCCGGTGGGGAAGGGCAGCGGATCAAACTGGCCGCGGTGCTGGATTCGACCATGTCCGGGCTGATCTATATTATGGATGAGCCAACCATAGGTCTTCACGCCAAGGATACGGAGGGGATTCTCAGAGTGCTGAACGCCCTCAGAGACCTCGGCAACACGGTTTTGGTCATTGAACACGACCCGGAGGTGATCCGGGCAGCGGATTATATTGTGGATCTGGGACCGGGCTCTGGGAAGCTGGGCGGCGAAGTTGTTGGCTTTGGCACTTATGAAGAGCTTCTGGCTCAGCCCATGTCGGTTACAGGTCGCTATTTGAACAGGGAAAGGCCTGTTCTGGCAATGCCGAAGCGGAAGGCCGAGGGCTATTTTTCAGTTTTGAACGCGACACGTTTCAATTTAAAGCACGTGGATGTGCACTTTCCTGTAGGTTGTCTCACGAGTGTCACCGGGGTTTCAGGGTCGGGCAAGTCGACGCTGATTTTTGAGGTGCTGGCGGCTGGGGCTGCTGACAAGTCGAAAGGCAGGAATGCTGCCGATGGTGCTGCTTCCAGGAGTGAAGACCCTCCCGGCGGCGCTGAGTTAAACGGCAATTCTGAGAACCAGGTCACGGGCATGGCGCATTTTGACGCGGTCATCACCGTTGAACAAACACCGGTGACGCGTATGAAGCGCTCCAATGTCGCGACGTACTCCGGGCTCTATTCGGAAGTCCGAAAGATCTTTGGCGCCCTCGAAGCGGCCAAAGACCAGGGACTGGATGCCAGACATTTTTCCTTCAACACGAAGGGCGGACGATGCGAGCACTGCGAAGGTCTGGGTTTTGTGGAGAGCAACATGCTGTTTTTTGAAAATATAGATGTGGTTTGCCCGGTGTGCGGCGGCAATCAATTCAATGAAGAAGTGTTGTCTGTAACCTATCTGGGGCACTCTATCAAGTCCGTACTCAGAATGACGGTCGTCGAAGCCATGACGCTGTTTCACGACCGCGGCAAGCTGCTCAAGATTCTAAAATTGCTGGACGAAGTGGGGCTCGGCTACCTGGAACTCGGTCAAACTTTGACAACCCTCTCCGGCGGCGAGGCACAGAGGCTGAAACTGGCTAAAGAATTGATTTCCAGCGAGGGCAAGAACAATCTTTATCTGATCGATGAGCCCACAACGGGACTGCATCCTCTCGATGTGGAGAATTTTCTGACGCTTCTGAGCCGAATGGTGGAGGTCGGGAATACCGTCATTCTCGTCGAACACAATCTTCAGGTGGTCGGTGCTTCGGACTGGGTCATTGATCTTGGACCTTTGGGAGGCGAACAAGGCGGCCAGGTTATGGCAGTGGGAACGCCGCTGGAGGTTGCAGGAAATCCGGGATCCATTACCGGCAGCTATTTGAGCAAAGCGTTTGCTATAGAGTAAGGAGTTTGAGGACTTATGACTAATATGACAACACCACTTGATCCATTGGAAAGCAATATTAAAGACACCGCATTGATATTTGAAGGCGGCGGTATGCGAGCAAGCTATACGGCAGGATTTCTCGTGAACCTGCTGGAACATAAACTCTATTTTGATTATGTGGCAGGGATCTCGGCCGGTGCCAGCCACAGCGTTAATTACCTGTCCAGGGACATTGAGCGCGCGAAACGCTCCTTTGTGGATCTCGTGAGGGATCCGGAGTTTGGCGGTTGGAAGTCCTTTTTCAAGGGTGAGGGCTACTTCAGATCGGACTATATCTATGAGCAGACACCGGTTCAGGGCGGCACCCTGCCATTTGACTTTGAGACATTTCAAAGAAACAGCGCGCGGCTTCGAATTGGGGCGTTTGACAGAGACAGCGGTGAATTTGTGGTATTTAAAAAAGAGGACATTCATGAGATCAGTGACCTGATGAAAATTGTCAGAGCCTCCTCATCCATGCCAATCTTTATGCCTCCGACCCGCTTTGGCGGTCAGGTTTTAGTGGATGGCGGGATAGGCCCCGGCGGGGGAATCGCTCTGGATATCGCGAAGCAGGACGGCTTTAAAAAGTTTTTCGTCATTCTGACTCGTGAAAAAGGTTACAGCAAAAAACCCCCAAAGTTTGGCGGTCTCATCAAATCTTATTATCGACGGTATCCGCTGGTGGTCGAGGCCATGTTTGAGCGCTACGCCACCTACAATAGAACCCTCGAAGAACTGAAAGAGCTCGAGTCAGAGGGTAAAGCCCTGTTGGTTTACCCTGATCAGATGCCCATTTCCAACCGAGAAACAGATTATGACAAACTTGCCGCTAGTTATTTGCTGGGCTACGCCCAGGGCAAGAGGGATGTGGAGAAATGGGAGCGCTGGCTGCGCGGCTGAGGCGGGGTGACGCTTCAGTGAGTGAAAGCAGGGGGTGAAAGTCTCCAGTTTCTGACGCCCACTTCAGTCAATACCGGTCTGCCGAGACCATCGGCAAAAAACCTCTTAAAGCGATTGAACGCGATCAAATATGGTATATATAATACGAGACCTATGCTTTCTGTGAAGCGCCAGTTACATAAGGAGGCAATGAACCAAAGACTTATTTGGACGCTTGGTCTTTGGGGAGCCGGCAGCGTAACCGACCTTTGTGGGTCGGTTTTCTGTTGGATTGGCAGGAACTAAAATGCGCAATTATTAGTCTAATAACTAAGTGATAACGATTTTCATAGAACGTTGTCACGTGGACTGGTCTTATCCAGTATTACTATTGGATTTTAAATTTATGGAGGTGACTATTATGAGTGCTTTTACCCGTTCGATCACCAAAGTCTTCGAAAGTGCAATCGGAACTTTCAAGACTTTTCCAGCGTCCATAGCCAGCGCCGTGGGCTTCGCCGTGGTCACCATGGTCCGGATTCAGCTGGACTGGCCTGAGCAGGAAGCGTACAATTTCCTGTTCAACTGTCTGCACCTCGCCTTTGCGGTGGGCGCCATTTTCAGTCTTGCAGCCATAACAGCTGCCAAGGTCAAATTTAACACCGCCAAGGCATTCCTGATCGCAAACCTGCTGGGTGTGGCCTCTGTTGTTGTAACATTCCTGCTGCTGTATTTCTTTGGCGGCAGTGAGCCGGACCGCTGGGCAAATATGATCGTCAGAGTATCCGGTTTGGCGGCAGCCCGTGTTTCCGTGGTTATGGTCGTCAGCGTGCTCAGTTTCATTATCCTCGCGGCACAGCCCAAGGAACAGTCTGACTTCTCCCGTGCGTTTCTGATGACGCATAAAGCGTTCTTCATCGCAATGATCTATGGCGCGGTCATCATGGCCGGCACCTCCGGTGTGGCCGGAGCCATTCAGGCACTGCTGTACAGGGAGATGAGCAGCAAGGTTTATCAATATATCGGGACGATCGTTGGGTTCCTGACCTATACTATTTTCGTGGGTTACTTTCCAGACTTCAGAAAGGGTGTTGTCGACGAACGGCGCGAAAATCTCCAGAAGCAGCCGCGGTTTATTGAAGTCTTGTTTGAATTTATCATGATCCCAATAGCCTTGGCACTGACAGTCGTCCTGTTGATTTGGACAGGCAAGACCCTCGTGGCCGGTCAAGGGGCGTCCTTTATGCGGCTCGCCGGGATTGCCACCAGCTATGCGGTGGGGGGCATCTGGCTTCATATTATGGTGACCCACAACACGTCGAATTTGGCGAAGTTTTATCGAAAGATCTATCCGTTTGCAGCGCTTGTGATCCTCGCGTTTGAGGCTTGGGCCCTGATTGTGCAGTTGAATCGCTTTGGGATGAAAGGTGTGGAGTATTCGTTCCTCCTCATGTGGATTGTCGCTGTATCAGCTGTGGTGCTTTTAATCCTCAAGAAGGATAAAGCACATGTGCTGATTGCGCTTCTGGTCTCAGCGGCCGCTTTCGTTTCTGTTTTACCACTGGTGGGTTATCATTCCCTTCCTGTCAGGTCTCAAATCAGCCGTTTGGAGAACTTACTGGTTTCAGAAAACATTCTCAGAGACGGGACACTGGTACCGGCGGCGCAAGAGCCTGATCGATCCGTAAGGGAAGCTATCACGGACTCGGTCACCTTCCTTGCCTATGCTGAGAATGCGAACCTGCCGGCGTGGTTCAATGATGAACTTGGCCAACCTGACAAATTTAAAACGCAGCTGGGTTTTGAACAGATATGGCCGGATCCTGAGGACTACTTTGGAGAAGCACCGCAGGAGGTTATGGGAGTCTCTCTCATGCTCGCAAATGGCGCCTTTGAAATTGAGGACTACCGCTGGGCGGTCAAACTGCAAAACTATGAAGGCAAGGAGTCCGGCAGCGCAGAAACTGTAGTGGAAGGCGACAGAGGAACCTACAAAATCAACTGGATTGTCGACACTGTCAGTGGCATGCCAACCCTTGAAATTATGCTGAATGATCAGGTTATTTTGGAAGAAAGCATGCGCGCCTATTTTGACCGGATCTCCGGAAATTACGAGCTGACTCCTAGACCTTATAATGAAGGGACCCTGGAAGAAATGAGCCACAAGTTAGAGACGCCGGAAATTGAAGTGCTGTTGGTCTTCAATAATATTGATTTCAACGTCAATGTCAAAGAGGATCAAATGCATTATTGGATTAACCTGGACATGATGTATATGCGTGAGAAATAGACCCATCATTCTTGGCATGTAGCGGATTGGATCAATGGTGCCAGTGAAAGTCGGTTATTGACTTCACCTTGACACCATTTTTCCTTTTGTATGAAAAAATTCAAAGATTGCAGAAGAGAAGGATTGTGAACTCAATATGGTAAACTATAATAAAAGCGAGATAAAAATTGGCACTAAGGTGCGGATCGTCCAGAAATAGGATCAACGCAGCGGCACTTTAACCGAGGGTGTTGTCCAGCGGATTCTGACGAAATCACCGGCCCATCCTCATGGTATCAAAGTTATGCTGGAGAATGGTCTCGTCGGAAGGGTCAAAGAAATATTATGAAGTTGAAGGAGAGGGAAAATTATGGGCGGCAAGCGTAAAATGCAAATTGAAATTTGGTCAGATTTTGTATGTCCGTTTTGCTATATGGGTAAAAGAAGGTTTGAAGAGGCACTGAGGCAATTTGAGCACCGCGATGCCTTTGAAGTCGTATTTAGAAGCTTTGAACTGGATCCCAATTCAAGACGGGATGTCAGCATCAATCTCGTGGATCACCTCGCTGAAAAGTACAGCATTACAAAGGCGGCAGCGAAATCAAATATTGAGAATATCACCATGCAAGCCAAAATGATGGGTCTCGAATACCACCTGGAAGAAGCGATCCAAGCCAATACATTCGATGCTCACAGAGTGTCCCATTATGCGAAAACACTAAATCTGATGGATGAAATCACAGAGAGACTGATGCAGGCACATTTCACAGAAGGCCTTAATATTGGCGACCAAGACGTGCTGATGGCGCTTTCAGAGGAAGTTGGGCTGAATAGGGCAGACGTTCAGAAGGTGCTTAGTCAAGGTCAATTTGGAGAAGAGGTACGGCGAGATCAGCAGAGAGCCCGCGAGCTTGGGATCAGAAGTGTGCCGAACTTCTTAATTGATGGCCGGATCTCCGTTTCAGGCGCTCAGCCTATCCGGGTGTTTCTGCAGGCTTTGGAAGAGGCATGGGGGAAATAAAGTGTAAGGGTCAGCGTAAGTCAGATGCCCCTTCCAGTATATTGAAGGAATTTATACCAATAATGTCAAGCGGAGGCTTCCTATGATCAACCAACAACTCTACCAAAATATTTACAAACGCAAATCTGTACGCAGGTATGATATGACCCCATTACCCAAGTCGGTGCTGATGGATGTCAAAGCCTTCGTCCAGTCGACGGTGCCGTTGATAGGCGACATTAAGTACGAATTCACTTACCTCAGTGCCGGAGATGTCAAAAATCTCTTGCCTATCAAAGCACCACATTATATTTGCCTCTATTCGGAGGCGAAACCAAATTATCTTTTGAACGCGGGTTACCTGCTCCAGCAGATTGACTTGTACTTGTCCCATAAAGCACTGGGCAGCTGCTGGCTGGGCATGGCGAAACCGAGTAAACAAGTCGCGCTGCAGCAGAATGGACTTGATTTTGTCATCATGCTGGCTTTTGGCGCACCTAACGAGCCTGTTCACAGAGAACGGCCCGACGATTTCAAAAGAAAGATGACCCACGAAATGTCGAGTGTAACCGGTCATGATGCGCTGGTTGAGGCGGTGAGACTGGCGCCTTCTGCTTCAAACTCCCAGCCTTGGTTTGTCAGTGGAACCCCGGAGGGTCTGATCCTCAGTCGGGAAAAGCTCAATATGCTCCGTGGTGCCCTTTACGGTAAGATGAATCAGATTGATATTGGCATAGCGCTGCTTCATCTGGATATGGCGGTCAGGCATCATGGCAGACAGGCGATTTACAGCTTTTCACCTCAGAATACGCCTGGTGAGGTCCCTCAAGGCTATGAATTCATGGTCAGAGTTGAGACGAAGGCAATTGACGAGTGAACTGAAGGCGTGGTAAGATGCTAAAAAACAGAAAAGGTGCGGTTCTGTATGAAAAACTTCTTAAGCCAGCTGGCACTTGGTCTAGAGCCCTACATTCCCGGCGAACAGCCGAAAGATAAAAAGTACGTCAAATTGAATACCAACGAGAATCCCTATCCGCCTTCCGAAAAGGTCGAAGCGGCTATTCACAGCGTTCCTATGGATCAGCTGCGGCTCTATCCGGATCCGGAATCGACGGATCTTCGCGTCACTATTGCGGACTACTTCAACGGCCTGATGGACTGTGAATCGGCGATTCTCACTGCGACCAATGTCTTTATGGGCAATGGTTCTGACGAGGTCCTGGCCTTTGTGTTTCCTGCGTTTTTCACCGGTCGGTATATAGTGTTCCCTAATATTACCTACAGTTTTTATCCGGTTTACGCGAATCTGTTCCAAACGGAGTATCGGGAAATTCCGCTTCTCGAAGATTTTTCGGTTAGGGTGGAAGATTACCTGGATCTGGCCTCCAAAGGCGATTTGGGTGCTGATGGTGTCCTGATCCCCAACCCCAACGCCCCGACCGGCCGCGCATTAAGCAAAGCTGAAATCGAACAGATCGTCGCCTCCAATCCGGATATTGTAGTCGTCGTAGATGAAGCCTATATCGATTTTGGCGGTGAATCCGCGGTAGATCTCGTGCCAAAATACGACAATCTGCTGGTGGTTCACACCTTGTCAAAATCCAGGTCCCTGGCAGGTTTGCGAGTAGGTTTCGCCATAGGCAGCGATCAATTGATCGACGGTCTCAACCGGGTCAAAAACTCCTTCAACTCCTACACTATGGACCGGATTGCCATGGCAGGCGCCAAAGCCGCGATCCTGGATCACGATTACTTCAATGAGACTCGAAACCGGATTATCAACACCCGGGAGCGCGTTGTCGCCAGACTGGAGACAATGGGTTTTGAGGTGGTGCCATCCAAGGCCAATTTCATCTTTATCACCCACGAGACAAAGGCGGCAGCAGAACTGTTTTCCGGGTTGAGAGAAATGGGAATCCTGGTGCGGTACTTCAAGAAGCCGCTCATTGACGATCATCTTCGGGTTTCCATTGGGACAGATGAGGAGATGGATCAGTTCTTGAAGGCTTTGGAGTCCTTGATATAATCATAATAAATAACATTTGACATTGTGATCTTTACGTGTTAGTATAAGTTGTTGCTTAAATGAAGAGCAAATGATTTGACAAATGGTTTTAGAATTGGTGTCCGTTCAGTTGGGCCCTCTGATTTTAAAAGTCTATGTTATTTTCATTGCCAAGGTTTAAGACTAAAAAATTAGGAGGTACCTATTATGAATGGTACAGTAAAATGGTTTAACGCAGACAAAGGCTTCGGCTTTATCACAGATGAGAATGGCAAAGACGTCTTTGCTCACTACTCACAAATCAATGCTACTGGTTTCAGAGCATTGGAAGAAGGCCAAAAAGTAACGTTTGACGTTGCTCAAGGTCAAAAAGGTCCACAAGCTGAGAATATCGAAATCGTAAGATAGTCCCTTGAGACTTAAGCCCCTGCGCCGTATGGCGCGGGGGCTTTTTTAAGCTTTGCGGATATAAATGAAAAGGATCAGGTGGAAGTTGTCGGTTGGCCGTGGGCCACAGAAACTAACGCCTGATCCTTTTTTGACTTTATATAAATGTGGCGAGAACACCCGTGACTTCAGTCATGGGATGAATCGCTTATCAGTATTTGGTTTAAAGTCATGATTCACACAATAAAAGTATGGTTTGCGACCTTCATCATTAATCCATTTTCTATGATAGACCAACAAAGGCGCTAATGAAAATACAATAAAATGACTGAATGCTTTTCTCAATTTTTTCTTGAAAAAGAACAAGCGTTTGGTATAATCAAAACAGGAGATTAATTGAATCAGTGAAAAGTCCTTCAATCACTTAAAATCAGCGACTGTCGGCAGGGTAATGAAATAAGATGCCTGCCGCTTTTTGATAGGTTTTAGTGATTTTTTTGTTTTTTGTTTTGCGACAACAAGCATAACCTTTTGTATACGAGGAGGTGAAAATGATGTTGGTTCACAAAGCGTATCGTTTTCGCATTTATCCAAATGATGAACAGAAAGTACTGATCACTAAGACAATAGGTTGCAGCCGTTTCGTATTCAATCACTTTCTGAGTACTTGGAACAATGCTTACGAGGAAACGGGCAAAGGTCTCACCTACAATATTTGCGCCGTACAAATGACTTCGCTCAAAAGAGAAAAAGCGTACGAGTGGTTAAGTGAAGTGGACAGTATCGCCCTGCAGTCCTCGCTAAAGTGTCTGGATGACGCGTTTAAACGTTTTTTTAACAAACAGAATAACCGTCCGCGTTTCAAGTCAAAAAAGAACATAGTCCAGTCCTATACTACCAAATTTACGAATGGGAACATCAGGATTGCTGGCAACAAAATCAAACTGCCAAAGTTAGGTCTTGTTAAGTTCGCAAAGTCAAGAGAAGTTGAAGGCAGGATTCTAAGCGCCACTGTAAGGCGTAATCCGTCGGGAAAATATTTTGTATCCATACTCGCAGAAACAGAGATACAAGAATTTCAAAAGACAGGTTCAGTCTGTGGGATCGATGTGGGAATCAAGCAGTTGGCCAAAGTATCAGATCACACCGAACGTGAAAACCCTAAGTTCTTCAGAAAATATGAGGCCAAGCTCGCAAAAGCCCAGCGTGTGCTCTCAAGGCGCGTCAAGCATTCAAAAAATTGGGAGAAGCAAAGGGTTAAAGTTGCTAAAATCCATGAAAGAATCGCCAATGCAAGAAAAGACAACTTACACAAATTTTCTTACGACATCATCAAAAATCACGATGTGATCGGAATAGAAGATTTGCAGGTTTCAAATTTGATGGGGAATCACAAATTGGCGAAGGCCATCGCTGATGCGTCTTGGTCACAATTCAGAAGTCTGCTTGAATATAAGGCGAAGTGGTATGGCAGGCAGGTTGTCGTTGTGGGGAGGAGCTTTCCTTCAAGCCAATTGTGCTCAAATTGCGGATATAAACATAAAGACGTTAAGGATCTGGCTATTAGAAACTGGATTTGTCCGGAATGTGGTATATGCCACGACAGGGATCTTAACGCAAGCATCAATATTAAAAACGAAGCCATAAGGCTTCTAACCGCTGGTGCGACGGGGCTAGCCTAATAAAAAACCGTTCGATAGAATGGTGTTCTTAGGAATCCCGTGACTTGAGTCATGGGAGGTTCAATGCGTGACAAGAACACCCGTAATTTGTGTCATGGGAGGTTCAGTAGCGTGGCTCACCTGATGACTCCCTCAGAACCAGCTCTGTGGGCATGACGATATTTTGAATGGGCATACTTGGATTTGACATCCGGCTTTGCAGCAGCTCGACCGCTTTGGCGCCCTGAAGCCTTGGGTGGGCGGTCACTGTGGAGAGGGAAGGGCTGAAGGAAAGTCCTTCCGGAATATCGTCAAAACCAATGACCGCAACATCCTTCCCTGGCACAATGCCTCTGGATTTGAGCGCCATCATGGCACCTATGGCTATGGTATCGTTATAGGAAAATAGGGCGGTTGGCGGATCCTGGAGATTAAAGAGGTGCTCGATCAGGTTGGGCGCTTCGTCCCGGTTGCACAGGCTTTCCGGAGTAAGTTCAGGGTCGAATTCGATCCCAAATTCATTCAGCGCCTGCTGATACCCTTGAAGGCGGCCATGCCAGGTATAGAGCTGGCGGTTGCCGCCTATGAACGCAATACGCTTGTGTCCTAGGGCCAGTAATTGCCTGGTGGCGTCGTACCCCCCCTGGACATTATCAACTCCAATATAATCACAAGGCAGATCAGGGAACAAGCGATTTATCAACACTACCGGAATCCCAAAACGCTGAATGCGCTGAATCACCTCACTGCTGGTACCCGGCGCAGCGAAGAGCAATAAGCCGCTGATCCGGTACTCAAGCATCATGGAGATCATTCTATCCTGCACCTCGCAGGAGTCAAAGGTGGTTCCAAGCAGTGACGTCTGCTCTGTTTCGTTAAGTTTTTGCTGAATGCCAATCAATAGTTCCGTATAGAAAGGATTCACCAGATCCGTCACTATGATGCCAATTGCGCCCGAACCGGCAGTGCTTGAGCGAAGGCTGGCCGCGCCCCGGTCGTAGACGTAGCCCAGTTCCTCTATTGCTTTATAAACCTTTTGGCAGGTCGCTTCGGGGATGCTTGGGTTTCCATTCAGGGCCATGGAAGCCGTCGTCAGGGAGACGCCTGCATGGGCCGCGACTTGCTTTAGGGTCACGCGTTTTTGCGTGGATTTTTTCATGGGATCACCTGCTTAATATGAATTGGTAAAGCATATATGCCGATGGCATCGATACTCAGCTCGTCGTCCATCTCACGAAGCGCTTATTCAGCTCGCTTAAAATCATAAGTCTGGAGGTTTACATCATTATACTCGGTTTTGAGAGACTGTGTCAAAGAATTTACTGAAACGATTCAACGGTTCGTAATTGACAATTGAATAACTTTCTATTTCAGTGTTGAACCCAATTGACAAACGGAACCTGCCCGCTTAAAATACTATTAAACCGATTTACTGAAACGATTCAGTAAATCGTGTATAAACATGGTCAACCGTCATTATGTATTGACATTTTTGGGATGCACGAAAAAGTGAAAGCTCAGGAGGGGTTCAAATGGCGAAAAAGGAAGTGACTATTGCGCTGGTGGGCGGAGGTTACGGCGCGGTCCTGCACCTTAACGGTTATGAGAAAATTCACGGTGTGGATGTCCGAATCAAGACGCTTGTCGACGTCGATGTTGAAAAGGCTTTGGCACTCAAGGAAAAGTACGGCATTGAGCAAGTTATCACAGATTATAAAGAAGCCATCAATGACCCTGAAATTGACATCATTGATATCGTTACCCCGCCGTCGCTTCACCCTGGGATGGTTTACGACGCCATGGGTGCCGGAAAGCACGTCATCTGTGAAAAGCCATTTACAGGTTATTTTGGTGAGACAGGTGATCCGGAGCTGATTGGCAAAAACGTCTCAAAACGCCAAATGTTTGAAGCAGTCTGCAAAGAGCTGGATAAGGCCAAAGAAATTGTCGAAGCCAGCGGCAAGCACTTCATGTATGCTGAGAATTTTGTCTATGCACCTAACATCAGAAAAGCCGCGGAGTTCATCACTGCCAAGGGCAGCCGCATTTTGTTCATGAAAGGCGAAGCCAGCCTCAAAGGCTCCAGTTCGGCAGTAGCGGGACTCTGGAATAAAACCGGCGGCGGGCCGCTCATGCGCAACGCGATCCATCCGCTGACCGGCATGCTTTGGCTGAAGAAGACAGAGGCTGCCTCAAAGGGCGAGGATCTGAAGGTGGTCAGTGTCACGGCGGATGCCGGGTATGTGGTCCCCAGGCTCACCCAGGAGGAGCGCAGGCACCTCAGCGCCAACCCTGTTGATGTTGAGGATACAATCACCGTCACTCTGACCTTTTCAGATGGGACGAAAGCCCTGGTCATTGGTTCAGATACCTATCTGGGCGGGACCAAAACTTATATCGATGTCTACGCGAATGACGCGACCTTCAATTGCAACGTCGCGCCTACGGATTACTTCCAGACCTATTTCCTGGACGAGGAAAAGATTGAGGACATTTATCTCGCTGAAATGATTCCGAACAAGCTGGGTTGGAACCGCTCTTTTGTGTCGGATGAGGTTCTAAGGGGCTATACCGGCGAGCTTCAGGATTTTGTCGAGTGCGTTGCGTTTGACCGACCTCCGGTCAGCGACTTTGACCTGGCAGCGGAAAGCGTGAAACTGGTGTACGCCGCCTACCTCTCGGCGGAGGAAGGCAGACGGATTGACCTTTAGGTGCATTGTGAGATTAAGGGACCATCGGCAGAGCTTTGTTTTTGCCGATGTTTTTTTTATCGTTCAATATTCCTGTCAGGAATACCGAAGAGAGTTTCGTTGGTGCCAGTATTGGAACTTTCAGCCGATTTGATGCGTCACAGTGACTGAGCTGGGTAAAAGTCTGAGACTATAAAGTGTGAAGCCAGTCTGACCGTCAGGAGGCGAAATAGTTATGAGGACTAAATCCTTAAAACAAAATGAGAAAAAGTCACCAAATGCGAAGGCAAGTGGTCTACAATTAATGCTTTCCATGATCCTATTGCTATTTCTTGTTATCAGTTTTGCGGGCTGCAGTCAAAAAACTGAGCCGGTGACACCGACGCCGACTTCACAGACCATAGAAGATTCAGTGGCAAGGAAGGAAGTCATAGCGTTGGTCGAGACCTTCGGTTCCAGGCTTCAGAAGGTCGCCTTGCTTGAGCCGGAAGAGGACCTGAAAATGGATGTTGTGAAATATTATGGAGACCTGGTCGAACAAGATCTGTTTGATGTCTGGCTTGCGAATCCGGAAGCAGCTCCTGGCAAGCTGACATCAAGTCCTTGGCCGGACAGAATTGAAGTTGGCGCAGTGGAAAAGATCGATTCGGGTCTTTGGAGGGTTGAAGGCGAGCTGATTGAGGTTACAAGCGTAGAGGGTCCTGGTGGTATGCCTGCAGCGTTGCGGCCGGTCGAGGCAGTCGTTGCGAATACTGTTGAAGGCTGGCGTATTCAAGAGTTTGTCATGGGGGCGTATGAAGTGCAGCAAACTCAAAATACCCCGGAGGCGCTGGAGACTTTTTCGCTGATGGCTGGTACTGTGGTGCTTTCGCTCAACGCATGGGACAATGAGCTATTGGAGCTGCCTGAGATTGGAACGCCACTTTCAGAAGGCATTGAAGTACTTGGACAAACTTCTGATACATTTGCCGGATCGTTTGTGAAAACGGTGACGTACGAGGATTTGGAGCTGATTTGGACCTCTCCGAAAGACAATGGCAAAACCTTTTGGCTGATGCGCATGACCACTAATCAGCCGACTATTCAGACACCGGAGGGGATTCGGGTGAGCATGACTTTAGATGAACTCAAATCCGCTTACAAGGATTTGGAGCAAATACCAGATGGCAGGATTGATCCTGAGAATGCCGCTTACAGACGCAGTCTTAGAGAGGGTTATCAATATATGGTTTTTGAAATTCAAAAGGGAAAAATTGTTAAGATTGAAGTCTATGTTGAGTTACCTTGATAAACTTTCGTGATTTTGCAGTTAAAAAAACCAGACTTGTCTGGTTTTTTCTTTTGGGTGCGCCCGGCATAGGCGTGCGCTCGTCGGTGCTGGTGGCCATCAGACGTGAAACCCTCATGCCATGGTTTATCTGGGCATAAAATTGGTAAATATGTAAAAGGTGATTTGTATGGACAAGGACAGAATAGAGATGGAAAAACGCGTTGTGAATAAAATGATCGAGATTTACTGCAAGGGGCATCACAACAAGGCAAAAGTCTGTTCTGAATGCGACGCGTTGGCTTTTTACGCGTTGACCCGGCTGGAGCACTGCAAATTTGGCTCAGAGAAACCGTTTTGTTCTAAGTGCTCAGTGCATTGCTACAATCCTGAGATGCGGGATCGGATCCGGGAGGTCATGCGGTATTCAGGGCCTAGGATGCTGTTTTATGAACCCGTGGCGGCACTGCGGCATTTGGTGGGACGGTAGACGAGTCGGCCTTCACGAGAAATTGTGGGATTACGGGACCATCGGCAGAAATATTTGCTGATGGTTTTTTATTCTAATGGTGAAACCTTTTGATCACCTCGATGGTCTAATGGGTGAATCTTGAAAGGAGGGATCGCAGCGGTGTTTGGAAAAAAGAGAAATCAGCTGCAGGATCGGGAAGCAGCGCTCATAGAGTTAATACAAGAGCATAAACTCCAGCTTTACCGTATTGCTTACAGCTATGTCAAGAACGAGCAGGACGCGTTGGATGTGGTTCAAGAGGCCACTTACAAGGCTATTGTCAACCAGGAGAAATTGAAAGAGGAAGCTTATATGAAAAGCTGGCTGATCAGGATCCTGATCAATTGTGCGGTGGATGTGCTCAGAAAAAGAGAAAATGTCGCCCAAGCCCCTGAAGTCTGGGTTGGCTCCTCAGCGAATCAGGGGATGGATACCGAGGCTGTCATGGACTTAAGGGAGGCCATTCAGGGACTGGATGAGACTCAGAAAAGACTGATTCATCTGAAATACTTTGAGGATCTGAAACTCGAAGAAATTGCCGGGATTATGGAAATGCCGCTGGGCACGGTGAAGAGTCAGCTTCACAGAATTGTGAAGCGGCTGAGAATTGAGTTAAAGGAGGTCGAAGTGTTTGAATAAGCGGGTTCAAGCATTAAATCATATGAAAATGGATTATCGCGAGTTGATGGCACCTGAAAAACTTGATGAGGTTATAAATAATGCGATTCTTGAGGGGCGACGTGACAAGCAGACTATGACACGAAAAATTAATTCTGGAGAACGGAAGTCATCGCAGGCACTTAGGCGTGTTCTTTATGCATCAGCTGCTGCGCTGGTAATTTTTGTAGGCAGTCTCAATGCTTCGCCCATGTTCGCAAGTAAACTGGCAGAGATCCCTATTCTGGGTCAGTTGGTCAAAATCCTGACCTTCACGGACGGCAAGGCAAGCGGCGGAATGGTCACTGATGGCACTGACATCAGTGGAATCAGCACACAAACTCAAAACGGAAAGGCGCAGTTCGTCATCCATTTCGACCAGGACGGCGCGTCGCAAGACCTTGCCAGTGCCTATAAGGTCGTCTATGCGCAAAAGCCTGAAACACTGTTGTTTGAAATCAGCGGGGTCAGAATGCTCTCGGCAATAGAGGATTTTGAAAGAATCAAGGAGAGTCCGCTTGTAACAGCAGTCTATCCTGTCGTCACGCTGGATGATTCCACGGTCCGCTTTATGATTGTGTTTGCGGAAGCTATATCTTACGAAATACGGGAGATGGCGTCACCAGCGAGCTTGGTGGTGGAGGTAGAGACCTCTTCCGAGGCAGCTGCAGCTTTGGACAGCTATCGAGTTCGAACTGTGGACATGCCGCGTGGCGAAGGTCTGGCGATCCTGGAAGAAACCATCATGAATCAGTATCCACAGCGCAGGATATTGCCTTCCGCGACGGAAAGCGACCTCTTTTTCCTGGAGATTGGGCAACTGGATTCTGAACCTCTTGCTGTGGAAATGCTGGATGAGCTCAGGGCATTGTATCCAGGGATGGAGATCTTCGTTGAGAAGACTGAGGCACGATAGGCAAACCAACTTGAGTTAAGGGCGCCCGGAGGGCGTACTGCGGAAAGAAGGAGGTGGAATTGGGTTTTAGCGGCCTTTTTGACCTATTGATCCCAATTCCACATTCTTCAGCTTGAAAAGAAAAAATATTCCGACTATTCCACTTGGGTATTGCATAACATTTTCGGATGTGTTACTATTCATTTCAACAACTTAAACAGCCATATCAAGAGTCAGGGGAGAGAGTCAGCTCGATGATCCTGCGCCAACCTGCCGTAAGGCAAGGTGGTACTGCTGACAGCGATGGGGCAATACGGTATACAAACCTCTTCGCTGTGACGCGTTGAGGTTTTTTTATTTGGCAGAGGAGGTAAAAAATGATTAAATTTCAAAATATAACAAAAAAATTCCGACAAGCGAACGGCGCGGACTTTCAGGCACTCTCGCAAATTTCTCTTGAAATTGAGAAAGGCGAAATTTTTGGGATCGTGGGTAAAAGCGGGGCTGGCAAGAGTACTCTGATCCGAACCATCAATGGTCTGGAGCGTCCGGACCAAGGGGAAGTGCTGATTAACGACGCGGATATGACGCGCATGACCCTGCAGGCGCTGAGAAAGCAGCGCAGAAACATAGGCATGATCTTTCAGGGCTTCAATCTTCTCAGCTCCAGAACGGTTCGTGGTAATGTTGCCTTTCCGCTGGAAATCGACGGCGTTGATAAAGCAGAAATTGAACGACGGGTAGAAGGGCTCCTCAAGGAAGTTGAGCTTTGGGAAAAGCGGGATTCTTATCCGGGGCAGCTCAGCGGCGGACAGAAGCAGAGGGTGGCCATAGCCCGGGCGCTGGCGTCGAATCCGGAGATTCTCCTGAGCGACGAGGCCACCAGTGCGCTGGACCCTGAAACGACCCAGTCCATATTGAAGCTGCTCCTGAAGCTGAGGGAACAGAGGGGGCTGACTATAGTCATGATCTCCCATCAGCATGACATCATGCACCAGGTCTGCGACAGAATTGCCACCATTGAGAATGGTGAAATTACAAGCATCCAGGCAATCAAGAATTATCGAAAGGAGGTGAGCGCATGACTCTGATCAAACTGCTTATTCAGCCTACGCTCGAAACAATTTACATGGTGGTTTTATCCAGCCTCTTCGCGCTGGCCATTGGACTGATCATAGGCATTCTGCTTTACCTGACCCCTAAAAATGGGCTTTACCCAAAGCCGCTGCTGTACAGCGTCCTGGATGGGGTGGTCAATGTGCTGCGATCTTTTCCTTTTATCATTTTGATGATCCTGCTGTTTCCGCTGTCCAGGGTGGTGGTGGGGACGACCATCGGCACAACAGCAACAATTATACCACTGGCTATTGGCGCAGCGCCCTTCGTTGGGCGGGTGGTGGAAAACGCCCTCAAAGAAGTCGATGATGGCACAATTGAAGCCGTGGTCGCCATGGGCGCCACCCACTGGCAGCTGGTGACCAAGGCGCTGCTGCCGGAAGCGCTGCCGTCCCTGATCCTGGGGATGTCACTGACGGTCATCAACATCATAGGCTATTCGGCCATGGCGGGGGCCATTGGCGGCGGAGGTCTGGGAGACCTGGCCATCCGGTTCGGTTTTCACCGTTTCCAGACGGATGTCATGATTGCCGCGGTAGCGGTCATCATCCTGCTGGTGCAGGGTACCCAGTGGATTGGGAACTTCGCGGCGGGGAGAATCCTCGCGAAGCGTTCATCATAATAAATCATATCAGGAGGCTAACCACTATGAAAAAGCAATCATTGATCTTGTTACTCATCCTCATCCTTTCGCTCGCCCTATTCGCGGGCTGCAGCGTCAACACTGAGACAACAACTGCTGAAACACCTTCTGCTGAAACGCCAACTGCAGAGACAACCATTCTCAAAGTCGGTGCCACGCCGGTTCCCCACGCTGAGCTGCTTTCGCTGGTGGCGGACGATCTTCTCGCTCAAGGCATTGAGCTCCAAATTGTCGAGTTTACCGACTACGTCAAACCAAACCTCGCCCTCAATGACGGCGAGCTCGACGCGAACTTTTTCCAGCACCAGCCTTACCTGGATGGCTTCAATGCAGAGCATCAGACCGATGTCGTCTCCGCCGGCAACGTTCACGTTGAGCCTCTTGCCCTCTACTCCGAGAAATTTAATTCGGCCGACGCGCTGCCGGAAGGCGCTGTCATCGCGATCCCAAGCGACGCTGTCAACGGCGGCCGGGCGCTGATCCTTCTTGAAGCTAATGGCCTCATCACTCTTTCCGAGGACAGCGGTCTCGACGCGACGGAACTCGACATTGTTGAAAATCCAAAGAACTTGAAGTTTAAAGCCATTGAGGCGGCTCAGCTGCCTCGCGTTCTCCAGGATGTCGACGCTGCGGTGATCAATGGCAACTACGCCATTGAAGCAGGCCTCAATCCGGTAGCCGATGGTCTCCTCGTCGAAGGCGCCGAGTCCCCATACGCCAACATTCTGGCGGTCCGAGCCGGCGAAGAAAACAACGAAGCCCTCAAGGCACTTCTCGCTGCTCTTCAGAGCGAGGAAGTCAAGGCGTTTATCGAGTCGACCTACGAAGGCAGTGTGGTCGCAGCGTTTTAGCACTGAATCCTTATAAAAGCAAAATTTAGGATTCCTCTTGGTGGCATAAAAGTGGTAAGATGGGAAAAAGAAGGATAAACTCGGTGTCAGCGGCTAGCGCCTATCAACCCCGAGTATCTCAGACACCGAGTTTCACCACCTTTTACACACTGTGACCAGGAGGCTGAGCCCATGCCCTTAAAGTTTGTACGAAATGACATTACCAAAATGAAGGTGGACGCCATTGTCAATGCGGCCAACGCTGGGCTGCAGATGGGCGGCGGTGTGTGCGGCGCTATCTTTGAGGCAGCGGGACCAAGAGAGCTCCAGGCTGATTGTAACCACATAGGCAGTTGTGCCGTGGGCGACGCTGTGATCACCCAAGGCTACCGGCTTCCGGCGAAATTCGTGATCCACGCAGTGGGTCCCATTTGGCAGGGCGGAGGGAACAGGGAGGAAGAACTCCTGAGAAGCTGCTACATCCGTGCCTTGACTCTGGCCGCAGAGCATAATTTGAATTCGATAGCCTTTCCTCTGATTTCATCAGGCATTTACGGCTACCCCAAGGATGAAGCCTTGCGCGTGGCTGTAACGGCCATCAGCGAGTTTTTAATGAAATATGAGCTTGAGGTGTACCTGGTGCTGTTTGACAAGAAGGCGTTTGTCCTGAGCCAGAAGCTGGTCGAATCGATTGATCAGTATATTGACGATCATTATGTGGATGAGCGCGCTGTAAAAGAACGTGGTCGGGTCCTGAGCGACTATGACGTCACCGTGATGGAGTCTTTGAATCGGCCAACGGCTGCAGTTAGCAAAGAGATGACGCTGGAAGAACGGCTGGAGCGGCTGGACGAATCGTTCTCTGAAATGCTTCTGAGACTGATCGACGAGAAGGGCATGACGGACGTGGAGGCTTACAAGAAGGCCAACATTGACCGGCGACTGTTTTCAAAGATCAGAAGCCAGCCGGAGTACAGCCCCAGCAAAGCGACGGCCATTGCCTTCGCCATTTCCCTCAGACTGGACCTGGGAGAGACCCGGGAGCTGCTGAGTAAAGCAGGCTACACCCTGTCCCGCAGCAGCCGCTTTGACCTGATCATCTCTTACTTCATTGAAATGGAAATCTACGACATCTTCAAAATCAACGAGGTCCTGTTCGCTTATGATCAGGCGCTCCTGGGTGCGTAAGGTTCAATCATTAGTTCGATACATTATATCGCCATAGACAGCGTTATTTGTCGCTTCCGAGGCGACCACTCAACCTCCCGAAATTGGTATGCTTAAGACATCCAATACCAGGGAGGTTTTAAATTATGAAAGCTATGACAGAGACAATGGGAAACAAGCCGCAAGCTGCAAACCTCACCGAACTGATTTTTATTCTGGATCGCAGCGGGTCCATGGCGGGACTGGAGAGCGACACCATAGGCGGGTACAACGCCATGATTGAAAAGCAAAAGGTGGAACCTGGGGATGCTGTCATCACCACGGTGCTCTTTGACGACCGATACGAGCTGCTACATGACAGAATCCCACTGAGAGGCATTCGTCCAATCACCGAACGCGAATACTATGTGCGGGGGACAACTGCACTGCTGGATGCCATAGGCCAGTCGATCCAGAAACTTGTCAATGCCCACCGCCACACCGCACCGGAAGCCAGAGCGGATAAGGTTTTGTTCGTCATCACCACAGATGGGATGGAAAACGCCAGCCAGGAGTATACCTACAAAAAGATTCACGATATGATTCGTCATCAAAAGGAGCGCTATGGCTGGGAATTTATTTTCCTCGGAGCCAACATTGACGCCATTGAGACAGCGGCAAAGTTTGGGATTAATGCAGACCGCGCAGCAAATTACCATGCAGATGAAGCAGGGACACAGTTAAATTTCAGATCTGTCAGTGACGCCGTCAGCGCGGTGAGGTCGAATCGGGAACTGACCGAGGACTGGAAGGCAGAGATCGAGCAGGATTTTGTGAAACGCGGGGGCAAGCGGAAGTAGTGAGCCGCTAATTGAAAAAGTCTTTAGGAAGATGGGATCTCAAAGCTTAAGGCTGGGGATGCCGTCTTCTTTTTTTCGATTATTGTCGAAATTTTGCGTTTCAGTCATAATTATAAAGGGGATGAATAGGGTGATAGGTTTGCCGATGGTCTCCTTAGTCATAGGCTGTCCAAATTTACTTCAGAAGGAGTAAATGGCTCTCAAATGACGCAATCTTCAAGTTATAAAACTTTGTTGGGTGGTGAGCCATGTGAATGCGATTTGGGCTGTCTTTCCTGTCTTGTTAATCCGTTACGCGCTGCCAAATTTATTTGATAAAGATGCACTCAAAAGGCTCGCGCATTTTCCACCCCTCATTGGTAAAGAAAAATGGGCCTTTTGGATTTATCAGATCATTAACGCCGCTATGGTGTTACAGTTATATTTTCTTGTAATAAAATTCAGTTTAGCTAACTCTGTTGCAGGCGTTGTCATTTACTTGGTGGGCCTGACAAGCTATGCCATTTCGGTCAGCCAATTTTCAAAGCCTTCAAAGCATGGCTTTGTCACCAGTGGTCTTTATAAGCGGTCTCGAAATCCAATGTATATTGCTTATTTTATTATTTTCGTCGGATGCGTTGTGTTGACGGGTTCGTTTTCACTCTTAATGTTGCTCTTCGCTTTTCAGATTTCAGTCCACTGGCTGATTCTGGCTGAGGAACGCTGGTGTCTCGAAACTTTTGGCTCACGATATCAGGACTACATGGACCAAGTTGGGCGGTATTATTAAGAAGGTATTTTTTGAATGTTTTTTGGAGCAACAGAGATTACCTATGGTGTCATTAAGGAGAGATAAATATGTCAGGGCAATCCAGTATCATAGACGACTACATTTTTCAATGTGAGCCGTCGCTTCAGGAACGGCTGAGGGAAATTAGAAAAGTTATTCAGGAGGCGGCACCAGACGCCACGGAGACCTTCAGCTACCAGATGCCGACGTTTGTCTTTCATGGCAATTTGGTGCATTTTGCAGCCTTTAAAAATCATATTGGCTTTTATCCCGCGCCAAGCGGGATTGAGGCTTTTAAGGATGAAATCTCCGTCTATAAATGGGCGAAAGGCTCGGTTCAGTTCCCCCTTGATCAGCCCATTCCCTTCGACCTAATTCGCAGGATTGTGCTGTTTCGGGTCGAGGAGAATAAAAGACTTGCGGAAGAGAAGAAGGCCGGGAAGAAATCAGCCGAGAAAAAACCAAAGGGTCCACAACTTGACTAAAATCCACATTTAAGGGCTGGTTAACTATGACACCATTTACGAAACGCGCCATTGAAATCATAAAAAACATTCCGGCGGGCAAAGTGGCAACTTATGGTCAAATTGCGTTAATGGCTGGGAATCCGCGAGCCGCCCGGCAAGTTGCCCGCATTCTTCATTCCATGAGCAGCGGTCAAGGATTGCCTTGGCATAGAGTCGTCAATGCTCAGGGAAAGATCGTGTTAATTGCCCCCGAGGCATTTATCACGCAAAAGCGGTTGCTCGAAGAGGAAGGTGTGAAGGTGAACGCTGAGGGTCAGGTGGATTTGGAAGAGTACTTGTGGAATGAGCAAGTCTATTAATATAACAATGAATGCAGGAAAGATGCTGGTGGTTGAAGAGACCATCGGCATCTTTTTTTGAGACGTTGGATGGAGAGGGGATATGGGTAAGCCAAAGGAACTTGCGCCTATTGCCCCTGATTTCAACTTTTCAAATGTTTATTATTTTGCTGGATTGACGCAAGTCCATTCAAATGTTACATTTTATAATAGTTACTAAACATAACTATTAAACATAATAACAATAACTGAGTGGAGGCTGAGGATGGATCGGAGAATTCTGATTGAATCTATAATGACTTTGGTGCCGGTGCTTCACAAGAAATTTTCGAAGGACATAGGCAACTGTGAAATTACGCGGCAACAAATGGAACTCTTATTTTATGTAAGCACGGAGGGCGAGAAGCCCATGTCTTATTATGGCACGAAGTTAATGATTTCTAAGCCGAACTTGACAGTTCTCGCGGATAAATTGATCGAGGAAGGCTATATTGAGCGTATTTTATCACCGGCTGACCGTCGTGTGGTACTGCTGAAGATGACCAAAATGGGTGAAGGATTTTTCGAAAGCCAGCAAAAAAAAATGACTGAGCTGATGCTCGAAAAACTTGAAGACTTTAATGATCAGGAAATTGAAAGACTCAATGAATTGTTTACTGAAATCAAGTCGATCTTCATGAAAAATGAAGGATCAGACGTTTAAATGGAGGATGCCTTTTGAAAAGACTATATAATGCACTATTGATAGCAGCCCTGGGCTTGACTTTGCTGACAGGGTGCAGCGACAATGCCAACAACGCTGAAGCACCAGAGGTCCAGGCCGTGGCAGTCAGCGTCACCGAGATTCAGAAGACCCGCATAGAAAACCTTCGAACCATTGTGGGCAAGACCCAGCCGGTTCAGGAGGTCAGCGTATTTGCCAAAATGCCGGGCACAGTAACCCAGGTTAATGCCGAGGTTGGGCAACCGGTCAGTAAAGGTGATTTGCTTTTCTCTGTCGAAGACGAGGACATACGCCTACAGGTTCAACAGGCTCAGGCTGGTCTCAACTCCGCCCGTGCGAATCTGGCCCGTGCCAGCGGCGGGTCCGTGGAACTGCAGCTCGCGCAGCTGAAGTCCAGTCTGCTTCAGGCTGAGCTCATGTTCAAGGATGCCAAGACCGCCCTCGACAGCGCCAAGATTTTGTATGACGCCGGCGCTGTGTCAAAATTTGAGCTGGATTCAACAGAGACCCGTTTTATGACTGCTCAGGCGCAGTATGAAACCGCGAAAAAGGCCGTCGAGCTGACGGAGTCGACGATCAACAAAGAAAATACTGCCATAGCCAGCGCTCAGGTTCAGCAGGCCCAGGCGTCTTATGATCTGGCCAGAAACCAGCTTGAGAACGCCCGTGTGACAGCACCCATCAGCGGCATCGTTTCCGTGAGAAACGCCACCAAGGGAGAGCTTATTTCAGGCGCTGTGCCCGCTTTTACCCTGGTTGACCTGTCGACCGTGGTTGTAGAAATCAGTGTCATGCAGGAGCTGGTGAACACGGTGACTATTGGCGAGACAGTTGAACTGGAGATCGAAGCCGCCGGTGCGGGACCTTACAGCGGTACGGTGACGGCCATCAGCCCGAGTGCTGATCCGCGTACCCAGGCTTACCTGATTAAAATAGAAGTCGCGAATGCCGACGGCATGATCAAAGGCGGCATGCTCGCCACAGTCAACCTGACCACTGACGCCCGCGCTGAAGCCTTGGTTGTGCCGATGGACGCGGTACTGGACGACAACGGCAAGAACATTGTCTATGTGGTCGAAGGCGACGTGGCAGTGCGCAGGGAAGTGACCACTGGACTTTCAAACGGTGAATTCGTTGAAGTTTTTGGCGAGATCGCTGAAAACGAAAAAGTCATCATCAAAGGTCAGAACTACCTTCAGGACAAATCTAAAATAACTGTGGTGGACTAAGCGGAGGGGGAAGACTTATGAATATTTCTGAACTTTCCATAAAGCGTCCAGTCACGGTCATCATGATGATGCTGATCATTGTGGTACTAGGTGTTGTGTCGTTTATGCGCGTACCAATTGACCTTATGCCAAGTCTTGAAGTGCCAGTTGCCATTGTCGTGACAAGTTACGAAGGCGCTGGTCCTCAGGAAGTGGAGAACTTCGTCACGCGCAATATTGAAAATGCCCTGGGCTCGGTCAACAACATGAAGAGCATCCAGTCCCAGACCTCAGAGGGCACCTCCGTGGTCATTGTGGAGTTTAATGATGGCACCGACATGGACTTCGCCACCCTGCAGATGCGGGAGAAAATTGATCTGATCAGAGGATTCCTGCCAGAGGGCACCAATAATCCTATGGTTCTCAAGATGGACCCCAATATGCTGCCGGTCGTTCAGATTGGCGTATTTTCATCCACTCAGGACGACATTGAACTCAAGCAATATGTCGAAGACGTCGTCAAAATGCGCCTGGAGCGCCTGGACGGTGTTGGCTCAGTCAACGTCACCGGCGGCGTGGAGCGGGAAATCCAAGTTGAGGTGGATCCGGACAAGCTCACGGGCTATGGGATCAGCTTCAATCAAATCGTATCCGTGCTGCAGTCCGAGAACATCAATCTTCCTGGCGGCAGCGTTGAATATGGCAGCAAAAATCTCATTGTGAAGAGCATGGGTGAGTTTTCATCCGTTTCAGAGATCAAGGAGATGCCGATAGTGCTGCCATCGGGCGGGGTCGTTTATCTTTACGATCTGGCGGAAGTCAACGATGGGCTTAAGAACCAATCCACCCTCACCCGAATGAATCAGGAGAACAGTGTCGGTGTCTCAATTCAGAAGCAGACGACAGCAAACACAGTCGCGGTGGTCAACCTGGTCAAGGAAGAGATCGAGCAGATCAAGAAAGACAATCCGGAGGTTGACATTCAGCTGGTCTTTGACCAGGGGCAGTTTGTTGAGCTTGCTATCAGCAACGTTTCGACGAACGCAATCATGGGTGCGACACTTGCTGTCCTGATCCTGTTCATTTTCCTAAGAAACCTCAGGACGACTCTGATCATAGGCATCGCTATTCCGGTGTCGATCATTACGACTTTTATCTTGATGTATTTGGCGGACACGACCCTCAATCTGATTTCCATGGGCGGTTTGGCGCTGGGGGTCGGCATGATGGTCGACAACTCCATAGTTGTTCTGGAGAACATCTTCAGGCACCGACAACAAGGCGAGGGACGGTTTCATGCGGCCATCAAGGGCGCCAAGGAAGTCGGCGGCGCAATTACAGCCTCGACCCTGACTACGGTGGTTGTCTTCCTCCCAATTATTTTTACGGAGGGTATGGCTGCCCAGATCTTCAAGGAAATGGCCTTAACTGTGACATTTTCTTTACTTGCTTCCCTGGCGGTGGCTTTAACAGTTGTACCTATGCTCAGCTCTAAAATGCTGGCCATGGCCAAGACAAATAAGCCTAAGCGATCCTTTATGGATGCCATTTTTGATGGTTGGGGCAAGTTCTTTGACAGGGTGGATGCCTATTATCAGCGCGTCCTGGTTGGGGCGCTGAAGCGTCGAAAACTGACTGTGTTGATCGCTGCCGTTATACTGGTGACTTCAATTTTTGCCGTTCCGCTGATTGGTGTTGAGTTTATCCCGGCGACGGATCAGGGCCAGTTCACGGTTGGCATTGAGCTGCCTCAGGGAACGCAGCTTGAGGAGACCAATCAGGTCGCTTCCCAGGTGGAAAGTCTGTTGGCGGCAACACCGGAGGTTGAAAAGGTGTTTACGACTATAGGCGGGGGCGACAATATGATGATGTCCACTTCGACCGACTCCCACGTTGCTTCAATCAGTGCGACTCTGGTGTCGAAGGGGGACAGGCGGCGGAGCACAGCTGAGGTCGTCGAGACTGTCCGCAATCAGGTCAAGTTGATCCCTGGCGCAGAAATTGATGTCACCGAGGTCACTATGATGATGGGTGGCGGCGCTTCCGGTCTGGGCGGTGACTCTATTTCCGTCGAGATTTCCGGTTTTGACTTTGAACAACTGGGAATGATCGCCGCGGAGGTTGAGGAAAAGATACAGCGCGTGGAGGGGACCAGACAGATCAGTTCGAGTATTGCCGATGGTCGCCCTGAAGCCCAAATCTTCGTCAACAAGGAAAAAGCCTCACAGTACGGCATCACCAATATACAGGTGGCTTCAGCCATTAGGAGTGCCCTTCAGGGTCAGGTGGCGACACGTTATAGAGTTGATGGCGACGAGATCGATGTCCGAGTCCAACTGCCTGACGAACAATCTTCAACCTTCGAGCACCTCAAGGATTTGAAATTTACTGCGCCTACAGGCTCGGTCATGCGGCTTGGGGATCTGATCGAGATTCAGATTGATGAAGGTCCGGTAAGCATTGCCCGTAAAAATCAAGTGCGGTATGTGACAGTGAGTTCAGAGCTCTTTGATCGCGATGTCGGCAGTGCTACAGACGAACTCCAGGTCTATCTGGACGAGCTCGTCCTTCCGGAGGGCTACGATTTGGGCATTGGCGGGCAATATCAGCAAATTGTGGACGCATTTTCATCATTGGTACTGGCACTGATTCTGTCGCTGCTTTTAATTTACATGGTCATGGCGGCGCAGTTTGAATCCTTGATTCAGCCGTTCATTATCATGTTCTCGGTGCCGCTGGCATTTTCGGGGGCTGCTATTGGACTGGCGGTAACAGGGCGGACCTTTAATGTGCCGGCATTTATTGGGATCATTATGTTGTCGGGGATTGTCGTCAACAATGCGATTATATTGATCGACTACATCAATATGCTGAGAAACAACGGACACGAGCGCAATGAGGCGATTGTCAAGGCGGGTCCTACGCGTCTCAGGCCAATCCTGATGACGACGCTGACCACGGTTCTGGCTATGATTCCTATGTCCCTGGGACTGGGAGAGGGCGGCGAAATGCAGGCGCCTCTGGCGACGGTCATCATCTTTGGCCTGTCGCTGTCAACCATGCTGACCTTGTTGGTCGTGCCGGTGACCTATACGTTGTTTGATGATTTGGCTGTGAAGCTGAAGGATAAATTTAAGAAAAAAGAATTGAGCCACTAAAAAAAGATCAAGCAGGTGCTTTTGGCGCCTGCTTGATCTTTTTTTTGAACGAGGGTGGATGAAGGGGTCAATAGGCCAAAGGCCGAAGACGCCCGCTTCCAAGTTGTTTTCAACATCCTGATGCGAATAATTCACTTTTTCAAAGCACCAATCAGACGATGCAGATCGACGAGCAGGTTGCCGGTGGATTCCAGATCTGATGGCAAGGCGCAAATCATCTGCTTGGGTACTTCAAGAGCCGGTTTTTTAAGCTGCTTGCCTTTTGCGGTCAGCCAGATGTAGACCTGGCGTTCGTCCAGTTGGCTGCGGCGGCGGGAAAGGAGACCATCTGCCTCCATTTTTTTGAGGAGCGGGGTTAAAGTGCCGGTGTCCAGTGAGAGGCGCTCGCCAAGTTCTTTGATGGTGATTTGGTCTTTCTCCCAGAGGACGAGCATGACAATGTAGCCCGTGTAGGTCAAGCCAAGTGGGTCCAGCAGGGGCTTGTATAGGCGTATGATTTCCTTGGAAGCAACGTAGAGGGCGAAACAAAGCTGATTGTCGAGTTTTAACAGATCATCAGTGGTTGTCATGGTAGTATGACCTCCCGTCGATTTATCATTGATACAATTGAATTGTATGAAATATTTATTAAAAAGTCAATGTATGGGGTTGACATCAACATATATATTGCGTACAATAAAATTGTATCAAATATAAATGAGTTGCTCCACTACACAATCAAATTCAACACACAATATAATGAAATGGATGGTGCTTAATATGTCAGTTCATGAATTTATCGTCAAAGATGCAGAGAATAACGATGTTTTACTTAATGACTACAAAGGCAAGGTACTTTTGATTGTCAATACTGCCACGGCTTGCGGGCTTACACCGCAGTATGACGGCCTGCAGTCCCTCTATGAGAAATATGCGGACCAAGGCTTTGAAATTCTGGACTTTCCGTCCAATCAGTTCCTGAATCAAGCGCCGGGAACGAATGAAGAGATTGTCAGTTTCTGCCAGCTCAATTTTGGTACAACTTTTAAAACTTTTGGAAAAATTGATGTCAATGGAGAGAACGCGGATCCTCTTTATAAATACCTGAAGGCTCAAAAACCATCGGACGCAGAGAATAAAGAGAGCGAAGGCTTCCTGGGTAAACTGAAATCAATAAACCAGGCAGTTCTGGGGAGCAGCATCAAATGGAACTTCACGAAATTCCTGGTAAATCAGGACGGACATGTGGTCAAGCGCTATTCACCAACAGTGAAGCCTGAGGAAATTGAAGGCGACATTGAAGCTTTATTGCAGTATAGCGAAGAAAAAGCAGTGTAAGTGTTTCGGGTAAGGATGCCAAAGGCAACTCGGTTTCAGACACTGAGTTGCTTTGAAGTGAAACTCGGGGTTGATAGGCTTAAGCAGCTGACACCAAGTTTCTTTTGAAATGAAAAAAGTGAGGTCATCTGAAGGGATGATCTCACTTTTTTCGTCTTACAAATCGATTTCGTCCAGCTTGTACAGTTGGTGGGTTTCAATCAGATCCATCAATTTGATGGGATACTTTGAGTCAGTGGCATACCCGGCCCGTTTCAACGCCCAGGCGCCGAGGCTGCTGTCGAACATGACGCCGCGGAAGGTTTCATAGCGGGCGCCGGTCAACAAGAATTTCTTGTGGTCTGCCCAGCTCTCGTTGGCACTGTAGTAGGCCCTGAACTTTGCATCTACCCTGAAGGCAACGCCGTTGTATTCTTCCCAGGTGTTGGAGGTGACGGAGCCGGCAGGGCCGCTCCCTTTGATGCCGAAGAGGTTGGACGAAAGGCGTCCGGTGTATTTGTCAACGGGAACGCTCTGGCCCCATCCGGTCTCGAGGATCGCCTGAGCGGTTTGCAGGGCGGCGGACATACCGGATTGACGGAAGTCGTTCACCGCCAGATTTGAGGCCATACTGAGGAATTTGCTCTTTTCGATGATAGGCTGAGGGCCGTAGATTTTGCCTGTGTAGACTGTGACCGCAACTTCTTCGGTTTCAACGGTTTGACCTGAAGACGTCGTGGCCACGGCTTTGAGTTTGTACTGGCCATCATCGCCAGGAGCTGGGGTATAGGTGAACTCAGTCGCGCTGCCTTGAAGGGAGGCGACAATTTTTTGTCTGCCAGTTGACGTTTGGGTTAGGATGTAGCGAATCCCGGTGAGTTCAAAATTGCTTTGGGCGCTTAACTTGGCAGGGACGGCGGTAGTGATGACCTGATCCGGTCCTGCGCCTCTCAGCAGCAGACGGTTGGAGCCGCTGAGCACTACCGGCACGGGATCACTGGTGTACCACTCGCCGGTCATGTCTTTGACTCGGACCAAAAGTTCTTTGCTGCCTGTGTAGGCCGGTCCGGGGAACCAGACGTGAGCGCCGTAAGGGATCTGGGCCAGGTATTCTTCCTTCTTGGTTATGGGATCCCTAAGGATATATTCTGTCGCCTGAGCATCAAAATTTCGGACGGCAATGAGGGAGACAGGTTTGCTGATGGTCTGCCCGGCCTTGACGCCGCCCAGGGCGAGGGTCCGCGGCACGTTCACCGCGAGGTTCACGGTTTGTCCCGGATAGGCCTGATGTTTCTGGTCGTAAGCGGTGACTTTCAGAGCGACGTCACCGTTAAATTCCACAGTTGGGGTCCACGCGTACGTGCCCAGCGGATCCTGGACGTCCGTAGCGAGGGTTTTACCTGATGCGAGGTGGACGATCTCATATTTTACGTAAGCAGCGCCAAAGTTGAGGCGCGCATTCAGGTTGACCGTACCCGTCGCCGGTTGGCCGGCCTCTGCGCCGGTGACCGTCAAGGCCACAGCAGGACTGATGCCAATGGTTACAGGAACTGCGTCTCCGCCGAGAAACCGACCATCGGCAGAATAAAGGGCTGCAGCGAGGACTTTCGAGCCCTGATCCCTCATTTTAGGATTCCAGGTGTAGGAACCGAACAGATCGGTGCCTTGAGCAATCACCAAACCCTTGCCTGTCGCAGGATCCACCAGGAGATATTTGATCTTGGCAGCCGCGGTTGGCGGTGCAGATGTAAAGGTCGACTGAAGGCTGACGGTGCCGGGAATGAGGGCATTAGGCTTGATCGATGTGAGTTTGATGTCGAAGAAGGGCTCGACCACGGCGCTCGTCGAGGAATTCACACGCACGGTCCGGGTGGAATCCTCCCATGAGATGCCCACACCCAAGGCGTTGCTGATCAGGCGCAGGGGCACAAAGGTCCGGTCCTGATGGATGAAGGGCTGGACGTCGCTGAGCTGGTAGTGCTTGAGACCGTCGAAAGTGTAGTCGACGAGACTGCGGTCGATTCTCAGGAGGATGGTTCTGGTGCCTTTTTCAATCAAAACGGAGCGATCGGCTGCGTTCCAGGTGACCTCGGCGCCCAGGGTCTCTGAGACGACGCGCAGGGGCACGACAGTGCGGTCGTTTTTGATCATAGGTGCAGGGTCAGCGGTGATCAACTGGCCGTCAATGATGAGGTTGACAGGTGAGGTGCTGGCTGGAGCGGCAAAGGAAGGTGTCAAAATGCCGAAGGATGCGGTTAAAAAGGCGGTGAGCAGGATGGCTTTGATTTTTTTGTTTTTTGCCGCGGAGAGGTTCGGTTTTGGTGATGAGTCGAGTTTAAAAATCATGGTGTGAATTCCCCCAATAGTTGAATGATAGGTGTGGTGTCGGGTTGTGACCATCGGCAGAAAAGCCTTAAATTTTAGACGTCGGAAAGGGGTGAAAAGTTTCATCCTACTCTAGGATAACATATTCGGGAGTAAGATGGGCGATCGAAGAGAAAGTGGGAAGACTGGTATCTGAATTCGGCATCAAGAAATTAATCGATGCCACGGGTAAATTGAAATGGCTTGCAAATAAGTTTTTGAAAAATGGGTATAAATGTGGCGGAAGTGATGAATGTGAGGATCATATGGACGCGTTTCCCCACAGGAGCCAACAGCGTAACCGACCAAGAATGAAGGTCGGTTTTTTTTATTGAGGAAAATGCTGTTAAAAAAGGGGGTGGTCATGCAAGTGTGCTTGATGTTGAGGGATATTCTAATTTATGTAAGGATGGATGGTAATGGCGATTTGACTTGTAAAAAATTTGGAGGTCTTGAAAATGTGTTTGAAAAAAGTTGGGCTATTGTTGCTGATGGCCATCCTCGTCTGGGGGATGATGCCTGCAGGCTATGCTGTAACTGATCGGGACGGCAATGTTGAGGAGGGTGTTGAGGAAGCGCCCAAAATGGACAATAAGCCAGATCCACTCACCACGGAGCAATTGGAATTGAAAGGGAAGGCTTTAGAAGCAAAATTGAGTGGCAAGGATGCTGGCAATACAGTCGAAGTTGCCAAAGGGCAATTTGTCGAACTGGCCCGCGAAGGCGAAGGGGCCATTTGGACGGTGCTTGGGGAGTTTGCGGATTTTGCGCACAACTCAATCTCTGAGCCGGATCGAGATTTTGACAACACGACCATTTGGGTTCCTGATTTTGGCCGAGAGTACTACATGGACATATTATTCAATGAGGCCAAGGGCGCGAATTCCATGCGCAACTATTACATTGAACAGTCTTCCAACCGTTACACGGTGTATGGGGATGTAACGGATTGGGTGGAGGTGCCTCAGAATCACACTTATTATGATGATAATCCGGATTCCAATGTTTGGTTCTTCCTTGAAGACAGCGTCAACAGTTGGTATGCATCTCAGATTGCAGCAGGGAAGACACCGGCTGAGATCAATGTCTATTTAAGTCAGTTTGACGTTTGGGACCGCTATGACTACGATGGCGACAGTAATTTTGACGAGCCTGATGGCTATATTGACACCTTCCAGTCTGTTCATGCAGGTGAAGGGGAAGAGGCTGGCGGCGGCAGTTTAGGAGCGGAAGCGATTTGGAGTCATAGCTGGTATGCCTATTCCAATTTAATAGGGATTTCGGGCCCATCCTTCAACTTGCTGGGCGGAATCCAGATAGGAAACAGCGACTACTGGATTGGTAAATACACTATTCAACCTGAAAACGGAGGAGTTGGTGTCTTTGCCCATGAATTTGGCCATGACCTCGGACTTCCTGATCTTTATGACTATTATGGAGAGAATGGTACAGGTTTCTGGACGTTGATGTCTTCAGGCTCTTGGTTGAATGACGGTTTAGATGACATTGGTTCCAAACCAAGTCATATGGGTGCCTGGGAGAAATTCCAGCTTGGATGGTTGAATTATGAGGTCGCCAGAGCAGGTATGAAATCTGTTCACAGGCTAGGTCCGATGGAATTTAACACGAAGCAGGCACAGGGATTGTTTGTGATTCTACCGCAGAAATTTGTTGGAAGTCATATTTCCGATCCATTTGAGGGTGATTATTTCTATTACAGCGGATCAGGAAACAACCTGGACAATTATATGTTTAAGGCATTCAATCTTCAGGCCGGTTCAACTTTGACAGCAAAAGTGAAATTTGAAATTGAACTTGACTGGGATTATGCTTATCTGGTTGCTTCGACGGATAACGGTGCTAACTGGATCCCAATTCATACCAATCTCTCAACAATGGATGATCCGAATGGACAGAATTTTGGACATGGTATCACGGGTAGCAGCTTAGGAAATTGGATTGATCTGACCGCAGATTTGTCAGCTTACACAGGTGATTGTATTCTCGGTTTTAGATACTGGACAGACGTTGCTGTTGCAGAATCTGGTTTCATGATTGATAACATTAGTGTAACTGGATATGTAACTGATGGTGCTGAAATTGATACTGGCTGGATATTTGATAAATTTAAGGTTTCAAATGGCGATGAAGGGAGATTATACAACCACTATTACATTGCCGAATATAGATCCTACCTGGGATATGATAGTACTCTGAAAGTGGGACCATATTATTTCGGGTATGTTGATGATAATGATGGATCTCAAGACCCAGAGCCATTATTGCCTGAATTACCTGATTATGTGGATCATTTTGCTTATCAGGATGGTCTACTTATCCACTACTGGGATACATCACAATTGGATAATAACACCGAACTCCACCCAGGACATGGTTTATTGCTTCCGATTGACGCACATTATGATGCACTCTTTAGAATTGATAGTGGTTTGTGGCGAAATCGTATACAGTCTTATGATTCAACCTTCACAATTGCACCAACGGATGGTATTCCAAACATTCATCATGGAGGTGAATTATCCCCAGTCCCTAGCCTCCCAGGCGTCAAGGTCTTTGACGACAGAATCCTTCACTATGATTATGCAAATCCACTTGGCAGTGTTATACACCCTAACACCGGCACACTCATCACCGTTCTTCAGGAACCATACCTCAAAGTCAGAAATCCACAAGCGCCGTTCATGCAAATTCAGGTTAGCCCTGCAAAATAAGCTGGTAATAGTCAATACCCATTGACTTACACCTTAGAGGGGAAGTAAATGCTGAGGAAGTTGGCCCCCCTAACTTCCGGAAAAGCATGGACTTCCCCTCGTTTTTGTTGTGAACGAACCGTTTTTTTCGCAAAACAGCGATATTTGGGTATAATGGAGGTGAAGTCTCACTAAATTACGGGTATTACTGATTGAGCAGATAAAATTTATTAGGCGCCATTGCTGACTCAACCGCATTGCAAATATCCTAAATAATAGTTCATAACAACCTGGAGGGATCACCATGCTTGGCATCCTACTCAAAAATCTCGCCGGCTACGACCTGATCATCCTGCTGCTGGCCGTCTTTAACGCCATTGTGATCTACCCCAAGGTGAAGCAGGCGAGCCATTCGCTGACAAACAAACTGCAGCCCAAGATCTACGTCCCTGTAAGCCTGCTCGTGGACCGCGTCAGAGGCAAACGACAGGAGGACAAACTTGACCTGAACGCCCTGATCGCCATGCGGGCGGACGAAATCCATTATTACAGTCTCTTCTCTGCCATTAACAGCGCCTTTCCGCTGCTGGGAATGCTCGGCACCATTCTGTCCCTCCTCGGCATGGTGGATCTCAGCCAGCAGGACGTCACCCTCAGCT